>Ga0316197_10000529_pt1 | contig 26613 bp, 35 predicted proteins | sample OudBiesiAoxic_MG_FD_204939 | JGI IMG/M metagenome (GOLD analysis project Ga0316197, IMG submission 204939) | Coastal sediment microbial communities from Oude Bieten Haven, Netherlands - site A oxic | ecosystem: Environmental > Aquatic > Marine > Coastal > Sediment | place: Netherlands... | reverse complement strand
CATTCAATGACTCATATTGAACCTTCATTTATCTCTTTTGGTGGGGCAGTTATTCTCATGATAGTCACAAAAAAAGATGTAGAAGAAATTTTTAAAACCGTAGAATGGAAAACTTTGTTTTTCTTTACAGGACTTTTCATAATGGTCGAAGGGGTTGTAGAAATAGGAGCCATAGATATTCTGGCAAATCATGCCCTCAAACTCACAGGGGGAGATCTCGCCAAAACATCTATCCTGATACTTTGGATGTCTGGGATAATTTCATCAGTAGTGGATAATATTCCCTATACGGCAACTCTTATCCCTATGATAAAAACAGGACTAATTCCCAACATCTCCTTGGCACATCCGGAAATTCCATTGCAAGTTATAAAATATGCTCTGTGGTGGGCTCTTTCTCTAGGTGCTTGTCTAGGTGGGAACGGAACCCTCATAGGAGCCTCTGCCAATGTGGTAGCTGCTGGAATAGCTTCAAAGAGTGGTAAAGATCTATCATTTATGACATTTACAAAATACGGTTTTCTCATAATGATAGAGTCTATGATACTAAGCACTTTCTATCTTTGGTTTAGATTTTTTTAAAATTTACTCAACTTGTGTAAAATATTAAAAATAGACAATTTTTGAGGTGATATTATGGTAATGACACCAAAGCGCCTAAAGAATAAAAAAGGGATATTTATTAATATCCCTTTTACTCTAATTGAAAATGTGGCCAGTCCTGGAATAATTTCCAGTGTCCCCCGTATGAACATTTATACCCCAATGCTCTAGCTACCCTTACAAGTTCCTCTCCGATTTTCTTAAACTGCTCTATATTTTTCCAATTCCCATCAAAGGAGACTTCAAATGGTATATCTCCTAATTTTCCTATCATTTGCTCACCTCGATTTAATTATTCGCGAAATATAAATTCTAAATTTGACTTTTTGAGCATTTAAAGATACTATACTAAGGCAATCAATGCCTCAAAATTGTTTGTTAAAGACAGGAAATTTTCCTGTCTTTTTTTATTTTATTCGACTTTCTTCATTTTATAAGGAACACTTTAATTTCTTAACTTTTTATAAAAAAAATTTGCTTTCTCTTAATTTATAGGGGATACTTTAATTGAATAAACTTCTCCGAGTTTAATTCTTATATTATTATTTGTAAAAGCCTTAATTCATTAATAGTTAAGGCTTTTACTATTTTTCGTAATTTATAATGAATATTTTACATAAATAAGATAACTTTTTATTTAGTATTTAGAGCAGTTTTTTCTAGTAAAAGTCTCACTCTGGTATTGTAGTTGGTCTATTTTCTGCATCTTTATCTTTATGAAGATCTATATCTCCCTTAGGAGTTTTTAATTTACTTACTCCCACTTCTTTAGCAGTGATATTTTTATTTTTGTTTCATTTTTATTCATATTTCTAAGGATCTTTTTTGCTCGTCCATTTAAAAACTTTTCTTTCTCTTCCTTAGTAGTTCCTATAACTTTAGTATCTACATTTTTATAGAGAATTTTTCCTGTTTTGACTTTATAGAATGAATTCATAGGAGCCTCATATTTGCTTTTTAAGAGTTCACCTAGGATAGGGTCATAGAATGTTAGTTCACAGGCATCATAGACCTCTAAATCATCACATTGAAGGTTATATCTCTTTAGATCTAACTTATTAAAAGTAATTACTGTTTCTTTATCTTCATATGCCTTTTCATCAAAGATAATAATCTTATCCATAGTTATCTTTAGACTGTTTACTTCCATCATGAGGAATAATCGATTCAGGAGTTTGGCCATCTCCTACTAATGCTAAATGAGGATTACTTACTACTCCACCTTTTGCATAGGCTGGAACCTCACTCATATTTTTCTTTTTATTCCAATTGCCAGATAAAGCAGAATTTGATTTCTGTCTTCTTAAATTTCTATTTTGTAATGGCTGGTCTGTTAATTTTGATGTTTTAACTTGCTGAAGACTCGGTAATTCTTTTGTTTTTTCTCCTTTAAATTTCTTATACCAACCATATATTCTTTTAATACCCTTTAAAAACATACCTAAAGGACTATACTCAAATACTTTAAATATTGGGGATTTTTCAAATACATCCCATAATTCTAAAGTTTTATCTTTTACTTTCCCAATATTAGTTTTAAAGCTATTCTATAGTTTTAGATTCGATCTTATCAAAATTCTTATAGATTAAATATCCACCTGCAGCTACTGCAGCTAAAATTAAAAGAATCGGATTAGACATTAATGCTGTAAAAGCAGTTCCTACTCCAAAAGTAGCAGCTCCTAAGACTAGGTTTACACCTACAAAACCTGTAGCTGTTACGATATCACTTACTTGAGCCGGTGTAACTTTGATATTATCTCCTAATGTATTTATCTGATCTGCTAACCCCATTACTTCTGATTGAGTCATCTTTAGGGAAGTTCTCTAGGTAGCTAGATTACTTCCGGCTTTACCTGCATCGACACCAAAGGCAACGGCTACTTTAGAAGTATCAGCAGTAAATTTAGCTAATTCTTTTTGTTCTATCCCTGCTTGTCCGAATTTAATCTCTGAACTAGAACTATAATATTTTCCTTGAGATACTACTTCTGCCTCGCACAACTTAGCCCCTGTTAAAGAATTAAAATCCATTTTAACCTCTTTAATTTCAACATCATTAAATTTAATAGGATGCTTTAAATTAATAGTAGTAACTCCTCCAATTACAGCTACATAATCTTTTTTTACCTCTGTTTCCTTGCCTTGAGATACTTCATTATTTTTTTTCATTTTTCCTCCAAATTTAAGTTGACTTTTAGCTTAATTTAAGATACTAATATATGTGTATTAATATTACTCCCCAGTAATTATTAGTATCAAATTCCCGTAAAGAGTTTTCGTCATTTTGACGGAAACTCTCTTTTTATTTCTTATAGAAAATCATCATCTTTAGTTATTTTAGCTTTGGCATAGCTCTGCATCTTATCCCAATTAAAATTTATAAGCTTTCTTAGTTGCTCTCTTTCTGTTTTATTCATAGCTAGCCATCCAACCTTGGCCAGATCCTTTCTTTTGATTTCCAAAACTTCCATTTCAGATAATCTTATTTCTTTTCGCTTCTTCCAGTTCATAAGCACCCCCTGTTGGGTAATTGAGTTCCCACCATCTCAATATTTAAATAGTTTCCCTTTAGATTAACTATTTCCCTTATTTAAAAACAAAAAAAAGAGGTACATGTATAGACTTATATCAGTCTATACATGTACCCCGACTTTACGGTAGGTTCATGGTCAAAGGCTTCATGCTGACAAATCTGTTTTCCATTAGGAGTAACACAACTTGAAATTTAACCTTCCAATTAATTATTTAATTTTATTTTCTACAATTTAAAATATACATTATTTTTTTTTAAATTATCAACTAAATTTTTTCAGAAATTGATTTTTTACTTGTTTTGAGTTTAATACTTTTAAGTAATGATTTCGCCTCTGAAAATATACCATGCAAGAAAAGTACTCCAACTACTATAAGAAAAATATTGACCCCATATCCACCAAGCCAACCGTTAAACTTTGGAAAAATAATAGCAAGTATTTTTATAAAAGTTATAATAATTAGTATTATTATAACACTTATACCCAAATTATCACTTTTCTCTTTAAATGATCTTTTTTTTATATTCATATAAAACATTCTCCTGAATCAAGTTTTTTTATTTTTTATAAAAACTATATCTATTTAAAAGATATAATATCTTCTACATCTAACCTTACAGATTCATATGAAGTTTTATTTCCTTTTCCAATGGCAATAATTACAACTGGAACATATCTTTCTGGATCAAGTTCAAAGGCTTCTGCTAATTTATCATGTTCAAATCCACCTATAGCATTTGTATCATATCCATGGGATCTTGCAACTAACATAAGTTGCATTGCTGAAAGACTTGAATCAATTTTTACAATGTCATTCATTTTTTCCCTTGTTGCATTTTCATAAGCAGGCATAAAAAAATTCATTAATTCTTTTTTTACATTTTCAGGCATAAGATCTTTTTCCACAGCTTTACCATAGATTTTCTCTGCTTTTTCATAACATTTCATATCTCCAAAAATAATAATCATAGCTGAGGAAGTATCATTTTGATTTGTATTAAATCTAATTAAAGGACGAAGTTTTTCCTTTCCTTCTTTTGATTCAACTACTACAAATCTCCAAGGTTGCATGTTAACTGATGATGGAGCTTTTGCTGCTGATTCTATCATTTCATGCATTTCTTCATGACTTATTTTCACATTACTATCAAAGCTTTTAATAGAACGCCTATTAAAAACAATGTCTTTAAAATCATTATTTTTTAGCTTTATTTCTTCTTTAAATTGTTGAGATAAGTTCTCTTCCATAATTGGACTCCTTTTGGTAAGTTAGTAAAAACTATAATTTATTTTCTATTTCTTCGAGTATTTCCATAAGTTTTTCAATTTCATCTGATTCAAAAGGAACAGGGAGCTCACACTGGTTTTCACTTTGTTTTTCTCTACATTTGGTAAGCTCAGTCCTTGCAAAACATGTCAGGGAAACAATTACTTCTCTCACATTTTCTTTATTTCTATTCCTTTCAACATAGGATTTTTCTTCTAAAATTCTAAGATGTCTTGTTATAGCTGCAGGATCTATTCTAAGATAATTGGCTATTTCCATTTGGGAACTGTCTCCCTTATCTTTAAGATATATTAAAATCTGGTATCTTGTAAGACTAAACCCAGTACTTTTTTCAAATTCTTTTGTAAGTTTTTGTTCAACGTTTTTTAATTTTAGTAGCATATTACTAAATGCTTTTAACTTCATATTTTCAAATCCTTTCTTATTCTTTTATTAAATTCTTTTACAATTGACCAATCAATCATTGACGTGTCAATTGTATTACTTAATGTAAATTTTGTCAATAAAATTATTAGATTAAACTCTACTTATTAACTGATGTTTCTTTTCTGTTTGTACTAGATAAAACAACTGCAACAAATAAAAAAATAATGAGTGAATTAAAAATTAAAAATAGTAAACCTTTACCTGTTTCAACTGAAACCCCTAAAAATTCACCTCCAAATATCCCTAAAAATCCATATGTAAAAACTTGTAAATCAACTGATAAATCTTTATTCCAAGAAAATTCATTTAAATAATAAAATTTATATAAATAAGCAAAAGAATAGCTAGAGTATAAAACAGATATAATTAAATTAATTATTTTTTTTCGATCTATTCCTAAAGAGGTAGTCCATCTATTATTCCAAATATGGTAATAAAAACAAGTAAAAATATTCATTATTAATAAATAATAAATAGACACTAAAGTAAACAAATTATGAATTTTATGATCCCAAAGATAAGCAAGGAATTGAAATGTTAAAATTATATACCAATCAATCGCTCTATTTTTTTGAGCAATAGCTTTTTCATTAGTATTATTTCTAGATTTTTTAGAAATATAAATAATTTTCCAATATTCAGCGATATTTATTTTTTTTAATAATTTAATGCTTGTATCTACTATTTTGTGTGTATATCCATTCATTGTATCAGCCTCATTTTTGTATAAAAATTTAAGTTACTTAGTCTTATTTTAAGAATAGCATAAATATTTTTTCTTGTTAAGTATAAAATAAAAAAAGAGCCAAAAATTATTTTTGGCTCTTAGTTCTTAATGACTTATTTCTAGTAAATTTTACTGGTTTATTTATTTTTTTTAAACTATAAATTAATTTTCTTTGATAAATTTGAATATTCAAATAAACCACGTTTTGATAAAAATGTTTTCATTTCAGCTTTTAAATCATCTGGTGAATCTTCAGTTATTTCTTTTAATAAATTTTGCTCTATAGTTTGAAATGCATCACTTTTTTTATCTATTTTTAAATCTAATTTTTCCATAATTTTAACTGCAGACGATTTAAATTTATTATTATCTTCAAAAATAGGTATTAAAGTATTTACTATTTCATCTTCATTCAAATTAAATTCTGAAAATTTAATATCTAAATGTAAAAAGAGGTCTATTAAGTCTTCATCTTTTTTATTTATTATATTGAATAAATTATTTTTCAAGTATTCTTCCCAATCAAATTTAAATTTTGTTATATTGTAAATTTGATTTGTTAAATCTATATTTTTCATTTCTAAGTAGACACTATCTATTAAATCTTTTAAATTTGTTTCATTCTCTATTTCAAATTTTAAACCAACAATTTCATCACTTGATATCACTAAAAATTCTTTCTTTGTTCTCATACTAAAATTTCCCCAATATTTTTTCATTAAGTTTAATGTTAACACTTTATTACTCTCGTAAGAAATTATTAAAATTTTAGAAAAATTATCAAATTCTTGTTCTGTCTCCAAGGTCAAATAAAGATCTATCAAATTAGCAAAATCAACTGTATATTTTTTTTCTTTAGATAAAAAACTAGATATTAAAACAGCATGACTATTAAATAATTTTTTCATAGTTTCTTTATAATTATCTTCAGGGTATTTTTCAGTTAATTTTTTTAACCAAATCCAGCTTTCTATTGAAATTTCTACATTATCTCGATAATTAATAATATTATGTTCGAGTAGTTTTAGTAAATTTATTCTACTTTTTTTAGGAACCATGTCACCTAATAAATCTATAGTCTTTAAATAATAGTTAAAATTAAGAATTGAATTTGAGCTTAAAACTAAATCCTCTATCCACTCTGCAATTATTTTTTTCCCTTCAACAGCTTTATCAATCATTGATATAAAATTATATACAACTGTAGCAAATGCATTTGTAGTTGTTAAATAAGTTACCTTGTTGAGCATGACTATTTTATATAAATCATATTCTTTAGTTTCAAGGTTATTAATTCTATCCTTATCTGCTAAAAATTCACCTAGATATTCTCCTAATTCCTCAATTCCATTCTCTATTGCATATTTTAATTTTAAAGAAATTTCACTGCTCAAATTATCAGAAATAGGATACATACTTTCTTTCTCATATATATTTATATATTTAAATTGAGCTTTTGCAAATTCTAAATCAGTATTTTGAATGTTTTCTTTATAAAGTTCTAACAAATTGTTATACTGATCAGTCTCAATATTTTCAATAGACCATAAATTACCATCTATTTTTGAAAATAAGACAAATGCTTTCTTTAAAATATCCTTATTAATAACATATAATTCTAAAGTTAGATATTTTTTTATAGTCTCTAGAGAATTAGTTAATAGTTTTAATTTAGATACTTTTGAATAAAATTCTATTTCGATATCTAATAAAATATCATAATAATATTCATCCGTATCATCATTTTTTACTAATGATCCAATAGAGTCAACAACTTCTATATCATTTTCTTGTATATATGCATTAGTTAATAATTCAATAGCATTTTTAGATTCTTCTTCCAGTCCATTTCTTTTTAATTCTGAATATAGTTTACTAATTCTAGTAATCACTTCAATATTAAAGTATTTTTTTACTTCCATTATTTTTTTATTATTTTTTATTAAAAATTTAATAATTTGACTTATTTGTTCATATTCTTGAGATGGATCAGGTATTTCTAAAGTGAAATTGCTTTTTATCTCTAGTAAGTACATTCTTGGTATAAATTTTGGTGTATTTATTTCTTCTTGTATACTTTCAAGTATTATTTGAAAATATTTTATATTATCAATATATTCTTGCTCAGAAATATCTCCTAATTTTAATTTTTTTAAGATATCAAAATAGGCCTCTTTCCCTTTTTTTAATTTGTTACCACTACTACATTTTAATATGTCAAATATTTTTGTTGTTTCAAATTTATAAAGAGTTTTTTTATTTATAAATTCAAATTTATCTACTATAAAATTAGATACTTTCTTTTTAACTTTTTCATCAATAAAATCAAAAAGATCAATTAAAGTTTCAGCAGTATTATTCTCATCAATTCTATGGTGAATATTATCAATTATTGTATCAATTACATAAGATGTAGATTCTTTACTTTTATTTAAATAATTCTCCACATTTATCTTATCTTTACTTCTTAAAGCTTCAAATATTTTAACATATTCTGGATTTCCAGAATTTCCTGAATACGAATATTCGTCAAAATGAATAAAAACTTTTATTAACTCTGTTGAGTCATAATTTTCTGTACGACTTATAAACCTATATAATTCATTAGTTAAGATATTTTTTTTAAATATTTTTTTTATAAAATTAAAATGATCTTCTGGTATTAGATACTCAGGTTTGAATTCATTAAAATTAGCTCTACTGTTATATCCTTTTAATATCCAATTTATAAATTCTGTATTTTGAATAAAATATTTTTCTAAACTATAATAATAAGCTAATATAAAAAACCTTGTATACTTTAATATATTATTGCTGATAGTTCCTTCGCTAACTCTATTACTTTTCTTTTCCAAAATTAATGCATGTTCTAATTTTAATGTAAATTTATTAAATAAATTTATTGCTTCTCTAGGTGTCTTTAATGAATCTACTATTAAAATATTAAAAAATTCTTCTCTATCCACCTTTTTTTCATCTAATAATTTTAATAATGGATGATTAGTTATTTCCTCTACAGCTGTCTTTAGAAATAATCGTAAATCTTGTTTATTTTGAGGTGGAATAGGAATAATATGAGAGAACATTTTATTTATAAAATCTCCTGTTTCCCATATAGAATTGGTATCTTCCATTGTCTTATCGTCTTTAAAAGCTTTTTCAATGTTTTTAATATCACAAGGAATTAAAAATACAACTTTTCCTAGATCTATAAAACTTCTCAAATAGATTAGACTTTCGACTATTTCTTTAGAGCCTTTTCTATCTAAATCTTCAATTATAATAACAACCTTTTCTTCTTCTTGTTTTTTTGAAATTACTTCTCTGAAAAGAATTTGCAATTGTTCATTATTAGATATTTTTGGATAAGAGTAATTTTCTTTTGCTATATCTATATTAAAATTTAATATTTTATCTGTTATTTTTAATTTATTTTTTACTAGATCATGAAAAACTATAGAAGCAAAAACAAAAAAAACAGGAGAATAAAAAGCCCAAAAATTCTCACTTGTACTCATTAAATAAAATGGTATTATAAAAATTAAAAATATTAAAACATAAATTCCTAACTCTATTAAACCATGCTTAAAAATTTCTGGAATATGCTTACTTAGATTTTCCGTTGCTTTTTGAAGCCCTTCAATAAATTTATCATTTTGCGTTCTTACATATGAAAAACTCCCATAAACCTTTTCTGAAAATTTGTTATCTAACTCTTTTAATTCTTCTGTGTCTAGAATTTCTAATAAATTACCATGTCTAAAATCTTGCTTATTTTTATTTTCTAATGTATAAAATAAATTCCTCAACAAACCATAATATATTTCTTCTTTTTGATGCCTCCATGAATTAAATAAAACAAACCTATAATTTTTACATCCTGCAAATGAATTGTTTAAAAGTAAATTAACTATAGTAGATTTTCCACTACCGTAATCACCATTTAAACAAATACAACTTGGAATTTCATTGTTTTTAAAAAAATTATCAATTTTTTTTTTAATTAAATCTGAAATCAAATTATAAGAAAACCTATCTTTTTCAATTTTTTTTATCGGTAAAGGACTAATTTGCCAATTTTTCATTTTCCATTTCCCTCCCTTTAGTGTATTTGAAAACACAACAAATATTTTTATTTCCCTATTGTTAACTATGTTAATTATAAATTTTTTAACTTTATTTTAATTTTTTTACAACATTTTTAATCTTTTCTTTATAAACATCTGTGTTAATTCCATTTTTTATACAAAAAAAAGACAGTTTCTCACTGTCTTTTCTATTTTACTACTTTCTACAAGCCTCACACCCCAAAACTTCAGCTTCTTTCAGAGAATAATTCCATCCTACAGATTTCAAATCACTCTACAACTTCATCTCCAAAAACTTTGCTCCTTCAATCGGGTTGTGCGTATAGGGCTCAATTTCATAAAACCCAAATGCTGCATATAATTTTTGAGCGGCTTTCAATGATGGAATAGTGTCGAGTCTAATATAATTGTATTTTAATTTTTTAGCTTCTTCAATTAACATAGCAACAAGCTTTTTACCTATTCCTAATCCTCTATAATTATCACGCACATATAATCTTTTCATCTCACATATATCTCCTGAAATTTTACGCAATGCAATACACCCTGCAGGTTTACTATCAACTAATACTAATATTAAAACTCCATGAGGAGGTCCATATTTTCCGGGTAGTGCGTTAAACTCCTCCTCAAAATTTTGAAAAGTTAATTCTATTTCTAAAGACTGAGAATACTCTAGAAAAAGTTTTTTGATATCTTCTATCATATCTTGTCCAGTTATAAGTTTAAATTCAATAATTTGCTTTTTATTTTCAGTAATAGGTTTCATAGTCTTAACTCCTTTTTCTCAAGATAATAAATGAATATTAAATATTATTTTTGAATCTCATCAGAAAGAATTACTAAATCCCATTCGAATAATTCACATCTAAACAAGTTTCTTTTTATTAGAGGGTCATTGTCAGCAACCTCTCTTGCTTCTGCTAAATCTTTAGCTTGAAAAACTATCATTCCACCAGGTGCATTTGAAAATCCACCACCAACAAAATATCTCTTAGATGCAACCTCACTCAAATATTCAATATGATCATTAAAATCATCTGAACTAGCTTTATTTCCTTCTACTTTATAATCAATTCTTGCAAATAATTTATCGCCTTTTTTCATAGCGCCTCCGAATATTTCTTTCTCCATTCAGGTTGTGTCTCTACAGTAGCCCAGTATTCTTTCATCTCATGGATAAGCTCATTTTTGAATTTATAGAAGGTTGTAACATAAAATTCTCCTTCTTCTTCAGAAGAATATACATGAACTAAACTTATTGCTCCTTCGTCTAATATTTCTACTTTTTCTAAAACAGTTCTCCAGTTACCAGGATAATCACAATTCATTTGCAGATATAGATCAATATTTTTAAAAATTTCTCTGCTACTTTCCATAATTACGTTACATTCATCATGGAATAGATCTCTTGTTTCTAAATATTTTCTTTCATCAAATAAACTCCATAGTTTACTGATTAAATCACCTTTATAGAGCATTAATAGCCTCCTCATTTAAATTTATTTTCTCTTCCAATTATCATATTTTATTAAATCATTAGGGAAATCTTTATTTTTAAAATTATCTTTCATTTCATCTAAAATTTTTACTACTAGTGGAGATGAATTTTCAATAGATAATTCATTTAAACTTTTCCAGCATATACCATCAGAATCATTGATTTCATTATTTCCATAAACATTTATTTCTCTAGAGATATCTGCAATTTTATCTTTTAATTTTACTGAATAGAATATAGCAATATGATGAATAAATTCATGCTCTAAATATGCTTCTTTGACTTTAAAATCTTGAATTCCTAAAGATTCCAAAACATCTATGTCATATCCTGTTTCCTCTATAAATTCTCTTTTTAAATGTTGAATAATAGATTCATCTTCATTTAAGCCTCCTCCTGGAAGATCAAATCTGTTAATATATGGTCCTTTGACTTTATTTATCAGTAAAATTTTAGAATTTTCATAAGCTACACCATAAACTCCATAGTGTTTATGCCATTTTCTTTTCATAAGTACCTCTCCTAGTTCTCTTCTACAATCTTAAAATAATCCAAATGACTCTCTTTTTACCATTTATTTCATAATCACCACGAAGGACACATTCTCCTTCCCCTTTGTAGTCTATTACTATCTTATCTATTAAACCACTAGAAATATAATGATACTCACCAAAAATTGATTAAATCCATATTTTTTTCTCTCTAAGAGTTTTTATATAGTTTCCTAGTCCTTTTTACTTCTGGTACATCATAACTTTTAATCATGAACAAAAACCTCCTATTATTCTTTAATATTATACTGACTTTACATTTGTAATTTAATTTACAAAAAATATTTATAAATACAGATATAATTATATTTTGAAAAAATAACAAATTATTTAATAACAGGAGGGAACTATGGAGATTTCAAATGCTAAGGTTATAAAAACTGTCTTTAGGAATAAAGAGAAGATAAAAAAAAGGCATTTTAAGCCTTCTCTTTAATAATTTTTTATAAATTTATCTATGCATTGAATTGCATTTATCGCAAGTATAATATTAGTATCTTCTGAAGTTTCTAAAACAACAAATCTTTCATTTGCAGAAATAATTTTTACACCTTCGTACTCTACACCATATTCCATGATACAGCTTCGAATATTAGTTTTGATATTAACTTTTTCAAAACCAATTTTTTTACTTAAATCTAACACATTTAACCCCTCCTATAAATTCTGAATGGCGTGATCCAAGATCTCTAAAGAATATCCTACAAATATTCTTGAACTGCACTATTAAGACTTTACATTTGAGATTTAACTGAAAAAGATTAAAAATAATTAAGATGCCCTAGAAGTATACTTTAAAAAATATAAAAATTCAAGAACTAAAAAATTAAAATGGAGATAATACCATATTTATCAATAATTTCAGAAATCAATGGATCGATCTCTTTTTTGTTTTCTTAGCCCAAAAAAACCTTTTTAGTTTAATAGATTATCCTCTATCAACTAAGAAGGTTTAAAATTAATTTACATGTAATTTGGGATAGATCCATTTTACTTTTTATTCCTTATTTTTAATCTATTTTTTTACCTTCTGTTTCAAGAATATTTCTTCCCCATTTTTCCATAAGATCTAATATCTCTCCTAGACCTTTCCCTTTAGAAGTTATTTTATACTCTACTTTAGGGGGAACTTCTGGATAAACAGTTCTTTCTATAAATCCATTTTTTTCCAACTCTTTCAAGTGTTCAGATAATACTTTTTTACTTATACCTGGAACTATCTTTTGTACCTCACTAAACCTTAAAACTTCTTTATTAAGATGCCATACAATAAGCGATCTCCATTTCCCTCCTAATACATCTATTGTAGTTTCTATAGGGCATTTATATTCCTTGTTATTCCACCTATACATAACCTCTCCTCCTAACTTCTTCTTATTTATCTTTATTCTATCATAATGTCACATTTTTTCCTTTATTTATATAATTCATTATTTTTCCAAAAAAACTTTTTTTACTTCTAAGAGAGTTTTTCTCCCAAAAGGAACCTTTAGGTAACCTGACTACTAAAAAGTGCCTTCTTCATAAACTTTTTTTTCTATGTTATTCTTACTCTATATTAAAAGAGATGCAAGAAATTTATTAGTGTATATATAATTTAGGAGGTAACAATGAGATATCCAAGAGCATTTTCACATATTGGAATTACAGTGTCAGATTTAGATAAAGCAGTTAAGTTTTATGAAGAGGTTATGGGTTGGTATATTATTATGAAACCTAGTGAAGTCGTAGAAGAGAAAGAAACAGCAATAGGTCAAATGTGTATAGATGTATTTGGTGAAGGATGGGGAACATTTAAAATTGCTCACCTCTCTACTGCAGATGGTATAGGAATAGAATTATTTGAATTCCCTAATAACAACGATAAACCTCAAGCTGAATTCAAACCTTTCCAAACAGGTGTCTTTCACTTCTCAGTAAAAGACCCAGATGTAGAAGGTTTAGCTGCCAAAATAGTAGAATGTGGTGGAAAACAAAGAATGCCAATAAGAGAATATTATCCAGAAGATAAACCATACAGAATGGTTTATATGGAAGATCCTTTTGGAAATATTATAGAAATATACTCTCATTCATATGAACTTCACTATGGTGCTGGTGCATATCAACATGAACTAAATAAGTAATATAATTATTTAAAAATAAAATTTTAAAAGCAGGATGAATCGCATCCTGCTTTTAGTTTTATTAAGTTATACATTTTTTATTTAAATTTATATTAAAAATAACTAAAAAATATGATATTATTATAAAGGAAATATTCCCTTACAGTTGTATATATATTTACAAATATAAGGAAATGTTGAAATATGATTTTTTAGGAGGATTAGGATGGAAAAAATAAGATGGTATTTAACAAGGTATTTTAAGTATTATATATTAAGTAATCATTATAAAAAATTCTATGGAAGTTTTGAAAAATATTGCAAACAACGAAGATTATACGAAAAAAGACATAACATTAGATAGTAAAAGGCAGGATGATAATTATCATCCTACCTTTTACTATTTTTTATTAACGGTTGAGTTATATAATTTTTTAATATCTCCACTACAAATATATTCCATTAATTCATTTATTTCTTCAACTGAATAATCCCACCACTTTATTTCAAGCAACATTTTAATTTCATCTTCAGAAAATCTTTTACGTATTACTTTTGCTGGATTTCCACCTACGATAGAATATGCAGAGACATCCTTTGTTACAAGAGCTCTCGACCCTATAACTGCTCCAGATCCAATCTTGACTCCAGGCATTATTACCGCCTCTGTTCCTATCCATACATCGTTTTCTATTATTGTATCTCCAGCTTTTTTAAAACCATCCTTAGAATTAGAAAACTCTTTTTTCCCATGGAAAGGATAAGTACTAACCCAATTATGATTATGCCCTTGATTTCCAGCCATTAAAAATATTGCCCCTGATCCTATAGAACAAAATTTACCTATTCTTAATTTATCAAATTCATAATTTTCGCCAAAGATCTCTTTATAACTCTTAGTTGTTTTATCTCCTAATAGGTATCTTACACAGTGATCTTCAAATTCTTTCTCATGGTAATAACCTAAATAATAAGTATAATCTCCTACTTCTATATTAGGATTTTTTACCCTATCTTTTAAATAGTGTGAATCCATCCAATTTTCATATTTCTTTTCCATATTTTTTCTCCTTATTAAAATTTATTATTTTTCATCAAAATTATTGATTTAATAAGGAACCTTATATTGTTTTAACCACCTTTTTTTCTCACTTCTTCTTACTTTTCGTACTATTTTGTCGACTTGTATATATGTGTTCCCGTAGCTTGCTTATTCGGAGTCAGCATCAGCTCACACACCTGTACATTTTGTGGTAATGAAGTCGTATACACAATAACTTCTGCTACATCTTCTGCTGTCAAGGCTTCTATCCCCTTATATACATTTTCAGCTTTTGTATCATCTCCTCCAAATCTAATATTCGAAAATGAAGTTTCAACCATTCCTGGCTCTATATTGGTTACTCTGATAGGAGTATCTATAAGATCTATCCTCATTGCATCAGATAATGTTTTTACTGCCGCTTTACTAGCACAATAAACTCCTCCTCCAGGATATGCTCCTCTTCCTGCTGTAGAACCTAAATTTACTATGTGTCCATTAACTTTAGCTTCCAGCATAAGAGGAATTATTTTTTTAGACATATACAATAACCCCTTTATATTTACATCTATAACATTATCAAATGAACTGTATTGACTTTCATGTATCTTATCCATTCCCAATGCTAATCCAGCTGAGTTTACCAATATGTCTATTCTTTTCCACTTTTTTTCTAGTGAATTAATACTTTTATCTACTTCTTCTGAAATAGATATATCTAGTTGTAGAAGTTTAATTTCAATATTTTTAAATCCAAGTATCTCATCTTTAAGTTCCTCTAATTTATCCATCCTTCTGGCTACTAAGATTAGATCATAAGACTTTTCTGCATACCTAAGTGCTACTGCTCTACCAATTCCCGAACTAGCTCCTGTTATTAAAACAATTTTTTTCATTTTTCTCCCCCTCTATAAAATTCAAATTTTGTTTTTTCACTTTAGTTTTTTTCCCACTTACTAAGTGTGTTTTTGTCCACTAAAGTATACTATAAATTACCTTCAAATAAAAATATAAGATATCTTTCATCGACCATTAATAAAGCTACTTTCTTGCCATTTTTCATATTATAGTGTATAAATAAGATGTAAGTCATTTTTTATTTAAGAGACACCGTATCTATGTGCTAACAAAAGGAGACAGGATGGACGATATTAACCACTGGGTTGAAGAGTTCCAAGATAATATGCAGGAATATGAAATTTTTATATTTCACCTACAGCAAAAAGTCGAAAGAATTCTAAAAGATAACAATATATTCTATGTAAAGACAGAAGCTCGTGTAAAAAGTCTAGATAGTTTTAAAAGAAAATTAGAAATTAAAAAAAATAAATATCAAAATCCATTAGAAGAGATGACTGATATCTTAGGTATCCGTATAATCACATATTACAGAGAAGATCTTGATGGAATTTTAAAACTTCTCAAAGAAAATTTCAATATTGATTATAAAAATTCAGCAAATAAACTTCAAAGTTTAAAATATAATGAGATGGGCTATCTATCTCTCCATTATATCTGCAAATGTAAATCTAGCCAAAAAAATCTTTATGGATGCACTGATTTTAAATTTGAAGTACAGATCCGAACTGCTCTTCAGCATATTTGGGCTCAAATTGATCATCAATTAAGGTATAAAACCCTTGCTAATATTCCAAACAAAGTTCAAAGAAAATTGTTTAGAATAAGTGCCATGTTAGAAAGCATCGATGATGAATTTGATTCTATTAAACATGATGTCCAAGTAGTCGAAAATTTTTATAAAGATAGATTTAATGAGAAAGAATACAGTCTTCGTTTGGATCTTTCTAGTATCAATTTTTATCTGAAGTATAATGACAGATTTATTCGTTCTATATGTAAAAAATTAGGAGTATTTCATTTCAATAATTTTGAAGTAGCAAAAGAGGAACATTTAGAGAAAAATTTAATTAAATTTGCACTTCAATTCAATAAGAACAGGGTAATTTACATTGAAGAATTAGTTAATAGTGTCTATAAAAATACAGATCTTATTTTGGATACATTAGATAAAAACACCTTAAAAAAAATAAATTATGTGGTTAATTCTAGTTGTTCTTTTGTCTTAACATTTTTACTCCTACTAAATGAGAATATTTCAGAGATACAAAAGATCTATAATCTAACAGAGTCTAGTCTAGAAAAAATTAAAGTTCTTAGAAAAAAAATTTTATTAGAAGAATCTCACTAAAATATAATCTTTAACTATAAAAAGTAACGTGACATTAAATTTTATGATTTCCTATATAATAAAAAATGCTCCTAATTTAGGAGCATTTTTCAATTAAAACTATTAATATAAAATTTTAAAATCATCATAACTAAGTTCTAGTGTTTTTGTTTTTATTATACTCTCAACATGACTGAAAAAGTTGCCTTTTTTTATCTCTTTTAGAATTTCTTCCTGTCTGTTACTATCTATAACTATTTCTACACTTCCATCAGACAAGTTTTTTACACTTCCATTAAATTTTAACTTTTCAGATAATTTATAGATAAAATACCTAAATCCTACTCCTTGTACACGACCATAAACAATATATTTACTGCTCATTAGTCATCATCCCTTCTAAGATATCTGAGTCTGAAACTATAATTTCATCCTTTTCTAAAACCTCCATTATCCATAATAATAAATAAGTTCCTGGAATAATTACCTCGGCTCTCTTTGGATGTAAACCTACTATTTTTTTTCTTTCCTCCAATGATAGACTTAAAAATTTATCTAGATTCTTTAGAATCTCTTTTTTTCTCAGCTTATACATATGCACCCTGTCAGTATCATACTCCTCCATCTGTAAGAGTACACTGACATGGGTTGTAACAGTCCCCGCTACTCCTACTAACTTAAATGATTGATCTTTGTACTTAGATAGTTTTTTCAAAATTTCTTTTACCCAAACTTCACCATTTAAAAGATCATCTTTTTCCTTAAAGAATTTTTCTCCTACCCTTACTGCACCGACGTTAAAACTTTCTATATATTCAATTTTTTTTTTATCTCCTAAGATAAATTCGGTACTTCCGCCACCTATATCAAATACCATAATTTTCTCATCAAATTCAGATACCGCTCCAGAAAAACTTAATTTCCCCTCTTCTTCTCCTGTAATACAATGAATATCAAGGTTTGTTTCGGCCTTTACTCTAGATATAAATTTCTCTCTATTTTTAGAATCACGAGTAGCTGAAGTCGCAGTAACTTTTATCTCCTTCACACCATATTCATCTATTTTTTTTCTATAAAATTTCAGTGTTTCTACAGTCCTATCCATAGCATCCTGACTTAAAACCCTTGTTTTATCTACATCTTGCCCTAACCTTGTTATCTCCATTAATTTTAATATCTTATTTATAATTTTTCCATTTTTCACTCTAGCAATAAATAATCTACATGAATTAGTTCCAATATCAATAACAGCTTTAGTCCTTTTTATATCAGCCTTAATCATTGTCTCCACCAAACATACTACCTAATATACCTCCTGCTATTCCTCCTGCAAGCATATCTCCACCAGTGTTACTTTGACCTCTATTGCTTCCTACTGCTGCACTTAGTCTTTCAGCTAATTTTGAGATTGGCATAGATTGTATATATGCAGTTCCTGGTCCCTGTAAAGTAGCTAAAAATAGACCTTCTTTACCGAACATAGCATTTTTAAAACCTCCTACAAATTTAATATCGTAGTTTACGCTAGATTCAAATCCTACAACACACCCTGTATCTACTCTTAAAGTTTCTCCACGAGCTAATTTTTTTTCAATTATAGTTCCACCTGCATGGATAAAGGCCATCCCATCTCCCTTTAATTTTTGAAGGATAAATCCCTCTCCACCAAAGAATCCTGCTCCTAATTTTTTAGTAAAAGCCACATCTATATCTATTCCATTGGCCGAGCATAAATAGGAGTCTTTCTGACATAAAAATTCACCATTGAATTTTTTTAGATCTATAGGAATTATTTGCCCTGGATATGGTGCAGAAAATCCAACTCTTGATTTTTGATTCCCTTCATTTAAAAATGTTGTGATAAAAAAACTTTCTCCAGTTATCATCCTCTTGAATCCACCAAAGAGTCCACCCTTGTTTTTTGTTTGCATATCTATCCCATCTTCCATGTAGGTCATAGCTCCTGCTTCTGCTCTGACTCCCTCTCTAGGATCTAACTCTATCTCTACTAATTGAATTCCTTCACCTTTAATTTCATAATCTATTACATCTGCTGACATTTCACTCCCCCTAATATTCTTATTTAAAGTTTTTTTATTATATTTATTATTACATAACAATTAAAAATTTCAAAATTAAATTTTTCTTTTCTTCTTTAATTTAAATATTATATTTATTAATTATCGGTCTTTTCCAAATGAGAAGCTTTTCCTCTAAAGCATTAAATTTTGAAGAGATAAAAAAACATAGTATACTCTGTTTATTAATAAGAAGATTACAATGAATTATTTAAACAAAATCAAGACTCATAAACGCATATATCTTTATAATTTTAATGATTACAATCATTTTTTTCATTTGTACAGATGGGGTTAGTCCTAATTTTTAGGTATTCAATGGCTATCACCGGAACTATTACTATTGGTACTGTAATTGCTTTTGGAATGTATGTATGGCAGTTAGAGTTCCCAGTGAAAAATCTAGGCCGAGTTTTGAGTGATTTTGATAAAGTTATTATCTCCTTTGAGAGGATAGAAGAAATTTTAGACAGTGAAACTAATTTTAACGGAGAGAATAACTTAAAGAAACCTAAAATCAAAAAAAAGATAGCTCATTGAAGACATTAAAATTTTCTACGAAGATAAAGAATCAAAGTTAATGTCGTAAAATTAATTCGGAGGAATACTAATATGAAAAAATATTATTTAAAAAATAACAAACCCTATCAAATTCGAGAAATTGACCCTAAAGATTCTAAAAAATTTATAGATTATAGGACTACTTTAGCTGATGAAACAACTTATTTAAGAGCTTCTAGATCAGAGTTAAACCTCAATTTAGAAGATCAGGATAAAACTATTTATAATTTTATAAATTCTGATAATCAATATTCCATTATTGCAGAAATAAACGGAATTATCATAGGAAACCTTCAATTTAGAGGTGGAGATCATCAAAGAACTAGACATGCAGGCGAATTTGGAATAAGTATCTTAAAAGATTATTGGGGAAATAGGATCGGATACAATCTCCTATCTCAGCTCATTGAATGGGTTAAGGATAGTAAAGTAGTAAAGAAAATTAGTCTAGAAGTCCGAGAAGATAATACTAGTGCCATTGCTCTATATAAAACATTAGGTTTTAAATTAGAAGGAACCATTAGAAAAAATTTCTACGCTGATGATAAATATTATGATTCACATATTATGGGTATGACCTTTGAGTAAAATTTAAGGAGTTTTATATGAAGAAAATTATCTTTTATTTATTTATTTTTTCCACCCTTTCATACACCCAGACAATTAATGGTGTAGTTCTAAAAGATAAAATCAAAGTCCACGACCAAGATCTTTTTTTGAATGGTGCCGGGACTAGAAATAAATTTTTTATAGATATCTATGTAGGAGCTTTGTACGTTGTGGATACTACAAATGATGCCGTATCTATAATTAACTCCACTACCATTAAAAGTATGCACCTTCATATTATCTCTAACTGGATCAGCCGTAAATTATTAAAAACTGCTCTCCGATCTGAATTAAAAAGTTCTTCCACTGTAAAAGAGATGGATCAACTCCAGAAGGAGATAGAGGTTTTTTTATCTACATTCAACGAAGAAATTAGAAAGGGAGATCAATTTATATTTAATATAATCCCCGGTATAGGAGTAGAAGTTTATAAAAATAGTAAACTGATTAAATCTATACAAGGAGACCAGTTCAGTAAAAGACTTCTCCAGTTGTGGATAGGGAGGCTTCCTGTAGATAAAAAACTAAAAGCTGAGATTTTAGGAAATTCAAAGATAAAACATTAAATAAAACAGATTAAAAGTGGTTTTTCAGTTGAAAACACCACTTTTTTATAGCTCTATTTCATCAAATTTTATTTCCATAAAATAAAATTTGCTTTTTTAGTTTTTTATTAGTTTTCGACTTGATTCTTTCACAAAATAGAGTATACTTGGATTGAATAAAACATTAAAAATTCTTAAGGGGGGTACAAATGTTAAATGATAAACTTTTAAAACTTAGAAATGAAATGAGTAAAAATGGAATAGATGCTTATGTTATTCCTAGTTCAGATGCACATCAAAGTGAAAATGTAGCAGAATATTTTAAGGGTAGGAGATGGATCAGTAACTTTACAGGAAGTGCTGGAACTGCAGTTATCACTGCTGATTCTGCTGGTCTTTGGACGGATGGCCGATACTTCCTCCAAGCTGAAAAAGAACTTAAAGGAAGTGGTTTTGATCTTTTTAAAATGGCTACAGAGGGAGTACCTACTTACCCTGAATGGTTAAAAAGTGTTGTCAAAAAAGATGGTATTATTGGATTTGACGGAAAAGTCATATCTGTTTCTACCTACGATGAATTAAAAAAAGGATTTTGTGAGGACAACTTTAAAACTCAAAATGATCTATTGGAATCTGTCTGGGATGATAGACCTAGTTTCCCAAAAGAAAATATATTTGTTCATGATCTTTGCTATGCCGGTCAGTCTGTCTTTGAAAAAATTGATATTATTCGTGAGATCTATCACTCCCATGGTGCTGACAGTTATATTATCAGTTCATTAGATGATATTGCATGGACTTTTAATTTAAGAGGGAGTGATGTATTAAACAATACTACCTTCTATTCATACGCACTGATTGAAGATGATAAAGTCACTCTATTTATAGATAATAATAAATTAAATGAACAAACTAATTTATATCTTAAAGAAAATGGTATAGATTTAAAATCCTATGACGAGATTACTGCTACCTTATCTCATTTAAAAAATAAGAATATCTATCTCAGTCCAGAAAGAACAAGTATCTATATAGAGTCATTACTTCAAAATAATAAAATAATTCATAATAAAGAGATCACTACTCATTTAAAAGCTGTTAAAAATGAGATAGAGGTTCAAAATTCAAAAGAGTGTTATTTAAATGATTTTGTAGCTCTCTTAAAAGGATTTAAATATATTGAGGAAAACTTCAAAAAAACTCCTATAACTGAGCTAGATGTAGAAGATATTATAAAAAATGAAAGATCAAAAATAGATGGATTTAAAGGAGTAAGTTTTGATACTATTGCTGGACATAAAGACCATGCAGCTCTTATGCATTTTAAAGCCAATGAAAAAAATACATATACTTTGGATTCTCAGGGATTTTTATTAGTAGATTCAGGAGGACAGTACCTCAATGGAACTACCGATATCACTAGAACATTTTCATTAGGAGATATCACACCTGAACAGAAAAAAGATTTTACTACAGTACTTAAAAGTGTAATTACCCTTAGTAGAGCTAAATTTTTAAAGGGAACTACCGGTTATAAATTAGATATGTTAGCTAGATATCCACTATGGTTAGAAGGACTAGACTATAAGTGTGGAACTGGTCATGGAGTTGGGTTTTTCCTAAATATTCACGAGGGACCACAAGGTTTTTCTGTTAGAAAAAGTCACGATCTTCCATTAGAAGTAGGAATGAATTTAACTATTGAACCTGGTATTTATAAAGAGGGAAGACATGGTATTCGTACTGAAAATACAGTTATAGTAAAAGAAGCTTTCACCAATGAAAATGGAACTTTTTATGAATTTGAGACTATATCATTTTTCCCAATTGATATTAATTCTATCGATCCTGCTCTATTAAATAGTGATGAATTGGAATGGATCAACTCTTACCATGCTACTACATTTAATAAACTATCTCCATATTTAAATGAAGATGAAACAAACTGGTTAAGAGAAAAAACTAAACAAATATAAAAGCAACATAACATTACATCCATATAAGAATAATCTAGTATTTTATAATCTTTATGATTTTCTAGAGAATAAGAAAAATCCCCTTGCCAAAATGGCAGGGGGATTTTATTTTTCTATTTTTCACCTAATAATCTATCTAAGATTATAGCTACTGCCGATCTTACTGACAGATGATTATATCTTGTCTTACCTCTTATTGGATCTAAGATATGAGTACAGCTATCCATGATCTCATCTATTAAACCATGTCCTGTCCCGAATAATAACAAGTAAACATTATCATCATTGTAAATCTTTTCACTCATATCTTCATATGAGATTGAATTATCATATACTCTTGCAGACGTTGTGATAACTATTGGTTTTTTCCCTTCAGCCTTTTCTATCTCTTCTATAGTTTTTTCAATACTTTCAGTTACATATGTACTAGAAAATGCTGCTTCTCTGTCTTTATTGAAATTTCTACCAAATCCTTCTTTCCAATATCCAATTACTCTACTAGTTAATTCTACTTGAGCATCTACTGGAGTGATTATATGATATCCCTTCACGTCATATGTTTTACAACTTCTAGATATATCATGAATATCAAAGTTTGTTACCGATGTAGCTACTGTTTCTTGGTTTCTATTGTATACAGGATAGTGTACTAATCCTAAATATATTTTTTCTCTCATTTATTATCTCCTTTTTTCTATTTTTTCCACGAATTAACACTAACTATTTAAAGGTTAAACTTTTAATCTTTAATTAGTGCTATTAGTGATCAGTTTTTATTTTAATTCTTCTAACTCTTTTGTATAGATATCAATATCATTTATATATACATCCTTTGCATATTTTAAATATTCAATGTATTTATCCGATAACTTTTTCTTAACTATGGCAGGGTTTCCTATTACTAAGCTTCCTTCCTCAATCTCTAGGTTAGCTCCCACAACAGATCCAGCTCCTACAAGACAATTTTTAGCTATAGTTGCACCATTTAACAAAATAGCACCCATCCCAATCACACAATTATCTCCTATAGTACATCCGTGAACAATAGCATTGTGTCCTACTGTAACGCCCTTTCCTAAAGTAACAGGATAAGGGGCATCTCCATGGACTGTGCAGTTATCTTGGATATTAGAGGCATCTCCAATGGTGATTTTACTCATATCGCCACGTAGTACAGCTCCAAACCATATACTTACATCTTCACCTAATTCAATATCTCCTACTAAAGTAGCATTAGGAGCTATATAGTTATTTTTTCCAATCTTTGGTGTTTTATCTTTTAAAGAATATATCAAATATATCACCCTTTCCTTAGAGGTTCCCATCACATTTAAAATTTCTTCTATAATTAGAATAAATTTTGATAATCGTGATAGTCACCAATTAATACGGATAGAAAAAATTGCCAAAGCAATTTTTCTATTCTTTTTTATTAAGTTCAAAATCTTTTATATCCGACCTCAAATCTCTCAAACTATCTTAACTTTGGTTTCTAAAGTTCTTCCTTTATCTCTTTTAATAACTTTTTTTCTTCCTTTGTAAATTCCCTGCCTTCTAATAGATCAGGTCTTCTCAGATAGGTTCTTTTGAGGCTTTCTTTTTTTCTCCATAACTCTATGTTTTTATGGTGTCCAGAAAGCAGTATTTCTGGGATTTTTAATCCGTCAATTTCTGCTGGACGAGTATAGTGTGGATGATCTAATAGACCATTATAAAAGGAATCCTGTTCATAAGAATCTTTATTTATTACACCTGGTAGGAGTCTCGCTATAGAATCAGCAATAACCATTGCTGGCAGTTCTCCTCCAGTCAACACAAAGTCACCAATAGAGATCTCTAAATCTACTTTTTGTTCTATAACCCTTTCATCTATACCTTCATAATGACCGGCTATTATAGTTATTTCCTCTTCGAAACTTAGTTCATTAGATAAGTTTTGATTGAGTGTAACACCTTGAGGAGAGGTATAAATAACCTTTCCAGATGTATTTTCTAGTGCTCTAAATATAGGCTCAGCTTTTAATACCATCCCAGCTCCTCCACCAAATGGAGTATCGTCGGCAGTATTATGTTTATCAAAGGTATAATCTCTTATATCTATGATATTTATCTCTAATGACCCACTATTTATAGCTCTTTTAATTATACTTTCACTTTTAAACCCCGTAAACATAGCAGGAAAAAGAGTTAAAATATTTATTTTCATGGTCTCATTCCCTCTATTAGATCAAAAGTAACTACTCTTTTTTTAAAATCAATATCTTTTACAAATTCATCTACTGAAGGAACCATAATCTCTTCCTTCCCCTTACCAATTACATAGATGTCATGACCTGCAGTCTCCATTAAATCAGTAATTTCTCCTAACTCTTCCCCTTCTACAGTGACAGCTAGCATCCCAATGATATCAGAGGCATAATATTCGTCCTCTTCTAACCCTAAGATATCTTTTCTCACGTATATAGAATATCCAGAAAGAGCAACTCCTTCTGTTTTATTAGTTATTTCCTCGAAGTCAAAAGCTAATCTTTTAGGGCTTAATTTTTTTATATTTGTTACTGTTAATATTCTGCTCATTCCACTGGTATTTTTTATAATTACCTTAGATCCCACTATTACACTTAGGTCGTCAAAGTTTGAAGAAACCTTGAGTGTTCCCATTAGATGATGAGTCCCTGAAATTTTTCCAACTGAAATTAATTCCATATTCTTACCTCCTAATTAATCTAAAAATTCTACATTTACATTTAACTTGTCTTTTACTGCTGCTGCCTGCATTACTCCTCTGATAGCGTTAGCAGTCAGACCATTTTTACCGATTACTTTTCCTAATTCACCATCGGCTACTCTGATTTTAAACACAATAAGATCTTTCTTTTCCTCATATGTAATATCAATTGCATCTTGAGTTTTCACCATTTCTGAAACTATATATTTTAATAGTGCTTCTAATTTTTCCATTTTTATATTCCTCCCTGGTTTTTGGCCAAATATTATTTTGGTCATAGATTTAATTACTTTAACTTTTTTGCCACTAATTTACACGAATGATAATACGAATATTAAATATTTCTGTGACCATTTTTTATTATTTTTCTTGGTGAAGATTGGTGTTTATTGGTGGCTAAGTCTTTTATCTTAGTTAGCTTTTTATTTTTTCCACCAATTCTTTACTGACTCTTTTTGGTATTCCATCTCTGCCTGTAAAGATATTTGTAGTATTTGCAATTCCAAATAGAATTTTCATCTCTTTATCATAAAATTCATATTTAAATTTAACCTTAATTCTATCTATATCTACTAAGATAGTTTTTATCTTTAATTCTGTATCGTATTCTATAGCTTTAAAAAACTTTATGTTTATATCCGATATAGGAAGAAAAACCCCTTCTTTTTCTAGAGATTTGTAGGAGATATTCTTGGTCCTAATAAATTCAGTTCTCCCCTTTTCCATCCAAATAACATAGTTAGAATGGTATACTCTTCCCATTTGGTCAGTTTCATTATAGTAGACTCTATGATCTATCGTATGACAATTTTTTTCCATTATTGCCTCCTTTTGATCTTGATTTTACAATTTTCTATTTATAATACACCCTTCCAAGGTCCTTCATAGGTTATCTTAGCATACACTCCATTTGCATCTAAATCTTCTACAACATCTCTTACTTGAGCTGCATAAAATTCAGTAGATATAATCTTTATTGTCCCTAATTTAGCATCTAAAGTTCTAACTATTCCAAGCCCTTCATAAGCTTCCATTACTTTATTTATAAAATCGATATGTT
>Ga0316197_10000528_pt1 | contig 26617 bp, 21 predicted proteins | sample OudBiesiAoxic_MG_FD_204939 | JGI IMG/M metagenome (GOLD analysis project Ga0316197, IMG submission 204939) | Coastal sediment microbial communities from Oude Bieten Haven, Netherlands - site A oxic | ecosystem: Environmental > Aquatic > Marine > Coastal > Sediment | place: Netherlands... | reverse complement strand
GCCGATGTGACGCTTCACTACGTGCGCGCTTCGCAAGGGCTCGACGCATGGGAAAAGCACGTGATCGTCGCTCCGCTCGATGAGGAGTCACCCTGGGACTCCGCGGAGCTCCTCGATCCCGACGACGTTGATCTGACGGACGATGCCCCCGATGACGCCGAATTCGTCTCACCACCGCCTGGCTCGGTGGGCAAGGCCCGCTTCCGAAGCTACGGCAAGCAGATCCGGACGCATGTCTATCAGTCGCGCCCGAAGTCGCTTTGGCGCTGCAAACCGTTGAAGCTCCACTCGAAGCCTGGGGAGAGCAAATCCGAATTCGCAGCGAGGGTGCAGCTCGCGGCCCGCGAGGCTCGGGATGCCGGCGTCGACAAGCTCCGCGCCCGCTTCGCTACGAAGATTCAGCGGATGCAGGATCGCGCAAGACGCGCCCAGGCTCGTGTTGCCCGCGAGAAAAGCCAGTACGATCAGCAGAAGCTTCAGACCGGCATCTCGATGGGCGCGTCGGTGTTGGGCGCGATCTTCGGCCGCGGAGGCATCGGGCGCGCCACGACGGCGGCGCGGGGTGCCGGCAGAGTGGCGCGGGAGCGCGAGGATGTGGAGCGAGCCGAAGAGGAGTTGCGAGACCTGCAAGAGGCGATCCGCGCGCTCGAGATCGAGGTCGAAGAGGAAGCGCGTGCCTACTTGGCCGAGCGAGATGACGACGTCGCCGAGCTAGAAGAGGTGGTCGTGCGCCCGCGCAAGTCGGACATCGAGGTGACCGGCCTCAAGCTCGGTTGGAAGCCTGACTGATCGCTTCGAACGCTTCGCGCACCTCAGCCGGCGCTTCGACCAGCTCGATCAGCACGCCTTCGCCGCCAATCGGAGCGGACTCGTTGCCTTTCGGGTGGATGAAGCACACCCGGTGGCCCGCTGCGCCGGGCCGGACGCCCCCTGGCGTGAAACGCACGCCTTGGTCGCCGAGCCACTGAACCGCGGCGTCGATGTCATCGACCCAGAGCCCGACGTGGTTCAGCGGCGGTGAGTCCACCCTGGGCTTCTTCTCCGGGTCGATCGGCTGCATGAGATCGACCTCCACCGTGAAGGCGCCCGCACCCATCGTGACGATGTCCTCGTCGACGTTCTCCTTCTCGCTCTTGTAGTTGCCGTGGGGAGTCAGGCCGAGCGTGTCGACCCAAAGGCGACGCAGGGCGCTCTTGTCAGCGGCCCCGACGGCGACTTGTTGAATTCCCAAAACCTTGAACGGACGAGTGGTCATGCTTCCTCTTCAGAGTTCCCGAAGATACCCCGGTTGCCGGCTCTGTCCACATGGGACAATCTCCGCCCGGTGAAGACTTCGCTCACGGGGATCAAGCCGACCCACCTGCCGCACCTCGGCAACTACCTCGGCGCGATTCGGCCGGCGCTAGCGTTGGTCGAGGAGTACCGCACGCTGTACTTCATCGCCGACTATCACGCGCTCACTTCCGTGCGTGATGCGGAGGCACTCCGTGGATACATTCGCGACGTGGCGGCGACCTGGCTCGCTTGCGGTCTCGACCCCGATCGCACCTTGCTCTATCGGCAGTCCGACGTGCCTCAGGTGTTCGAGCTGACCTGGGTCCTGAGCTGCCTCCTTGCGGCCGGCCAGCTGGAGCGGGGTCACGCTTACAAGGACGCGGTTTCGCGCGGCGAGTCGCCGAGCGCGGGCCTCTTCAACTATCCGGTGCTGATGGCAGCCGACATTCTGCTCTACGACACGGACGTCGTACCGGTTGGCAAGGACCAGAAGCAGCACCTCGAGCTCACGCGCGACGTGGCGACGCGGCTCAATCACCTCTACGGCGAAGGCACGCTCGTCGTTCCCGAGGCGCTGATCAGCGAGGCGCCCTTGGTCCCTGGAACCGATGGTGAGAAGATGAGCAAGAGCCGTGGCAACGGCATCCCCCTGTTTGCGCCTCCCAAGAAGCTCCGCAAAGTGATCATGGGCATCAAGACCAGCTCTGAGACGCTGGAGGAGCCGAAGACCGCCGAGGGATCGACCGTCTACGAGCTGTACGCATTGGTCGCTCCGGATCGCGCCCGAGAGATGAAAGCCCAACTCGAGGCGGGAGGGTACGGCTGGGGTCACGCCAAGCAGGATCTCTTCGACGCCGTCGAAGCCGAGCTCGGCCCAAAGCGCGAGGCCTATTTAGAGATCCGCGCGGACGAGCCACGGCTCGATGCGATTCTTCACGCGGGCGCCGGCCGTGCGCACGAGATAGCCGACCGCACGATGGCGCGCGTCCGCGAAGCCATCGGTATCGCTTGAGCTAGTAGACGGTGCTCCACTCGGCGTCTTCGTCCGAGCTCTGCGGATGCGGATGCCGGTCCGCGCCCTCGGGCGTAGGGGCGGCTTGCGATCCTTCAGGGACCATCAGCAAGCCAGGGTGGCCGCTCTCGACCGACTCGGTCGTCAGCAAGAACGTTTGCTTGTGCTTCTGCCATGTCTGGCGGATGACCGTGTTGGCGAGGACCATCGTGCTCTCCTCGTACCATCGAACCGCGATGCGGGAAAAAGCGCCTTCGCCTTCTTCGTCGGTGTGCGGGCTCATGCCGAGGATCTCGGTGTCGGCGATCTGGATGTCGCGACCCCAGCGAATGTGAGATGCTTGGAACTGAGGTCGAAACACGGGAGCGACGTGCCCGCTGGCGACGTCCATGCGGCCCCAGCGCGCACCTTCGTTGAGCTCGATTACCGCGTCCCGCATACGCGTCTCGGGGCTGAGGTTCTGCAATAAGCAACCCGAGAGCCCGAGCAGCACGAGCGCCCACAAGAATCGTTTCGCCATGGCCCGACGCTAGGCGCGGCTGGACCCAATGGGCAACTAATTGGCGCCCGGGGTCCCGCTCTTGGCGAGACGGCTCTTCGCCGTTCGATTGTCCGGCTCGATCGACAGGGCCTTTCGCCAAGCCTTGCGCGCGGCACCGGTGTCCCCCTGGAGGTCGAGCGCGTCCCCATAGAGGATGTGATACTGCGCCCGACGGGACCGCTTTCGGACCGCCTTCTTGGCCCATTTCGCGGCTCGGTCACCATCCTCCATCGCGATGTAGAGCGTGGCATAGCCGGCCATGGCTTGCGGGTTCCTCGGGTCGAGCTCCCAGGCGCGGTCCAAGGTGGCCTCCGCACGCCGGAGCTCGCCGCTGCGGATGAGCGGGAGTGCGCGGTGCACCAGCACATCCGAGGCCTTCGCCGGATCCCGGGGTAGGTTCTGCGTGGGAATCCCAGGGGGCTGCGCTTTCGCTTTCGCGCTCCGGCGCGCGACAGCGGCAGTGTCAGCGGCAGTGTCAGCGGCAGTGTCAGCGGCAGTGTCAGCGACAGTGTCAGCGGCAGTGTCAGCGGCAGTGTCAGCGGCAGTGTCAGCGGCAACGTCAGCGGCAGCGGCAACGTCAGCGGCAGTGTCAGCGGCAGTGTCAGCGGCAGTGTCAGCGCTTTCCTCCCCCAGTCCGTTCACGCTCCCGGTGATGGGTCCTTTGCTCGGTGCTTCGTCGAGATCGCGGGTCGCTTCGACGGGGTAGGGCTCGACCGTGCTGCTTCGCGTCCAGAGCAACCATCCGGCTACGCCCACGCCAGCAACCAGGGTCAAGAGCAGCAGCGCCTGGAGCCATGCGGGCGTTTCCCCCTGGTCGGGCGCGGGCGCCAACATGGTGGCCCCTTCGAGCGCGGCCGCGAGTCCCGGCTGGACGTCGTCTTCCTCGTCCTGAAAGAACGGGGGCGGCGCTGGCTTTCGGCTCTGCACGGGAGGAGGCGGCGGCGTGCGCTTCCTCGGCACCGGGACTGTCAGCTGCGCTTCGGGCCCGTCTTCGGGCAGCGCCTCGAAGACGGGAGCCAGGCCGAGCTGGGTCGATTTCTTCCCGCGGGCCACGCCGTGGTCGGTGTGTGACTTGTCAACCGCTTGCTCCTTGGCCCCGCGGGCGACGGGCACGGTCCGCTGGCGGGTTTCCACCCGCCCGAGCAGGCGTTGCACCTTGTTGGTTGGGCCCTCTTCTTCGGTGAAGCCGGAGGAAGGCGGGCCGCCGACGGCGGTGCGCAGGTGACGGAAGCGCGGCGGCGCCATCGTCCTGGCGTTCTCGAGCTGGGCAGGAACCTCCGCACCGGGCGGCACGGTCGCCTGCTCATCGACCTCTGGCTGCACCGGAGGGACGGTCTCCGCGTTGACTTCGATGCTGCTGTCGCTTCCATCCGCAAAGCCGAGTTGGTGCGACACGACTCCGAGCGCCTCGTCGACGGGCATCATGATGTTCGCGACCGACGGTAAGTCCTGTTCGCGAATCGAGACACGGCCGGAGTTGAGCCCCCACAACGCGAGCAGCGCGGGCATGCCTTGTAGGGTCTGCGTCGTGCCCTCGTGAAGCGTCGCATAAGCGCCGACGATCGAGTTGTCCGCGATGTCGATCTCCACGTTGCGCTTGTGTCCGGCGATGCTCACATGGCGGACACCTGGTAACGAGCCGAGCGCGCGAAGAAGGCGTCCGGGGCCGACGAGCTCGAGTCGCGTGTCGAAGTCGATCTCGTCCTCGACGCGTCGGCTTATTTCGAGGTCCTGGTCGATCAAAGGGCAAATGCGCGACGCGAGCTGTGCCAGGTCAGGTCCGCCCTCTTCCGCGGACGAAGGCCAGAAGTCCTCCCAGCGAACCACCAGCATCGACGCCCAACGGAGCTGCGGGTCCCTCCGCATCGCTCGCACGAACTCGATCCCTTGACCGCCCACCGCGCCCGAATCGAGGACCACCACCTGCGGGTCGATCTCGCGGATGCGCGGAATCACCGCGGTCGAGAAGTCGGCCGCCGCGATTTGCACACCGCGCTGGATCAACACCTGCGCGAGCTTCTCGGCGCGGAGCTCGTCGGAGTCGAGGATGACGACGCGAGAGTCCTGGAGGCTGCTCAGATCCACGTCCGCGGCGTCGACCGCCCGAGGAAGGCTCGAAAGGCGCCCGCCACTCGTCTCGTGGAACTCGTACTCGAGCGGCTCGGAGTCGGACACCGCTTCACGGAGACGATCTAGGATCAGCTCCATGTTGTGCGCGCTGGGGTTCTCCGTCTCGATGACCATCGGCATGCCTTCGAGCACACCCTTGGGTGACCGGATGCTCAAGAACCCGGTCTTTGTGTCGTTGGACACGAGGTCTACGACATCCTGCAGGTTGTGCTCGTTGAGCTCCCCGACCATCAAGCCGGGCCGCTGCGGGACTTCTTCGGCGAGCTCGGCGAGCCTTCGTGCGATGGCGTCCGCCCCCGATCCCCGTGGAACGATCGCCACGGCGCCGCTCCGAAACTCCTGACCCTCGTGCTTGAGCGCCGCGTCGTTTGAAACGACGGCGACGGGTAACACGTCCGTCGCCCGGTTGGCCGCCATCCTGCGCACGACGCTGACGCCACCACGCACTGCGGCGTCGCCGATCAAGACGACCAAGTCCGGTGCATAGACGCGAACCGCTTGTTCTAGCTCAGCCGTTGCGCAACCAGCGACAGATATCCCATGGCGCCGTAACGCCTCCCCCAACGCTGTCTGCATTGGCTCGCCCTGGCCCACCATCAAGATGGTCGGCCGGTGCTCCACTTCCGACATCGTCGAGATGGTGGCCGATTCTGCTCGATTCCGCCAGCTTGGTGCGACCCGGGTTCTTGGCTATGCTCCGCGCCTCATGAGCGTTCAACCTATTGAGTTCCTCACCGATACGTTTCCCCAGCTCTTCGCCCGGGGGGTCGAGGTCCTGAAGACCCGCGCCGCCAGCGGCGATGAGCAGGCCCAGCGCATTCTGGACGACGTGACGGGCGTCACGGGCGCGGCCAGCCTGCAAATCGACGAGAGCCCGCCCGTGGTTCTGTCCGCCCAGGCAGGCGCATTGAGCGCCGACGGGGCTCCACTCGCGGGCGTTCCGATCAAGATCGCGGCCGCGCTCCCGGGAAATGCAGCCACTCTCCTCCTCGGAGAGGCGGTGAAGGCAGGCGCCCTCGACAATGACGAGGTCGCGGTCGGAGCGGCTCAAACCGCCTCTAAGCGCTTTGAAGACGCGCTCGCCGGCCAGCCCATGACCTGCCATGTCGGATTGCTCGGCGTGCCCGAGCTCGGCGATGTCAGAGTGCGCGTGGGGTTCAACGTTCCCGAGCCGCCAAGCGAGCCAGGTTTCACCGCAGAGCTCCAGTACGGCGACCTAGAAAGCGTTCAGCGCGGCGAGCTGACCGTTCAGGAGCTGTTCTTGGGCGGAAAGCTCAAGATGGAGGGTGACTACTCGCTCGCCCTTCAGATCGCGATGCAGCTTCTGACGAACCCCCTCTGAACGGACGATCCCCCATCCGGCGCCGGCGCCGGGGTGGAACTTGCCCGGGTATCCCGCGGTTGGATACCCTGACGTTCGTCAACGGGGGGTCATGTTTCGGGCAATTGCCAAGAGTCGCTATCTCGTCCCTGGTTTCTTGTGCTTCGCGCTCGCGTTCGTAGTCGGGCCAGTGGGCGTAGCTTCAGGTCTTCTTGTCGGCGCTGAGGCTGCGGCGCTTTCTGGCGTAGTCGCCGCGGTGCTCGGGGTGCTCGGCCTGCTCGTCATCGCATCCGGGCTCCCCGCTTCCATCGAAGTCACCGCGGTCGATGCGGAGCTCCATCGGATCTACGCCGAAGTCGAGGAGGTGGAGATGTCCATCGGCGACAACGTGCGCGCTCTCTCGAGCGGGCTCGGCGAGCAGATGGTCGCTGTCGAGGAAACCGCACGGGCGCTGAAGTCGATGGCGATCTCCCTGCAGGCGATCAGCGACCGCGTCGAGGCGTTGTCCTCGAGCACCGAAGAAAGCTCTTCCAGCATCTTGCAGATGACGGCGACGAACCAAGAGGTCGCGGAGAACATGTCCAACCTCGGCTCGAGCGTTCGCGAGACGGCGTCTTCGATCGAGGAGATGACCTACAGCATCAAAGAGGTTGCCCGCAACGTCGACGCCTTGGCCCTCACGGCGGAAGAAACCTCTTCGTCGATGAATGAGATGGACGTGTCCATCGATCAGGTGCAGTCGAACGCCAACGAAACCGCGCGGCTCTCCGAAGAGGTCGCGGCCGATGCCGAAACTGGCGCGGATTCGATTCTCAAGATCATCGACGAGATCAACCGGATCAAGTCCTCCTCGCTCGAGGCGGTCAGCACGATCTCGAACCTCGGCGATCGCATCGAAGCCATCGGAGACATCCTCAACGTCATCGATGACGTTGCGGAGCAAACCAACCTACTTGCTCTAAATGCGGCGATCATCGCCGCGCAGGCCGGCGAGCATGGCAAGGGCTTTGCGGTCGTGGCCGACGAGATCAAGGACCTGGCCGAGCGTGCCGGCGCCTCGACCAAAGAGATCGCCGAGCTGATCAAGACGATTCAGGAAGAGACGAAGAACGCGATCGTGGCTGTCGAGCGCGGTGCGAGCACGGTCGACCGGGGTGTCACGGTGAGCGCCGAAGCTGAACATGCTCTGAAGAAGATCCTCGAGTCGTCCAAGCAATCTACCGCCATGGTGCGGGGTATTGCCCGCGCGACGGTCGAGCAGGCGAAGGGCTCGCGGCAGGTCACCGACGCCATCGGACGAATAGCGGAAACGGTCCAGCAGATCGCGGCCGCCACTGCCGAGCAGGCGCGTGGCTCGGAGCTCATCATGAAGAGCGCCGACAACATGCGGCTCATCACGCAACAGATGGAGCGCAGCAGCCAGGAGCAGGCCGAAGGCGGACGGCAGATGACCGGCTCCATCGAGAGCATATCGGACATGGTTCACCAGCTCCACCAATCGCATCGCAAGCATTCCGAGAGCTCGGAGCAGACACTCGCTGCGGCCAATCGGATTCAGGAGCTGACGCGCGAGTACGAGCGTCGGGTGAGGGCGATGAACCAGGCCGTCGAGCGTCTACGCGAGCTTCGGTCTGCTTCCTAGCCCAGGGGGTTGCCGGTTGGCCTCCGTGGCAGGCACGATTCATGGTAGGAGCGGATGTTCGGAATCGGACCCACTGAGCTAGCCTTCTTCTTGGTCATCGTTCTCTTGGCGGTGGGTCCGGACCGCTTGCCGACGTTCATGCGAACCGTGGGCAAAGGTGTCCGGCAGGTTAAGAACGCCAGTCGCGAGTTCAAAGAGGCCATCGGCCTCGACGAGCTCATGCGCGAGGGCGACCCATTCAGCTCGCCGCCGGTTCGGCCGCCGCGCGCGCGCCCGGTACCCGTGGAGGAGACGCTGGAGCAGGAGGCGAAGACCCCCGAGGGTTCCGAAATGGCGACTCCACCACCCACACCAGACGCGGCCAAGGCCGCGAGCCCGGCGCCTGCGGCGACCGAGGCCGATGACGCACAGCCCGCGGCCGAGACCGATGCCTCGACCGAGGCAAAGCATCCATGACCTCGGATCAGATCCAGATTCCCGTGCCCGATCCTGAGCCCTCGAGACTTCCCGAGGAAGATCGGGAGATGACTTTCTTCGAGCATCTCGGTGAGCTCCGAAGCCGCCTGTTGCGTGCCATCCTCGGCTTGGTTCCAGCCGTCGCCATAGGCTGGATCTTCAAGAAGGAGATCAAGGATTTCCTAGTCGCGCCACTTCAGCCAGCATGGGAGCGCTTGAATCTGCCCGGCGAAGCGGTGCTGAGGTTCGCGGGTCCCGCCGACGCCTTCATGATGTACATGAAGAACTCGCTCATTGCGGGTCTGTTGCTCGCGTCGCCGTGGATCTTCTGGCAACTTTGGATGTTCATTGCGCCCGGTCTCTACAAGAAAGAGAAGGCGCTTGCCGTTCCGTTCATCTTCTTTTCTACCTTGTGCTTCGCAGGCGGCGCGGTGTTTGGGTACAAGCTCGTCTTCCCCGAAGCGTTCACCGTCCTGCTCGGCTTCAGTGACGAAACCCTGGTCGCAACGCTTTTCGTGAAGGACTACATGCCGTTCTTCCGAAGGATGCTCCTTGCCTTTGGCATCGTGTTCGAGGTGCCGGTCATCGTGACGTTTCTCGCCGGCGCGGGCATCGTCACCTGGCAACAGCTTCTCAAGTTTTCTCGCTGGTGGATCGTCGTCGCTGCATTCATCTCGATGTTGCTGACGCCCCAGGACGTCTACACCATGGTGATGATGCTGATCCCGCTGGTGGTGCTCTACTTCGTCGGCGTGTTGCTCGCCTACCTAATGAGCGTCTTCAAGAAGAAACCGCAGACCTAGCCCCGTTCGGGCACCGGGTAGGGCGGGTACTTTGGTAGATCATCAGGCAGGAACCACTGCTCGCCCCAAATGCTGGCGCCGCCGTCGATGTAGAACGTCTGGCCGGCGATGAAGTCGGCGTACCGCGACGCGAGATACGTGATCAAGTGCGAGACTTCCTCGGCCGTCCCCAGCCGCTTGAGCGGGTTGCTCTTCTCGGCGTTGTCGAGCAGCTCGGGCGGGTACTGCTTCGTCCCGCTGGTGACGATCACCCCAGGTGCCACAGCGTTGACGCGAATGCCGTGGAGCGCCCACTCGACCGCCAGGGTCTTGGTCATGTTGTCGACGCCTGCGCGGGCCGCTCCCGTGTGCACCATTCCAGGGAAACCTCGGATGATTTGCGCGATCACGTTGACGATGCGGCCGCGCTTTTGCGGGATCATCGCCTTGGTGGCGACAGCATGGGTCATGCTCCACGTCCCGACGAGGTTGTTGCGAACCACCGCCGCAAAACCTTTCGGCGACAGCGCCTCGGCGGTCGTGGGAAACTGACCGCCTGCGTTGTTGATCAGGACGTCAATGCGTTCGAAGCGACCGAGGACCGAGTCGACGAAGCCGGCGATCGCTTCTGGCTCGCGGATGTCACAGGGTGCGCCAAACGCCTCAATCCCCTTTGATTCGAGCTCTGCGACGGCAGCTTTCAGGGGTTCGGGGCGCCTCCCGCAGATGGCTATCTTGGCTCCGAGCATGCCCATTTCGGTCGCCGAGACGAAGCCGATTCCCGTCCCGCCGCCCGTGATCAGAACGACTTCGTCTTTGAACAAACCATCGGTAAACAGCTGATCCATCCCGCGGCTCATACCACGAGATCCGACAAAAAACGATGCGTGCTCAGCTCACCGCGACGCGCGTTCGCTCTTTGACGAGGCGCGCGACCAGCTCACGCAGATCCTCCGCGAAGAACGGCTTCGGGAGGGTTGCTTCCACGCCTAGACGTCGAGCGATCTCGTTGCGGGCGCTACTCGCGCTGAGAAGGATCACCGGCACGTCCTCGTGCCGCCAACGCCTGCGAAACTCGCGAAGGAACATCTCGCCGTCTTCGACGGGCAGCATCAGGTCCACCACCATGAGGTCGGGAAGCTGCACCTTGCACTGCGCGAGGGCCGACTGAACGTCCCCCGCCGCGATGACCGCATGTCCGTCCTGCTCGAGCAGTACTTGAAGCATGTGACGAAGGGAAGGATCGTCATCGAGGACGAGGATCGTGTTCTTCTCAGTCACACTCGCATCGTAACAGGATGTACGAGGTTCGCGAATATGCGCCGACTCCCTACATCGGAGCTGCTACCCTCACCTGGGATGTATCTGCGCGCATGCAGTGCCTGTTGGCTTGTGGTGCTTACGCTTTGCCTAGTCGCCGCGTGCGCCAGCAAGAGCAGCTCCATCACGACGAGCGCGGCGCTGGAACCGATCGACTTCTATCCGCTGCGCACCGGCAACGCATGGTCCTACGATGTCGACACCGGGGAGGCGTCCACGACGCTCGCGGTCACACGCGTCGAGGCTTTCGACGGAAGCATCGCGGAGGTTCGCACCGCGAACGCAGTGGTCCGCTATGAAGTCCTCCCGGACGGAATCCGGGTTCCTCCGACGGACGCATGGCTGATTCGAGTCCCGCTTCGTCGGGGCGCGACTTGGCAGGGACCCGGTGGCCGCAGCGCCGAGCTCGTCTCGACCGATGTGGTGGCCGACACGCCGGCCGGTCGCTTCGAAGGCTGCGTCGAGGTGCGGGAAGTCGGAGGAAAGCTCGATCTCGAGATTCGCACGATCTACTGCCCGGGCGTTGGGCCGGTCTCCGTGACGTCGACGATGAGGTCGAAGGTGAGCGAGCGCGTCCTGACAGTGTCGGCGCGCCTCAGGGGCTACAGTGTCAGTGCTCGGACTTCTGACCCGTAGGCGACACTTCGACTTCCACGAAGTAGGTGCGGAGCTCGACCACCAGCGAAAGTGATCCGTCGGCGAGGAAGACCTGACGCCAACTCCGGCCGGCTGCATCCGAAACTTCGAGCAAATGACGACTTCCGGGCGAGACTCCGAATCGGGTGTTCTCGATTCGGCGGCCGTCGAGCGAAACGTTCGCCCCAGCGGGCACACCGAGGAGCTCGACCGTGGCTGTCGCGTCATTGCCGCGGGCGTCTCCGCCTCCTGCCGACTTCAAGCCCTTATCGAGCAGGGCCCAGACAATCGCGACCAGCACCGCGCCGACTGCGAGCGCCATCATCCATCGGCTGTCGAGCACGCGGCCCATGGCTTGCAGCGGCTTGGCGTCGTCGTCTTTGCGAGGATGGGACATCAGATCATTGCCATTGTAGGATGTCCCTCCATGTTTCGTCACGTTCCCGGGGCAGAGCAGCGATGACGACGGCAATTCTCGAAGCGCGAGGGCTTACGAAGCGATACGACGGCCGGGCCGTCGTCGATCAGCTCGACCTCACCTGTACGCAGGGAAGCGTGCTGGGGCTGCTTGGCGCGAACGGCGCCGGAAAAACGACGACGCTGCGCATGCTGTATGGGTTCGTGCCTCCAGATGCAGGGGTTATCAACTACGCCGGCAGGCGGTTCGATCAACACCGCAGCGAGGTCAAACGCGGCATTGGGGTGTGCACTCAAGACGACTCGCTGGAGTACGATCTGACCGTCGAGCAGAACCTCTTGGTCTATGCGAGCTACTTCCGCCCAAGAGTCGACAATCTCGAGCGCCGAGTCGCCGAGCTTCTCGAGCGATTCGGGCTCGCCCCCTATGCGCGTCAATCACCGCAGGTGCTCTCCGGTGGCTTTGTTCGGAGATTGCTCATCGCACGATCCATCGTGCATACCCCAACCATCCTTTTCTTGGATGAGCCGACGACCGGGCTCGATCCAAGCGCCCGTCTCGACGTGTGGGAGCTCATCGACAGCCTGCGGGCCGAGGGCTTGGCGATCGTCCTGACGACGCACTACATGGACGAAGCCGAACGGCTCAGCGACGATCTCCTGGTCATCCACGAGGGTCGTGGCATCGCCCGCGGCGAGCCCCATCGCGTAATCGACGACGTGCTTGGGGACCATGTCGTCATCGTGCCGAGGAACGAACCGGCTCGCGAGGAGATCGCTGCGTGGCTCCGGAGTCGCGGCGCGCACGAGGTGGCCACCGTCCTCGGCGAGCTTCGTGTGCCGGTCAGCAAGGAAGACCTCGTGGCGTTGACCGCTCGATATGCCGACGCCACTTGGCAGGTGCGGCCACCCAACCTCGACGACTTGTTCATTGCGCTCGCACGCCGAAACGGACGGTTCGAATGAGTGCGCTCCGTTTGCTTCTCGCGGCCGGAGATTGGCGCTCGTGGGCCGTCTTTCGCCGCAATACGCTGGTTTTCGCGAGGCATTGGAGAACGGCGGTGATCCCTCCCGCCATGGAGCCGGTCATCTTCTTCCTCGCCTTCGGGCTCGGGTTCAGCGGCTTCATCGACGACTTCGCCTACCGGGGCATCGACATCAATTACGCGACGTACGTCGCGGCCGGTCTGATCGCATATACCGGCTTTGGCACCCCCTACTACGAGGCTTTGTATTCGGCGTACTTCCGGATGTTCTACCAGAAGACATGGGACGGGATCCTCTCCACCCAAGTCGAGCTTCCGAATGTGGTCTGGGGCGAGATCCTCTGGGCGGCCGCTCGCGGCATGGTCAACATCTCGATCGTCGCGCTCACCGTTGCGGTGTTTGGTGCGATGGGCTTGGTCGACGTTCGACCTCAGTTCCTGCTATTCATGCCGTTCTTGGGGTTCATTGCAGGGTGCGCCTTTGCTTCGTTTGCGTTGATCTTCACCGCGATCGTGCCGGCAATCGATCACATGAACTATCCGGTGTTCCTGATCGGTTGGCCGTTGAGCCTCGTGAGCAACACGTTCTTCCCGATCGAGCCCGAGAGCCCGGCGCTTTGGGCGTTGATGCAACTCAATCCGATCTACCATCTTGCCGAGTGCGCGCGCGGTTTGCTGGTCCTCGGCGATCCCGGCCCGCACCTCCTCGGCCTGGTCGGATCGAGCGTCATTTGGCTTGTCCCGAGCACTCTCCTGGCGGTCCGGCTCACCCGCCGGCGAGTCCTCGGTCATTGACCTTCGGCAACCCGGCAAATTATCTTTTAGATCAATGGGTTAGCGGCCAACTCAGCCCTTGCGTTGCACCCCCTTCAAGGCTAGAAAGCCAAGCATGGTTGACACCCCCGCCGCGGACCCGAGGCCGGCCGCGACTGACTACGATCAGAGCGCGATTCAGGTGCTCGAGGGGCTCGAAGCCGTACGCAAGCGCCCCGGGATGTACATCGGTGATCCGCACGACGGCACCGGGCTCCATCACCTGGTTTGGGAAGCCGTCGACAACGCGGTGGATGAGCATCTCGCGGGCCACTGCGATCTAGTGCAGGTGATCGTTCACTCCGAAGGCTCGATCACGGTGATCGACAACGGCCGCGGCATTCCGGTGGGCATGCATGACAAGGGAGTCAGCGCAGCCGAGGTCGTGATGACGCAGCTTCACGCGGGCGGGAAGTTCAACAGCGACAGCTACTCCGTGTCAGCTGGGTTGCATGGCGTCGGTGTCAGTGCGGTCAACGCGGTGAGCGAATGGCTCAAGATGGAGATCCGCCGCGAAGACAAGCTCTGGTTTCAAGAGTACGCGCGCGGAGTGCCGCAGGCGCCGCTCGCGGCCATCGGTCACAGCAAGAGGAACGGCACCAAAGTGACGTTCAAGCCGGACCCTCAGATCTTCACCATGACGGACTTCAGTTTTGAAGTTCTCAACAACCGGCTGCGCGAGATCTCATTTCTCAACGCCGGCCTCGAGGTCGTGCTCGAAGACGAGCGCGGCGAAGGCAAGAAAGTCACCCACAAGTTCGAGGGCGGCATCCGGGAGTTCGTCGAGGCCCTCAACAAGAAGAAGACCCCGCTCCACGACTCGGTCATCTATCTTCACGCGGTCAAAGACGGAGTCGACATCGAGATCGCGATGCAGTGGAGCGATTCGTACAACGAGTCGATCTTTCCGTACACGAACAACGTGTTCAACCGTGACGGCGGCACGCATTTGACGGGGCTCCGGACGGCGCTCACCCGCGTCATCAACCAGTACGGCTCGCGCGAGAAGCTCCTCAAGGACCTGAAGAACCCGCTTGGCGGGGACGACGTCCGCGAAGGGCTCACGGCGATCATTTCGGTCAAGCACCCCGATCCGGCATTCTCTTCGCAGACGAAGGACAAGCTCGTTTCGAGCGAGGTGAAGGGCATCGTCGAAAGCGTCCTCAACGAGAAGCTGAGCGCGTATCTGGAGGAAGACCCGAAGTCAGGCAAACGCATCGTCGAAAAGGCGGTTCTGGCGGCGCGCGCGCGTGAGGCGGCGAGGCGCGCTCGCGAGATGGTGCAGCGCAAGGGTGTACTCGACGCAAGTACGCTGCCTGGCAAGCTCGCTGACTGCCAGAGCAAGGATCCAAGCGAGAGCGAGCTCTACATCGTCGAGGGCGATTCGGCCGGCGGCAGTGCGAAGCAGGGCCGTGACCGGCGCTTCCAGGCCATCCTCCCACTTCGCGGCAAGATCCTGAACGTCGAGCGCGCCCGGTTCGAAAAGATGCTCTCGAGCGCCGAGATCGGCACGCTCATCACGGCGCTCGGGTGCGGCGTCGAGGGCGGTGACAACTTCGACATCGACAAGCTCCGCTACCACCAGGTCATCATCATGACGGACGCTGACGTCGACGGCTCACACATCCGTACACTCTTGCTGACCTTCTTCTACAGGCAGATGCCGAAGCTGATCGACAACGGCTACCTATACATCGCGCAGCCGCCGCTCTACAAAGTGAAGAAGGGCAAGAAGCTCCGCTACCTCCAAGACGACGAGGCCTTGCGCTCCTTCTTGATCGAGACCGGGACGGACAATGTTCGCCTGAGCATGGCGGAGGGAAGCACTCAGCTCACCGGCGAGCCGCTTCGGAACCTCGTCAAAGATCTCTCTCGTTTCCGGCTCTTGCTCGAGAACATAGGTCACCGCGTCGATCCGCTCGTGGTCGAGGGGTTGATCACCGCTACGGATCTCCGAATCGAGGATCTGGCCGACAAGGGCAAGATCGAGGCCGCGCTCGAGACGCTCGAAGCCTATGTCCATTCCAAGCGGGAGGGCGAGCTGAGCGCGACTATCGAGCAGGATGAGGAGCACGATCGTCAGCGGGTCGTGATCGAAACCCAAGACGGCGTGAGCCGACGCATCACGACCGTCGATTTCGATTTCCTATCCGCGGGCAACGTCTCCGAGCTCCGCCAGATCCATCAGGGGATTCGGGCGCTCGGGGAGCCGCCGTTCGTGGTCACGATGCTGGACAAAGACGGCAGGCCGAGTGGCGATCCGACAGAGGTCCCCGACATCGAGTCGTTGTGGTTGAACATGGAGGCCCGCGCGCGCAAGGGCCTAGGAATTCAGCGTTACAAGGGCCTCGGCGAAATGAATCCCGACGAGCTGTGGGAGACCACCATGGATCCGGACATGCGCACGCTGTTGCAGGTCCGCATCGACGACGCTCTCGAGGCTGAAGAGCTCTTCAGCGTGTTGATGGGCGACCAGGTCGAGCCGCGCCGCGCGTTCATCGAGAGCAACGCGCTCAACGTGAAGAACCTCGACATCTGAACTCAGCTCGCGCGGAGTGATCGACGCAGGAGCGCGCGGATGGCGGACTCGACTCGGGGAACCTCCTCGACGAGCGCCTCGACGAGTGTCCGGACCTCGGCCATGTCTTGTTGTTCCTCGATTGCGCCGAGCAGCGTGCCCGCCCGCATCGCGCCGATCTGCTTGCTCGCGCCCTTCATCGAGTGCGCGAGCGAGCGCACCTCGTCCGTGTCGTTGGCTACAGCTGCAGTCCCGAGCTTCTTCGTGACGTCCTTGAGCTGGTCGACGTAGCTCCCCATCACGTCGCGAATGAAATCGTCGTCTTCTCCATCGAGCGACACCAAGCGGCGAACCATGTCGAGGTCGAGCGCCGACGGGGGCGGCAGGCTAGACACGGGCCGCATCGATCGCTTGTTGTTTATCGGGACCCAACGTTCGATCGTCTTTGCGAGCAGCGAGGTCCGCACTGGCTTGCTGATCATGTCGTTCATACCCGCCTCGAGGCACCTCGCACGGTCGTTGTCTGCGACGCTGGCGGTGAGTGCGATGACGGGGAGATCGTCGCTTGCCTGGGAGCCCCGAATGCGCCGTGTCGCTTGGAATCCGTCCATGAGCGGCATGTAGCAATCCATGAACACGATGTCGTAATCGTTCGCGCGCGCCTTCTGGAGCGCGTCCCGCCCGTCGATGGCGACGTCGACCTCGCACGATAGCTTCTTCAACAAAGCCTCTGTCACCATTCGGCTGGTCGGGTTGTCCTCCGCTAGCAGCACGCGAGCCCCATCTCGAATGAAGAGGGCGCCTGTGCCGTCGGGGTCCTCGACCCGCAACGTGTCGTCGGGACCAGGCAGGAGCTCGATCTCGGCCCAGAAGGTGGTCCCGATCCCCAGGACGCTTTCCACGCCGATTTCACCGTCCATGAGCTCGACCAGCTCCTTGCTAATCGCAAGGCCGAGCCCTGCGCCCACGGCGTTCCGCGTAGCGGCGTCCCGGTTTTGCTGGTAGCGCGCGAACACCTGGTTGATCATCGAGCTCGGAATGCCGGTCCCCGTGTCTTGGACGGAAAGGCGGACCTTCGGGTTGTCGGCGGAAGGCGCCATTTCGGCGGTGATTCGGACGGTCCCCGCATCGGTGAATTTGATCGCGTTGCTCACGAAGTTCAGGAGCACCTGGCGCAAGCGCCCGGCATCTCCCACGAAGCGTCGTGCGCTGAGTCCCCTGAGCTCGGTGTCGAGCGCGAGTCCCTTCGCCGTCGCGCGCGGCTGCATCAGTTCGGCCACGCTGTCGAGTAGTGCGCTGATGTCGAACGGCGCGCGCTCGAGCTCGACCTGTCCTTTGCGGAGCTGGGCGAAGTCGAGAACCTCGTCCACGATCCCCATCAAGGCATCGGCCGACTCCCGGATCGCGCCGACCATCTTCTTCTGCTTGTCATCGAGCTCGGTGTCCAACAGGAGACCGCTCAACCCGAGCACGCCATTCATCGGCGTTCGGACCTCGTGGCTCATGTCCGCCATCAGCTCGGTCTTGGCTGCGGAGGCCCGCTCGGCGGCGAGACGAAGCTCCTCCATGTACACTCGGGTACTGTTCCGAACGTAGTTGAGCCCGAGCGCTACGGCCGAAAAGCCTGGCAAGTATCCGAGGCACCGCATCCAGCTCACTCCCTCGACCCACAGGGACGTGAATCCCCAGGCGAGGTCGCCGAGCACCATGATCGCGATCAGCCATGCCCGGCTGTGAACCACCGCGCCGGCAGCGAACTGGATCAGCACGTAGAAATAGAAGACGGACGGATCTCGGCTGAGTGCGTAGCCGGCGGTTACCGTTGCAGTGATGATCAGGAACAACACCCCGGCGATGTGGACGGACCACATGACCGGTGGCGGCTGACTGTGCGCGCGCCATGCAAAGGAGAGCATCGACACACCGGTGAGCCCATACAATGTCAGCAAGGCGAGCCGTGTCTGCTCGAGACCAGATCCCCACTGTCCAATGGAAAGGCCTAGATAGGCGAGCCCACCGCACAGGAACATCGTGACGACGTGCCGAGACGTGACGGAGTTGACCAGCGTCCAACGCTCTTCACGCGTCAGCGGAACGTAGGCAGCCAGCGTCTCTTTCGAAGGAACGGACCCCGGTGTCCACATCGAACGCTCGTTCGGCTCAACCCCCATCCGAATCAGTGTATCGGCCCGAGGCCGGCGTTTCACGGCTTCGAGGGCGGAACTTTGTGACGTGCCTCACCAACCGTCCGGACTGCTTCCTCGTGCAGTAGGCCGTTGGTCGCGATGAGCTTTCCGGCGCGTGGATCGGCAGGCTCGCCTTCGTACCCGGAGAGGCGGCCCCCTGCTTCCTGCACGAGCAGCGCGCCGGCGCACATGTCCCAGGCGTTGAGTGCCTTCTCCCAGTAGATGTCGTACGTGCCGTCCGCGACGAGACAGAGATCGATTGCAGCAGACCCGCAACGCCTGACCCCTCGCGCGCGCTCCAAGAACAGTGCGAGCTCCGCATGGTTGTTGTCCGGGTTTGTCCAGCGGTCGTACGGAAAGCCGGTGGCGCACATCGCCTCTTCGAGCTGATCGCGGCCTGAGACTGAGCACGGCTCGCCGTTGCGGAACGCGCCGCCGCCTCGTACGGCTTTCCAGGTCACCCCGAGTGCCGGGGCATGCACCACACCAGCCAAGCCTTCCGCTCCCCGGTAAAGAGCGATCGACACTGCGAAGAAGAAGTGACCGTGTGCGAAGTTGGTGGTCCCGTCGATTGGGTCGACGTACCAGACAAGGTCGCCTGTACCCGTCTCGGCGTTCTCCTCCCCTACGATGCGATGCGACGGGAACTCGGCGCCGAGGCGTTCCCGAATCAGGCGTTCGCTCGACAGGTCGTACTCCGTGAGCAAGTCGAAGCGCCCCTTTTTCGAGATCGGCCCCCCGGCGCGCCAGCCCTCCATCGCGATGCTCCCCGCGTCGTGCGCCGCCCGCTCGGCGACCCTCAGCGCTCCCTGCCATTCGTCTTGGGTAGCCATGAAGTGCTGCATTTTCGCGGATTTCGAAGGCCACGCCAGCGAGGACCGGGCGTCGGCACTTAGTTCACTGGCGTTTTGACCCCAAAGCCCGTAAAAGGCGGTGCGATGCGGAGCAGGTGGATCCGGCGCCGCCTGATGTAGGCAAGTGTAGGTATGCCCGACAAGGACATTGTGACGCCAAGCCTTCGCAATCCATTCGAATTGGATGGCGACAACCAGCCTTCCGCTGCCGAGACGGCGGCAGGGGGCCCTTACGACGAAGCCCTGCGCGAGGGCGAGCTCCTGCGCGCACGACCGCTCACGGCGGCCGGTCCGGTGCAGATCGGAAGGCAGCATGCGAAGCGCCGCATGACGGTCTGGGAGCGGATGGACGTCCTCCGCGACCCCGGCACCGAGCCGACGATTCTGTACCAGAACTGGGGTCCCAATCTCGACGGCGCATCGATCGTCACCGCGATCGTGCAGATCGACGGGCGCGAGGTCGCGGCCTACGGACACGACTTCACGGTTCGCGCCGGATCGATGGACGCGACCAACGGTACGAAGCTCGCCAACGTCATTCGCCTAGCGGGTCGCCAGGGGATGCCGCTCGTCGGCATGAACGATAGCGCCGGCGCGTTCGTGCCTGCTGGCATCGGCGGGCTGGATGGCTACGCCGAGGCGTTCACCGCGCTTCGCAAGATCAGCGGCGTCGTGCCGAGCATCATGTGCATGTTCGGATACAACGCGGGTGGTGGATCGTACCTGCCGAGGCAAGGCAGCTTCATGATCCAGCCGTCGCACACGTTCTTCGGTCTCACGGGTCCCGGCGTCGTGAAGACGGTCCTCGGCGAAGACGTCACAGCCGACGAGCTCGGCGGTCCGGGCGTCCATGGTCAGAGCGGTGTGTCGGATTTGACGGTTCGCGACGAGGTGGGCGCGCTTCGAACCGCGCGTCGGCTATTGAGCTACCTACCCGGGAACAATCACGAATTCGCGCCGTATCAGGAGACCTCGGACCCGATTGACCGGCCGACCGGAGAGGTCGACACCTTGCTGCGAAAGGCATTCAACTCCCCCACCGGTTTCAATACGCCGATCGACGTCAGCATCATACTTCAGCAGATCTGTGACCACGGCGACTACTTCGAGCTCCAGCCGCAGCGCGCTCGCAACACGATCACGGCGTTCGGCCGTTTGGGCGGTCACGTCGTCGGATTCGTGTGCAACAACAGCGCCGTGGCCTCCGGGCAGATCGACGTCGACGCGGCATTCAAGAACTCGCGCTTCATTCGCTTCTGCAACCTTTACAACATTCCCGTCATCTTCATGGAAGACACGACCGGGTTCCTGCCAGGCCGCGATCAGGAGAGCCGGGGGATCGTCCAGGCGGGCCGCGCCATGCTCGATTCGATCATCGATCTACGGACGCCACGCCTGCTCCTCATCATCCGAAACGCATTCGGCGGTGCATACGCGGCATTCAACTGTTACGCGGTGGGCGCCGATCACGTCATGGCGCTTCCGACGACACGCGTCGCCGTCATGGGTCCGGCGGGCAAGGACTTCGTCTACAAGACGGAAGTGCGCGAAGTCCGAGCGCAAGCCAAGTTGCGAGTCCAAGAGGCCATCGATGCGGGCGCGTCCAAAGAAGACGCGCATGCCGATGCCGCGGCATGGCTCAAGGAGCAGGAGGCCGCCTTTAGCGCGCGCTACGAGAAAGAGCTGATGAACCCCAAGGAGGCGCTCAGCCTGGGCTCGATCTCCGAGATCGTCATGCCCACGGACGTCCGCGCCTCGCTCGCCAAGAGTCTCAACTTCTACCTGTCCCACTACACGCCCGAGCCGTTCGGCGGGATCCAACGGGAGTTCCACTGATGGCTGCCGGCGACTACCTTCACAATCCGATGATTCACCGGGACCGCCGTCTCGGTGAGGCAGACTCCGAGTGGGTCCGCTCGTTCGCCTGCGCAGACATGACCGTGCTGATCGTCTGCCGTGGTCCCATTCGCCAGGAGGCGCTCGACGTCTTCGCGGAGATGGGGATGACCAAGGTGGGCATCCTGCTCTCTGAGAAGGACTCGATCGTCTACCCGCGCGCCCTCGCGCCCGAGCTTCGCCGTTTGGATCCGTCGCGCGTGCACAACGTGCAGGACTATACCGGCGCGAGCGGTGAGGAACGGACGCAACGCATCGCCGAGATCATCGCGATCGCGAAAGACAACGGCTACGACTACATCTTTGCCGGCTACGGCTTCATGGCCGAGGACGAAGGGTTCGTGAGCTCAATCGAGGAGGCGGGCCTTCGTTTCATCGGCCCCTGCTCGTACACCGTGCAGGCGGCGGGCTTCAAGGACGAGGCCAAGCGGACTGCCGAGCGGGTCGATGTCAGCGTCACCCCAGGCGTGAACGACGCGACCACTCGCCTTCTCCTCAGGAAGCACGGTGACCTCGCGGGGCTCAAGAAGCTGGCCAAGAAGCACGGACTCGAAGTTCCGGTGCTCAGCGACAAGGGTGTCGAGCTCGACGCAGCGGCAGACGCGGTCCTCGGGGCCTCGTACGAGGCGGGCATCGACGTCTACACGGTTGGCGAGCTCGCCGAGCAGATCGAGATCGAAGTCGGCGCGATCGTGAGCGAGTACAAGGGCACCCGGATTCGACTGAAGGCGATCGGCGGCGGCGGCGGCAAGGGCCAGCGAATCGTCAGCAAGGCCGACGAAGCGCCCGCCATGGTTCGCGAGATCCTCGGCGAGGTGAAGGCTCTCGGCGTTGGCGACAACAAGAACATCCTGGTCGAGCTAAACATCGAAACCACGCGCCACAACGAGATCCAGCTCCTCGGCAACGGTGAGTGGTGCATTTCTCTCGGCGGCCGCGATTGCTCGCTCCAGATGCACGAGCAGAAGCTCCTCGAGGTGTCGATCACGCAAGAGACGCTCGCTGCGGCAGTCGAGCGGGAACGGGCGGCCGGCAACGAGGCGGCCGCCTCCGCAATCGAGCAGGATCTCAACATCCTTCGGAGGATGGAAGCCGAGGCCGAGCGATTCGGCGAGGCAGTGAAGCTCGACTCGGCTTCCACGTTCGAATGCATCGTCGACGGCCCCCGTCACTACTTCATGGAGGTCAACACGCGCATTCAGGTCGAGCACCGCGTGTCCGAGCTCTGCTACGCGCTGCGTTTCACCAATCCGGATGACGACTCCGACTCGTTCGACGTGCACTCCATCGTCGAGATGATGGCGCTCCTCGCCAAGCACAAGGCGCGTCTGCCGAGGCCCATTCGAGTTCAGCGGGACGCGGCGGCCGTCGAGGCGCGACTCAATGCAACCGACCATTCGCTGTCGCCGCACGCGGGCGGCGAGATCATGTCGTGGTCCGACCCCATCGAAGGCGAGGTTCGCGACGATCAGGGGATCTGTTTCAAGAACCCCGACACCGATCTCTTCATGCGTTACAAGCTGGCTGGCGCGTACGACAGCAACATCGCGCTACTGGTCACCACCGGCGACGATCGCCGCGGCAGCTACGAGCACCTGCGCGAGGTCATGCGGCGCACCGTGCTTCGTGGGCCGGATCTCCAGACCAATCTGCAGTTTCACTACGGCCTCGTCCGTTGGTTCCTCGCGAACGGCGTCGACGCCAAACCTACGACGCAGTTCGTCGTCCCGTACCTCACCTTGGTTGGCGAGCTGCTCCAGGAAACCAACCAAATCGACGCGAACTACGCGTACGATCGCCTCTGCGGGCAGTACCTAGAAGCCGTGAAGGGCGACTCGGCGGCCGAGAAGGCGACGACGGAGATGTGCGTCCTCAAGCGAACTCTGCTTGGCAGGCCGCTCGGCCGCATCCTGCGGCAACCGCATCTCCTCTCGGCGTGGCTCAGCTCCAACAAGGAGCACTTCGAGGTGAAGAAGGGGCGCGTAACCTGGCTCCGCAACCCGCTTCTCGTGCTCTCTGACACCTATCACCTCCTGCACATGGATGCGGACGTCGAGCTTCCTGCGGCCCACAAGATCTGGGACCAGGATGATCAGCTGCTCAAAGACGGCGCAGCGTTCTATGCCACCGTCGAAGAGCGTCTCGGGGAGACGAGCTGGCCCAAGCTAGACGAGGCGCTCAAAGCGAAGAATGCGCCGAAGGGGTTCGATCCGACGCTCTGGCAGCAGGTCCGCGAAGCGCACCTAGGCTTCCAACTCGGACTCGAGCTCTACAGCTTGTTGCCCTTGGTCGGCCACAAGGTCGGCTTCTTCGACCTGCGCGTGAACGACGATCTGACGATCACCATTCCAGATCGCCTCTTCGATCGTGACCATCAAGCAAAGATGAAGAAAGTGCTCGTGCCGCCCCCGGTCAACAAGGCCGATGAAATCGTCGCGGTCAGCGGCGGCATGTACTACGCGCAGGAAGCGCCCGGCATGCCTCACTTCATCGAGGAAGGCCAGCACTTCGAGATCGGCGACCCCCTCTACATCGTCGAAGTGATGAAGATGTTCAACAAGGTCTACGCACCCTTTGCCGGCACCGTCGACAAGATCCTCGTCGAAAGAAACGGCACCATCGTCTCCAAGGGCCAGCCCCTCTTCAAGGTCACCCCCGACGAGAAATTCGTCGAACACGACCCAGTCGAAGTCAAAGCCCGCGTCCAATCGAACACCGAGCGGTACCTCTCGGCGGTGGCTTAGTTTAGTGACATCCGCCTGGGCCCGCGGGCTTGGGTGTGGTGCGGAGTGTTTGCCAGGTTGGTTGGGTGGTTTGGTGTAGTTTCATCCGACCCACCCACCCCCACCGCGTAATCCTCCCTCCGCGCACTTCGCTGCGCTCGTGCTTGGCGGCGCATTCGCGCCGGGCTTCGCCCTGCGGGCTCGCGGCCCCGCATGTCTCGAGAAGCGTCGGCGTCAGCGTTTAGTGCCGGTCGTCGCGCGTGGTGGCCAAGGCGACGCGGTTCCGTCCGGCGTCCTTCGCGCGGAAGAGCGCGCGATCCGCTGTGGTCATCAAGCGCGACTTGAGATCGCTCGGGGGTTGGCCGTTGAGATGACGAAGCCCTCGAAGGGTCGCCACTCCGATTGAGACCGTGATCCTCGGGAGCTCTCCGCCCGAGCGCATCGGGCCTGCAGTGCTTGCCGCGACGTGGCTTCGAAGGAGGTCGGCCAAGGCGCGGGCGCTCTCCTTCGATGCGTTCTTCTGAACGACGACGAACTCGTCGCCGCCGAAACGGAAGACGTCGCCCACGCCGGCAGCGGCTTCGTCAAGCGCTTTGCCGGTCCGCTTCAGCGCCTCGCTGCCGGCCGCGTGGCCGAGCTTACTGTTCACACGCTTGAGGCGATCCACGTCGACGAACATGAGGGCCATGTCGCGATCGCTGCGCCTCGCCGCGCTCACGGCCTTGGTCAGATCACTGTTGAGCTCGCGGACATTCCGAAGTCCGGTCAGCGGGTCGTGTGCCGCGAGCCCCTCTTGGCGCCGAAGCGAAGAGGTTTGGATCAGCGACGTCGCGATATAGCGCGCGATGCCGGTGGTCACGCGTTCATCGTGCTCGGAGAAGCGGTTCGGCGACTGCGGGTTCTCGAGCTGAAGCAGTCCGAGCGGCTTGTTCCCATCGTAGAGCGGTGCGAGCAAGAGCTGACGCGTCGAGGAAGTACAATGCGCCGTGCGTCGCGCGAGGGCGCGCTTCACGACATCACGGTTCGGAGCCGCGCCGCGTTCGAGGAGCAGCCTCGCGTCGGCGCCAAATGCCGCCACGCAACACAAGGAATCAGCGCTCTGCCCGACGAAGATGGCGCCCGCCGTCGCGCGCACCGCAATCGCAGCCGCTTCGAGTCCTTCATCGAGCACACGGATGACCGGCCGTGCCCGGGAGCTCGATGCCCCGAGAACGGATTCCTCGAGCTTTGCCCCCCTCAAGGTGTGAATCCGCACCTTCAAATCGTAGGCAACCTAGACACCACAAGCCAACCCGCGCGCCTTTAGTGGCCTTTAGGCATCTCTCTTCGGATGGCGGTCACCCCCGGTTACACTAGGATAGTCACTGGGGGTTCTGTTGCCGGCCAAGGACGACCTTCTCAGCCAATACCGCATCATGATGGTGATTCGCCGCTTCGAGGAGGAGGCCGCGCGGAACTACGCCAAGGGCAAGATCGGTGGTTTTCTCCATCTGTACATCGGTCAGGAGGCGATCGCGGTCGCCGCTGCCGAGGTGCTCGGCGAAAGCGACTACATCTTTCAGACCTACCGCGACCACGGTATCGCACTTGCCCGGGGCATGACTCCGAACGCAGCCATGGCGGAGCTCTTCGGCAAAGACACTGGCTGCTCACGCGGCCTCGGCGGCTCCATGCACTTCTTTGATGTCGAGCGTGGGTTTCTTGGCGGTTGGGCGATCGTCGGTGGGCACCTCGCGCTCGCCGCCGGCACCGCCTTCAAGTCGAAGTACCTCGGCGAGGACCGGGTCACCATGTGTTTCTTCGGGGAAGGCTCGACCAACATTGGTGGGTTCCACGAAGCGATGAGTCTCGCTGGCCTTTGGAAGCTTCCGGTCGTGTTCGTTTGCGAGAACAACCAGTACGCAATGGGCACGCCGCTCGAGCGAACGAGTCCAGTGAAGGACCTCTCGATCAAGGCGACGGGCTATGGGATGGCCGGCGATCGTTTCGAAGGTCACGACGTGGAGGTCGTTCAAGAGCGTCTTGGTGCTGCAGTAGAACGTGCTCGCAGCGGGGAGGGTCCGACCTTCGTCGAGATTCAAACCTATCGATTCCGCGGACACTCGATGAGTGACCCCGCCAAGTACCGCACCCGAACCGAGCTCGAGCAGCGAAAGCAGCAGGATCCGATTGCTGTCATTCGAGAGAGGCTTCTGGGCCAAGGTGTCGAGGAGAGCGTGCTCGACGACATCGACCTCGAGGTCGACGAGCAGATCGACACGGCGGTGCGATTCGCCGACGAGTCGGAGCCCGCGCGAAAAGACGTGATGATGAGCACCGCGCTCGCACCGGAGGACGCCTCGTGAGGGAGATCCGTTACCGAGAAGCGCTTCGTGAAGCGATGCTCGAAGAGATGGAACGCGATGGAAACGTGTTCCTGATGGGGGAGGAAGTTGGGCACTACCAGGGCGCGTACAAGGTGTCAGAGGGGCTGCTCGAGCAGTTTGGCGAACGGCGCGTCATCGACACGCCCATTGCCGAGGCCGGATTCGCAGGTGTCGGGATCGGCGCTGCGATGGCGGGGCTCCGCCCGATCATCGAGTTCATGACCTGGAACTTTTCGTTCGTCGCGTTTGATCAGATCATCAGCAATGCGGCAAAAGTGCACGCCATGAGCGCCGGTGCGATTCGCGTTCCGATCGTGTTTCGTGGGCCAAACGGCGCGGCAAAGCAGGTGGCGGCGCAGCACAGCCACAGCTGCGCGCCGTTTTACACGAACATTCCGGGCCTGTTCGTCATTCAGCCGAGCACGCCACGCGATGCCAAGGGCCTGTTGAAGAGTGCGATTCGGAGCAACAATCCAGTCGTCTTCCTCGAGGGCGAGACTTTGTACGGCGTCAAAGGCGAGGTGCCCGACGAGGGTGTGGACGAGCTCGTGCCGATCGGCGAAAGCCGGCTGGCCCGTTCCGGTAGCGACTGCACAATCGTCTCCTGGGGGCGACCGTACTACACGGTACTGGCGGCCGCCGAGAAGCTCGCGGAAGATGGCATCGAATGCGAGGTGATCGACCCGCGTACGCTACGACCGCTCGACACGTCGCTCATGGTCGAGAGCGTGAAGAAGACGAAT
>Ga0316197_10000527_pt1 | contig 26630 bp, 23 predicted proteins | sample OudBiesiAoxic_MG_FD_204939 | JGI IMG/M metagenome (GOLD analysis project Ga0316197, IMG submission 204939) | Coastal sediment microbial communities from Oude Bieten Haven, Netherlands - site A oxic | ecosystem: Environmental > Aquatic > Marine > Coastal > Sediment | place: Netherlands... | reverse complement strand
GGGTAGGGCAGCCGCACCCAGTCTCCCGCCATCAGCAAGCCTCGAACCGAAACCTCCGGGGCCGGACGAAGCGCCTGCTGGCCTGGCGCGAACGCAGGGAAGTCCCGGCGAACCTGGAGCACTTCGTCTGAAACGACAAGTCCTTCGAGCTCCGGGAAGTAATGGTGAAGCTCTTCCATGAAGACCCGCCGTATTTCCTCATCGTCATTGAGGTCGCGGGGCAGCGCATAGCTGTGCAGCTCCAAGACGGCGCCTCCATTGATCTCGACCCAGGCGGACGCTTCGTCGGTGACGCGATGGTAAAGCGTTACCGAGTCCAATACGCGCTTTCGGTCGACGTTGATGAACGTTGGTAGGCCCGCTCGAACGTCTCGATCGACCCAGATTCGCCAGACCGCGTACCCGTTGGACGTGCGAAGCGCCTGCATGTTGCCGACAAAATCGGCGTTGACCTCCCGGAGCCATGCGGAGTTTTCCAAGATCGACTGCATCCCAGGAATGTCCGCGGCCAGCACGACCCAGTCATACTCTTCTCGTTCAATTCGGAATCGCTTTCCTTCGCCTCGCTCGATTTCGGACACCGGCGAGCTCAGCCGAATCTCGACTCCATTGGCCTCGAGATGCGCGCGAATCGGGGCCAGGAGCGTCGTCTCGTAGTCGCCGGCGGGATAGTCGTAGAGCAAACCGTGGTCATGGCTGAGATAGTAGAAGTGGAAGGCACGAAGCACGTCCGCCGTCGATAGGTCGGCCTCGTCCGAAAAGAACGCGCGGGCGAAGGTTCGAAAAGAGAGCCGGAGCTCGGGCGGAAGGTCCGCTTCTTCGCAGAAGCGCCCGAAAGGGATCGCATCGTAGGCTTCGTATGTGCGTTCCATGTCGAACCGAACGAACGAGTCGAGGCGTTCGCGCGTCCGCTTGGGAATGACATCGCGCCAGCGATAGAAGCCGCGCCGACCGAGGTCCACGATGTTGAGTGCTGGAACGGTCTCGACGTTTCCGTAGCTCTGCGGCTCGAGGTCGGAGTGGAGGATCACATAGTCCTCGATCGTGCGAAAATCCTTCCGGACCCCCAAGCGGTCGAGGAATCCGTTCAAGTTGTAGTACTGCCGAAAGAACGCATGAAAGCCGTGCTCGACGGTCTGCTCGCCAGTCCCCACCGGGACTTTCCAGGCACCGATCTTTCCGCCAAGGTACGCGTTGCGCTCGAAGAGCGTGACCGCGATGCCGCGCTCGCCGAGCGCGGAAGCCGCACCGATGCCCGCGAGCCCGCCGCCTAGCACGGCCACCCTGGGCGCTGCTCCTCCGACCTCACGTGGCAGCGTCTGGTCGGCCGGCTCGACTTCATGACGGTAACCACCCAGCCTATGCTCGACGAGACGGCCGACGGCTCGCTTCAGCCGCCCGCCGCGCGCCGCAAGCCAAACCGCCAGCACCAGCAGGACGGGCAGACACCACCAAATGCTCACTTCAACACCCTCTTTTGCTGTATCATGCGCGCAATCCGCAGCAATGCATTTCCATGTGCTGTCTAGATGGTGTCCAGGTCTTGTCAAGGGAACGAGAAGGCCATATACGAGAAGGATGGGTGGGGAACGGTGACTGACCTACGCGACATTGGGGTCCTCGGAAGCGGACCAGCGGCCCTCGCAGTCGCCTCCGCATGCGCCCGCCAAGGCGCTTCGGTCACCCTCGTTGCGCCCGAGCCGCACTCGACGTGGTTACCGAACTACTGCCTCTGGGCGGACGAGGTGCCGCTCGAGTTTCAGGACCTGACCGAGCAGTTTTGGCCGCAGGTCTCGGTTGCCACGGTTCTCGGCAGTCAGACCCTCGAGCGCCCCTACGTCAAGCTCGACACGCAGGCGCTGCAGGCGCATTTCTGGGATGCCCTCGGGGCCGGGTCCGTCCGCGTCGTGCCGAGGTCCGCGATCCGTTTGAGCCATCAGCCGATCTCGACGATCATCCATACCGACGATGGGGCCGACCACCACGTCCAGGTCGTGATCGATGCGTCAGGAGCTCGGACGCCGTTCGTCCGCCGCGTCCACTCTCGCCCGCCGGCCTTTCAGACCGCATATGGCTTGCTCTTGGACGCGCCGGGACACGGTTTCGACCCCTCGCGTATGGTGCTCATGGATTTCCGGCCGGTCTCGAACGCCGCGAAAGAGCCGCCGTCGTTTCTGTATGCACTCCCGCTCAGCGGCGACCGGGTGTTCGTCGAGGAGACCTCGCTTGCCCACCGCCCGGCCATGTCGATGGACGTGCTGCGTGCGCGCCTCGAAGCGCGGTTGCAGTCACTGGGGCTTGCCCAAAGCACGCGACTTGGGCAAGAGCACTGCTCGATCGCCATGGGTCTGGGCTTGCCCGCGCCTGTGCAATCTCTGGTGCCGTTTGGTGCTGCTGCGGGGATGGTACATCCGGCGTCCGGCTATCTCATCTCGCACATCCTGCGGAAGGCGGTGCCCGTCGCGGAGTCGGTTCTCGATGGTCTCGAGTCGGGCGGGGTAGACGCAGCATTAGCGGCCGGGAACGCAACGCTTTGGCCCCGGGCGCACCGGCGGGTGTGGGAGATTTACGGCTTCGGGCTCGAGGCCCTCGTCGGCATGAGCGGTTCGGAAACCAACCGCTTCTTCGATTCGTTTTTCCAGCTATCGCCCGCCGATTGTTCGGGTTTCCTCGGAGGCACACTATCTCCTTCGAGGCTCGGGGTGGTGATGACAAATCTTTTTCGCGGTTTGCCGCCATCGGTGCGTTGGTACCTGGTCCGAACGGGCCTAGTTGCGGGCGTCGCTCCGCTTGCAAGATCGGTTCTCCAACCAGGTGTAAGATGAGCGTCGCAATATCCACTTCACAGTCCGCACCGTTACGCCCGCGTGCTCGCATCCCTAGACATCGTGAAAGGAGATCATCGTGAGTAAGCCCGCCATCGTCATCGGCGCAGGCTTCGGCGGGCTCGCCGCCGCTGCGCGCCTACGCGCAAGAGGCCATCAAGTCACCATCCTCGAAGCGGGGGGGCAAGCGGGAGGCCGCGGCCGGGCATTTGAAAGCGAAGGCTTTCATTTCGACGCCGGCCCCACGGTCATCACCGCGCCCTACCTTTTCGACGAGCTCTTCGAGCTCTTCGGCAAGGACCGCGGGGACTACTTCGAGCTCGTGCCGGTCGATCCTTTCTACCGTGTCGTGTTCCCCGACGGACGGAGCTTCGACTACGTTGGCGACGACGAACGGCTGTTCGACGAGATTGCGCGGTTCAACCCGGCCGACGTCGCTGGGTACAAGAGGCTCGTCGAGCACTCGAAGCGAATCTTCGACGTCGGATACACCGAGCTCGTCGACGCAGACTTCTCGAAGTTTGGCGACATGATGCGAATTGTTCCCGATTTGCTCCGCCTCAGAGCCTACAAGAGCCTGTACGCGCTGGTGGCGCGTTACATCAAGGACGACGCGCTCCGGCAGGTCTTTACGTTTCAGCCCTTGCTCATCGGTGGCAACCCGTTCCGCGTCCCCGGAATCTATCTTCTGATCCATTGGCTCGAGCGCCAATGGGGAGTTCATTTTGCGATGGGAGGAACGACGGCCATCGTTCAGGGGCTGACGCGCTTGCTTGGCGAAGTGGGCGTCGACCTGAGGCTCAACGCTCCCGTCGAGCGTATCGAGGTGCAGAACGGTCGGGCCAAAGGCGTCCTGCTCGGCGACGGAACCTTCGTTGAATCCGAAATCATCGTATCCAACGCGGACCCGGCGATGGTGTACACGAAGCTGATCGACGCTTCGGCCCGGCGAAAGCATTCCGATGCCTCGATTGCGCGGAAGCGCTACTCCATGAGTCTGTTTGTCGGCTACTTCGGTACGAAGAAAACCTACCCTGAGCTCGCGCACCACTCGATCCTGCTCGGTCCTCGCTACCGGGAGTTACTGACGGACATCTTCGACCGAAAAACTCTTTCCGAGGACTTTTCGCTCTACCTCCATGCGCCCACGCGGACCGACCCGAGCTTGGCGCCACCCGGGGGAGAGAGCTTCTACGTCCTGTCTCCCGTTCCAAATCAGGAGAGCGGGATCGACTGGTCCGTCGAGGGGCCCCGCTACATGGATCGAATCCTCGACGCGCTAGACGCGCAGCACTTGCCCGGCCTGCGCGACAATCTCGTTACGCAGTTCCACGTCGATCCGACCTATTTCGAGGGAGAGCTTCGGTCTTATCAGGGAGCCGCGTTCGGATTGGAGCCGACCTTGCGTCAGTCCGCTTACTTTCGTTTTCACAACGCATCCGAAGACGTCGCCGGCCTCTACTTCGTCGGAGCTGGTGTTCATCCGGGCGCAGGTCTTCCCGGCGTCCTCGCCTCTGCGAAAGTTCTCGATAGGGTGGTGCCAGCACCTGCAACCAAAGGGCGCGTGCTTTCACTACCCGAGGCGGTGACCGCATGAGCTCGGCCGAGGCAACGGCACGAGAAGCCGCGCACTGGCGCATTCTCGCAGCGCGCGCGCGTTCGTTTCGCTGGGCCTCGGCTTTTTTGAGTGCAACGCAGCGGGCCAGGGTCGCCGACCTTTATGCCTTCTGTCGCGCGGTGGACGACCTCGCCGATGCTCAGGGCGTGACCCCAGAGGCCCAGCGGGACCTCGATAGACTTCGAACCGCGCTCGCTGCGGAGCCGGACGGCCGGTCGCTGTGGCCGGAAGAGTACCTTTGGTTTCGCGAGCTGTGCGTCGATTGCAGCATCGAATTTCCGGTCGTCCAAGAACTGCTCGACGGGATGATTTCGGATCTTGGAATGGTGCGCATGCAGTCCGACGCGGATCTGATTCAGTACTGCTATCAAGCGGCCGGGACGGTGGGCCTCATGATGTGCTCGGTCCTCGGCGTCCGAGAGCCTCGCGCGCTCGCGCGCGCCGTCGACCTCGGCATCGCCATGCAGCTGACCAACATCTCACGAGACGTGCTGGAGGATGCCGAGGCATCGAGGATCTATCTGCCCACCGACCGTCTTCGGGCCGCGGGGGTCGAGCCTGAGCAGCTCATTGAAGGACGCGCAGATGCGCAGGGCGTCAGCTCGGTGGTGAACGACGTGCTGGGTTTGGCCGAGGTCTACTATCGCAGTGCGGACGAGGGGATGCGCTTCCTTCCAGCGCGCGCGCGATGGGCGGTCCTGGTCGCAAGCCGCTTGTATCGGGGAATCGGGCGTCGCCTACGCCGTCATCACAAGAGCAATCCACTCCTGGGCCGCGTCGTCCTTCCGTGGTTCGTCAAGCTGGCCCTGTTCGTACCCGCAAGCGCGACCTGGCTCCGACTCTCGCTCAGTCGATCCACGCGACCCGCCCTCCGCAGTCCCTCGGCCAGCTCCGAGAGCGCATTGGGCGGGTAGCGTCGCAGGACAATCCTTACTACGGCGTGACGCTGCTCGTCTCGCACACGTCGATCGCAAAATTGACCGATGCCGAGTTGTTTCCGTCGACGGCCCAGCGCCAGCTCCCGTCGCGTCGCTGTGGTCTTGATCACACGCAGTCGCACGTCCCGTTGGATGTTACAAGAGCTTACGACTGTCACGCCGCAGCGGATGGTCGACGGGAACCTCGACCAGGATCAGCGTCAAACCGTCGGGATCCGGAGCGCGGAGCTCGATCAGGCCCCAGGGTTTTTTGACCGCGCTTTCGGTGATCGAAACCCCTGCGGCGCGCAGCTCCCGTTCTGCCTGACGCACGTCACGCACCTGCAGCCATAGCTCTGTCGACGACGCGGGCGGCTCGACCTGCCGGTCGGTGATCTCCAAGTAGCCGCCTCCTAAGAAGAACACCACGCCGCGCGAGCTGCCCTCGCCAAACTCCCGCACGGGATGAAGGCCGAGGGTGTCACGGTAGAACGTCACGCTGCGCTCGAAGTCGCGCGGGTGAAGCATGAAGCGGCTGGAAAGTATCTCCATCGTGCTCGGCAGCTGGACCTTACATTGTGTAAGAGGAAACGCAGGTTATACTGGTTTCGAAGACTTTGCTCGATTCAATTCTCGAGACCGTCGTCCGGGGGCTTGGGCTCGCGCTGCTTCTTGGCATTCGGGAATTCGTCCGCGACGCGCTGAGCGCCGAGCTCGGCTTGACGGTTCCGGACGAGTTCGGCCAGTCCTTCGGACGACCTGCTGACGACGACGAAGCGATCGACCCTGAAGCCGGCGTCCGCTCGATCGATGCCATCGCGTCGTTCCTCGAGTACGTCGCGCCGCCGCCCCTAGCCCGCACGGCGCCCTACCTGCACGACGCCCGCGCCAGCTCGATCGAAGGAGCGGTCGCCGAGCACGCTGGCGAAGCTTCCACAGCCCGAACGGAAGCCACCAATCTGAGTACGGGCGACAAAGAGGCGCTTTTCGCTTTCGTTACGTCGCTCTGAGCGGCGCGCTCCATTCGCGGGCGGCGGAAGCGCGAGAAACGGTGCCCGATCGCCGCCGATTTCGGATAGACTCCCGCCCATGAAATCCCGTTTTAGGCTCGTGGCCTTCGTTCTTGGCGCCTCTCTCTTCTTGATTTCCTGCTCTTCGGAGGACAGCTCGGGGACCGCCCCCAACATGGGGGTCGACCCGTTCGGCGAGAACGGCGTCTTCCTGAACGTGCTGCCACCCGGCTCGGCCGATGCGAACGACGGAAACATCGCGACCGATCCCAACTCCACGAACCAGCTCGTGATGTACGAGAATCTCGTCTTCAGCGATGCATATCCGACCCCGGGTCAGTTGAATGACGGTGACCTCGTTCCGAATTACTTCAAAGATGAACCGTTTCTCGATGAGACCGCGTTCGACACGTTAAAATCCTTGACCAACGGAACGAACAGCGCGCGCATCGGCCGCGATGCCATGGGCGTTCCACACATCTTCGGAGAGGCGAGGGGTGACGTGCTGTTTGGCACCGGGTACGCGACCGCCACCGACCGGATGTTTGCGATCGACGTCCTCCGGCACGTGGGTCGCGGCAGGATGAGCGATTTCCTGGGACCGGCCGGCGGGAACTACGACTCCGACGGAGATCTGGCGCAATTCGGAGGCTACGACGAACAGGAAATGCAAGATCAGATCGACCAGCTCGCGGCTCGTTTCGGAGCGGACGGGGTCCAGGCACAGCAAGACGTCGATGACTTCGTGAGCGGAATTAACCAATACGTCGATGACATTCAAACGGGTGCGGACGGCGCCGAGCGGGTTCCCGTCGAGTACGTGGCCCTCGGCTTGGAGCTTCGCCCGTTCACCGGTCGAGACGTTCTTGCCATCGCTGCCCTCGTGCAGTCCACCTTCGCCACCGGTGGAGGCGGCGAGCATCGGCAGCTGCAGCTCTTGCAGGGCTTAGCTGGCCTGTTCCCCGGGGACGCGGACGCAGCATGCAAGATGTGGCGCGACATTCGGCAAGCGAGCGATCCGGAGCGGCCAAACACCACCCAGATTCCCTTCGAAACGCAATCCCCTCCCACGATCGACGAGGCCGCATGCCCGCTCGACGAGGGCTTCGTCGCGGCGTACCCGGGTGCAGCGATCTTCGACGAGGGGAGCGTTCAAGAGTTGGAGCTTCTCACGATCGACGATTGCGTGGAGCCCGGGGCGACCATGCCCGGGGACATCGAGTGCCCGGCGTTTGGAGAAGATGTCGTCATCGACCCGGTCTCCTCGGCGACCGCGATGATGATCTTCCGGCCCGGCGCAACCGAGGGCACGGGGTTCGCAAGCGGCATACCGTATCACGTAGAGAAGCCCAACCTCGAGGCGCTGCGCGCCGGACGCGCGCGTGCCCAAGCCACACTCCAAGGCGTTCGCCTTGCGCTCAACGAGCACAGCTTCCCCGACGCGATGTCGAATGCGATCCTCGTGAACGCGGATCAAACGGAGAACGGGCATCCGATCGCCGTGTTTGGTCCGCAAACGGGATATTTTTCGCCGCAGTTTCTCGTCGAGTTCTCTCAGCAAGGGGGTGGCATCCACAGTAGAGGGATGGCGTTTGCGGGGCTTCCGTACGTGATCATCGGTCGCGGGATCGACCACTCCTGGAGCGCGACCTCGTCCGGGGACGACATCACCGATGTGCGGGTGCTGCGCCTCTGTGAAACGGACGGCGCTGAACCGACTCGTGCATCGACGAGCTACCTCTATAACGGAGTTTGCACGGCGATGCTCCAGCGAACGGACACCTGGACGGCGGAGACGAATCTGACGACGGCCGGCACGCCCAATCAACGTGTAACGCGGAACATCCTCCGTGCTCCCGATTACGGGCCGGTGTTTGCCACGGCGACGGTCGAGGGAGCCCCGGTCGCGCTTGTCGTGCAGCGCTCCACGTTTTTTGGGGAGGTCGATTCGGTCCGACCCTTCCTCGCGACCGCGCGCAACGACATGGTGGACCCCGACGCATTTTTCGACGTGTTCAATAGCCTCACGGGAACGTTCAACTGGTTCTACGTAGACGCAGGCAACATCGCGTATTTCAATTCGGGGCTTCTTCCGATTCGCGCGGCGGGCATCCATCCTGACTTGCCGCAGTGGGGAACCGGCGAGTTTGATTGGCAGCAGACAGGCACCGGACGCATCAATCCCGCGTTCAGCTTCGATAACTTCCTGCCCCTCGAGAACCACCCGCGAGAAACCAACCCGCCCGCTGGCTATTTTGCGAACTGGAACAACGCACAGGCGCCTGGGTTTTACGCCAACGATGCGCAGACCGGATACGGTCCAGTGTACCGCTCGGAGCTCCTTTCCCGGCGACTGGATGCATACCGTGCACGCGATGGTTCCCCGCTGCACACGCGAGCGAGCATGGTGCAGATCATGATCGACGCGGGCACGACGGATCTGCGAGGCCAGGAGGTGTTGCCCCGCGTCTTCGAGGTGCTGGGCGACGTCAGCGACCTGAGCACCTCCGAGCAGGAGGTCGTGCAGCTCATGAAGGACTGGGTCGCGAACGGGCCCGACGGCCTCGGCGCCATGCGACGGGATCGAGGAGGACCGGGTCTCGACGTGGGCAGTCTTGAATATGAGGACCGCGCCGCCGTGGCATTCATGGACCGCTGGTGGAACGCGATGATCGACGCCGTGCTACCCCAGCTCGTGCAGGTGGAGGACGCCGGCGTCATGGTGGGCGACCGGCACGACGCGCCCGGGGCCAATGGCTCCGCGTTTCAGGGTGGCTATTATGGGTACGTGCTGCGCGTGCTCGAAATGGCGCTCGGTCAAAGTGGAGCGCCTTATCTAGAGCTCGCCTGCGCCGAGACGGGAGAGCTAGCGGACTGCCGGGCGGCGCTCGTCACGAGCCTTCAGGAGACGATCGCCGACCTCGGTAGCGACACGGCGCAGTGGGACCCTTCGCTCGAAGCCGACGACGCCATCGATGCCACAGCGCTTGGTCTCGCGGACCCCCCGAAGATTCATTGGCAAAACCGACCGACCTGGCAGCAAGTCGTTCAGCCCAATCGAGACGTATTGCAGTAGTCTCGACACCGATCTCTCGATCCTCGAGGTCGCATTCGTCGATCTACTCCGCGGTCACGATGCCAGCTTCGAGTAAGGCTTCGATTTCATTTACCGAGTATCCGGCCTCGGCGAGGATTTCGCCACTGTGCTCGCCGGCACGCGGCACCGGCAGGCGCAGGCCAAAGCGGTGTCCGTCCATTTCGAGCGGCAGGGCAGGGAGCTTGGTTTCGTAGCCTTTGCGCTCGCCGTCCGTCACCGTGAAGGGGACTAGACCCCCGCCGGCGTTCAGATGCAGATCGTCAAAGAGCTCGTCCGGCCGGGTAATCGGGGCAAACGGCAAGCCGCTCGCGTCGAGCTTAGCCATCAGCTCGGCCTTCGTGTAGCCCGCGAAGACCTTCTTGACGATCGGCAGCAGCCGATCTTTGTTGGCGGCTCGCCCATCGTTGGTCTTCAATGACTGGTCCGAGGCCAGGTCGTGTAAATCGAAAGAGGCACAGAAAATTTCCCACTGCTTGTCGCTCACGATGCCGACGAACACCAAATCGTCGTCCTTGGTTTCAAACACCTGGTAGATCGCCCAGGCTGAGATGCGCGCAGGCATCGGGGCAGCGGGTTCGCCTGTGACCGCGTATTGGGCCATGTGCTGACCGACGAGAAACACGGCGCTCTCGAACAGCGATGCGATGACTTTCTGGCCTTCGCCCGTCTCTTTGCGCTGCAGCAGTGCGCCGAGAATGCCAAGCGCACCGAACATCCCGCCCTGGACGTCAATTACCGATGCGCCTGCGCGGAGAGGTTGTCCGGGCGGGCCGGTCATATACGCGAGCCCGCCCATCATCTGCGCGACCTCGTCCATCGCCGTCCGTTCCTCGTACGGGCCGGCGAGAAAGCCTTTTTCAGAGCAATAAATCAGGCCCTTGTTGCGCTCCCGGAGCGCATCGTAACCAAATCCCAGGCGATCCATGGTTCCCGGCCGAAAGTTTTCGACCAAGACGTCCGCGTCGTCGACGAGGCGGAGCACCGCCTCTCTTCCTTGCGAAGACTTGAGGTCCACGCAAAGCGACCGTTTGTTTCGGTTGTACGCCGGGAAGTAACCCGCGCCCGAGCCCGGCAAGCCCCGAGTCTTGTCCCCGTGCACCGGCTCCAGCTTGATCACGTCGGCCCCCATGTCGGCCAGAATGAGACCCACCGCTGGGCCCATCACCATGTGGGTGAACTCGATCACTTTGACGCCCGCTAGGGGCAGCGATTGTTCTCCTTCGTCATGGACCCCAGTGAAGCTGTTCACCGCCTACCTCCTGGCCTTCTTTTCGTTAGCCGCACTCGATCGAGGCCGCATCCTTGGCTTGAATCTATCTTATCGTAGACTCCTGTCGATGCCGCTTTCCAAAGGTCTATGGGGTCTTTTCATTGCCTTGGTTGGCTTTTCTGGTTGCGCGACGCGCGCGACGAGCCCCGCCGACACGGCGTTGGCTGCGGGTCCTGCAAGTCCCAGCGAGCTCCAACCGTCCGCAGAATCGATTGCACCCGCAGTAGACGAGCCCAGCGTTCACCCGGGGATCAACGACCCGTATTTTCGATCCGATGGGCCCGAGCGGTACCGTCGCATCCTCGAGGCTGAATCCCGCGAGATCGTCCAGCGACGCAGCGAAATCGTCGACGCCATTGGCCTTCGCAAGGGGATGGTGGTCGCGGACATCGGCGCCGGCACCGGCCTGCTCACCACGGAGATCGCACAGCGCGTCGGGACGCGGGGCCAGGTCTACGCCGTGGATATCGTCCCCGAGTTCCTCGACCTCATTCGCAGTCGCGCCGCGGAGCATGGACTGCGTAACGTCACTGTACTTCAGGGAGAAGAGAAGGCCACGGGCCTCGGTCCCGGCTCGATCGACTTGGCGTTCATGTGCGACACCTACCATCACCTCGAGTTTCCCCAGGCCTACATGCGCTCGGTGTTTGTCTCCCTGCGGCCCGGCGCAACGCTCGTCTTGGTGGACATGAAACGCGTGGAGGGCGAGAGCAGTCCGGGAGTCCTGCGGCACGTCCGCGCCGGCAAAGCCGAGGTCATCGGGGAGGTCGAGCGAGCGGGCTTCGTCTTCAGGTCGGAAACAGACCTTCTCGAAGAGAACTACTATCTGCACTTCCGGCGTCCCTGAGCCGAAGCATCGACGGAACAGCGTTCAACCCGGCCGTTTTCGGTGCATACTGTGGCCCATATATGACCACGCAGCGTGATTTCCTCGTTCCCACACTCGGGCCCTGTGCCTTTGATTCGCCGCTGCAGGCGAGGGATCGGATGTTTGCCGACGAGTCGATTCGGGTTCGAGTGAAGCGCCACATTCGGGGCAAGGCGGCCGAGATCGACACGCTCTCGTTCGAAGAGGCCGGCCCGCGGCGCAAGCTCTTCTTCGATCCGGCGGAAACGACCGCGGCCTTCGTGACCTGCGGCGGCCTGTCTCCCGGTCTGAACAACGTGATCCGGTCTGGATTTCTAGAGCTCACGCACAACTACGGCGTGAAGCGCGTCTTGGGGATCAGAAACGGCTACGCGGGGCTCAACCCGGACTCCGGGCTCGAGCCGACGTTGATGACCGAGCGCTTCGTCCGGAACATCCACCACCTGGGTGGAACGGTGCTCGGAAGCTCGCGGGGTGCGCAGGATTCGGCGGTCGTCGTGGACTTTTTGGAGGCGCGCGAGATCGACATCTTGTTCTGCATTGGTGGCGATGGCACGCAGCGTGGCGCCCATTCCATCCAACGCGAGATCGCGAAACGCGGTCTTCCCAAGTCCGTGGTCGGGATTCCCAAGACCATCGACAACGACGTGCCCTATGTCGAGATCAGCTTCGGCTACGTCACCGCACTCGAGGCGGCCAGTGAAGTGCTGCGCGGCGCGCACGTCGAAGCGGTCGGAGCCCCCAATGGCATCGGCTTGGTCAAGCTCATGGGCCGCGCCGCGGGCTTCATCGCTGCGGGCGCGTCCCTTGCGAGTCAGGAGGCCAACTTCGTTCTCGTGCCGGAAATTCCGTTTCCCCTCGAGGGCGACGGCGGCTTGCTCGAGGCACTCGAGAGGCGGATTTCGACCCGCGGACATGCGGTGGTCGTCGTTGCAGAGGGCGCAGGACAGCACCTGTTCACGGACAAAATAGTCGAGAGCGACGCCTCAGGTAACGTCGGCTTCGAAGACATCGGCGTCTTTTTGCGGGACCGGATCAAGCGCCATTTCAAAGAGCGCGACCTGACGCTCAACGTGAAGTACATCGATCCGAGCTATGCGATTCGCAGCGTTCCCGCCAACGCCTGGGACCGGATCCTGACCGACCGAATGGCGCGCGCGGCTGTCCACGCTGCGATGGCCGGAAAGACCGACACCATGGTGGGCTACTGGAACCAAGAGATCGTCTACGTGCCCATTTCGACGGCGGTGGCGGAAAAGAAACGAATGTCGCTCGAGAGCGACCTGTGGAACGCCGTGCTGTCCAGCACGCGTCAACCGAACTGGCGATAGCGCAAACCAAAGGAGTCGAGACATGGGTCTCAATGCAGTGGGCGAATGGATGACAGCGCTGGGGCTTGCCGTTCTCCTCTATGGGGAATGGAAGAACCGGCCCGGGCTGCGCGCCGCGGGCAAGCCCTTTGCCTCGCTCGGCTTCATCGTTGCGGCAATCGGCTTTGGGGCGCTCGAATCGCGCTATGGAAACATCGTCCTGGTGGGTTTGGTCCTCGGCGCGATCGGGGATGTCTGTCTGCTAGGGTCTGCGAAGCAGTACTTCATCGCGGGCCTCGTTTCCTTCCTGCTCGGTCACGTGGCCTATGTCGTCGCGTTTGCGGGCCTTCCCATCGACACGACGTTCGCGCTGGTGAGCGCGGGCGCGATTGCGGTGGTCATGGTCGTGATCGCACTCTGGGTGTTTCCGCACGCTCCGGACATGCGCGGCCCCATCGGCGCGTACATGCTCGTGATTTCCGCGATGTGCTTCGTAGCGATCGGGGCGGGTGGGGCAGGCGCTCCATGGATGATTCCGGTCGGTGCGCTGATGTTCACCGCGTCCGACATCGCCGTCGTACGAGATCGCTTCGTCTCGAACGGTTTTGTCAATCGCCTCTGGGGGCTACCACTCTACTATGCGGCGCAGCTGATCATCGCCTGGAGCATCATGGCGGTCAACGGCTAGGCGCCGCTTTCGAGACACTCGCGGTACCAGAGCTCCAAGATCATCAACGTCCAAAGCTGAAATCCTCTCGGCTCTCCTCGTTGGTGGCGGGCGAGCATGTCTTCGACGGCAGCGTGGTCGAGAATGCCCCGCTCGCGAGCTCGCTGGTCGAGGAGCACATCACGCGAAAGCGGCGCGAGCTCGTCCCGCATCCAGCGATCGATCGGAAGCCCAAAGCCCTGTTTGGAGCGAGTGAGGATCGGACGTGGCAAAAGCTCTTCGGACATCCGGCGGAGCAGAAACTTGCTCGTGAATCCGCGGAGCTTCAACGAACCAGGTAGCGACGCTGCAAAGTCCATCAGCTCCTGGTCGACCAGCGGACAGCGCACTTCGAGCGAATGGGCCATCGAGGCGATGTCGACTTTGGTGAGAATGTTGTCGGTCAGGTAAGTCTGGATGTCGACATCGAGAATCCGGTTGACCGGATCTTTCGCGCGCGACGCCTTGAACAGCCGCTCGAACTCCACGGCCATCTGATCGTGCGCGAAGCGCTCCCGCATCGCCGGCGTGTAGATCGCCATGCGGTCCTTGTGGGGGATGGGCGCGGTCAGGCCGAGGAAGCGCTGAAACTCCGGCTGCATGATGCGCTCGCCGTAGTCACGAACTTCTTGCGCTTGGGGCGTGGGAACGCGCGTGAGGACTCCTGCCAGCAGCTGCGGCAGCGGCCAGGGGAGTCGACGAATGTTCCGCGCGGTGCGGCAATGCTTGTACCGCCGGTAGCCGGCAAAGGCCTCGTCTCCTCCATCACCGCTCAGCGCGACGGTTACGCCGGTCCGCGTGTACTCGCACAGGTACCAGGTAGGCAGCGCGGACGTGTCGGCAAAGGGTTCGCCGTAGTGCCGCACGAGCTGTGGGACTACGGAGGTCATGTCGGGGTCGACGATCATCTCGTGGTGATCGGTCTCGTACCTTTCGGCGACGAGCTTGGCGTACGGAAGCTCGCTCTTGTCCTTGCTCGTGAAGCCGACCGAGAACGTCTTGACCGGTTGTGAGGACTGGCGCGCCATCAGAGCGACGATCAGCGAAGAATCAATGCCTCCCGAAAGGAACGCGCCAAGGGGGACATCGGACACCATGCGGACGCGCACGGACTCTTCGACGATTTCCCGCAACTCCGCTGTCAGTGCGTCGATGTCGCCGCCGTCACGAGGTTCATCGAAACGCAGACGGTAGTAGGGCTCGGGCTCGTGGACGACGCCAGCTTCGCAGACCAGCCGGTGCCCGGCGGGCAGCTTCTTCACGCCTTCGAATGCCGTCATCGGCGCTGGCACGTATTGCATGGTGATGAACGCATCGATCGCGGCGAGGTTCGGCCGCTTTTCGAAACGCCTCGACGCGGCGAGGGCGCCAAGCTCGGAGGCGAACACGAAGTCGCGCGAACCGGCGTGATAGAAGAGGGGCTTCTTTCCGAACCGGTCTCGAGCAAGGACCAAGCGCTTTCGCGGGGCATCCCAAAGCGCAATGGCGAACATGCCGCGCAGGTGATCCACGAAATCGACGCCATGCTCTTCGTAGAGGTGCAGGACAACCTCGGAGTCGGAGCGGGACTTGAAGCGGTGTCCGCGCCGCTCGAGCTCCTTCCGAAGCTCGACGAAGTTGTATATCTCTCCGTTCACGACGACCGAAATGGTGTCGTCTTCGTTGGTCATCGGCTGCGCGCCCTCTGGTCGCAGGTCGATGATCGATAACCGGCGATGGCCCAAGCAGCAGGGGCCATCGATTCGCAGACCGTGGTCGTCCGGGCCGCGGTACGTCATTGCGTCGCACATTCGACGCACCGCATCGGCCTCTGGCGCGGCCTTTTGATCGACTGTTAGCAATCCCGCGATGCCGCACACGTGTTGATGGTCCCCGTCCCGAGCTAAAAGACTGCGGGATCCTTGGGCATCGTCCCGAGCGCGTCAAGCAGCCCGGACTTGCGGCGTCCCCGACCATGACCCATCGTGACCCGAGATACGATCCTGTTGATCATGCCTGCCGCTGCCATTGCCGACTCGACGCGTCCCGACCTCGCGATCTTGATTCCTTCCTATGCTGGAGGAGGAGCCGAGCGTGTGGCCTTATTTCTGGCTCGCACGCTTGCCGAATGCTGCCTGCGGGTCGATCTAGTCGTCGCCTGTGCGCACGGAGAGCTCCGTGACGAACCGCTGCCGGGGGTGAACAAGGTAGAGCTCGGGGCGATCACCGAGATCCTCGCCGCTCCGAGCTGGATACGGTACCTGAGGCGCGTTCGTCCACGCTGCGCCATGTCCATGATCCATACGGCGAACCTCTCGTCGGGGCTCGGCGCACGCTTCGAGTCTGACGTTCCGATTATCATCAATCTTCGCATCGCTCTTCAATGCGACCCTGGCGCGCAGTGGTGGTTCCGAAAATGGTTTGGCTTTGGAACGGAACGCATGCTCTACCAGCGCGCCGCGAGGGTGGTGGGCGTCTCCCAAGGCGTCGCAGGCGAAGCGGCGGAGCTTTTCAAGCTGCCGCCGGATAAGGTTCTATCGATTCCCAATCCGCGGCGCTCGCGCGACGCTTCGATGCACATCCCTGCGGAGCACGAGCCCTGGTTCGACAAGCCCGTCGTTCTAGGAGTTGGGCGCCTCGCCGCGCAAAAGGATTTTGCGATGCTGCTTCGTGCGTTTGCCGAGATGGCTTCGGAGCGCGACCTGCACTTGGTCATCCTGGGAAAGGGCCCCGAGCGCGGCGCTCTCGAGAGTCAGGCGCGCGAGCTCGGCCTTGCTGATCGCGTCTTCTTCTCCGGCTTTGTTTCGAACCCCGAAGCCTACATGCGTCGCGCTCGCCTCTTTGTGCTTTCTTCGCGCAACGAGGGATTCCCCGGGGCTCTGATCGAGGCCCTCGAAGCGGGGGCGGCCATCGTTTCGACAGACTGCCCCTTCGGTCCGCGCGAAGTGCTCGACGAAGGGCGATGGGGCCAACTCGTCCCCGTTGGAGATGCCCCGGCGCTCGCGATGGCCATGGCTGCTGAGCTCGAGCGGGCGGACGTCGGTCATGCGGCGCGACGCGACGAGCGTGCCGGCTGGTTGCAACGCTACGACCCCCATGTGATCACGGGTCGCTACGCCGACCTCGTGCGAACGGTCATCGAAGAGTCGGGCGACGCCACTCACCCTGGATGATCCGGAGCCCGGAAGCCTCGATCGCGGCCTTTTTTGCGAAGTGACGGCGCTGGCAACGAGGCCGCAGGCCGCACCGGCTTCTACCCATTGGGCAACGGTGGTACCCTCTCGCCATGACCACCGTAGCGCAGTTACTCGAGCACAAAGGCCACGATATCCAAGTCGTTTCCCCCGACGATACAGTCTACGACGCGATCAAACGCATGTCCGATCTCGACATCGGCGCACTGGTCGTGATCGAGGGCGAGAAGGTCATTGGCCTCATCACCGAGCGCGACTACGCCCGCAACGTCTTTCTCCTCGGCAAAGCTTCGCCGACCACCCGTGTGCGCGACGCAATGGCCGATGAGGTCCTGTCGGTCGGCCGCAAGGCGACGACGCGGGAATGCATGGCGATCATGACGGGAAAGCGAACGAGGCATCTGCTGGTGATGGAGGGCGAGGAGCTCCTCGGCATTCTGTCGATTGGTGACCTGGTACGCAGTATCGTTGCCGAGCAAGACATGACGATCGATCAGCTCGAGCAATACATCCTACGCGGCTGATTGCTGGGGCAAAGCAGCAAGGCCTGGACGGACGCCGATCCGGACCTCTCGCTCGCACCGGCGTTCCCAGTGTCGAAAGCCAGCATGGCGCGAAAGATCATGCGTGACCTGCTAGGCATCACCGGCCTCAAGAAGCTAGTCGGCACCACCTATCTCGTGGTCAGGGCGACCAGCCCGCCTGGAGAACGAGGACAAACCGTCGTAAGCTGCCAGCGCTGATGCAAGAAGGATTGGTCACCGCGCTCTTGTGGCTCTTGTTTGGCGGCAGCCATGTCGTCCTTTCGATTCACGCGATTCGCACACGGATGGTCGCAAGACTAGGTGAGGCGGGCTTCGTTTTCGTCTATTCGCTCGTGGCGATCGTGACCTTCGCCGCCCTGGTGCACTACGTTGCGCTGCATCGATTTGCAGAGCCGCAGGCCTCTCTCCTAGTGACGATTCCCCCGGTGCGCGGCGCGCTGATCGCGCTTTCGGTCATCGGCTTTTCGCTCTTTGTCGCGGCGGTGCTGGTCTACCCCAGGCTTCCAATGGCGACGTTCCGCCATCGCGTCATGCCTGCGCGTGGGATTCAGCAGCTCACCCGACATCCATTCTTCTCCGGCATCGCAATTTGGGCGGCCTCTCATGCGTTGTTGGCGCCGTCGAGGGTGACGTTCGTCTTTTTCATCGGAGTGGTCGTCCTTTCATTCGTGGGAGGCATGCATCAGGATCGCCGGCTGATCGCCGAGCTGGGGGAGCCCTACCGCGCCTATGTCGCGGCGACTTCGTTCTGGCCATTCGTCGCGGTCATCACCAAACGACAAGCGATCAACTGGCGCGAGCAGCCCTGGTTTGCGTATGGCGTCGGCATCGGGGCGAGTCTCGGGCTCTACGAGGTGCACGACGACATTTTCAATCGCGGTGGCGCCTACGTGATCGCTGCCGTCACCGTGGGGTCGATCGTCGCCATCTTGAATTCGCGTGTACGCGCTGGGGGCTCACGAAAGGAATCGTGACGGGTTCAAAGACTACGTCGACTACGACCGACTAGGCCTCGGCCGTTCCGTCGATGAGAGTCCTTCAAGCGAAGCTCATGTAGAGCAGGCGGCCGGCGACATAGAGGACCAGCAGTGCGGTGAGTCGCTTCACGACGCGGCCCGAGAGCACGCGCGTGCTGAGCCGGCTTCCTAGCTGACCGCCAACGAGCACCGCCACGCCAAGCCAAATGTAGTCGAAGAGATCCACCAGGTGTGCGGTCGTGCCTTGCTTCGTCGCTTGGCCGACGAGCCCCGCGATCGAATTCACCATGATGAACAAGCTCGAGGTCGCGGCGATGCGTTTCGGCTCGGCGAGCCGGAGAAGGTGCAATGCAGGAGCCAAAAAGATTCCACCGCCAACTCCCACCATCCCCGAAACGAAACCAATCGCGCCGCCGAGCGGCATACCCACGAGCCAGTTGAGCACAGCGGCGCGCCGTCGCGACGCCTTCGTCTGCGACGGCTGAAACCACATCGCAATACCGGCCGCGAGCAAGGAGAGCCCGAGCAAGAGGACAAAGGTGTCCCTTTGAATCGGAACGCTACCGCCGAACCAGGCCATGGGAATCGAGAGCACCACGAACGGAAACGCGAAGCCGAGGTTGAGCTCGCCGGAACGCCGGTACTGCCACACGCCACCTGCGACCACGATGAGGTTGCAGGCCAGCGCGACCGACGGAAGGATGCGGTAGTCCGTATCGGCGAGAACCAAGAGCGCGTTGTAGGTGGAACCGCCGCCGAGGCCGACCGAGGCGTAAAGCACGGCAGTCACGAGGAACAGCAGGGCGAGAATCAGCATGCAGGCGCTGGATACGTCACGCCGCGATCCCTTGCAACGACGAAGCTAACCCGCGCGCCGCTCCGCACAGCGCGCCGTCGCAGTCGCCACCGCAACGGGGCGCAGGTCGCCCGGTATACGCCCGCCGAAACAATTGGTGACGATGGCAACGCCCAGCTCGCGTTCGGGGTCGGCCCACGCGCCCGAGCCACCGAAACCAAAGTGACCGAATGCGTGGGGGTTCGGGAGCCCGAGGTCGAAGTGACGCTTCGCGACGGAGAAACGCACGCCGAGAGAGACAGGCCGCATGTAACCGACCTTGAAGCGCAGCGGAAAGGGGATGACGCGGCCGATGCGCGGGTTCTGATCTTCGGTGGCATCGGCGAGGGCCGAAGCCGACAGGAGCCGGACTCCATTGAGTGCGCCCCCGCGACTGAGGGCTCCGTAGAGCCTGGCCAAGGAGCGGGCGTTGAACACACCGTTGCCCGATGGAATGACCGAAGTTAGCCAGCGCGGGTCGCCAAGCACGTCGCCAAGCCCGGGCGGGATCATCGCATCCACAAACTGCCCAACCGCAGAGTGCCATCGCGCGGTGGTGGACGCCGTTCTGCGAACTTGTGCGCGAACGCCGCGCGGTCGCCCACGGAGAACCTTGCGCGGAAACTTTGGGATGAGGAACTCGGCCACACGGGGAAGCTCGCTCTCGGGGAGCCCCATGTAGAGGCCGTCGAGCTCGAGCGGGTCAGCGAGATTCTCCTTGATCAGTTGGGGGAAGGTCTTGCCGGTCGCCCGCTGTAGGACCTCACCGATGATCCAGCCGCCGGTCCAGGCGTGGTAACCAAAGTCCGTGTCCGGTTGGTGCACCGGCCACATGTCTTCGATGACGCGAACCATGTGATCCCAATCGAACATTTCTTCGGACGAGTCGATGACGCGGGCGATGGAGTACAGGCCTGCTCGGTGTGATGCGGCTTGTCGCAGCGTGATGGCGCCCTTGCCGTTTCTGCCAAACTCGGGCCAGTACCTCGCGACGGGCGCATCGAGGTCGAGCACACCTCGGTCAACCATTTGGTGGAACAGCGTCGCCATGACGCCCTTGCCGGTCGACATGCTCAAGGCGAGCGTCTCCGGCTCGAAAGGTGTCCCATTCCTGTCGCGTGTGCCGCCCGCGAGATCTGCAACGAGCTCTCCACGGTGATACACGGCGATGGCAACGCCGCCCGAGCCGCGGGCAGGCGTGCACCAGCGAACCGTATCGCGCAACGAACGAAAATCTGGATGAGTGTATCCGCGTACCTGCATGGTTTCAGACGGTGATCTCGATAGACCGAACGAGCTGCGAAGATCGGTCGGCGACTCGGCCTTTGTCAAAGTAGCCGCCATCGCCTGCGCGACTTGCGGTCGTCGATGGGCTCCATCCTGCAACCGGCGTGCCGCGCCCAGATGCTCGCCGTTCGTGGACAAAATTGGTAGTGTTTGGGAGGCTTGGAGCGCAGAAACTGCGCGACTCCGCCGTCCGTGTGCAGCCGTTGCGCGACTTCGTTTCGGGTCTTTGCCGCAGCGAAAGACAAGCTCGGGTAGAATCCTGACGATGTCCGAGGACTCAGTCCCAGAACCTTTCGACCAGGTCGAAGATCTACTCGAAGTCTTTCGAAAGCACGTCGCGCCCAGCAAGCTCGCTTACTACAGGCGAATGGGCCTCCAGATGGTCATGGGGAAACGCGAGGGCATCTGGTTCGAAGATGCGTACACCGGGCTTCGGCTCATCAACTGTCATTGCAACGGCGGTGTCTTTGGCCTCGGGCACTGCAACCCGCGCGTCACCTCGGCCGTGGCCAACGCCTTGGGCAAGCTCGACATCGGCAACCACCATTTCGTTTCGGGTCAGCGCGCGCAGCTCGCAGCGCGACTCTCGGCGACGCTCGAGCATGCGCTTCCTCGGGTCGTGTTCGGAGTTTCCGGAGGTGAGGCCATCGACGTCGCGATCAAGGCGGCGCGAGGCGCGACCGGCAGGGGTGAGATCATCTCCGCGCACGGTGGCTATCATGGACACACGGGCCTTTCCCTGGCGGCCGGCGACGCCCAGTTCCGGGACCCGTTTGGTCCAAACCTCCCAGGTTTCGCGCAGGTTCCGTTCAACGACCGAAGGGCGATGGAAGCAGCCATCGGCGATGACACGGCCGCGGTGATTCTCGAAGCCATACCGGCGACCTTGGGTATGCCGATTCCGGAGCCTGGCTATTTCGCCGCGGTTCGGAAGCTCTGCAATGATCGAGGAGCTCTTCTGATCGTCGACGAGGTTCAGACCGGGCTCGGTCGAACAGGGCGCTGGTGGGGTATCCAGCACGAAGACGTGACCCCAGACGCGGTCGTCACCGGCAAGGGGCTGTCCGGCGGGATCTATCCGATCACAGCAACGCTCATGACGCGCGACATGCACGAGGTTCTCGATTCGGAAGCCAATCCGTTCGTTCACATCTCGACCTTTGGCGGCTCCGAATTGGGCTGTGTCGCCGCCCAAGCCGTGCTCGACATCGTCGGCGAGCCTGGCTTTCTCGACCACGTGCGCGCCTTGTCCGAACGGTTTGCCGAGGCGTTCGATCCGCTGCCCTTCGAGCTTCGACGCCGAGGCCTCTTCATGGGACTCCGTTTTTCGAGCGAGATGGACGCGCTCGGCGCGCTTCTGCGGATCATGCAGCAGGGCGTCTTCTGTTTTCCCGCGGGCAACGACCGAAGCGTGCTTCAGTTCTTGCCGCCCTTGATCCTGACGGACGACGAGGCGGAAGACTTGATCGCGCGCATGACGAAAGCGTTTGCGTAGTGGCGCTGGTGACCCGCCCGGAAATCGAAGCTTTTGAGCAAAGACTCGATGAGGCGGTGCGAACGGGCCATGCCGACGACCTCGACGTCATCGGCTACGGCGAGATCACCATTGTGGTGAGGCTCACGACGCCGCATGGACAATTCGCTTGCAAGCGGCTCGTGCCCTTCTCCTCGTCCCACGCGGCCGAGCGATACGCTGCGCTCATCGCTTCTTACGTCGACCAGCTCGGGAATCGTGGGCTCGATGTCGTCGAGACGGAAACGCCAATGTTGGAGCGGCCGCAAGGCCACGTCCTCTACTGCGTGCAACCCCTCCTCGCCCCAGGGACGCTTGGTCCTGAAGTTCTTCGTGGCAAGACGGCAGATGAAGCCGCTCCCTACGTTCAGAGGATCTTCGAAAAGATTCAGGCTTCGGTTTCGACGTCACTCGCTCCGGACGGGCAGCTTTCGAATTGGGCGTTTGAAGGCGAGCGCCTCCGCTACCTGGACGTCGGCACGCCATTTCTTCGCGATGAACGAGGCGAGCAGCTCGTCGATTTCACGGAACAGACCCGAGCGCTGCCCGCAGCAGTGCGCGTGATCGTGGATCGCTTCATGTTACGAGATATTCTCAACGCCTATCACTCGACGCGGGGACAGGCAGTGGACTTTCTCGGCAACCTCATCAAGGAAGGTCTGGGAGACATTTTCCCGCCGTTGATTTCAGTCGCCAATGCGGTGTTTGAGCTAACTCCGCAGATTACTGAAAACGAGGTGCGAGCGCACTACAAGAGCGACGCTCAGACCTGGGCGCTGATGCAAGCTGCGCGACGTGCGGACCGCTGGTTCTATCGCAACATTTTGCACAAGCCATACCCGTACCTGCTGCCGCCTCGGATCGAGCGCTTCGGCTAGCGTTCAGTCGATGCGGCCAGGCCGCTAAGCCGAGAACGGCCGAAAGATGGCGAGCGTGATGATCAAAACGGCGATAATCGACACGGTCCACGCAAGCTTACGAAACACCGCTGGTGAAACCTCCTGGCCCTCGGCCCAGCGACGCAGCTTGCCGGTGAGCACACCGGTCGCGCCCGCCAGGACGAGCAAGAGCACCAGCTTCGTGTGCATCCAACCTTGCTTCGCGTAGAGCTCCGCGAAATTTGGAATCAGCATTCCGAAGCCCCCGGCAAAGGCAAAGAGCATGCTTGGGGTAGTCACGCGTATCGTGATTCTGCGTAGCGACTGGGCAATGCCGCTTTCCGATGGGCTTGACGCGGACGCCGCAATCGCAACCGCCACGGCGCTGCCTATCCAGAAGGTGATACCCAGGAAATGAAGGTATCGAAAGACGATGATGCTCATTGCGTGCTCCTTAGCGGGCCGGAGTCTAGCTGCCATAGACAAGGGGCACAAAGACGCATCGACAAAGCTCTTCGGTTTCGAGGCTGTCGCCGCGCTTTCGCGAGGTTTGAAGGGATTGGCCCCATTTGCCGCCCACCGGGATCACGAGACGTCCGCCTTCTCGAAGTTGGTCGATCAGAGCCGGTGGAACTTCTTCTGCCGCGGCTGCAACGACAATTCCGTCATATGGGGCACCTTCCGGCCAACCTTTACGTCCATCGGCGCAGATGAGCTCGACGTTGTCGATGCCCAAGGAGACGAGCACATGCCGCGCTCGTTGGACCAGCTCCGGAATGATCTCGATCGCGTACACTTGCTTGGCCAGCTTGGATAGAACGGCCGCCTGATAGCCTGACCCCGCTCCGATCTCGAGAACGGTCTCGTGCCCCTCGAGGCGCAGCGCCTCGACGGACATCGCGACCATCAGCGGCTGTGAAATGGTCTGTCCGTGGGAAAGAGGAAGGGCGCCGTCGGCGTAAGCGTTTCGCTTCTGTGATTCGGGGACGAAGGCTTCGCGCGGCACTTCGCCCATCGCGGCCAACACCCTGCTGTCGCCGATCCCCCGACGCCGAAGCTGTTGCTCCACCATGGCGGAGCGCTCTTTCCCCATGTCCATTGCGCCCCTAGATAGCATTCAAGCTCGCAGCAGGACAGCGCCAACTTTACGGGCTAGAGTCGCCTCGTCGCAAACGAGGAAATCACATGGCGAAGACGAATCCAGGCAATTTTTTCGAGGATTTTGAAGTGGGTGCGGAGCTGGTTCACGCCGTGCCGCGCACGATCACCGAAGGCGAAGCGGCGCTCTACATAGGGCTTACCGGTTCGCGCTATCCGCTGCATTGTTCCGCGGAGTTCGCTCGTTCTCTGGGCCATCCCCGCGAGACGATCAACGACATGCTCACCTTCCACATCGTGTTCGGAAAGACTGTCAACGACGTCTCGCTCAATGCGGTGGCGAATCTCGGTTACGCCGGGGTGAGGTTCCTGGCACCCGTTTACCCCGGCGACACGATGCGCTCCGTCTCCGAAGTCATCGGCAAGAAGGAGAACAGCAACGGCAAAACCGGCGTCGTCTGGGTCAAGACGGTCGGGACCAATCAGCGCGGTGAAACGGTCCTCGAATTCTACCGTTGGGTGATGGTCCACAAGCGTGACCCGTCCACGCCCACCGGCGCTGCCGACCGCCCGCCGATGCCCAAGGAAGTCGCTCCGGCGGACCTCGTGGTTCCCGCCAATCTGGATCTGAGCCGGTACGAAGACTGGCCCGCGGGCGGCAGCGCATACTTCGAAGATTATGAGCGGGGCGAGAAGATCGACCACGTAGACGGGATGACGATCGAAGAGGCGGAGCACGCAATCGCGACGCGGCTCTATCAAAACACCGCCAAAGTTCACTTCGACGCGGTGCAAACGAAAGGTACCCGATTCGGTCGCCGTTTGATGTACGGCGGCCACGTGATCAGCGTCGCTCGCTCACTGTCCTTCAACGGGATGGAAAAGGTCCTCGGAATCCTCGCCTGGAACGGCGGCGCTCATGCAAACCCGACTTTCGCCGGCGACACCATCTACGCCTACAGCGAAATCCTCGATAAAGCCGATATTCCCGGCCGCAGCGACTGTGGAGCCCTGCGGGTTCGATTGGTGGCATTGCGGGACGTCCAGCCGACCGAGGCTGGTTTTCCGCTCAAGGTTTCCAAGGAGGGCAGGGACGTCTATCACGAGGATGTGGTCCTCGACCTCGACTACTGGCTGCTCGTCCCGAGGCGAAATCGCTGATGGCGGACGGCTTGCGCCGCTCTCGACCATCCCCTACATGCGGCCCCTCAGGAGTCATCCATGTACTTGAACATCGTGAACAGCGACCGGCCCCGTAAGCGCAACAAGGCAGCGCGCCGCAATGCCAAGCGCAAGGCGAAAAACCGTCGTCGCGTCAATCGCATGCACGGGCGCAAGCTGGGCCGCCGGCTCTGAGCCCAGCCCCGATGGATGCGAAGGTCATCTACGTCGTCAGCGACTCGACGGGCGAAACAGCCGAGCGAGTCACGAGAGCCACACTTCTTCAATTTCCCCAACATGGCGTTCGGCTCAAAATCGAACGTCGTCTTCGAGATCGACGCGCGCTGACGGCCGTTTTGGAGCATGCCGCGGCGGATCAAGCGATGGTCGTTTTCACGCTGGTCCGCCCAGAGCTGCGCGATCACTTCAACGAGCAGGCAACTCGGCTCAATGTCCGACACGTCGACGTGATCGGTTCGCTCATCGCTCAGATCGGCCACTACCTCGAAGCGGATCCAGTGAACATCCCAACCGCCGAGATGCCGCTCTCACAGGAGTATTTCCGACGGGTCGAGGCGATTGAATTTGCGGTCAAGAGCGACGATGGCAAGGAGCCGCGCAATCTCCACAAAGCTGACCTCGTCTTGGTGGGCGTCAGCCGAACCAGCAAGACTCCGCTGTCGACCTATTTGGCGGGGCGCGGACTCAAGGTGGCGAACGTGCCGCTGGTGCTCGGCGTGGAGCCGCCCGAAGAGCTCTACCAACTCCCGGGCTTTCGCGTCGTGGGCCTGACCATCGACGTCGACCAGCTGATGTACATCCGCCAGCAGCGCCTTCACCAGCTCGGCATGCCGACCGATGCGAACTACGGCCTTCGTGACCACGTCAAAGCCGAGCTCGAATACGCGCACAGCATTCTCCGGAGTAACCCCGAGTGGATGGTGATCGATGTGACGAACTGCGCCATCGAGGAGACGGCGACGATCATTCTGGAGGGGCTGAAGAACCACGATGGGATCAAGGCACTGAGCTCGCCACCGCCTGGCGTTTACTAGCGGCTGTTGTGGAAGGCCACTAGCCTTTCGGCGTTGGGCCGTACTGATGGGAGAGCGCGGCGTAGAACTGGGCGAGAATTCCGTCCGCGACTCGGAGTCGGCGGCTGAGCTCGCGCGCGATGTTCATGATGAACAGAGCGTAGTCCTTGACGTCGCGACGGTAGAGAAGGTTCTCCACGTGCTCGGCCGTGACCGAGACCACCAAGGTCGGCGCAACGGCGCGAACGCTTGCCGATCGGGGTTGCACGTCGATGATCGACATCTCGCCAAACCAGTCACTCGGACCGAGTACCGCAACTCGAACGTCGCCACCGGACTCGCCCTTCTTGATGACCTCGAGCTCGCCGGCGATGACGACGAACATCTGCGTCGACATGTCGCCCTCTTCGACGACGATCTGACCTGCTTCGACCCGAGTCGTTGGCAGTGACGAAGCGAGGATCTCGAGCGTCTCCTGACTCAGGCCCCCAAAGAGACCAATGTCGGC
>Ga0316197_10000526_pt1 | contig 26633 bp, 22 predicted proteins | sample OudBiesiAoxic_MG_FD_204939 | JGI IMG/M metagenome (GOLD analysis project Ga0316197, IMG submission 204939) | Coastal sediment microbial communities from Oude Bieten Haven, Netherlands - site A oxic | ecosystem: Environmental > Aquatic > Marine > Coastal > Sediment | place: Netherlands... | reverse complement strand
AAATAATCGATAAAAAATGAGAGGTTGTACTGATTAGGCACTTTGCGTCATGACAGGACAAAAAAGCATTTTGTGTTGCAGTAATTTGTTCAAGAATAAAATCATGCATCCCTTTTGTCCCGTGTGTCATTTGATTTTTAAATGATAATAATACCATGCACATGATTTAAATGTTATTTGCAGGTTAAAAAATGGGCTCTACCTCCTTTTTATTGTTAAACTCTATACAAAATAAACCCTGCCTTGATTGGTTGATTTTTGGTTATTTAACGCTTTACCAAAAACACACCTGCTTCTGTATGGTGGGTATACGGGAACTGATCAAACAGGGCGAAACGTTTTACTTCATGACTTTTATCAAAAACTTGCATATTAGCTTTAAGCGTTTCAGGGTTGCAGCTGATATATAAAATATTATCATAGGTCTGCACCATTTTTACGGTTTCATCATCTAGCCCTGAACGCGGTGGATCAACAAATATGGTGTTGCACTGGTAATCATCAAGGTTAATTCCCTCTAAGCGATTAAAGGTGCGCTCTTTATTGATTGCTTGTGTAAACTCCTCTGCCGACATGCGAATAATAGTGAGATTATCAATATTATTTTCAGCAATATTATATTGAGCTGAGTGCACTGAAGGTTTAGCAATTTCAGTCGCTAATACTTTGTCAAAGTTTTTTGCCAGAGCGATAGAAAAGTTACCATTACCGCAATAGAGCTCAAGCAGGTCACCTTTACTGTCACGTGTACAATCAATGGCCCACTCTAACATGTTAATCGAAACCGCTGCATTCGGCTGAGTGAAGCTATTTTCAACCTGTTGGTATATTAGTGTTTGGCCATCTACTTGCAATGACTCTATAACGTAATCTTTATCGAGTAAAAATTTTTGTTTCTTAGCGCGTCCAATAAAGTTAATGTCAAATTTTGTTGATAATGTCGCTTTTAATTTGTTTGCTTCTTCGACCCATTGTTCATCAAGTTGTTTGTGGTACAGCAAACTCACTACAATTTGTCCACTCAAGGTGGAGATAAAGTCGATTTGAAAAAGTTTGAAGCGCAGTGTTTTATTGATCTTAAGGAGATCAATTAATTGCTGCATCACCTCATTGATCAATTTACTCGCTGGTGGAAATTGATCAACTCTAATTTTTTGTTTAGTTGCTTGGTCAAACATAATGTAATAAAGATCATCTCCATCATGCCAAACGCGAAACTCACTGCGCATCCGATAATGCTGTTTTGGTGATGCAAAAATCTCTAACTCTGGTAGATTAAAAGTTGCAAATTGTTCGTTAAACTGGCTCTTTTTAGCATCTAACTGCTTTTCGTAATTTTCTGGATCAACAAATTGCATGGTAATTATAACCTTTAAATGGTAATTTTTATTGGGGCTAAATTTTAAAGGAGCGAGGGTTTATTGACCAGCACTATTATTGTTATTTCTTTATTCCGCATCAGCAGGTTAAAATAGGGAAAGTGAATAGATATTGAGGTCGGTAATGGTAGGTAAACAGCTTTTAATTTTTGACTCGGGAGTGGGCGGATTATCCATTTTTCAAGAGGTGATTAAACAGTCTCACAATGTAAGCTGTTATTACCTTTCTGATAATGCTTACTTCCCATACGGTGAGTTGGAAGAAGTAAAATTAATTGAGCGCTTAACAAGCTTGCTTGATCTGTTTGTAAAAAAATATCCTGTGGATATGATTATTATCGCTTGTAACTCTGCAAGTACAGTTGCACTTCAATCTTTACGGGAGCACTTCTCAATACCTGTTGTTGGTGTTGTACCTGCCATCAAGCCGGCTAGTTTAGAGACTATAAATGGTGTCATTGGTTTAATTGCGACACCTGCAACCATTGAACGCGATTATACCAAACAATTAATCAATCAGTTTGCACAGGATAAAAAGGTATTAAATATTGGTTCGACTTTGTTAGTTAAATTCGCTGAGCAGAAATTACAGGGAAAGTTGATTGATAAGGCGTGTTTACAGCAGGTATTTAAACCTTGGGAAAACCTTCATATTGCGCCTGATACATTAGTGCTTGGTTGCACTCATTTCCCTTTATTAAAAGCTGAAATTAACCTCTTTTTTAAGGGGCGAGTTAAATTAGTGGATTCTGGTGAAGCAATAGCAAATAGGGTCGCTATTCTACTGCAGACAGAAACCGTCCAAAATGAGGCCAATGAAACTATTTTTTATGACGCTTTTTATACACTTCAAGATGACTGTCAATTAGCACTGGAGCCTGCATTTTTAAATATGGGGTTTAACTCTTTTTCGCTATTTAAATGTGACTAGGGAGAGTTGACCTTTACCGTTTGAATTTTGTTTAATCCGAAGGGCAGCATTTGTTGACTCTTTCTACTGCGTTTTGGCCTGTTTATTTGGAACAACCACACTACATAGGCTCAGCCTTGTATAAATGGCCAAAAAATTGCTGCAAAAAAACTTGAAAGATCAACCGCCCCTAATCGTAATCCGCATAAGTAGCAGAGCTATCTTGCTGGTTTAATTCCTTTCTAACCCCGTTTTCAATTTTGCAATTAGAATAATGAGTTAACTGCAACGCCTTGTTATAAATAAATTTTTATGCCCAATGACTTACCCATATTGACATTACTCACAATATTATAAGTAAGGGGATAAAAAAACAGGTCGTAGCTAATGCTAAGGCCTGTTTTTTACCTTTGTAGAATAGTTGTTAATTATACCCATTATCGTAAATAGCTAATCTATTTTTTTGGTAAAAACAACTGACTTCTACGTTGTAAGCATCGCAAAGGGAACAACCAGTTACCTCAACTTGCGCCTTTAATTAAGCTTTTTTTTTATGTGCGAAATTTAGCTTACATACATTATATAATTGGTATTATCTAACTGCACCAATCTCTTGGTAAGTACGTTGGCAAGCACTGCCATCCTTTTTAAAGAGGTGACAACGGTACTCTGGTAATCTAAATTTAAACTGTTGTCCAAGGGCAACATCGGCAACATCAAAGTAACGAATAATAAGATCACTTTCGATACAAGTTGCTTCTACGTATATTTGAGTTTCATGTCCTAGTTGTTCAAGTACTTGAATTTCACTGCTTAAGATAAGTCCTCCCTGTTCTGGCTCACCTGTACTACATTGAGCTGATACTGAGGTATCTATATGCTCAGGGCGAATACCAACAGACACAGACTCTCCGATACTTAAATCGCGATGTTCAACTTGTATTGTTAAATGTGAGCTATTAGGTAGTATCACTTTTACTCCATCGCTATTTAATTCAACTACCTTAGCATTGATAAAGTTCATTTTAGGAGAGCCAATAAAGCCCGCGACAAAACGATTTTTAGGGTAATGGTATAACTCAAGTGGTGTACCTACTTGGGCAATACGACCACCTTCTAGTACTACGATACGATCAGCCATTGTCATCGCTTCAACTTGGTCATGTGTTACATAGACCATGGTCGAATTAAGGCGTTTATGTAGCTTGCTAATCTCAATACGCATCTGAACACGTAGAGAAGCATCTAGGTTTGATAAAGGCTCATCAAACAATAAAACTTTAGGGCGATTAACCAGTGTTCGGCCGATAGCAACACGTTGTTGTTGACCACCGGATAACTCTTTTGGTTTTTTCTCTAACTGGCTACCTAGTTGTAAAATAGAAGATGCGTAATCTAAACGTTCTTCTATCTCTTTTGGGTCTGTTTTCTTAAGGCGTAGACCAAAAGTCATGTTATCTTTTAAGTTAAGGTGTGGATACAGAGCATAGGATTGAAATACCATACTGATAGAGCGCTCTGAAGGTGGTATATCGTTGACGCGTTTATTATCGATATACATGTCTCCCGAAGTAATATCTTCAAGACCCGCTATCATGCGTAAAAGCGTTGTTTTACCGCAACCTGATGGGCCAACAAAAGCGATAAATTCACCGTCAATAATCTCTAAATCGATGTCTTTTTGTACCACAACATTGCCAAATGCTTTGGTTACTTTCTTTAGTACGACATTCGCCATCTGTTTTCCTCTCGTTTGTGATTTTTTATTTTATAGGGGTATTATGACTGAAGAATGGATATTCATCCTCCTCCTAAAAGGGGGGAGTAGATAATTATTTTATATCGAGGGGGATGGAAAGCTCGCCATTTCTAGCTTGAAATGAATTTTGTAAAATGAAAAAACCTCTATTACAAAAAGAAATAGAGGTTTGAGTGTTCACGCTTTCTAAATTAGTGCGACTAACTGCTCACTAAGCTGTAATGCTTCTTTACGGTTTTCAAGCCCCAGTTTTTGATAAACATTACGGATATGCGATTTAATGGTTGTAGGTGCGACGCCCATTGAATCGGCAATCTCATGGTTACGACAACCTGAATGTATTAAACCAAGTACCTGCCACTCACGTGGTGTGAGTGGAATATTTTTAACAAGACGAGGGGTGCGCGTATGGTTAGTGATTTTGATCACCGCAGCACTATCAAAAGGATTTTTTGGCCCTTCGTTTAAGCTTATTCCTGATAATGAAAGTAGTTGCATCAGTTTTTCTTTAACTGAAGCAATCATTGAGGGATCATTTGCAAGCTCTTGATAAATCGGCTTATGATTTTCAGACTCCCTAATAAAACAGGTATCGAGACCTGTATAGAGCGATGACTCAACCGCCTGATGCAGGTGTTGTTTAGCATTAGAGAATTTTTGTAATTTAGTTTCTATACTGGTTAATAAAATTAAGTTGCGATTTAACTCCATCTGTAATTCACATGATTGCGCATCCGACATATTTGTTTTTGCAATTTGCAGCGCTTCATCAAATTGCCCCAACTTAATATATGCACGTATCAGATTACGGTTGTGACATTGGTCAAAGTGGTTAAGTGCAGTCGTTGGTTTCGGCGCTTTAATAAGCCACTTTTCAATTGCTGCAACGTCGTTATTTTTTCGCCAGTACTTTAGTCGAGCGTAATTTGCTGCTGCTATCCAATCACTGTGATAATTTTGATTACGTAATAAACGCTCTATCTCATCAATTAGCCATTTAGCTTGTGTATTATTACCGCGCTCTAATGCTACTTTTGTCTGCAGTGTGTAAGTATATAAAAGCCACTGTTCATCGTAAGCTTTAATAACTTCTAGTGCTTGTTCGCAGAGTTGGTCTGCAAGTTCAAACTGTCCTGCTTGATAAGCGCGTTGTACCCTAAAGTGAAGCGGAAAAGCATATAAGGGAAGAGACTCTAAATGGTGATCTTTTATCAATTTCACTGCACTATTTAAGTGGTCTTCTGCTTTTTGATGCAAGCTTTGTGCTTGTAAAATTTCGGCTTGTTGGTATAGACACCAGATGATATTTTGGTGCATATCCTGTTCACTGGCGAGTAATATGACTTCTTGAAAACATTGATAAGCGAGTTCAAGTTTACCTAAGCAGTGATAAGACTCCCCAATAATTGTTTGCGCAATGATATTAGTACGAGTGCTAGTTGGTGCGGTTAAGTTTGATAATGTATCTTGTGCTTGCTTTAATGCGTCACTCACGCGCCCTTGGTTTATCGATATTTGTGCTTTAATCACCATCAGTTCACTTAAGGTTTCTGGTGATAAGGTAAGATCATGCTCAACAAACATTTTTTCTGCTTGTTTGATGAAAGGGGCAACTTTGTAATGTTGGTGATGACTCTGTAACATCCATGCTTTTAATATAACTAACTCTGGATGCAACCAGATAGCTTGTTTAATTAAATTAAAACACTCTTGTAACTGATTAAATTGTCCATCATGGAATAATGCCCATCCCGCTTGTTGTAAAAGCGACACAGTCAAGCCTTGATCTGCACTGCGTAATACGTAGGGCAGGGCTTCATCTGCTTGTTGTTGCCCTAACCATAATGTGGCTACTTCTGTATCAGTTAATAGTTTAATATTATTCTGTTGACTTTTATGGCGTAAGAAATTTTTCAAAAAACTATTGCAAGCATACCAATCATCCTGCTTAGGTAACTTGATAATAAGGTTGCTTTGTTCGCTGAGCTGCGCCAGCAAAGGGGCGCCATCATCGGTATCACAAAGTTGGTTAATTATTTCAGCATTTATTTTACTTAGTGGGGCAATGCGAAGTAATAGCGTTTGTAATTTTTCTGAAAGGTGCGTAAATACTTCTTCATCAAAATAATCCCAGAGATAGACATGCTCATTTTTAGCGATTTGTTGTGCATACTCAGAAAAACTTTCTACATCTTTACTTAAAATAGCAACCAATTGAAGGGCGGTAGGCCATCCTGAAACGGCTTCGTTAAGATTAAGTACGGTTGCTGGTGGTAACGCAAAGGGTAAATTTGATTCAAAAAATAATAAGCTCTCTTGGTCTTCAAAGGCCAGATTTTCAATCGTCAATTCAAAAAGCTGTTGTTTAATACGTAGACTCGAAATAGGCAATTGCGTTGAAGTTCGCGCACTGATCAATATTTGCCAATGGTTAGGCATATGTTTAATAAAGAAGCTTAAAGCTTGTAAAATATTATTGTCAATAATGTGATGGAAGTCATCTAAAGCAATGGAAACAGGTGACTGCTGTTCAGCGGTTTCATTAAAGAAAAGTGTAAATAATGCAATTAAATCTAGCTCATTACTCTGCTTTACCATTTCAATACTTGCAGGGCAATTAACCCCCTCTATTTCAGCAAGGCTATACATAAAATAGTTGGCAAATTGTTGTGGGTCATTATCATATTTGTCGATGCTAAACCACGCTAAACTTTGTTGTGTCAGTGCCCATTCACAAAGCAAATTGGTTTTTCCATAACCTGCTGGCGCAGTGATTAACCCTAGTTTTATTGCATCAAAGCCATCGAGAAGGTGCAAACGTGTGATGGCATTTTTAACTATTCGTGGTGCATTTAATTTAGACTTTATTAGCATCTGTAACCCTTTATAAACCGGTATTACTTATTCTTATTTAACATCTGTACGGTAGTTAACCTACCCTGAGCTTCCTGCGCAAATGTAACTTAAAACGTATATTTTATCTTACTGCCGTAGCAGAATTGTGACTACAACGGTTAACCCTTCTATTATACGCCTTTTTAGTGATTTTTTCTCATTCGATTTTGTAACAAAACGAAACTTACGTTTTTTGGCGGTTATTTTATTTCTTTAATTAACAGCCATTTATGTGGGTTATTCAGGGGGCGTAGTCGAAAGGGGGATGACCAAACTAGCCATGCGCCTTATTATTTATAGCGTTAACAAAGGAAATAACAACAAACCATCATAATCAACTACTCATTTAAGGTATTAACTATGAAAAAAACACTCAGTACACTGGCAGTTTCAGTTTTAGTTGCACTTAGTAGTGCAAATATTGCCCATGCAAAAATGGATGAAGGTCAAATTACAATATGGATAAACGGTGATAAGGGTTATGACGGTTTGGCCCTAGTAGGCAAGAAATTTGAAGCAGATACTGGTGTAAAAGTGATCGTCGCACATCCTGATAAATTAGAAGAAAAATATCAACAGGTTGCTTCAACTGGGGATGGTCCTGATATCATTTTTTGGGCGCATGACCGTTTTGGCCAATGGGCACAAGCTGGTCTGCTAGCTGAAGTAAAACCAAGTGCTGCCCTAAAATCAAAAATGGTTGATTTTACATGGGATGCTGTAACTTATAATAATAAATATGTTGGTTACCCAGTAGCGGTTGAATCTCTTTCTCTTATCTACAATAAAGATTTAGTGCCTAACCCACCTAAAAGTTGGGAAGAAGTTCGTGCAATTGATGAGCGTCTGAAAAAAGAAGATAAATCTGCAATTATGTGGAACTTAAAAGAACCGTTCTTCACTTGGCCACTAATAGCGGCTGATGGCGGTTACGCATTTGCATTCAAAAATGGTTCATATGATCCTAAAAATACAGGCGTAAATAATGCAGGTTCTAAAGGTGCACTACAATTTATCGTAGATATGATTGAGCGCAAAGAGATAAGCCCTGATGTTGATTACTCGATTGCAGAGTCTGCATTTAACACGGGCAAAACAGCAATGACAATTAATGGTCCTTGGGCATGGGGAAATATCGATAAAAGTGGTATTAACTACGGTGTGGCAGTATTACCAACCTATAAAGGACAATCAGCTAAACCATTCGTTGGTGTATTAACTGCGGGTATTAATAGCTCAAGCCCAAATAAAGAGTTAGCAAAAGAGTTTATTGAAAACTACCTATTAACTGACGCTGGACTTGCTGAAGTTAATAACGATAAGCCTTTAGGTGCTGTTGCGCTTAAATCGTTCCAAGCAGAACTTGAAAAAGATCCGCGTATTACCGCGACGATGTTGAATGCAGAAACGGGTGAAATTATGCCTAATATCGCAGAAATGTCTAAATTTTGGTATGCAGAACGTACTGCAATTAACAATGCGGTACAGGGACGTCAAACTGTTTCTGATGCATTAAATGATGCTGCAGAACGTATTATCAAATAGTCGTAAAAAGAGGTGTAATGGTCCTTCATTACACCTCATTGTTCGTGGGTTAAAAGAGGTATTTATGGATCAAGCAATTGAATCTGGGCAATCGTTAAGTGTACGAGCTAATTGGATTAAATGGATTGTCTTAACACTTGTTTCGTTAGTGGCTGGTTATGCCATTGTATTAATGTATGCGCAAAATGAGACTATTTTTGCACTGTTAACTTTAGTCATTGTTGCATCGGGTGTGGTTGTTTTTGCTCGTGAGGATACCTATTCACATCGTTATATCTATCCAGGTGTTGCGGCGATGGTTGTGTTTATCATCTTTCCACTGATGTATACCATCGGGATTGCATTTACTAATTATAGCGGTACTAATCAACTGACTTTTGAAAGAGTACAAACACAGTTTCTTGCTAAGACCTATGACCAACCCAATTCTGCATATCAGTTTGAATTATTTAAAATTGACGATAATAAAATTCAGTTACATTTTGAGAAGCAGGGTCAGTATTATTCTACTGGTGAAATTAATTTAAATTCAACGCAAGAGATCGCACTGACACCGAGTGAGGAGATCAGTGTAGGTACTAAGGCACCTATCCGTTTCATTATTCAAAATCGTGATGCCTTAGGAAAGCTTAATATTACCTCATACGAAGGCCATAAATTGACCATGAGTGGTTTACGTCAATTTTCAGCAAGTAGCCCTCTTTATGAACTACAAGATGATCAAAGTACATTGGTTAGCCAGTTAGATGGTGAAGTTTTAAAACCGAATATGGACGTTGGCTTTTACCAAGCGGTGAATGCAAATGGAGAGTTTGTTGGTGATGGAATTTCTCCCGGATTTGTTGTGAGTAATGGTTGGGATAACTTTACACGAATCTTTTTAGATAAAGGCATTCAGGGCCCATTTATACAAATATTCATCTGGACTGTGATTTTTGCGGGATTAACGGTTTTATTCACTTTAGCGGTTGGTTTGGTACTTGCGTCACTGGTTCAATGGGACGAGTTAAAGGGGAAGGCTATTTATAGAATGCTACTCATTCTCCCTTATGCGGTACCTGCATTTATATCTATATTGATCTTTAAAGGGCTTTTTAACCAAAGCTTTGGTGAGATTAACCAATTGTTAGAAGGGTTATTTAACTTTAAAGTTGATTGGTTTACCGACCCTTACATGGCTAAAACCATGATTTTGATTGTGAATACCTGGCTGGGATATCCCTACATTATGATTCTATGTATGGGCTTATTAAAATCTATCCCGAGTGACTTATATGAAGCATCCGCGATTGACGGTGCTGGACCGATTGACAACTTTTTCAAAATCACATTACCGTTAATGATTAAGCCATTAACACCACTATTAATCGCAAGTTTTGCTTTTAACTTTAACAACTTTGTATTGATTCAATTATTAACCAATGGCGCACCAGATATTATCGGCTCATCAACACCTGCTGGTCATACTGATTTACTCGTGAGTTATACCTACCGTATCGCCTTTGAAGGTGGTGGTGGTCAAGACTTTGGTTTAGCAAGTGCGATTGCAACACTGATCTTTATCGTTGTAGGTGCATTAGCGTTATTAAATCTACGTGTTTCTAAAAAACAACAAGCTTAAGGGATAACTGATGCCGATTGTAAAATCTCAAAATGAAAAAAAACGTGTTTGGTTTGCGCACCTCTTTTTATGGGTGTTTTGTGCAGCAATTCTTTTTCCATTATTAATGGTTATTGCAATCTCATTTCGAGAGGGTAACTTTGCTTCAGGGTCTCTAATTCCAAGCGATCCAACCTTAGAGCATTGGAAACTCGCGCTAGGTATTGCAGTGGAAAATGCAGATGGCAGTATAACCAACCCACCATTTCCTGTTTTATTATGGTTATGGAACTCGATAAAAGTTGCTGCAATTACTTCGGTATTTGTATTGGCACTATCAACAACCTGTGCTTACGCCTTTGCGCGTATGAAGTTTGCGGGTAAAAAAGTACTGTTAGAGGGGATGTTAATTTTCCAAATGTTCCCTGCTGTTCTTGCTTTAGTTGCTTTATATGCTTTGTTTGACAAGGTTGGACAATATATCCCATTCCTTGGGTTAAATACTCATGGCGGTCTAATATTTGCTTACCTTGGGGGGATTGCATTACATGTATGGACTATCAAAGGGTATTTTGAAACGATTGACAAGTCACTTGAAGAAGCCGCATCGCTGGATGGTGCAACTCCCTGGCAGACCTTTAGGATGATTTTGTTACCACTGTCTGTGCCTATTTTGGCAGTGGTTTTTATTCTCTCATTTGTTGCGGCAATAACAGAAGTGCCGGTTGCATCAATCCTACTAGTCGATGTTGATAAATATACTTTAGCGGTTGGTATGCAACAATATCTTTACCCACAAAACTATTTGTGGGGTGATTTTGCCGCGGCAGCGGTACTATCGGCATTACCAATTACCATTGTATTTTTATTAGCACAAAAATGGTTAGTGGGTGGTTTAACAGCTGGGGGGAATAAGGGCTAACCCCCTGCCTTTTATTTAATATCTATTCCATAGATCAACCTGCACATCGATGAGTGTAATTATCAAAGCTAGCCAATATGCTTATTGGCTAGCTTTTGTATACCAATTACATTAATTCTGTTATCTAAATTTTGCGCAGGAAAAGTTGCTTAATTTAAGGCGTAAATTGACGTAAACGTTTGCTCTATTTTCGAAACTTACAATGTAGAAGTCAGTTGTTTTAACCAGTAAGATTGATCAGATAATTAGTGGGAACGGTATACTAGATAGCTGCATTGCATTCAATCGCAGTAGCTCGATATTAGTCAATCATGCGCCTTGCTCTCTCTGGTTTTTCCTCAGCAAGTGTTGAACACAATATTATCCACAATCGTGCTTACTTAATAACGCTACTGCTATATCAGGAAAGTCAGTAAATAATCCATCCACATCTGCCTTGAAGTAAAACATATTTAGTAGCTCTTCAAAAGTGTCGACATAATTTGGGACTTCGCCTTTATCGCGGCGAAAAGTGAATGGGTGAACTTGTAACTTGTATTGATGTGCTTGTTTTACCAATGATGTGACCACTATATTGTGCCTGCTAGAGCTTGGGTCAATGATACGAGGGAACCAAGGTCCAATTGCGTCGGCATAGCTACTTATCATCTTCATTGCACCCGACTCGAGCATCCAACCATAATCATAGTTAATAGCTTCGCCGTTGACATAAAAACAGGTCTCTTGCCACTCTGTTTCAGGAATCAGTTGTACAAGTTTTAACTGCATACCCATAAGATTAAATAGCTGATGTTTAATACGTTTTAGCTCGTTAGGATCAAAGCATTGCAGGAAAACTGAATCAGATTTTTGATGGTATCCATACTGCTTTAATACTTTTAATAGTGCAACAGAGATATCTTTACCTTCAAAACGATGAAAGGCGGGGGCTTTTATCTCAGGATAGATGCCAATGTTTTTTGTACGACTTTTATTGAGTCCTTGAATAAGTTCAATCTCTTCAGCTAAGGTATGTATTTGAAAATAACAGTGCCAAAGGGGGAAACGATCTGAATATATTGCTTGCTCTGGTGTTATAAAGGCTTCCGTCATTCGTAGTGATTTTATTTCACTTAACGTAAAATCGATAACATAAAAACGACCGTCTTTACGCGCTCGTGCGGGAAATATGTCCGCGACATTCGTCACCCCATCTAAATAATGATCATGTAATACCACCAAGTGATTATCTTTAGTCATCACAATATCTTGCTCTATATAATCACTATTCATAGCATGGGCCATCGCCTTGGCTTCCATACTATGTTCGGGTAAGTATCCACAAGCACCTCTATGCGCTATCACTATTTTTTTAGTCATTGTTTATACTCTTTTAATTATCTCTCTATAGTGTAGGTATGAATATAAAAATTAGGCCTCGCTTTTTCGTAAAAAGTATTGAATTGACCTCTTTAAATATTCAAAAATATAGCAATAATACGTTGCGTTCAAATGGAACCATAAAGATCAAGTTTGCTAGCAGGAAAAGTTTGCTTATGCGAGTAATTTTATGGTGATTTTTTGCTGCGTAATATAGATTATTTTAAAAGTATGAGGTTGTTCTCAGTGTTGAATATCTCCTTTAGCTGGGCACTAAATTAGACCTGTTTTTAGATCAAAAAGTGTTGCAAAAGATAAAGAAATATTTTAAAAATAGCCTCGTATAAGGGAGTTACTTACGATTCAAATGAAATGCATTGCATTATCTGTCGGTAGGCGTAGTGACACTTAAAAAGGTGCTTTTTCCTGATTATATAAACTAATAAGTTGGCATTATTTAATATTATCAGCTTAACTTAACGGTAGTCTTTGTATTACCTGCTTTTGAAATAACGAGCTAAACATAAGCTTAAAACAAGTTATAATAGGAGTATTGTATGGGAAATCGAAATAGAGAGCATCTCTCAAATGATGCATCAGATTCTGAAATTAGTGATTGGTTAGAAGATCACACCGATGAGCATATTGAATTTATTGAGCAGCAAGCAAGAAAGAAAAATAATGCTGCTGAACGTGGAAGGGTTCGCCGTAATATTGAAGAGATAAAAGAGAGAAATCGCCTTAAAGAGTTACTGGGCGACGATTATGATATGTTAGACAGTTAATCTATTCGCTTAGATAAAGTCGTACTCTATAGTGTTAATATACCAGGTGATGATACCACTTGGTGTATTAACTAATGCCTCGTCATCCACCCCTTTTTTGAGTAACGCACGTGCCATTGGGCTATCGATAGAGATATAGTCTTTACGCTGCTCTATCTCTCCGCGTTGGTATATTTCATCTGGGCCAACAATTTTAAAGCGCTTCTGCTCTCTCTGTTCATTTTCTACCTCAACCCAAGCACCAAAAAACACTTTCCCTACCTGCTGCTTATTTGGGGTCACCACGGTTAATATTTCAATGCGTTTGTTTAAAAAACGAATACGGGAGTCAATTTGGCGTAATAAACGTTTATTTTCTTTGTAATCTGCATTTTCTGAACGATCACCTAAGCTTGCTGCCCAAGCTACTTTTTCAGTGATCTCCGGGCGATATTCTTGCCATAAATAGTTAAGTTCTTTTTTGATTTTTGCAAAGCCTTCGGGCGTAATTAAATTGGTGCGCAATGTCTTATATTCCTATTTTGGGAGTAGTAAGGTTAACGTTTTTTGAGAATCAATTGAACTATTTTAACAATAGGTTATCTAATTTTCAGAACTATATTTTGAGGTTTATATGTTTACAAAAAAATCATTCCCATTGCTATTAACTCTTTTCAGCGGCATCTTAATAAGCGGCTGCAATGATAAACCTAAGGTAGCAGACGATGCTTTAAGTTTATTAGATACTGAGATCTACTATACCCAAGAAATTATCTTGCCAGAAGGTGCTAAGTTAGAAGTTCGTTTAGAAGATATCTCTAAAATGGATGTTGCTTCTGAAGTGATTAGCAATACAACAAGAGAAGTAAAAAGTAAGCCTCCCTATGCCTTACAAATTGCATTTCCGACAGAACTGATCAAAGTTAATCATCGTTATGGGTTACGTGCATCGATTAAACTTGATGATAAATTATTATTTATATCAACCTACCACATTAACCCTTTTGAGGTGGGGATCGCTTCACCAATTAAAATTAAAGTTGATCCGGTTGGGAGCTAAATTATACCAATCGGATTAAGTATGTGATCTAAATTTTGCGTAGGAAAAATGGCTTAATTTGAGGCGTAAGTTGACGCAAATGGTTGTTCCCTTTGCGAAACTTATAACAAAAAAGTATGTTATTTTAACCAGTAAAATAGATCCGCTATTTACTCCGATTGGTATTATTAACCTTATACCACTAATCTAATCTCTGTATGTTATCCAAATTTAGCGTAGAAAAAATCGCTTAATTTAGGGCGTAAGTTGATGTAATACCAATGGGATTTAATAGGTGATCAGAGTTTGCGTAGGAAAAGTTATTACTAGGAATTGCTGACCTTTAGCGTTTGAATTTTATTGAACCTGAAGGGCTGCATTTGTTGACTCTTTCTACTGCGTTTCCGCCTATTTATGTGGAACAACCACACTACATAGGCTCAGCCTTGTATAAATGGGCAACAAATTGCTGCAAAAACAAACTTGAAAGATCAATCGCCTCTAATAATGCGTGAGTTGCAGCCTTTCGAAAGGTTAAAGACTTTAATTCTTTCATCTTTGCTCTCATTTCATAAAATCGTATGGAACGATTTTGAACTGCTTTAGCGGGCCACGCAATGTTGGAGCAGGATGTTCGTAATAAAACTCACAACGCAGTTAGAAATGATTTTACCCGGCAAGAATCAGCACTTTATTAATTCCTTTGGTATAAATATTTGTTCACTTTGCAATACTTACAATATTATGCGGAAGGTATTACAAACGTTTTTTCACATAAAAGTACAAGTTACTTTGTTGTTAATTCAAGTTCAGTCAATGTGATGAAGGCGGTTTCATTATTATCTGAACATATCCATTCGCAGGCTTTAAAGTCTAAACATACTTTTGGGCGCAATGGGTTTTCAAATAGTTGGCAGAGATTATTTTCATCAAGCTGAATACAACGCTCACCTGCTTTTTTCCCCATCTCCATACCTGGTATGGAGGATGAAATACTTGGTGCGATACAGCATGCTCCACACCCTAATCGACAATCCATAAATATACCCTAATAAATAATGTAGTTGCTATTAAATTAAAATTGTAACATAAGGTGTCTTTATTTTTAGGTAGTAAATGTTTTCTCATTATTTCCCTCAAAGCTTTACTATTTAACAGTTAGTACCATAGTTAATAATAAATGAGGATAAATAATGCAATTACTTAATATTATTCGTAAAAAATATCTGTTTTTACTGTTGATGTTACCATTCTATCTGTTTGCTTCTGAAAGAACGCTACTTGAAATAAATGCCTCTTCTGAAGGTATTAATAAAAAATATACGCTTGAAGCGCTATTAACGTTACCCCAATATGATGTTCAAACCAAATTACCTTGGACACAAGAGGCTCATATATATAGTGGTCCATATCTTAAAGATGTTTTGCAGTCAGCTAAAGTTGAGGGTGGGCAGCTAACCTTAGAGGCACTTGATTATTATAGTGTCTCTTTGGATTTTCAAAAGATTGCTAAGTTCAACCCCATTTTGGCACTTAAAAAAGATGGCAAGGCACTAACCATAAGAAGCAAAGGACCTATTTGGCTTATCTTACCTATTGATGATTATCCGCAATTAAATGCAGCTATCTATAATGATTATATGGTCTGGCACTTGGTGAAAATTTCGGTTGCAGCCAAGGAGGGCAATTAGTGTCTGTAAAAGGTTTTAATAAGACTTATTTTTTGTTGGTTATTGCATTGCTGTTCATTGCTAGTGCGAGCTCAAGTTTTCTAATGATGAATAAAAGTAAAAATTTATTATCATGGAATGAAAGAGCGACGGGGTGGGCATTAGTTCAACTTGTTCTATTGGAACAAGCTTATATCAATACATTATTAGAATATAAGCGTGGTGAAGATGTATTTGATCAGTTATTAATCGATTATGATCTCACTTGGTCTGCCTACAATACTATTATTGAAGGAACTGATGACTTGGCTTATGTGGTGAAAAAACAGGGGTTGCAACAATTAGAGAAAAATTTTAAAGAGTTTGAGGCCGCTGATCCACTGGTTATCACTCTGTCAAAAGAACAAATAGATATTATTTTGGATAACACTTATCAATCTAACGCTTATGCGATGGACTTGCTAAATTACGAGTTTCAAGAGTTTTCCAAGCAACGCCATAAACGAGATTTTACCTTAGTGAATGTGAATAAAATAACATTTATTAGCTTGCTGTTACTTTGTTGTTGTGGCGGTTTGTTTCTTTTTGTGATTTTACAGGATAGGCGGCGCATTTTTTATATGGCTTATCATGATTCGCTCACCAAACTTAATAATCGCAGTGCATTGAAAGAGAAAATAACACAACTACAGTGCAATAAGGCTAATTTTATTACCCTCTTAATTGATATCGATGGTTTTAAATCAGTGAATGATAGGTATGGACATGATATTGGTGATCAATTACTCATTCATTTAGCACAGGAGATGAACAAACGTTGTTATTCTCCTTGTTTTATTGCTCGATTAGGTGGTGATGAGTTTGCAATTATCAGCTTTGATCAGAGTAAGCTTATTTCATTTGTTGAAAAGTTATTATCGATCACCCAAGCGCCAATCACTATTCAACAACACGACTGTGATGTTGGGTTAAGTATTGGCATTAGTTTTTCTAATCCAGAGCATGACACTTGGGTTGATATATTAAAAGATGCTGATAGTGCAATGTACCAAGCTAAATTAAAAGGGGGTAATCAGTACCAAATTTACGATTATATTTAACTTGTAAAAGAGTGTTCCGCTTTATTACATCTATCTGGAAATCTTGAAAGAGCGACTCGCTCTATACATGTTACTATTGCACGATAAATACATAACTATTTACAGTGAGTAATTAGATGAATACTAATAATGCCCCAATCGCCAATAAAGAAACACACACCCATGAAATTCATAACCATCAACGCTCTGATGATTACTTTTGGTTACGTGATGATAAGCGCGAAAATCCTGACGTTCTTAATTACTTACACCAAGAAAATAGCTATACCGCGACACAAATGCTTCCCTTACAGGCACTTCAAACAACCCTGTATGAAGAGATGGTCGGACGTCAGGAACCTGAACTTGAATCCGTTCCCTATTTTAAAAAAGGCTTTTGGTATGTTTCTCGTTTTGATGAAGGCAAAGATTACACCGTTTATTGTCGCTACAAAGGGACAATGGATGCTCAGGAACAAATATTCTTAGATTGTAACCAGCGAGCGCAGGGACATGAATATTATCAATTAGGCGATTTGGCACTTTCACCCAACTCAATGTTGCTCGCCTATTCGGAAGATACGGTGAGTCGACGTCAGTATACATTGCGCTTTAAAAACTTGAAAAGCGGTGAAGATCTGAATGATGTGATCGAAGATGTTTCGGATGTAGTTTGGGCAAACGATAATAAAACGATTTTTTACGTTAAAAAACACCCAGAAACATTGTTGCCTTACCGTGTGTATCGGCATGTTTTAGGTGATGATATAAAAAATGACCAGCTTGTTTATGAAGAGTTTGATGATACTTTTTATGTAAACCTTTATAAAACCCGCTCGGAGCAATACTTGGTTATCTGTATAGACAGTACAGTCACTTCTGAATGCTTATTATTAGATGCTAACAAGCCGAGTGGTAAGTTTGAACCCTTTATAGAACGGCAACGTGATCACGAGTACAGCATCGATCATTTTCAAGAAAAATTCTATATCCGCACTAATAACAGCGGCAAAAATTTCGCCCTCAAAACCTCTACGCAACTAACTCAAAGTGATTGTTCTGCTTGGCACACAATTATAGAAGCACGTGAAGATACGTTGTTAGAAGGCTATGAACTGCTTAATGAATGGTTAATTGTTGAAGAACGTTATGCAGGGTTGCCACAGCTTCGCCAAATAAACCACTTAACGGGGGAATCTAAAACCTTAAAATTTAACGATCCTGTCTACACTGTTTTTAGCCATTATAATCCAGATCCCGCCAGTACTAAGTTTCGGTATCAATACACCTCATTTACTACGCCTTCTTCAGTTTATGAGTTAGATCTTAATTCGGGGGAAACTAAATTATTAAAACAAAGCCAAGTGATGGGCGAGTTTAATAGTGACAACTATCAAAGCGAGCGAGTTTGGATTACTGCACGTGATGGGGTTCAGGTGCCTGTTTCGCTGGTTTATCATAAAGCCCATTTTAACCATAATAACCCGCTACTTGTTTACGCTTATGGTTCATATGGATACAGTTTGGATATCGGTTTCAGCAGTGCTAATTTAAGCCTTTTAGATCGTGGCTTTGTTTATGCTGTTGCCCATATCCGTGGCGGTGAAGAGTTAGGACGTGAATGGTACGAAACTGGGAAATTATTAAAAAAGCAGAATACCTTTAATGATTTTGTTGATGTGTCTAAATGCTTGGTTGAGCAGGGCTATGGTGATAAAAGACGGGTATTCGCGATGGGCGGCAGTGCGGGGGGATTATTAATGGGGGTTATTATTAATCAAGCGCCAGAGGTTTATAAGGGCATTGTTGCCGCAGTGCCTTTTGTTGATGTGGTTTCTACCATGCTTGATGAATCAATCCCATTAACCACCGGCGAATACGATGAATGGGGTAATCCTAACGATGAAACCTATTACCATTATATGCTTTCGTATAGTCCCTATGATCAAGTGAGGGAGCAAGATTACCCTAATATGTTAGTAACTACTGGCTTACATGATTCTCAAGTACAATATTGGGAACCCGCTAAGTGGGTTGCTAAATTACGCGATGTTAAGAGCGATGATAATCAGCTACTTTTGTATACTGATATGGAAGCGGGGCATGGAGGTAAATCAGGCCGTTTTAAGCACTTTGAAGATACGGCTCGCGAGTTTGCTTTTTTAATTAATTTGGCAAAATGATATATAGTTGGGTATAAAAAAACGCCCATAAGGGCGTTTGTGAGTTAACCCATTAACGAGTTAAGCGTCAGCATTTTGTTGTGTCTCAGTACGAGGAGCGCGTTCATTTGCTTCGCGTACTTTTAATGAGCGATCTTGGAACTCTTTCTCATTTAATGCACTAATTGCCTGCTGTGCATCGTTCTCAGGCATTTCGACAAAACCAAATCCACGACGCTTACCTGTATGTTTATCTTTCATCAGGCGCACTGAAAGTACTTTTCCCTGCTCAGCAAAAAGAGTGCGAATAGCCATCTCATTTGCACGATAAGGTAAGTTACCAACGTAAAGTGTCGTTGTAGCAAAATCACCATCAGGCGTTGTCGTGCCTGCAGAATCTGTTGAGCTTGTAGATTTCCCTGTTTTGATGAATTGAATCGCGAATCCCGTCACGATAGCGCCAACTGCGAATGAAATGTCAGCTGGAATAGATGATGCTGCAAAACTAACTATGATATAACCTAAAATCGCAACGGCGATCGAAAGCAAAATTGAAGTGTTTGACTTCATAATAAAATAACCTCAAAGGTAAATTGTAATATTGATAGGAATTACTAAATCAGCATCCTTAGGGGGGCTAGTAGATAACAGAATCAGTACAAGACTAATTTGACTACTCTTTAATCATCCCTAAAAAAGCAAACATATTGTAAGCTAATTTCAGTAGTTACGTTAACATCTTTAACAAAATGAGATTTATATAACCTATTAACAACTCTATTTTGTGAAATAGAACACGCTTAAACTGTATTCAATAACCGCTTGATTATTGTTCATATTCAATAATGAGTAGAGGAGATGAGTTGTTTTTTCGTTAAAATGTTAAATAAATGTCAATTATGGTCCGGTAAATCTCCACCATTGCCTGCGATTACTATAAAAAACATTGGCGCCTGATAAGAAACTATCGTCGCTGAGTCATTTGCAGTCAAACGTTCTAATAATACATACGTTTTTGATCCTATAAAATCGCACTGATGCTACTTTATTTAATATCAGTATGTGCTGTTATCGTTTTGTTAAACGAATCTCGATACTATTTTAACCCCCTATTCTATATCTCCCGCTTACTGCGGATGAAAGAGATTACTGTTATTTTCAACCTTACCTTTCAGTTAAATTGAGTAGAAGGAAGTTTCATGGGACTCACTCAGTGAGGGCTGTTTAGCTATCTATTTTAAAGACCTTGCCTTGAAACTATTAACGTCGATATCATGAACCGTGATTAGCTGTGAATATTAAAACTCTTTTATCATTTTGGGGTTTTATAAAGATGGTTATCTGACCACAAATTCGCTAGAATGCCGACTAAATCTATACCCAAGCCTCTTATATTATCTAGGTGTTTTAGGTATGTGTCTCAACGATCTCTATTTAAGGTATTAACCGTTTAATGAAAAATATTCGTAACTTCTCAATCATCGCCCATATCGACCATGGTAAATCGACTCTATCAGACCGTTTAATAAGCACCTGTGGCGGGTTAAGTGAACGTGAAATGGAGTCTCAAGTATGTGACTCTATGGATATCGAGCGCGAGCGTGGTATCACTATTAAAGCACAGAGTGTGACCCTTGATTATAAAGCAAATGATGGTGAAACTTACCAACTTAACTTTATCGACACTCCAGGACACGTAGATTTTTCATACGAAGTATCTCGTTCTTTAGCTGCTTGTGAAGGTGCTTTATTAGTTGTTGATGCTGGTCAAGGCGTAGAAGCACAAACGCTTGCTAACTGTTACACCGCGCTAGATATGAATTTAGAAGTGGTGCCAATCCTAAACAAGATTGATTTACCTGCGGCTGAACCTGAGCGTGTTGCTGAAGAAATCGAAGATATTATTGGTATCGATGCAACTGAAGCTGTGCGTTGTTCCGCTAAAACAGGTCTTGGTATTGATCTTGTATTAGAAGAGATTGTACGTGCTGTCCCTGCACCAGAAGGAGACCCTGACGGGCCACTACAAGCACTGATTATCGATTCATGGTTTGATAGCTACCAAGGTGTTGTTTCATTAGTGCGTATCAAACATGGCCAGATTAAAGTTGGCGATAAGATGAAAGTGATGTCGACAGAAGGCGTTCACTTGGTGAGTAAAGTAGGGTATTTCACGCCCAAGCAACTTGAAACGGGTATTCTAAAAGCGGGTGAAGTAGGTTACGTAATTGCCGGTATTAAAGAAATTTTAGGTGCGCCAGTAGGTGATACGTTAACGACAGTGAGCAATCCTGCAAAAGAAGCATTAGGTGGCTTTAAACGTGTTACACCTCAAGTTTACGCAGGTCTTTTCCCTGTTAGCTCTGATGACTATGAAAATTTCCGTGATGCCTTAGCTAAGTTAAGCATTAATGACGCCTCACTGTTTTTCGAACCAGAAAACTCTTCGGCATTAGGTTTTGGGTTCCGTTGTGGTTTCCTTGGTCTATTGCACATGGAGATCATTCAAGAGCGTTTAGAGCGTGAATATGACATTGACCTTATTACTACGGCGCCAACCGTAATTTATGAAGTTGAAAGAACCAACGGTGAAGTTCAGTACGTTGATAGCCCGGCAAAATTACCGCCTGTTAATGATATTCTGGAGATTCGAGAACCAATCGCTGAATGTAATATGCTCGTGCCGCAAGCTTATTTAGGTAACGTAATTACCTTGTGTATCGAAAAACGTGGTGTTCAGGTAAGTATGGTATATCACGGTAATCAAGTTGCATTGACTTATCATATCCCAATGGGTGAAGTAGTCATGGACTTCTTTGACCGTTTGAAATCAACAAGTCGTGGTTATGCATCACTTGAATACAACTTTATTAAATTTGAGCCTGCTGACATGGTACGTGTTGATGTATTAATTAACGGTGATCGTGTTGATGCACTGGCGTTGATTACTCATCGTGCCAACTCAGAAACTTACGGGCGTGATTTAGTCGAAAAAATGAAAGAGCTCATTCCTCGTCAAATGTTCAATATTGCAATCCAGGCTGCGATTGGCAGTAAAATTATTGCTCGTTCAACGGTTAAACAGTTGACTAAAAATGTATTAGCAAAATGTTACGGTGGTGATATTAGCCGTAAGAAAAAACTGCTGAAGAAACAAAAAGAGGGTAAAAAACGTATGAAGTCAGTTGGTAATGTAGATATTCCACAAGAAGCGTTTTTAGCCGTATTACATATCGGTAAAGATAAGTAACTGAAGTAGAAACTGAGTTCTATTCATTGGGCTGCTAAAAAATGCGTTGATTCATATCAGCGCATTTTGTTTTTTTAAATAGTAGTTATTTTTTAGTACAGTATTAGGAAAAAAAAATGGCAAATACGTTTGCATTAATATTAGTGATTTTAACTTTTGTGACAGGCATTGTTTGGGTTATTGATAAGCTTAAATGGGGACCTGCACGCACGGCTGCTAGACAAGCTGCGCAAGAGCAAGCTGAAATCGGGCTAGATGATAAAACATTAGCTAAAATTCATCCCGAAAATGTGGTTATTGAAAATGCACGCTCACTGTTTCCAGTGATCGCCGTAGTATTTGTATTACGCTCATTTTTATATGAACCTTTTCAAATTCCATCGGGCTCTATGATGCCAACGCTGTTGATTGGTGACTTTATCTTGGTTGAGAAGTTCTCTTACGGCGTTAAAGAGCCTGTATGGCAAAATACCTTGATCCCTGTTGGCGAGCCTAAACGTGGCGATGTTGCGGTATTTAAATACCCAGAAGATCAACGTGTTGATTTTATAAAACGAATTATTGGCTTACCAGGCGATCGTATTGTTTACAAAGATAAGCAACTTTACCTGATTCCCGCATGTGAAAAAGACGATTGCGGTAATTACAAAGCATTGGATATGCAATCATTGGGAGATAAGAAATTTACTGATGAAGAAGGTGTAATGCATGTTTATAGCGAAATTTTAGGTGAAGTCTCACATCAGGTGATCGTTAACCCAAATCGTCGCGACCACACTGGATATTATTACCAGCAGAAAGATGTAAGAACCTATGAGTATGAGTGGGTTGTGCCGGAAGGTAACTACTTCGTGATGGGCGATAATCGTGATAATAGTAAAGATAGCCGTTACTGGGGATTTGTGCCTGAACAAAACTTAGTGGGTAAGGCGGTCGCTACTTGGATTAGTTTTGAATTCTATCGTGATGCGAAAGGATTATTGCCAACATGGGTACCAAGCGCAGTACGTTTTGATCGTATTGGAGCTATCAAATGAATGAAAATATGAAAGAACTAGAACTAAAGCGCCTCGAAAAACGTATCGCTTATCACTTTACTAACTTTGATTTATTACAACAAGCATTGACACATCGAAGTGCACTTGGCGCGCACAATGAACGTTTAGAGTTTTTAGGTGATTCAATTTTGAGTTTTGCTATTTCGACAGATCTATATTTGCGTTTTCCAAAAGTAACGGAAGGCGATTTAAGTCGTATGCGTGCCACATTGGTATGTGGAAAAATGTTAGCAGAAGTTGGACGTGAATTTAACCTTGGTGATTGTCTTATCTTAGGCCCGGGTGAACTAAAAAGCGGTGGTTTTCGCCGTGACTCAATCATCGCCGATGGTGTAGAGGCGATTATTGGCGCAGTGTTTTTAGATTCAAATATCGATACAGTTAGTGCACTGATTTTAAAATGGTTCGATAGCCGTTTAAATAGCATTAAACCAGGTATTAGCCAGAAAGATCCAAAAACACGTTTACAAGAGCATCTACAATCTCGTAAACAACCATTGCCAATTTATGAAGTATTAGAGATAAAAGGTGAAGCGCATAATCAGCAATTCACAATGGCATGTATTATCGATGGTATTGAAACCGTGCAAGGGCAGGGTACTAGTCGTCGTAAAGCAGAACAGATCGCAGCAGAAAAAATGTTAGTTGCACTTTTGGGAGAGAAATAATGACACAGAAATGTGGATTAGTCGCGATTGTTGGTCGTCCTAATGTAGGTAAATCAACGTTAATCAATGCGCTACTTGGCCAAAAGGTAAGTATCACATCACGTAAAGCACAAACAACGCGTCACCGTATTTTAGGTATCGATACCGATGGTGATTATCAAACCATTTTTGTTGATACGCCTGGGCTACATATCGAAGAAAAACGTGCTATTAACCGTTTAATGAACCGTGCCGCATCTAGCTCAATTAATGATGTAGAAATGGTGATTTTCGTGGTTGAGGGGACACATTGGAATGAAGATGATGAGATGGTATTAAGTAAGTTTAAATACTTGAAATGTCCGGTTATTCTTGCGGTTAATAAAGTTGATAATGTTGAAGATAAAGAGTTATTACTGCCTCATTTAGAAGAATTAGGTAAGCGTTATAACTTTAAACATATTTTGCCGTTGTCAGCAAAGAAAGGCGATAACGTCGAAAAAATTCGTCAATGGTCGCAGGAAATTTTGCCTGAGTCTGAATTCTACTTCCCTGAAGATTACATTACAGACCGTTCATCACGTTTCATGGCGTCAGAAATTGTACGTGAAAAACTGATGCGCTTTTTAGGTGATGAATTACCGTATTCTGTTACTGTTGAAATTGAGCAGTTTAAACAACAAGCTAATGGCATGTTGCACATTAATGCTCTTATTTTAGTCGAGCGTGATGGCCAAAAACGTATGGTTATTGGTAACAACGGTGAAAAAATTAAAGCAATCAGCACTCAATCGCGTCTAGATATGGAAGAGTTATTTGACTCAAAAGTATTCTTAGAAGTTTGGGTAAAAGTGAAGACAGGTTGGTCTGACGACTTACGTGCTCTACACAGCCTAGGTTACTCTGACGATTACTCGAGCAAATAGCCTTTAGCATTCAGCTATCAGACTTCAGGAAAACTGACTGCTGATAGCTAACCGCTAACCGCTGTCCTTCATTATGTCAATCGAGTGCCACAACGCATTTATTTTGCACCGTAGACCCTATCGGGAGACTAGCCAATTACTGGATCTCTTCTGTCAGGATGTCGGTAAAGTCAGTCTTATTTTTAAAGGCGGACGCAGTGGTACACGTATGCGCAGAGGCACTGCCCAACCCTTTACGTTATTGCAGGCGACTTACTTTGGTCGTGGCCAATTAAAAACCGTCAAATCATTAGAAGCAAAAACCCAAGTTGTGCCATTAGTCGGTAACCGTTTATATATGGCAATGTATGTTAACGAACTGCTATATCGTTTACTGCAGGCTGAAACGGCTTGTGATGGCCTGTTTAATACCTACCAAGATACCCTGATCTCCATTGCGAGAGATGAATGCCCCCAAACCGCTTTGAGAAATTTTGAGTTAACCCTATTGGAAACGCTCGGTTATGGTGTTAATTTTGAGCAGGATATCTATAGTGGTGAATTACTTGAGTGTGGTTTTGAATATCAATACCAGCAGCAAGCAGGTTTTTTTGCGAAACAAGCCATTCATAATAAACAGCATATCTATACTGGAGAGCAGATTCAGGCATTATCTGAACGTGATTTTTCCAACCCTGAAGTTTTACTGGCTGCAAAACGATTTTGTCGCCAAGCATTAGCCCATCTATTGGGTGGCAAACCATTACATAGTCGCGCACTGTTTAGCGGCGCGAAATAGAGGAAGTTCATGAGTAAATTATTGTTAGGCGTTAATATTGACCACATTGCAACACTGCGTAACGCACGTGGCACCTGTTATCCTGAGCCGGCTCATTTAGCTGCGATTGCCGAAACCGCGGGTGCAGATGGCATTACTATTCACCTTCGTGAAGATAGACGCCATATTAACGACCGTGATGTCGCTGTGCTTGCACAAACCCTACAAACGCGTATGAATCTTGAAATGGCTGTGACCGACGAGATGGTTGATATTGCGATTCAAACTAAACCAGTCTTTGTTTGTTTAGTGCCTGAGAAACGTGAAGAGTTAACTACCGAAGGCGGCTTAGATGTGGTTGGTTCATTTGCCAAAATTGCATCGGCAGTGGAACGATTAAATGCGGCTAATATCCAAGTATCACTATTTATCGATCCTGAAAATGCTCAAATTGATGCAGCGATTAAAACCGGTGCAGCTTATATTGAGCTACATACGGGTCAATATGCTGATGCTGAGAACGAAGATATTGAAGCTTCTGAACTTGCTCGTATCGCCGCTGCTGCGACCTATGCAAGCCAAGCGGGCATTAAAGTCAATGCAGGTCATGGTTTGAATTATCACAACGTAAAACCAATTGCGGCTTTACCTGAAATTATCGAACTAAATATTGGTCATGCAATTGTTGCACGCGCTGTTATTGATGGTTTCGGCCCTGCGGTATCAGAGATGAAACGTCTGATGATAGAGGGGCGTAATAGCCAATAAATCCGCAGTGTGTCGCTATTTGCACCTAACTCATCGTTGAAAAATGCTCATTGAAACCACTCAACTGCGCTTTTTCGCCTTGATTTAGGCGCAAATATCTTAACACTGAGTATTTACAATTTTGAAGTATCTAACCTTTAAGTC
>Ga0316197_10000525_pt1 | contig 26635 bp, 18 predicted proteins | sample OudBiesiAoxic_MG_FD_204939 | JGI IMG/M metagenome (GOLD analysis project Ga0316197, IMG submission 204939) | Coastal sediment microbial communities from Oude Bieten Haven, Netherlands - site A oxic | ecosystem: Environmental > Aquatic > Marine > Coastal > Sediment | place: Netherlands... | reverse complement strand
CATTTAACTGTTCCTTTTAACATATATATGCCTCCGTAAAATTTTAATACAGATAAGTTTTCTTAAAAATCCATTTAACTTTAAACCCAATCAAGGGTTTCTTAACCAATGAAGCTCTTTTCTTACTTTCTGTTACTATTAAATAGTATCATAACCGTTACAAAAAGTAAAGCTTTATATCAAAAATGTAAACAAAGAAATAAAATACAATATATAGCATCTACATTTTAAAAGTTAAGTTTTAATTAAATGTAGCTATCCTGATTGATGTTTAATATGATATAATTGTCTTTATAAAAATAGGGAGGATAAATTATTGAAAAATAAATTAGTAATTTTTGATATGGGGAATACACTTCTACATTTTCATAAAGGAATTTTTTCTGATGATGAAAAAGATTTAATAGGTTTAACACTTTTAAGTTCTTATCTAGAAAAAAAATATCAAATAGAAATATCCATTTCACAATTGAAAACAGAATTTTTAGATAAGTGGTATGATGATTTTTATCTGAGAAAAGAAAAATTAATTGAACTTGATTTTAATAAATATTTAAAGGATATCATAGATCTAAATGGTTTTAAGGACTTTAATATTAATTATTTTAAATGCATGGAAATATTTTATAGCCAATATATTGAAGATTCAGTTTCTAGTGAAGGTGCTTTAGAAGTTTTAAAATATTTAAAGTCAAAAGGTTATACTATAAAAATTATTTCAAATTGTATTTTACATGATGATATTTATAAAAATGTCTTTAAAAAACATAATTTTGATGTGTTTATAGATGAATATATATTTAGTTATAGTAGAAAAATTAGAAAGCCAAATCTACTTCTTTTCAAAGAAGCAATCCGTGATTATAAGGGTGATATTAAAGATGTAATTATGGTAGGAGATAGTTTAGAAGCAGATATTAATCCAGCTCAAAAACTTGGATATAAAGGAGTTTGGTTAACTAATGGAAAAGTTAATACAACAGATATAATACCATGGGAAACTATCGATGAATTTCCAGAAATTTATAAATTGATTGAAGAATAAAAATAATTATATAAAGGAGTTTGGTTAACTAATGGAAAAGTTAATACAACAGATATAATACCATGGGAAACTATCGATGAATTTCCAGAAATTTATAAATTGATTGAAGAATAAAAATAATTATTTAAAGGGAGGATAAAAAATGGAGATGTATTTAAAAAAATTAGAATTAGAAGAACCTATTGAAGTTTTTAATTTATTTCAAGAAACAGTTGAAGAAGGTTGGGCATTAATAGATTCAATGACTCGTGAGGAGTTTCCCAAATATTTAGAGGATAAATATAACGAAGATTTAGGAGTTGATTTAAAGAATGGAAGGGTTCCACAGACAACTTATTGGCTTTATGTAGATGGAATACCTTGTGGAATGATTCTTATTAGAAGACGAATCAATGAATCGTTACTTAAACGAGGTGGACACATTGGATATTATATAAAAAAAGATCATAGAAGAAAAGGCTATGGAAAAAAAATGCTTTCATTATGTTTAGATTTTCTGAAAAAAGAAGGGTTAGAAAGAGTATTGATTACATGTAATGTTGATAATATAGGATCTCAAAAAATCATAGAAGGCAATAATGGGATCCTTGAAAATATAGTAGATGGAAGCAAAAGATATTGGATAGAGATTAACTAAAAAATTATTCTTTAAAACAATATAAAATTAAAGGGAAAGTTCATCTAAAAATGTATAACATAGGTAGTTAAAGGTAAATAACAGGGAGAGTGCTTATGGAAAATACTTTAAATGAAAAAATAAAAATTGGAATTTCTGCTTGTATGTTTGGATCAAAAGTTCGGTACAATTCAAAAGGGTTTGATGTTTTAGGTTATTTGAAGAGAGAAAAGAACGACTTTCTCTGGACACCAGTTTGTCCAGAGGTTATGTCGGGATTAAGCGTTCCTAGATCTAGTATTAGATTAGTAGGAGGGAATGGATTTGATTTTTGGGATAGGAGTGCACAAGTTAAAAATAGATCGGGTAAAAATGTCAGTGGTATGATAAGAGCAGGGAGTATGTCATGCTTTGAAACATTAAAAAGAGTAGATGTTGATGCATATATATTTATGGAAGGAAGCCCTTCTTGTGGTATTTATAGAACTACTCTAAGAAAAGAAAGTTTAGGAAAACCACCTGGGGTTTTTGGTGCTTTACTCCTAAAGGAACAAATGTTTTTAATTCCAGCTTTAGATCTACAAAGTCCTTTAAAATGGTGGGATTGGAAAAGACGATTGATAGCTTTCACTTGGTTTAAAAGAAAGGAACTTAATACTTTTTCTGAATTTTTTGAATGTTGGGATATTTTAAAAATCCTTTGCCAAGAAGTTGATGAGGAAAGTAGCAAAGATATAGAAGAGAGCCTCAAAACTTTTTCTGATAAAACTAATTCAAAAGAGTTAAAAAAAATTCAAATAGAAATTTTAAATATTCTAAGAACACCTTCTGACCCTATAAAAATTAAAAAATGGTTGTGGAAAAATTATAACTCACTAAAAAAAATACATAGTATAGAGGTAGATAAAGTAAGAAATCCAGAATATTTGAGAGGGGTAACCCATGTAGCTGACGAAATGCTCCAAGTAGAATTAGAAGCAAGAAAAGTAAAAAAATGTTTTAAAAGTTCACCTATTGATTATGCCCCTGGAAGATAAAACTAAAATAGATTATTATCTGTATTTCTACAGATAATAATCTATTTTAGTTTTATTTAGTTTTAAATTTTTTACCAGTTTATTTCTAAACCTACTCCTACTTCTTTCACAGGTAAAATTTTGTTTATCTCTGCTTTAACAGCAAAGGAAGTGCAATGACAAGGATATAATTCTTTTAAATTGTTCTGTTTTAGATAATCAATAGTTTTATTAACTTGTGTATTCACTTCAAATAAATGAAATCCCCCTATAACTCCTAAAACTCTTTCATCTTCACATACTTTTTTTGCATATTCTATGATATTACATATTCCACTATGAGAACATCCAGTAATAATATAAATACCTTTTTCACTTTTATATGCAAGAGCTGAATCATCCATTACATAATCTTCAAAGGAATTTCCATTAACGGTTTGTGTTCCAATAGCTTTTCTATGTTCAAAATTATTCATTTGAGGAATTTCTCCTAGAAAAGTTATATTTTTACTAACTTTAATAGGTTTCTTTGAGAGTATTAAATTACATTTTTCTTTTAGTTCTTCCTGTAAAATAGGAGAACAAATTTTTAAATCATCAATTTTTTTTTCGTTAAATGTATCTGGATGAGCAATAATAGAAATATCTTTTTTATGTTTATTCTCAAAATAATATTTTAGTCCTCGTGTATGATCATCGTGACCATGGGAAATAACAATAGTACTTATATTTTCTAAATCTATACCTAATGCGTTTGAATTTTTTAAAAACAAATCAGAATATCCTACATCTAATAGGAAGCGAGTCTCCTCATCTTCAATATAGTATGAAACAGCAGGTTCTCCACAATAATATTGATCAATATATGTATTATTATCTACTAAAACTTTTAATTTCATTTTACTTCCCCCTTATTTAATTAATGACATTAAAAACGCAGAGTAATATATATCATTGATACAAAAGTATTTAGAAATTTCCCCTTCAATTTTAAACCCAAATTTTTTATATAGATTTATAGCTTGCAAATTATCAGTTCTAACTTCTAGTTCAAATTTTACTAATTCTTTATTTGTTTGAAAAAAATCAACTGCTTGTTTCATAAGTAGACTTCCAGCACCTATTCCCCAATGATCTTTTAAAACATTGATACCTAAAGTCGCTCTGTGACATAATCTTTTCCTAGAAAAAATATCAATTCCAAGCATACCAATTATAAACCCATCACATATACAAATATACAATTGATTGTTGGAGTTAATGATATTTTCAATACGTTTTTCTTGGCTTTTTACTGTAAATCCAGTATTTTTTCTTTCTTCAGAACTACAGGCCAAAAAGTCAGTTTCATCTGAAGCTTTCACGAAGAGATCATAAATTTCTTGAGTGTCTGAAATTATAGCTTCTCTGACTATTAAATTTTTCATAAATATTCCTCCAAATTGTATATAATATTTTTTATTCAGTATATCACACTATTCTTAAATATTGTTAAATATATAAATTAAAGGACACTATATTAGTGTCCTTTAATTTATTAATTATGGTAGCTAACAGTTAGCTTATTTTTAGGAACCCTATTGAATTTGTAGATCAAATAGGAAGATAATACAATAAGTAGCACTCCAATTGCTGTAAATACATTTGGAATTTCACCCCAGACCACAAAAGCTATGAGAGAGGCTGCTAATACAGTAAAATATGAGTAAATTGAAACTTCACTAGCAGGAGCATACTCATAAGCTTTAGTCAGAGCAAATTGACCGATGAAAAGACATACACCTAATAAAATCAAATCAAAAAGTTGATGAGGATTTGGAATACGGTAGTTCATTATGGTCATTGGAAGACTGAATAAAAGGTTTATTCCAGTAAAGTAAAATATAACAACAAGAGTATTTTCTCTATTGTTTTTAACATGTTTTACAATAGAATAAGATATTGCAGCTAAAAATGCAGACACTAAAGCTATCATGGATGGCACCAGTTGTATATTATATCCAGGCCTTACAATAAAAAGTACTCCTACAAAAGATATTATTAATGCAGGTATTTGGATAGTTGATAATTTCTCCTTTAAAAATAGGACGGCTATTATTGTTATGAAAAATGGAACTGTTTTTAATAGTACTGCTGAGTCAGAAAGTTTTAATAGGCTTACAGTATAAAACTGAAGGTATACAGCCATCCCACCAATAAATCCTCTCAAGATCATGGGTTTTCTATTTTTTCTATTTCCCGAGATAGGAATCTTTTTTATTTTTAAAAGTGAAAATACTACTATTACACATAAAACATTTTTAAAAAATATTTTTTCAAAGATGGGGATATCTCTTCCCATGTCTTTCACAAAAAACAACATCCCTGCCACTGCAAGGGAATCTAAAATAATATACAGTAATGATTTTGGCTTATTTTTCATTTTATTCTTCTCCTTTTTTACCTTAAAATTTAATTAAATTTATTTTACTTCAAGGTTTGTGTTAAGTCAAGCCTTATTTTTTCAGTTTTATTAAATTATATAAAACATATTTTGAGGAGAACATGATAAAAGTTAAAAATAAAAATAAAAATTATTTTTTAGGGTCGACAAATTAGGTGTCACTAGAGTATACTCTAGTAGAAAAATATTCTATATTAATCTAACTAAAGTGGAATCTAAATTGGTAAATAACACTGTTAGCTAGAAATCTAATCAATGTGGAATGTAAAGGAAATAATACCAAAAGAAATTGACTCTTAGAGTTTAAATATTAATTTAATCAGTGTGGAATATAAATCCCTTTTATTTCAATAGAATACAGATCCATCTAAATATTAATCTAACCAAAGTGGAATTTAAATTGTTTTCTTTTAAAAAGATTGACATGCTAAATTTATTAATAGATTTAACAGAAACAAGTTTAAAATAAAGACTTGAAAAAGATTTTTTGTTATGCTATTCTGTATAAATCTAATCAAAATGGAATGTAAATGTATTATTTTCATTGAAATGACAAATCATTAATTTAATCAATGTGGAATTTAAACATATTAAAATCCAGTCTAAACTCAGGTTTAACAATAAATTTAATCTAACCAAAGTGGAATCTAAATCAAAGACCAGTAATTTTACAGGTGCAGAAAAATCATAAATCTAACTAATATGGATTAAAAATATCCTTTGATGAGATAAGTTTCTCTTCAGGGATGTTTTTTTGTTATCTAGTAAATTATACAAGGAGCACATAAAATATACTTTAACATTATTATTATTTAATTTATAACTTATTGTGTTTACAACGTTTATATATTTTTAGCTTTTTTTTAGTACAAAATAGCTATTTTTTAGTTATAGCGAGAAAAAAATTAAGTTTTTTCAAAGATACTATTGATTAATCTATTTTTTTGAAGTACACTAAGTTAGAAAGAAAAAGAAACTGTAGAAAAGAAATAATTTACTGGTTATAATAAAATTTTAAATTATTGATTAATTGTGGTTATTTGTGGGAAGAATACCTATTAAAAAGTAAAGAACCTGAGGTTCTTTTTTTTACTTTTTAAGGGATAAAAAAAAAAGAGAATAATATCCAATTATAGAGGGGGCATCATGAGGTTTGAAATAAGATGTAAATTAGAAAAAAAAGTGATTTCTACAGATTATAGAAGAAAAGTACTTTCTTTTTTTAAAGGATCACTAGAAGAATATAATAAAGATATAAAAAAAGCTATATATGATGATCCAAAGAGAAGAAATTTTACTTTTTCTGTATATCTCCCAGTTCAAAAAATAGAAAAAGATGAAATATATCTAAGAAATAATTATATAAAAATATTTTTATCTGTTGAAAATATGATGGAAGCACTTCATTTTTTAAATGCTTTGATAGGTAGTAGAGGGAAATCTTTTTCTATGGGTGAAAATTCATTTGTAGTAGAGAAAATTCATAGGAGGAAGGAAAAGGAAATAGTTAGAGGAGAGGCTGTATTTAGGACATTATCACCTGTAGTAATAAGAGAGGTAAGAGAGGGAAAAAACAGCTGGTATCATGATTTTGATGAAAAAGGACTAGAAATTTTAAAGAAAAATACTCTATATAATTTAAAAGATAAATTTTCTAAATCATCATTGGAAGAATTTGAGATAGTACCTATAAAAATAAAACGTACTGTGGTAAATTTTTATAAGTCTAAATTTCCTGTAACTTTAGGGGACTTCTATATGAAAGGAGATAAAAAAATATTAAATTATTTATATAAATCAGGATTTGGAAGCAGATCATCAGCCGGCTTCGGGATGTTAGAAATTATAGAGTAGGGGGGAACATGAAAGAAATTATAGAGGGAGAGTTTGATACCCGGGTATATCCATCAGATTGGCGTTGGAGCGCAGCCATTGTGGGAGTGAATAAATATTTGAAAAATTATGATATTCACTATAATCAGACAGATGATTATCTAGAATTTAATACTAAGGAGATAACAGATGAAAAATATCTACTCTTTGTAGAAAAATATTTTAGAGAATCCATGCATCATAAAAAAGTTGAGGATCTTTTAGATACCACTTGGGATGATGATAGGGAGAATGAAAGGGTAGGAGCAGTTAATCAAAAATTATCTAAAAATACATCTAGTAATAGTATAATGTTAAAAACTTTTAAAGAGATAGAATACAACGGTAGAAATAATTTGGAAATAAAGAAGATTATAGATAAAAATAGATTACTGTTAATAAATGAGACTTTTAGAGGTGGGAGGAGTTTATATTATAATTTCTGTAATGAAAATAATCTTTTAAAAGAAGGTCTTAATTCTTGCAGGATCAAGGGATATTCTATCGATATGCTAAAAAAAGGAAAATCTATTGCTTATATGAGAGACACATCTACTTTTTTGTATTCAGATGATAAATTATTTGATTTTATTCCATTTGCTTTTTCTAAAACAAGGGAAGCTTTTTTTATAAATAATAATTTCACTTTGGGAAAGCTTATCAAAACTAACAATTGGGAATGTCATAATCAACCACAGAGCAATATCAGAAATAATTTATTTAATAGAGATGGGTTTAACTTTATAGATTATGATGTAGAGATTATCTATAAAGAAAGGGATAAAGATTATTTTGAGACCATTTACGTTAGAGAAAAAGCCCGAAAGATATTTAATCGAATAAGTAAAAAACAATTACAGGCTTTGAGAAAACCTTGTAAGATAAAAAATGAATTTATAAAATTAGAAAAAATTACAATTGATAGTATCTTAAATGAAATAAAGTTGGATGATTTATTAGATACTTTATTAAAAGAAAGAAATAGGGGATATTTCGTATCACATCTTACAACAATAAATGAAATGATCTACAGGGAGGGGGATATGACTGACAAACAAAAGGTAGCTTATGCATCTGCTATGCAAATAAAAAAAGCATTGAAAAATAATCCAAGTAAGATAAGAGCATATGAACAAAGACTTGTAAGTGCTATTACGTTAAAAGATTATAATAAAGTATGTGAAATATTGTTACATCTTTCTACTTATGCACAGGTTAGTATAGGGATTGCTGTAGATCTCTTCGAAAATTTTGAAGATAATAAAAATTTAGCATATACATTTATAAATACATTGGGAGAGAAAAAAACTTTTAAAGGGGAGGGGAAATAGTGAAAAAAGCATTAACACTAACAGTAATTGCCAATATAACGTCAAACTATGGAGAGGGATTAGGAAATGTGTCTTCCATACAAAAAGTTTTTAGAAATGGAAATACCTATGCGACCAGAAGTAGGGAAAGTTTGAAAAATTCATTGATGGTGCAAAGTGGAATGTATGATGATTTGAAAGTAACTGTAGATGGAGCTACTCAAAAAGAAGTAAACGAAGGATTAAATGTGAGTAATTGCAGGGCCCTAGAAGGGGGATATATGAATACATCTGTAGGAGAAAAAAAACTTACATATGTAAGGAAAAGTTCATTTTATCTAACAGATGCTGTTGCCTGTGAACCTTTTATAAATGAAGCAAGATTTCATAACAACCTTCATTTAGCTAGAACATATGGTAAAGCTAATAATATAAAACTTCAAGATAGAGATGCTGCTAAAAAAACAGGACTTATGCCATACAACTATGAATACGATAAATCTTTAAAGATTTATTCTATTACATTTGATCTTTCTATGATAGGTAGAGATGAAAATTTTGATATAGAGGCCAATAAGAAAGAGAAAGCAGCGAGGGTTAACTCCATGCTAGAAACTATCGAAAACTTTAATTTAATTGTAAAAGGAAATTTAGATAATGCTGAACCTATATTTATTGTTGGAGGATTATCAGATAGGATGACCCACCAATTTGAAAATGTTGTTAGGATAAAAGATGGAAAACTAAAAATAACTAATGATTTAAAAAATAAGATAGCTAGAGGATACAGGGTAGGACTTTTAGAAGGAGATGGTATAGATAACGAAATTGATATACTTCAAGAATTAAAACCTATAAGTGTATCTAAGTTCTTTGACGATCTAAAAGATGAAGTCAATCAATACTATGGAGTATAATTATGAAAGCTCTGAGATTAGTATTAACTCAAAATAAGGCACACTATAAGAAGGAGGAAACAATAACTAACAAGATGACCTACCCACTTCCTCCTTTTTCAACAGTGATAGGTGCCCTGCATAATGCCTGTAATTTTAAAGAATATCATCCGATGGATCTATCTATTCAAGGGAATTTTTCATCCCTTATAAAACAACCATATACAGATTATTGTTTTTTAAACTCTGTCATGGATGATCGGGGAATTTTAGTGAAGATGAAAAATAATAATATTATCTCTACTGCTTTTGATAAGGTAGCAGTAGCAAAAAAAAGTATGGGGAATAGTTTTAGGAAAGGAACTACCATAGAGGTAAAGAATAAAGATCTAATGGATGAGTACAGAAAATTAAAAAATTTAAATGATAAAATTTTAAATTTTAAGAGGACAAGGATAGAAAAACTTAAAATAATGTTTAAAGCTAGAAAAAAATCCATAGCAAATAAGAAGAAAAACTTAGTAAAAAAGTCATTGAGATATAAAAATATAGTTTCGAGAGAAAAAGAGATTAGAAAGAAAGAGAAGGAGATAAACCAAAGGTTAAAAGAATTTGAATATAGTAACTATATAAGGGAAATTTCAAAATATAGTTCTTTAACAACTTCAATTAGATACTATGAAATTTTACATGATGTAAATTTAGTAATTCATATTAAAACAGATGATAAAACACTAGAGGCTATAAGGGAAAATATCTATAATCTTAAATCCATTGGAAGAAGTGAAGATTTTGTTGATATAAGTGAGTGTGAGATTGTGGAATTGGTTCAAAAGTTACCTGAAGAAGTTATAGATAGATTAGGAGACCCAATCGTTAAAAATTCTGCATATTTAGATTATAATAAAATAAAAGAAAATGATATAATATTAAAAAATAAAAATGGAACGAAATATTTTTTAAATAAAGATTATAAAATATGTGAGAATAAGAGGATTTTCAATAAAAAGACAGTTATTTATACATCAGGATATAGTATTAATGAGAATAGTGAGAATGTTTATATAGATCCTAGAAAAAATTATATTGTTGATTTTGTATAAAAAACAGAATATAAATTGTAAAGATCTTATATTAATTTAATCAGTGTGGAATATAAATATATTTATCCTAAATTAAATTGTAAAGATTTAGTAAGTATTAATTTAACCAATATGGAATATAAATATAAAATTCTAAGGAAATATTTATTGGTGTTGATTTACATTAATCTAATCAAGGGTGGGATGTAAATATGATTTTAGCGAATCGTCAGAACTATATTAATCTAATCAGTGTGGAAAATATAAAGAAATGATGGATTTTAATTTTAATTTAGATTAATATTAAAAGGAAATTAGGAGGTTTGAAATGAAAATATATAATAAATTAGTTAGAGATAAAATACCTGAAATAATTAAAGAGAATGGGAAAGAATCACATTGTCATATAGCAGAGGAAAAGGAATATTTAGAGGCTCTAAAAGCTAAGATTAATGAGGAAGTAGAAGAGTTTTATGAAACACCATGTATAGAAGAGATGGCTGATATATTGGAAGTTTTAAAGGCTTTAGGAGATTATTATGGTTTTGATGTGGATGAAATTGAAAAAGCCAGGTCAGAAAAAAATATAAAAAGAGGTGCTTTTAAAAATAGAATCATTTTAGAAAAAGTAGAAGAAAAAGGTCATAAAGGATAGGGTATCTACTATTTAAAGGGACTTTTATCATAAAATATGAAGGATATAGAAAGGCCAAATTTTATAATTTGGTCTTTTTATAGTTATGTTAAAGAATGCAGAAATGTGTATTCGCAAATTAGAAATTCATTAGAAATTCATTAGAATAACATAAAAATAAAAATAAATAAAATTTAAATCAATTGTTACCTGTTTCACTTAATTAAAAAAAACTTATAAAAGCGTTAAAATTCAAGTGAAATAAAATGGGAATTTTTACAAATTAATACCATTTTATCGTGTAACTTCATTGAAACTAAAAAAAGTAACAAAAATATCTTATATTAGTATAAATTAAAGATCACTATAGGGTTTAATATAGTGATTGGTGGCTACGATAGAATTTTTAATGAACTTAGGGATCTATTGGTAGATTAAGCCAAAATATTAAAAAAAAATAAATTGGAAATTGATAGTTTGGATTTTAAATGTTATTACTTTTTTAGTAAGTTTTTTTTAATAATTAGTTCTGATTTTTAAGTATTTATGTGCTAAAATATAAGTCTTTTTTATTTATTATTAAAAAAAGTTATTTTTTGACAAAAAAATCACAACCAATGGCATATAACTTCTTATTTATGAACTAAAATGAAATGCTTTGTTCTATTTTAGGTTTGACATTAGGTGTAACTAGATATAGACTTCTATAGTAAGATAAATCAATTTAGAAATTTATATTTATTGTTGAAATTACTTTGGAGGTTTTAATGGAAGTTATAATTAATGGGTTAAATAGTATTGTATGGTCACCGGTACTTGTATATCTTTGTTTAGGTGCAGGGCTATTCTTCACTTTAAAAACAAGTGGTGTTCAATTTATGATGATTAAGGAAATGATAAGACTATTACTAGGAAAAGATGTTAAGGAAGGGGAAAGATCTAAGGATTCAATAAGTGGCTTTGAAGCAATGTGTATGTCAGTTTCTGGAAGAGTAGGAACTGGAAATATTGCAGGAGTAGCTACAGCTATAGCATTGGGAGGGCCTGGATCTATATTCTGGCTATGGGTGATTTCATTATTAGGAGCTGCATCATCATATGTAGAATCTACATTGGGACAATTATATAAAGAAAAATTTGAAGGCGGATTCAGAGGCGGACCTGCTTATTACTTTAAAAAAGGATTATTAGGCGGGAAAACTTGGTATGGAAATTTATTTGCTCTATCTACAGTATTAGCTATGCTTATATGTATGCCTTCTACTCAATCAAATGTAATTGCAGGAAGTTTAAAAACAGCAGTAGGAGTGCCTCAATGGATGACAGGATTAATTATTGTAGGGTTTCTAAGTGTTATTGTTTTTGGAGGAGCTAAAAGATTAGCAAAATTTGCTGGAATAGTAGTTCCATTTATGGCAGTAATATATATCATCATTGCAGTGATAGTATTGGCACTTAATGCAGGAGATATCATCCCATCATTAACTTTAATAGTTAAATCTGCATTTGGAAAAGAAGAGGCCTTTGCAGGAATTGCAGGTGCAGCAATATCTTGGGGTGTAAAAAGAGGTATTTACTCAAATGAAGCAGGACAAGGAACAGGACCTGCTTCAGCAGCAGCAGCAGACACATCACATCCTGCTAAACAAGGATTGATACAAGCATTCTCTATCTATATTGATTCAATATTTGTATGTACAGCTACAGCCTTGATGATTATCATTACAGGGGCATATAAAGTTTTTGATGGAGTTACTGGTAAGGCAATTTATGCAGGAAAGGGTGCAACTTCTAGTATGAGTATGGGAACAGTAGGAGCAGCTAATACATCTACAGCTTTAGATATTGGGATTGGTTATGGTGCATACATAGTTGCCATAGCTATTGTATTCTTCGCTTTCACTACATTACTAGCATTTTTCTGGAATGGAGATACAGCATTAGTTTATCTAACTAAGGGAAGTGAAAAAGGTAAAAAAATCAGATTTATTTCAAAAATAGTATATCTTGGATTCACATTTTCAGGTTCTGTAGCAGCAGGGGGAATGGCTTGGACTTTTGGAGATATAGGAATAGGAATAATGGCTTGGATAAATATAGTAGGGATTTTAATCATGCATAAACCTGCCATTGCTTGTCTAAAAGATTATAAATTAAGAATGGTGGAAGGAAGAGAAGATGAGTGGGACTTCAATCCTAATAAGATTGGGATAGAAGGTAACTTTGCTGTCTGGGATGAAATAAGAAAAGAGGGAAGAGATACAGTAATAGTTGATGACGAAATACTAGCAGAATTAAAAATATCATAGGATAATAAAAAAAGAGCAAGTCGATTTAATTTATCGACTTGCTCTTTTAGAATAAAATTTATTGATTGTTATTTGAAATTATAATTTTTCCTCTTTAAAATCCACCTTAGCTTGAGGAAGGGTGTGGTTGTCAGTAGATATTTTTACTTGTATTCTTTTGGAAGATACTCTATTCCTAAAGAAGTTTAGGATGTTTTTTTTTCTTTCTTCCATGAGGCCTTCTAAAGTGATTTCTGAATCTCCCTTTTGACTTGAGAAAATGTTGGTGATAGATTTTGTGGCTAGCAGATTTTTCTCTATATTCTTATTGGTATAGAGGGTAAAAGTTACTTTAGATTTTGGATTTTCTTTAAGTATATTTACAATTTCACTCAGTTTATCTTTTTCCGATTTACTTAATTCATCTGAAAGATATTGAAAATAAATGGTTTTGATCTCATTATTTTCCAAGGTAAGAATCTTGGAAATTATAGTTTGAGGAGATTTGGCTGCTTTTACTAGGCCACTCATAAGACTGCTGGTAACAATTGTGGTGATACTTAACTTTGGATTGGTGAGATCACCGGTTACAGGAAGGGTGATATTGATATTTCCATATTTATCAGTAAGAATCTGGATTATAGAGTTCAAAGGGATCTCTCTGGAATAACCGGTAACTTTCCCTAAATCTATTTTTGAGATAGTTATCTCATGCTCTGAATTTAATTGACCGCCATTTAGATCAACTTTTCCTTTGGATGATAGGATACCACCATCAAATTCATTGGGAAGGCTTTTTCTTAGGAGATCATTAAAATCAGGAATTTTTAATTTTGTTACATTAAGGGCTCCATTAAATATAAGTGTTTGAGGAGAAAATTTCCAGTCTTCCTTTAGAGTAAGTTTACCATTGAGTTGTATTTTTTCTATTCCTAAAGGTGAAAAATTGGTATCTATAGAAGATCTTTTATTTTTTTCAGTTGTAAAGTTTACAGCTGAGATATCTATATTGTCATAGATCGATATTTTTTTGATTCCCCTATAGATAACTTTTCCATTTTTTATTTTTATTTTTGAAGCTGATATCACAGGAAGAGGTTTTTTATTTTTCTGTTCACTGGGAACCTTGGAAGATTCTTTCACCTCGTTAGACTCTTTAGGAGTTTCCCTTAGATCTACTGTGGGAGAGACCAAGGAGATGGAGCTAAAATTTATTGTTTTAGGGGAGAGTTTCTTTATAACTAAATCCCCTTTAGATATGTTAAATTTAGTTTTCTCTTTGATCTCACCATTTAGATTTGAAAAAGAGAAACTGCTATTTGAAAGGATAACTTCCTCTTTATTTAATTTAAAGTCTACTTTAGAACGAATACTACCCATGAATATTTCCATAAGATCAGGTTTTTTAATGTAGAGATCAGATGCAGAAAAACTTCCCTTGGAACTCATATTATTCTTTGAATAATCCAAGAAAGATGAATAATTAATTACCCCATTGAATTCATAGGGGAGAGTTTTGATATAGGGAGTTAATATCTTAAGATCTAAATTTGAAATAGAGATATTTCCCTTTGCTTTGAGATCTGACAAGATATCCATATCATCTAACTTTATATTTAAATTTCCCTTTAATGAAGTGGAATTATTTATAAGGGTATCTACTACAAAATTTGAATTTATCTTCTTAGTGGATATATTATTTCCATCGAGATAGACATTTTTAAAAGAGAGATCCTTTGTAACTATCTGACCCTTTCTTAACTTAAAATTATTTATTAAAACTTCAATTCCCTCTTCTTCTGAAAGAGTTTCATTATTTTGGGTGGTTTTCTTGTCTGCAGAAGATTTTTTTAGATCTGTAGGAGTGACCTTTGTATTTAAATCAAAAATAAAATTATTAAACATGACTGAATCTAAAATAATCTTTTCCTTACTCAAACTGCCAACTATGATTTCAAGGTTGCCATAAAAAAAATCTTGATCTTTTTTATCTTTTATATTTAGTTTCTTTAGATCTAATGGACCAGATAGAGAGTAGGAGTTGTCATCTAAATTGTATGTTGAAGAAACATTACCATAAAGGGATTTAAGTAGGACATTATAGAGAATTTTCTCCTTACCTATGAGTTTTAGATCTTCAGTAAATATACCTGAGTTTAATGTGATATTGGGATATCTGTAGGAGTAATCACCTTTGAGATTAACTTTTTTGATATCAGCCTGGTATGAAAGATTCTTTTTGACCGAGTCAGGAAGTTTCAAAGATGGAGTATCCAACATAAAAGTTCCTTTAAGAATAATAGATTTCAAGGGGTCAAATTTCATGGAATAATCCAAGACTTCAACAACTGACTGAGATGAAAAATTTATGGAGTCGTTAAGGATAAAAGAAACCGCAGCAGAGGATTTATTCTGGGGAATATTTCTTAAATCCTTAATATTTAAATTGATATCTGTAAATACAAGATCCCCGTAGGAGATAGAAGATCTTTTAACTAAAATTTCATCGATCTTTATATCTTTTAATAAGAGGTTTGTTTCCTCTATGGGAAGAGAACTGACTTCCTGTTTTTTATTAGGAATAGAATTCTTCTTTTCATTTTGAAAAATAGATAAATTACTCTTGGTATCCTCTATTTCTAGTTTTTTTAGATTTATAGATACTTCAGGGAAGGTCAAACTTTCTAAGTCTATAGAAAGATGTTCAGATTTTAGAAGTTCTCCTCCTTTTTTATCTTCTACAAGAACCTTTGAACCAATTAAATTTCCTCCTACTTGGAATATTTTTTTTAGGTAGTTTCCCTCAAGAAAAATATCTCCTCTTATATCTCCAGATAACTTAAGATCACCTTTTTCCGTTGAAGAAAAGGTATTGTCAAAATGAAATCCTTGGGAGACCAAAGAGGTATCCAATAGACCAGTTTTTGTATTAACTTTAATTTTTATATTGACCAGTCCGCTTCCTAAAATGTTTAGATTGGCAGAGAGGTCCAATTCATTATTTTCATAGGTAGACTCAGGAACCTTTAAATTTATTGTATTCATTGATTTTAATATTCCTTGGGGTCTGATAAAAGTCAGATTTTCTATTGTAATATTGTGAACTTCTACCTCTCTTAGAAAGCCTTGTGAAGAGGGAGGAGAGATTGATTCTTCTATTTTTGGAGGAGTTTCTATTTTAACTTCGGAGTTCTTATCCAAGTCGACAAGATTCAAAGTAGGTTCAACAAGGCGGACCTTACTTATGGAGAGTTTTCTTTCAAAAATCTTAAGAGGATCTATATTGATCTCTAGAGATTTTAGAGATAATAGTGGGTCTTTCTCATCTTTCCATATGATTACATTACGGGAAAAAAGCGTTCCTGTGAAAGGGTTTAACCATAGGCTCCCCATACTTACTTTTCTGTTTAAACTATTTTCTAAAGATGAAGTAACAGCTCCCTTTAAAATTAAGTTTGTACCTATAATCAAAAGAAACATAAGCATACCTAGAGATAGTAGAATAATTTTATATATTTTTTTCATAACCATCCTCCTCAAAAATACAAATTGTTTACTATAATTTAGGAAATATATATATATATTCCTACCTAATTTCAAAAATAAATTAAATATGGTATATTTTTTTCTCTAAATATTTTATCGTTTTGCAATTTATTGTTGAATAAGTACAAAAATAAAAAAAATGAAAAAAATTATCTTTGCAGTATAAATTAGGCAGAGGATTTTTTTTGTTTTGCACGAAAGATTAATAAAGGTACTCTAAATATTTGAGATCGGTAAATAAAAAAATAGACACCGTTTTTTTGTTTAAAATATATTAAGAAAAATTTAAAAAGAGGTGATTCAAGGTGGATAAAAATGAAAAAAGTAATAAAATTTTGGGGAAATTGCCATTGAAGGTGGCTTTGATTTCCCCCATAGCATGGAGAACTCCTCCCAGGCATTATGGCCCTTGGGAAAGTGTTGTTTCCTTACTCTGTGAGGGTTTGTTAAAAAGAGGAGTAGATGTAACACTATTTGCAACGGGAGAATCTATAACAGAAGGGAAATTGAGATCGGTGTGTCAAGTTGGATATGAAGAGAATAAAAATATAGATCCTAAAGTCTGGGAAAGTCTGCATATAGCCAAGGTATTTGAAAACGCCGATGAATTTGATATTATACATAACAATTTTGATTTTCTTCCTCTGACGTATAGTGGGTTAGTGGATACGCCAGTACTCACAACAATCCATGGATTTTCTTCTGAAAAAATACTCCCTGTGTATGAAAAGTATAATGAGAGTACCTACTATGTTTCAATAAGTAATTCAGATCGAAATAGTGCTCTAAATTATATAGATACTGTATACCACGGAATAGATCTAAATCAATTTACATATAGAGATATACCGGAAGATTACCTGTTATTTTTTGGAAGAATACATAGAGATAAAGGTCCAAAGGAAGCTATTGAGATTGCGAAAAAATCCAATAAAAAACTAATTATGGCAGGAATTATTCAAGATAAAGAGTATTTTAAAAGTGAAATAGAGCCATATCTGAATGAAGATATTACCTATATAGGAAGTGTTGGTCCCCAAAAGAGAGATGAGTTACTAGGTGGAGCACTGGCTCTACTACACCCTATATATTTCCAAGAACCCTTTGGATTATCTGTCGTTGAAGCGATGGCTTGTGGAACGCCTGTAATAGCCTATAATAAAGGGAGTATGCCTGAACTTATAGAGGAAGAGGTCAATGGATTTCTTGTGGATGACGTAGACGGAGCACTGGCAGCCTTGGAGAAACTTCCAAACATTGAGAGGAAGAGATGTAGAGAGATTGTAGAAAAAAATTTTTCAGTTGGCCGAATGGTGGATGAATATATAAAGGTCTATCAAAAAATTCTCAAAGAACGAGGTGGCAATAAGTTAATAGACCTATGCTTAAAGGAGGATAATTAGAATGGAAAAATTAAATGTAAAGAGGATAGAAAAAGTATTTAGACCAGATTCATCAAGAGTAATTATAAAATCTCATATACCTTCAGGTGAAGGACGTATAGAGAATATCGTAACACACGTTTTAAATTTATCAGATGAGGAAGCCGATAAGATTTTACAAAACATAATAAAAGATTTCTCAAAAAGGCATAAAAATATCTGGGATGCACTAGATAAACACTATAATAGAATAAAAAAACATATTCCTTCTAATCAAAGGATAAGTGACACAAAAAGAGCCCTTTTAGGAGCTTATTTTTCCCAAGAGTATACAGTTCAATCAGCAGCTTTTTTTAATCCATCTATTGTGAAACATCCAGATCAAACTCAAACCCCAGAAGGAAGTATGAGATTTATATTGAGTTTTAGAGCAGTGGGAGAGGGACACCTTTCCTCTATAGAGTTTAGAGGTGGAATGGTAGATGAGGAAGGAAACTTTGAATTTGATGAGGTGAGTCCCTTTGTAGAAAGGGCAGTAGCCGTGAATAATCCTGTATATAAAAAAGATATACTTTTTTGTAAATTAGATGAGATGCATGAAGACTGTAGTTCCTTATCAAATCTAAAAGAGCAACTATCAGATGAATTTAGCTTGTCTGAGCTTAGGGCTCTTTTAAATATAACACCAGAGAAAAACATTCATGATCTAAAGGATACCGTGTTGTGGTTAGCAGAATCCAATTATGAACTACAGTTTAAAATAGACCAAAAATTATCTGAAAGGATCATATTTCCTAGTTCACAAAATGAAAGTAATGGGATAGAAGATGCAAGATTTGTGCGATTTAAATATGATGATGGAGAGGTAGTTTATTACGCCACATATACAGCCTATAATGGTATTAAGATTCTACCTCAAATATTAGAAACTAAGGATTTTTTTAACTATAAAGCTATAACATTAAATGGAGAGTATGCAGCCAATAAAGGAATGGCTCTTTTCCCGAGAAAAATCAATGGGAAATACATTGTAATCTCTAGGGTTGATGGAGAGAACCTATATATAATGTCTTCTGAAAATATCCATTTTTGGGATACTTCAGAGCTACTAAGGAGACCAAAATATGATTGGGAATTTATGCAAATTGGAAATTGTGGGTCGCCTATAGAAACAGACAGAGGATGGATAGTTTTAACTCATGGGGTGGGAGCCATGAGAAAGTATTGTTTAGGAGCAATTCTCTTGGATCTAGAGGATCCAACAAAAGTAATAGGGGCTACCAGAGAGCCTATATTAGAACCGTTAGAAAGTGAAAGGAATGGTTATGTGCCAAATGTAGTGTATTCTTGCGGTGGGATAATCCATGGGGATAATTTAATTATTCCTTATGCAATGTCAGATACAAATTCAGGGATAGCCTTGGTTTCTGTGACAGAATTACTGGACTACATGCTAAATTAGGGAGATGGAAAAATGAAAAATAAAATTGTAAATGGGGAAGAAAAAATATGCGTTATAGGGAATTATCTCCCGAGGCAGTGTGGGATAGCTACTTTTACAACAGATCTAAGTAAGGCAATAAAAAGTGAATTACGTGGGGAAAATAAATTAATAAATATAGCTATGAATGATAAGGAAGAGGGGTATGATTATCCTTCAGAGGTGAAATTAACAATTCAGGAAGATAATAGGGAAGAGTATATTAAGGTAGCTCAATATCTAAATGAGAATAAGTATAAAGCAGTAATTATTCAGCATGAGTATGGAATCTATGGCGGCGCAGATGGAGAATACATTATAGAACTCATGAAAAGGTTAGAGATGCCTGTTCTAACTAACCTTCATACAGTACTGGAAAATCCATATTTAGGTCAAAGAAAGGTAATAAAAGCTCTGGCTAAATACTCTGAAAAGCTATTGGTAATGAGTCAGAAAGCTTTCGATATATTAACAAGAGTATATGGAATTACTCAAGATATGGTAGCGTTTGTTCCCCATGGAATACCGGATACTATTTATGAAGAACAAGGTCTATATAATAATGTGCTAGGTTTAGAAGGAAAAGAAATTATTTTTACCTTTGGTCTTTTGGGTCCTGGAAAGGGTTTGGAAGTCATGATTGAAGCAATGCCAGCTATTGTGAAAAAAAATCCTAATGCTGTTTATTTAATTCTGGGGAAAACACATCCTCATATCTTAAAGAAAACAGGAGATGTATATAGGAAAAAATTAAAAGAACAGATAAGGAGTTTAAATTTAGAAAAAAATGTTGTTTTTCATAATAAATTTGTGGATCCAGATACACTTGTAAAATATATAAAGACATCTACTATCTATTCTATTCCATATTTAAATAGGGAACAAATAACGTCTGGAACATTAGCCTATGCTCTTGGGTCAGGGGCAGTAGTGGTGTCTACGCCGTTTTGGCATGCTGAGGAACTCTTAGCTGAGGGAAGAGGGGTATTAGTACCCTTTAGAGATTCGGCGAGTTTAGCTAGAGAGATAAATATATTATTAGCAGATTCAGAGAAGTGTCAAAATATTAGAAGAAAGGCTTATGATTATGCTAGATCTATGATTTGGTCGAAAGTTGCCAAGAGTTATTTGAAGATCATAGAGGAGTGCAAAGAGAAAAAAAATATATATAAACGAGAGGACGAAATAGGATCAAGAAAGATATCTTATGAATTACCTGAGATAGACTTAACTCATCTAAAGATATTGACCGATGATACAGGGATACTTCAGCATGCAAAATATACTATTCCAGATTTAACTCATGGATATTGTGTAGATGATAATGCAAGGGCACTAATCGTTACATCGATGTATTATAAATTAAAAGGAGATAGGGATATATATTATTTTATTCAGAAATATTTAGCTTTTTTAAATTATTCTTTTGATGAAAAGACAAAGAGGTTTGCAAACTTTATGTCTTATGACAGAAGGTGGCAAGAAAATATAGGAAGTGAAGATTCTCATGGAAGAGCTCTTTGGGCCCTTGGAGTTACAATTAAAAATATAAGTGATGAACCTATCCGTGCCATTACTATGAATCTATTCACATCGGCACTTTCTGTGGTGTTAGACTTTACCTCTCCTAGAGCTTGGGCTTTTACAGTGTTAGGCTTATCGGCATATTTAGAAATAAATCCAAAAGATTTGGAGAAAAGAGAGATTGTGAAAATTTTAGCTGAAAAAATTTATAGTTTATACAGGAATACAGTAACCAGTGACTGGTTTTGGTGTGAGGAAACCATTACGTATTCTAATGGAATTTTACCCCATGCTTTAATATTAGCTGGGGAAACTATGGATGATAAAGATATGTATAATACAGGAATTCAGTCTCTGAAATGGCTGCTAGAAATTCAAACCGCTCCAGAGGGACACCTTTCTGTAATAGGAAATGAGGGTTGGTTTACTAGAAATAAAAAAAAAATTACCTTTGGTCAGCAACCAGTAGAGGCTATGTGCCTACTTAATGCTTGTTTACATGTATATAGAACTATCAAGGACCAATGGTGGCTAGATGAAGCAAATAAATGTATGGGATGGTTTTTTGGAGAAAATGATCTGAAGGCTCCTCTATATAACTATGAAGATGGGGGATGTCGAGATGGATTAGATTCTCATGGGGTAAATAAAAATCAGGGTGCAGAATCTACATTAGCTGGGTTAATATCTTTAATTAACATCCATAAGATAGAAGTTGAAAGCTCTAGATAAAATATAGGAGTTTTTACAAAGTTTAAAAGTTTGTGAATGAAAGTAAATTAAAATCAATACCTACAAATAAATAAATCTGGACAAACAAAGAGGGTGACTCATAAGTAAATTTCTACTTGAGTAACCCTTTTTTTATTTGTATATAATTTTTATTGATTGGAAATTAAATCTATTTATTTTTACTTGTCTAAGCCTTTCGAAATTTTAGGATATACATTGATTTAATAGATAACCTCTGCTCTACTTCCTCTAATAGTTTTTTCTACTTTAATTTGGCTAGTTATTGTCTGTTTTAATTCATTGACATGGGAGATTATTCCCACAGTTCGGCCACTACTTTTTAATTCCATTAAAATATCCATGGCTACAGAAAGTGACTCCTCATCTAGAGTTCCAAAGCCTTCATCTATAAAGACTGAATCGAGCTTTATTCCGCCATTTTGAGCCTGGACTACATCGGATAATCCTAGAGCTAAAGCCATGGATGCTTTAAAAGTTTCTCCTCCAGAGAGAGTTTTAATACTTCTCTCCTTTCCTGTATGGGAATCAAAAACATTTACTTCTAGTCCTGAACCGGCATTTCCTTTTTTAGCTGTATCTAGTCTCATGTGATACTGATTGTTTGTCATTATACTAAGTCTATCGTTAGCTCTATCTAAGACATCTTGAAAATAAACTGCTAGAACATAGTTTTGAAAAGTTATATTGTTTCTTTTTTCTCCATATTTACCTACAGATATTTCGTAGAGTTTATTAAAAATTTTATATTGTTTATTTTCATCTCCTAATATTTTTTTACTCTCATCAAGGTTTTTTTCAGGATTGGTAAAGCTATTTAGTTTAGCTTGTTTTTCATTTATAAAGTTATCTATTACCTCAATCTCTTGGGTTAATAACTTACTTTTTTCATTTAATTTATCCATATCTATAGGATCTAATTTTTTAAACTTTTCAGATTCAGAAATTATAGTATTTTGTTTGATAATCTCCTCACTATAATTTTTTATCTCCTTGTTAAAAAGATCAACAGGGATATTGAGTATAGATTGATATTCATCTAAATTTTGAAATCTATTTTTTATGAGAGTTTCATCCCATTGTTGTTCTTGAGTTTTAATAGTTTTAGTTGATTTATTTATCTCATCTTCAGCAGTTTTTAACTGAATACCTTGAGTTTTTATCTTTTCTTTCAAAACTTCAATATCTTTAATAGTGGTTTGGAGTTCTTCACATCTATTTTGTGTTGACTCTAAAACATTTTCAAATTTTTCAATATCCAGTTTATTTTCTTGGAATTTTTTTTCTATCTCTAAATTACCATGGATAAAACCTTCTATTTGAGAATTTGAGACTTCTAAATCAGTGGAAATTTCACTTTCCTTTGCTATAGCTTGGGTGATCTTGTCGTTATTTTCACCTTTATCTAGAGTAGCTTTCTCTAAATCAACTTGTGTAGATAAAGATTTTAATTGGGTGTTAAGATTAGATATTTGCTCTTCATATTCTACCTTTAAATTTAAGAGATCTTCTTTATTTTGGGGGAGATTATTCAGAGTAGTTAATTCTAATAATTTAGTATTCTCAACTTCTAATCGATCTTTTGATGAGTGTAGATTTCCTTCACATAAAGTCAATTCTTTTTTAGAAACTTCATAAACGTCTTTATTTTTATCTAATTCTTTTTTTGTAGGAGAATCTACTGGTTTTTTAGGTAGATTAGGATGTGTTGTAGAACCACAAACCATACAAGGTTTTCCTACCTCTAACTCTTTGGATAGATTATAAGCTTCATTTTGAATCCATATATTATGCAGGCTATTATAGAATTCCAATTTTTCTCTGGTTTTCTCCAAAAATCTATTTTTATCTTTTTTTAATAATTTGATCTTATCTTCAATGGAAGAAATATCATCTATTTTAGATAGTATAGGAGTTAAAATAAGTTGTTTTTTTTCTAAAATATCTCTATCCTCGTTAATTTTCAGATTTTTTTGTAGTTCTTTTTTTAGATTAGACTCAATATGTTCTAAATGGCAATTTTGAAAATTTAAATGTTTAATACTTCTTTTGGTATCTCGAAGTCTTCTAGTTAATTTTTTTACTTTTTTATTTAGGTTACTTATCTCTTCCTGATTAGAGGTGTAACTTTTTAGGTCTCCCTCTAAAATCTCCATTTTACTTACAAAATCGGATTTTTCTTCTAACTCTTTTTTTAATTCATTGTAGTTATGAAAATTTATTTTAGATTCTTCTTCTAATTTTTCAAGGGTAACTTTATTTTTTGAATACTCTAAATTTTTAGAGTTTAAGTTTTTTTTAGAATCTAAAAGTATTTTATATTCCCCATTTATCTTCATAGCATATTGATTTTTATTTATTTTGTTTATTTTATTTTTTATGTCTTTATCTTGTTCCTGAAGGGTTGAAATAGCATCTTCAGCTAGATTTAATTTTATTATCCCCTCATTGATAGCCTTAGATTCTTGAATTTGCTTAGTAAGAGTTACAATATCTAACTTAGATTTTTCATCTTTTTTTTCTTTTATGGAAGTTTCCAAGGACAATTTGTTTGAGCTTATTATGCTATTAAGTTTTTCATATTCTAAAACTTCATTTTTTAAAAGTTCTTTCCACACTTCATCTTCTATCTCCAAAGTTTTCAAGGAAGCAAAGAGATCTCCTTTACTCTTATAGATAGTTTTTCTGATATTATCTGTTCTATCTTTTAATTTATAACTAATTTTGTCGTATATATCAGTATTAAAAATCTGCTTTAGTATCTCTGATTTTTGGTTGGAATTGGATTTGATGAACTCACTGAAGGAACCTTGAGCCAACATAATTATTTTTTTAAATTGTTGATAGTCTAATTTTATAATATCTTCTTCGATAAATTTATTTACCTCTTTAGTTTTGGTTTTTATTTTGTCTTTAAACTCTAATTCCACACGTTCAGTTTTTTTATCGAGTTTATCGTTTCTATTGATATATTCGTATGCTGGACTCCTCCTCACACGGTATTCAACACCATCTAGATCAAATGTATATTCTACATATGCTTTAGATTTTTCCTTATCATCTATATAGTCACAGATGATACCATTTTTCTTTTCACTGTCATCAAAATTTGCCTTTCCAAACAGAGAATAGGTAATCCCATCAAATATAGAAGTTTTTCCTGCTCCTGTAGCTCCAGTGATAAGAAATAATCCCTCCTCATTGAGCTTTGAAAAGTCAAGGTCGATTTCACTAGCATAGGGACCGATCCCCATCATCTTAAGTCTTATAGGTCTCATTAAAGTGCCACCTCCTTGATTTCATTGAGGACATTTCTTAGTTGTTCCATTTCCTCACTATCTATTTTGACTCCTACACTATTACCTAGATCTTCAAATAGTCGATCAATAGGGATCTTATGAATCTCTTTGGAGGAGTGATCTTTATTGATAGAATCAGTAGTTGGGATCTCTATTCCTAATTCCATTATCTGAGAATATCTACTTCTAAGTTTATTCATGGCATCTAAGACACTTTCAGTGAGAGTGATCTTGAGATATGCATTACAGTCTATATCAGCTTTCATAATTTCTTCAAAAGTACCCTTTAATTCAATCATAGGATACTTATCCTTTATCTCAATTTGTTCTAAATCAAACTTATTTTTATCAATATCTATGACAGTCAGTGATTTTTTTTGATTTTTTTCAGAAAAAGAATATTTTATAGGAGAACCTGCATATCTAACCCTTTCACTTTTAACCTTTCGGTTACCGTGAAGGTGACCTAGAGCTGTATAATCAAAATCTAAAAAATATTTTTCAGCAACCGATTCTTTTCCTCCTATGGCTAGGATCTTCACAGAATCTTCCCTCTCTATTTCTTTTTCATCATCGCCACTACCAATAACAAATCCATGGTAAAGAGCTATGTTAACTTTATTACTATCTAAATTTTTAGTCGCTTCACCTGCAATAAATTTCATAGTATCATCATAGGTAGAGATAACTAATTCCCTTTCCTCTATTATAGTTTCAAATTTTTTTCTTATTGCAGCAGGAGTAACAAAGGGCATTAAATAAAAATCAAAATTATTTATACTAATTTTATTTACTAATTTTTTATATTCTCCAAGGATATAAAGACCTTGTTTTTCTAATATCCCCCTTGAAAAATCAAGTCTTGTAGGGCTGTCATGATTACCACTAATGGCAATTACATGGACACCTAATACGTTGATTAGATGTGATAGAAAATCATCTAATAGTTGGATAGATTCTTCTGAAGGGACAGATCTATCATAGATATCCCCTGCAATTAGGACAGTCTCTACTTTATGTTTTAAAATTGTGCTATATATTTGTTCTAAAATATCCCTTTGATTTTCAATCATAGAATATCCGTTAACTTTTTTTCCAATATGAAGATCACCTAGGTGCATTATTTTCATATTACCTCCTCTAACATCTCTTATTTAAGATAATAATACCAATAAAAAAATTAAAAAGCAACGAGACATTGCATCTAAATAAGTCTAATTTAAGGTTTTATAATTTCTTAGATAATAAAAAAATCTCCCTATAGGAAGATTTTTCATTTGAGATCTTATAGTTTTTTATTCACTTTTTTCAGTTTTGTTTTTATCACCTTTTTTATCTGGATCAAATGCTTCGATTAATTTTTCATATTCAAATTTGCTGGCAATGTCATCTTCTTCGTGGAATTTTTTTAGATCATCCATAGGAATTCCTGTTTTCTTAGAAATATTTTCT
>Ga0316197_10000524_pt1 | contig 26653 bp, 26 predicted proteins | sample OudBiesiAoxic_MG_FD_204939 | JGI IMG/M metagenome (GOLD analysis project Ga0316197, IMG submission 204939) | Coastal sediment microbial communities from Oude Bieten Haven, Netherlands - site A oxic | ecosystem: Environmental > Aquatic > Marine > Coastal > Sediment | place: Netherlands... | reverse complement strand
ATTATCACATAGATAACCAGCAGGCCATCGCATATTGAACAGTCGTTTACGGCATTGTTCTTCAGTACCTAACTGTGAAATAAACCCATGTATTGAAATACTTTTTTGAAATTGGACTTTATTTTTATCCATGATAACCACCTCATTTTTCGCTTCACTTTAAGTGTAGTCTAATAAGCTGAATTTAAGTGGTAATCAGGTACAATTATAATTTAGAACACTGCTATTACGTTAATTAACCAGAAATAATAAGAAGATAATCTCTGAATTTAGTATAAGGTACATAAAAAAAACAAGAACAGCACAGAACAACAATCTAAATTAACTCGTAATTTAGATTGTTATCTCAACCCCAACACAATCGCCGCTATACCTGATACCGAACACATCACCAAAGACACCTTTCTTATTGTTCCTTTATCAATTCTATCCACCACTTTCATAGCGACCAGATAACCGATAATCGAAGCCGGAAGTAATGGCAATGTAAGATATAAATGATTCAAGCTCATGTATCCCGCAGGTACTTGAACCGCTAATGAGATAACACTACTCACCACAAAGAAAGCGGATAAGTTAGCTCGAATAAGATTTGCTTCTTGATGCTGTAATAACAGCGCCATTGGAGGCCCACCAATACCTGAACTGGTGCCAAATAGACCAGAGAAGAATCCGGCAATGGTCATTCTTGAGTTATTCTGCTCGATACGAAATGGCAGCAAGCTAATCGCAACAGCAAGTAATACAACCACGCCAATCCAAAGTGACAGCAGTTTTGCGTCTACATAATAAAGCAGTAAACCACCACATATAGAACCGGGAATTCGACCTAAAAAGGCATAACCTAATCCACGAAAAGAGACATTTGCTTTATGTTTATAGGCATTAATAATGGATAAGAATAAACCGACAATTACGATGGGTGCAGGTACATAGCTTGGAGAGATTAAAAATAATAGTGGAGCAGTAACAATGGCTAAACCAAAACCAATGGCACTTTGCACAAATGAGCCCATAAAAATCAAGATCATTGCAAAGAGTAAACCAAGATCCATCAGTGGTAGTTCCATAAAAAATGCCTTCTGATTATTAATATAAAACAGAAGGCATTATGAACTAGATTTTAGAAAGGAAATAGCAGTATTACACTCTTTACCCTTTCATTATTATTCAACCGATTGCAAAGTTTCCCACGTCACTTCACAGTCGCCTTTCGCTGCTGAAATAAACGCAGAGTCTCCCGTGATCATCACTGACATCTCCATCGTTCTTTCTAATAATGCAGAAAATGAGTGAATTTGCTCAGAGTCAAAACGAACCACATCAACAGGGTATTGTTTATATTTGCTTTCGTTCTGTTTCCACCACACTTCAGATTTCGAATTAAAGCTGTATACCTTAGTGACTTTGGACTGACGCGATGCTTTTTTCATGCGCTCAGGATCAGGTTCACCGGCATCAATCCAAAGAGAGATCGTATCGTCGTATTCACGCACCCAAATATCAGGCTCATCAATCGCTGACAACCCTTTCGTAAACGTTAGGCGCTCTTCTGCATTCAAACAAAATGCCAATACACGAGCCATCATACGCTCTTCACTTTCTGATGGGTGCTGAGCGATGGTTAAACTGACTGAATCATAATGGTCACGGTTCATGTCCGTTAGAGCAATACGAAATTTGTAGATGGTTGGTTTGATAGCCACTGGCTTTCCTAACTATTGAGAATTGCAGGCATTGTACGTGATATACAAAATAAACCTAATTTATTTCAGAGCATCACGAATAAAGCCATTTGCTTGTTCAAGTTTGCTTCTCGCTTCTGAAGCAGAAATATCAGCCAAAATCATCAAGATTGCCGTTTTACAGTGACGGTTACATTCAAACAGTGATTTTTCAGCTAACTCTGCATTACAACCAGTAGCTTCAACGACTATGTTTTGTTGACGCTGTATTAATTTAGCATTAGTCGCTTCTACATCAACCATTAAGTTACCAAACACTTTCCCCAGTTTAATCATTGCGCCAGAAGTGATCATGTTAAGAACAAGTTTCTGAGCTGTTCCCGCCTTCATTCTCGAAGAGCCAGTTACAACCTCAGGACCAACAACTGGTGTTATCGCAATATCAGCTAATTCTGTCATTGGACTATTGGCATTACAACTAATACAAGCAACCGTTGCTCCAACTGATTTTGCAAATGTCATTGCTCCAATAACATAAGGAGTTCTACCACTTGCAGCAATACCTACTAATACATCATTTTGATTAAAATCTAATGCTTGTAAATCTGAAGCGCCAAGATCTCGATTATCTTCAGCGTTCTCAACTGCTTTTAAAATAGCTTTATGGCCACCAGCAATTAAACCAACCACCATTTCAGGATCTGAGCCATAAGTTGGAGGGCATTCACTTGCATCTAAAATACCTAAGCGCCCAGAAGTACCTGCACCACTGTAAATTAAACGTCCACCTTGTTGAAATGCTTTAGTTACCGCATCCACCACTTGCGAAATCTCAAAGATAACCTCTTCTACTGCGAGTGCTACTTTTTTATCTTCAGTATTGATAACTTTTAACATGTCAATTGTAGATAAAATATCAATGCATTCACTTTCTTTATTTCGACTCTCTGTTATCAACTGAGTTAAATCAATTTTCATTATAATCCCTACAAGCTAGAGTGTTCATATACACTAAATATTAATACAATTAATGTTTTTTTTGAACCAATATCAAAATTTTCACTAACTACAATTATATATTTAAAATAAAAGTAACTATTGATAATAATATCACATGTTGGTATTTAAAAAAACACTAGGAGGAATTACAAATAATAGAACTATCAATTTAAAGATATTAATATTAATTACTGTAAAACCTATTTCAATTTATATTATTTTACGTATAATCCGGTCGCTTATAATTATAAAGGAAGGACAAACAATGAAATCTATTCTATTTTCGTTTAAAGGACGTATTGGCCGTAAACAATTCTTTTTAGGTATAGGCTGTATGTTATTGCAAACACTAATCTTATTTCTATTATTATCAATGACGTTTAATCCAGAAACACCAGTTCCTGGGCCAGCAGGTTTTGCTATATTAGCTATCATGATGATTTTAAATACATGGCAATCTTTTGCTCTTTATACTAAAAGATTTCATGATAGAAATAAAAGTGGTTGGTGGGTGCTAATAAGCCTTGTACCTCTTATTGGTGCAATATGGATTATCGTTGAGTGTGGTTTCTTAAAAGGCTCAGACGAAGAAAATAGGTTTGGTGAAAACCCTATATTAAATAAATAGTCTTGAACATTTAATATACAAATAATGGAGTTTTAAATCGAATATACAACTTAAAAACTCCATTTTATTTGTGCGTATAATAATGTGCTTGGGCTCTCACCAAATACACTATTATTTTTTCCATCAAAATATTGTGCTACACCGAGAAGTTCCCAATCATCCGCTAATGAATAAGTCTGATTCACACCTACAAAATACGAACCATCACCGTAATAACTATTCATGAAGGTGAACCTCGATAATGGCGATATATCCACACCTAAGCTTGAATACCATGTCCAATGGGTAAAGCTAAGGGTTCTGGCACTAAGTGGAAGGTTAAGATAAGCCATTGCATTGCCAGTATCTTGAGGCTCAGAGATATACATGAGCGAGCCTTGAATTACCCAGTTTTGAGTTCCATCAAAGCGATAATCCATCTCAACACTTGATACACTTGATGCGATTAACTCTTCTTGTTGGGTGCTACCTTCTAATTGATAGCTATCTTGTGTCGGCTCAAACCAACTGAACTCACCACGTAACCCTGCGCCATAAATATCCCCGGCAATACCAGCACCAACTACATAATCTAAGTGAGATTTACCTAGCAGAACCTGCATATCCCACCCTTGATGATTAAACAAATAACGCGCCGCATAGCTGTTTAATTCACAGTCGCTATTGGGGTTAAACACCACATCAATCGAACTTGCAAAGCCAAGTCTTTTGGTGACCATGATTGCATCGGTTCCCGGACGTTCTTCATAATCAAAATCATAAATTGAATACGAGTTGAAGATATCATTTGGGTTCCATACGGTTGTCATTCCCCAATTAATACGAAAACGTCCTGCTCGAAATTGCCAATCATCTTTATTCCAGTTGAGGTAAGCGCGATCAAATTGCGAGTTCCCTACCATTCCCTCTTTATCTATCCAATTTTTAGATAAATCAACATAGCCGGGATCATAAGAGATGAAATCACCATAATTTGGATAGTCTGCGCTATCACCAAATAACAGGCGATTACGCATCCCCAAATTCACTCGTAACTGATCATTAACTCGGTATTCAAAATTAAAACGTTGATGAACGATGTGATCAAAAATAGTATCGCCAGAATTAGGGATGGTGCTGGTCGCCATGTATTTTACATAGCCGTTTAGGTCCCAATCTTTCTCAGGGGCTAAACCAGGAATTTGAGCATAGCTCGATAGGCTAATTGGTAATAAAAAAGGCACGAACCTTGTGAATGCTTTCTTCATCAGTTCATGCCCTCTTAGTGATACCTATTCTAGATAAGTATTATGTTTGTTCGATAACAGTCAGGTTACGACAGTTCCTTAAACTTTATCAACAACTCTTTCTGCTCTTCCGTCAGATTCGTCGGTGTTGCCACAGTAATTACGACCATTAGATCACCCGTCGCGCCTTTACGACTCTTCACGCCTTTTTCTTTCATGCGGAACTTGCGACCATTTTGTGTTCCTGCTGGCACTTTTAATTTAAAGCGACTTTCTAAGGTTTGGATCTCAACCTCTCCACCTAATGCAGCTGTCGCAAAATTAGTGGTTACAGGACAAATTAAATCATTGCCTTCACGTTTTAAATGGGTATGTGGGCGAATGTTAATTTGAATTAATAAGTCACCGGCAGGACCGCCATAAGCACCTGACTCACCTTTACCAGCAAAACGAATTTTTTCGCCGTCTTCAATACCCGCAGGAACTTTTACATTAATTTTTTTGCTTACACCATTAACGGGCAATTCAATCACTTGCTCACAGCCATTAATCGCCTCAGCAAATTCAACGGTTAGATTAAACTGACGGTCTTGCCCCTTTTGAGGACGAGGCTGACGCTGTTGAGAGAACATATCGTCAAATCCACCACCAAATCCTCCACGGCCTCGACCGCCGCCGCCAAATCCACCACCAAAAATATCTTCAAAGCCACCGTAACCTTGACCTCCGCCAAAGCCACCTCCGCCACCATTTTGGAATGCTGCATGACCATAGTCATCATATTGACCACGCTTGTCGGCGTCAGTTAGAATTTCGTAAGCTTCTTTTATTTCTTTAAACTTATCTGCTGCATGTGCATCACCCTGGTTCTTATCTGGGTGGTATTTCATCGCAAGACGTTTGTATGCTTTTTTGATCTCTTTCTCTGTGCTGTTTTTTTGCACACCAAGAACATCATAATAATCACGTTTAGACACGACTTAACCTCGTCAATGAATAGAAACAGGGTAAGAGATAGCTCAAAAACCTGTTATTGAATAAATCTAATCAGTGAAGTTTATGTCCTATCAGATTTAGGTCAAGATCTATCTCACATTATGCGATAAGTTCCTGTCATTTATCCTCTTTAAGCATACCATCTTCAAATACTATAACTCGTTTTGCTCTCTCAAATACTCTGGAATCATGGGTTGAGAAGATAAATGTAGTGCCCTCCTCTTTGTTTAAGCTCTCCATAATATCAAGTAATTCAGCGGTACTTTTAGCATCTAAATTGGCGGTGGGTTCATCAGCCATAATAAAACGAGGCCTTGGTGCTAATGCTCTTGCTACAGCGACCCGTTGCTGTTGCCCACCAGAGAGCTGTGCTGGCCTTTTATGCTGTTGTTGCTCTAATCCCACTTTTTTTAATAGCTCTTGAGCTCTCTGTTTACACTTGCTTTCAGCGTGACCCTGTAACTTCATAACGAACTCTACATTCTCTAATGCAGTTAAAACAGGCAATAAACTGTAGTCTTGAAAGATAAATCCAATATTATCTCGACGAAACTCGATTAGCTGCTTTTCATTCATTAATGTCAGCTCATTCCCATCAATGTTAACCGTTCCCGAACTCACTTTATCAATGCCACCAAGCATATTAAGCAATGTTGTTTTTCCTGAACCTGATGGGCCAATTACGGCAACAAATTCACCTTGTTCAATGTTTAAATCAAGATGATCAACCGCATGAACAGGGAACTCAGATTCTGGATTATAGGTTTTGCATAACTGTTCGATTTTTATCGTCATACTTTTGCCTTATTGTTTCTCTGCCATAGCTTCAACGGGATTCTTTTTAATGATTTGATGTGCAGGGTATAAACCTGAAAAAATACTAACAAGCCATACCATTGTAAAGACAGTGACATAATCATTTAAAGAGACACTTGGGTATAAGGTAGAATCAACACCAAATGCATTCAAGCCTTCAGCCATTGTATCTAGTGGTATACCAGTTTGATTAAGAACATAAATAAAGAAGATCGAACAGAACACGCCTAATCCTGCCCCCACGCCTCCAATAAATCCAGATTCAAGTATGATTAAACGACGTATATTGGTTTTTTTCATACCAACAGCCATTAAGACTCCAAACTCTCTGGTTCGCTCAAAGACAGACATTAATAAAATATTAATAATGCCAAAACCCATTGCTGCAACGAAAATAATAAGAATAATCTGATTACCCGCATCCATCGAGCTCATCATGGTTGATAACAATGGCTGTAATTGAAGCCAATCTTGTACGATATTGTTGCTTTTTGAATGGTTATTTAAAGAAGGAGCAGAAAAGGTCTTATTTAGTTGATCGCTAAAAGCGCTAACTTGATCTTCAGCGTGTAATAAAATTGCAATTTCATGATCAAAATATACTTGGCCAAGTTGTTGAATATCCGTTTTTCTGACATATACATTAGCATCATCAAACGTACTGGATGAGGTTTTAAAGATCCCTCTCACCCGAAACGCTGCACCCGTAACATCGCCAGTCGTATCCGTAAACGTAAGCACTATTTTAGAGCCAACTCTCAGCTTTAGTCGATCCGCCGTTTTCTGTGACACCAAGATAGGATTGCGCCCTTTATCATCAAGCCATTCCCCTTCAAGAATATGCTCTGCAATTGGTGTTATCTTTGGCTCTGACTCTAAATCAATGCCATTAACTTGAATACCACGAGTGCTGCGTGCTGACGCTATCATGCCGTTAACTAAGGTTCTACTTGTCCACGCTTTTACCTGTGGTGCTTGTTCTAACCACTTTGTTATTTCAGCTTCATTATCGATCACCAGATTAATGTCTGGATTTAATGCATAATTTTTTTGATGGATTTGGATATGACTGGTTTGCCATTGGATGGTGTTTTTAACGAGGTTATTGATAATACCATTCATAAATCCCATCATTAGCATCACACCAACGGCTCCAAAGATCATCGCACCTAGCATAATGGACGTTCGTAATTTATTGCGCCATACATTGCGCCACGCTAATTTAACTAGCATGCGAACCTCCTTTTAGTGCTGAAACAATATCTAAATGATAAATACGCCATAATGGATAAATAAGACAAAGCAGCAATAGACCTATCACGATCATAATTTGATCAATAAACAGCCATGAACTAATTAATACAGGAATAATAGGTTCATAGCCCATTTCAAGCATGGCTTGTGCCGTATTTCCGGTTAAGGTAATAGGATTAATATACAAATAGCCTAAGATTGGTGCCGCGATAATCAGCCCAATAACAATACCTAACAAGCCTATAAAAAGGGACTCAAGAGCTAATAATTTTAATAGCTTTGCTCGAACCATTCCTGTCGCTAGCATCACACCAAATTCACGTTGTCTTTCCAAGGTCATCATTAATAAAGTAGCGAATAGACCAAAGCCAACAATGCCATATAAGATGTACATCATGATAATGCCGCTCACCCGATCAATTTGGATCTGCTGTTCCATTTCAGGGCTAAGATCATTCCAAGGTCGAACGGCTACATTTGCTCCATAACCTATTTGTAGATCATCCACCGTTTGCGGCAATTGAGAAAAATCACGAGTATGGAGTACCCAAGCGGTGACTTGATCTTCTGTGCTAAATAAATTGGAGGCTTCTTTGATGGGTAAATAGATAAGTTGATTGTTCAGCTCTGGCATCGGAAAATGCACAATGCCTTTAATTAGGTATAGCCCTGCTGCGGTTTGACCTCGATAACCCTGCCCATACAACACAACCTCATCACCAAGGGTAAGATTAAAAAATTGGGCAAGCCCTTCAGATATCAGTATGGCTTTGTCATCTGATGAAAAATAATCCCCTTTAATCACTTTATCTGCCAAACCTGAATAGGCAGTTTCTGGTTTTGGATCAACGCCCACTACCATGACGCCTTTTGATTTATCATTCGCAGCGGCAAGCGAAAAGGTTTCAATTCGTGGGATAGCAAACTCAATATTAGGCTGTTGCTTGGCTGGTTTGATAAATCCATCGCTCATTGGCAATAAATCATCAATGCTTTGGCTTTCTTTAAACTCAGGGTTTTGCAGTTGAATAAGACCCGTAGATAACCGCGCTGCATTCTCAATATTGGCGGTATAACTGCCCTCTTGAATACTTCGCATTAATAAAGAAAGCAGTAAAGCCAACGCTAATGCAGAGGCCGTTAGTAGGGTTCTTCTTTTTTGTCGCCATAGGTTTCGCCAAGCTAACTTAATAAGCATGTTTACCGCCTAGAAATAAAAATGATTTATGAGATTAATTACGTAATGACTTCATTTGACCTTGCGAGAAAAACTCATCGTTAATAAGAAAATTAAATTGTGCTTTATGAGTGATCATTTCGGTTTTATTACCAGGCTTATCGGCAGGAACCATTTCCATTCTTGTTGCAACCATACGATTCCCCATTTCTTTAATATCATAGGTTGTCATCGTATTAACTAACTCATCGAATTCATCATATGACTCTACTTTGCGTTGTAAAAACGTCTCTTGTGAGATCCACAAACGCACTTTACTCCACACAACTGGCGCATCTGGTTTTGCTATGGCATCTATTACCCATGTCTTGTCACCATCGATCACTTCTTGTTTAACTATTTTATGATCATAATCCACCACAATAGAAGATTGGTTGATCAAATCATCATTGGTAAAATCTGAGCCCATCCATGATTGTCCAAGCATTGAAGGCGCTATTTTTATCACTCTTTCAATATTTGGTATCCAACTCCACATCTCTTTATCACGCTTAAGAGAAGCACTGCCACGATCTTTTGCTGGCCCAGTAATCAATACTAAAGAGAGGTTTTGTTCTTTAGTCCAACTCTTCATACTCATGCTGCGTGTCCAATCAGGACGTATAATATTCATGGTTAACTCGGTATAACTTGAATTACCACGCATTTGAGCATCTGATTTTTCGACTATCTTATTCGCACTAAGCTTTTCTGCTGCAAATACGTGCCCAACAACACCGAAAAATGCAAAAAACAGTGCTATTTTTATAATCAATTTAATTTTCTTTTTCATAATACACCTAGCCATGATGTTTGATTTATGAACATATTTTAGTGGATTTATAATGATTAAATCGTGACCTCTAAGACGAAATTATCCAAATCTCTGTCATGAAAATGTCAAATTCGTTCCATAGCATTCATAATGCGATCGATTAATATGGTTAGCGCTTTTGGTTGAAATTTTCGCTGTTTATAAACCAGATAAGATTGCCTTGGTGGAAATTGATATTCAGAAAAAACCTCAACGAGATCCATCTCTGGAGTGACAAGATGAATGGGTAATCGCGCCGCACCTAATCCTCTAATAACCGCATGCATGACTTGATCCAAGTCGTTCACTTGCAGACGAGGTTGTACATTAATCTGTTTTAGCATTTGGTTTGAATCGGTATAAGTTAAACTTTTCTGGTCATCTAAGCGGATCCAATCAATCACTTCTATATCTGTTACGTCATTATTTTGCCAGTACGATTGAGAGACAAACACGCTATGCTTTGCTAAAAATAACGGACGAGAAATCATCTCCTCTGCTCGACTAATATCAAAAGTTAGAACTAAATCTCGATCTGTCTCAGGTAGAGCGTCTTCAGCACATAAATTGACTTCTATTTGAGTGTGTGGAAATTCCAATAAGAAATCAGTAATCAGCTCTCTAACATAGCTGTTATAAAAACGATAAGGCAGGGATACGCGTAACGTGCCTGTTACTTCTTCTTTATGGTCTTTTAACTGATGGCAGTGACTTTCTAAGTCGGTAAACTGACTTTCAAGTAGTTGGTAATATTGCTGACCGGTTTCTGTTGCAACAAGCTCTCGTCCCTTTTTTTCTAACAAGCGAACGCCGAGTCTTTCTTCCATTAAAGAGAGTCGTCGGGACACGGTTGATACTGGTAGTTTTAACTCTTTTGCTGCGCCTTGTTGAGATCCAAGTTGAACCACTTTGCAAAATAAAAACAGATCATCAATACTTCCAAATATGGAACTCATGGTTTTATTTCTCGCTATTTTTTATCATTAATGAAATTAATATACTTCACTCTATCGAAACAAGCACGGTTAGTGTTAAAAAATAATTCGTTAATAAAGAGAGAAATATGTATGAGTAAAAAACAGTTTTGGGTATCCGCTTTGCTTTCTTCTATCACAATGGCGCTATTAATGTCAGGATCAATGTCTGCAATAAGAATGGGAGGTGTAAGCCTAGAGTGGGTATCCGCTTGGATAGACGGCTTTACTATTGCATGGCCAGTTGCGATTGTGGCAAACCTTACAGTACTTCCTAAGATCCGCCAACTTGCCGCTTGGTTATGCCGAGACAAAAACACTCAAGTTGCCACGGCATCATAGTTATTTGTTAATTAAAACCAACGCTTTACTCTACTGGTATATTCAACAAATTCGTCTCCAAACAAGGTAACCAACATTTTCTCTTCTGGTTCAATTTGAAAGCGATTTATATAAAGAACAAAACCTAGCGCACTCACCAAACCAAGTGGGTGTTGGGTATAAACAACACTACTTAACAAAGCTAATAATAGACCAAGGTACATAGGATTTCGGGTGTATTGATAAATACCAGAGCTAACTAATGACGAGCTACTTTCTGGTTTAAGTGGATTCACCGTTGTTTTGGCTTCTCGAAATTCTTTTACTCCCCATAAAGCAATTACTCCACCTAGAACAATCAAGCTAATGACAAGAACATAGCTCAACCAAGGCAAGTAAAATAGATTAAAGGGAGCAATGTAGTCAAAAACAAATACTGTCACCATAAATAACAGCATTACTAACGGTGGTGGAACTCTCAGTTCTAATTTTGATAGCATATTTTATCCTTAAAAATGTGGTATATTCTTTCCATATTATTGTATTAACTTTAACAGTCGAGATTAAGATGTCATCAGATTTTTATGGCTCTAGTGCCGCCTATGCCCGCCAAGAAAGTGGCTATCGTGAAAAAGCATTAAAATTATACCCTTGGGTTTGTGGTAATTGCGCGCGTGAATTTGTGTACTCAAACTTACGTGAATTAACCGTTCACCATAAAGATCATGATCATACTAATAACCCAAATGATGGTAGCAACTGGGAACTTTTGTGTCTTTTCTGTCACGATCATGAACATTCAAAATACACAGAGCATGATCAGTTTGGGTCAGAAATTAAAGCTGGTGAAGATGATCACCAAGGTGCAACTCACAACCCGTTTGCCGCTTTAAAATCAATGATGAAAAAATAATTCTCATTATATACTTATATGACCTTTCTATTTCACGGAAGGTCATTATCCTCTTCTTACCCCACTAACTATTCAAGCCTCATAATGAAAATCCAAAACAGCCCAATAACTCAACATCAATTCAATGGTGTCGATTTCTATCTAAAACGCGATGATCAGCTCCATCCTCAATTCTCTGGTAACAAAGCTCGAAAGTTCATGGGATTATTGGATGGAGATTTTCCTAATATCACGACAATCATTGGCTATGGATCTCCACAGGCAAATTCTCTGTATTCATTAGCGGCCTTAGCGACATTAAAAAACTGGCAATTAGATTTTTATGTCGACCACATTCCTTCATTTTTGCAAGAGAGCCCAAAAGGAAACTACCGTGCAGCATTAGCACTTGGGGCAAATATTATTGCTCTAAATACACTTGAAAGTGCAAAACAAGATGATGGTTCAATATTAAACAGTTTGGATTACATTCAACAAGTACGACAGCCCAAAGAGCATGAACTCTTTGTACCAGAAGGTGGTCGTTGTGGCCTGGCAGAAAGTGGCGTAAAGCAATTAGCTCAAGAACTTATCCTTTGGAAAAATGAGCAACAATTATCGCAGCTGACTGTTGCTCTACCCTCTGGTACAGGAACAACCGCACTCTTTCTTCATAAGCATTTAAAAGCACACGATATCAAAGTCATTACCTGTGCTTGCGTTGGCGGAAATCAGTATCTCACAGATCAATTTTTGGAGCTTGACGAAACCGACCATCCAGATATATTAACACCAACTAAAAAGCATCACTTTGGTAAATTATACCGCCATGATTACGACATTTGGCAACAGCTTAAAACACAAACAAACGTTGAGTTTGAGCTATTATACGATCCATTAATGTGGCGCTGCTTAGTCGATTGGATGCTAAACAATACAGAGCAAACGCTAGTTTATATCCACCAAGGCGGTTTATTAGGTAACGAAAGTATGTTACCTCGATACCAACGAAAATTTGATTGAAGCATAAATAATCAATCTTCTATTCAGCCTGCATAACCTGGGCAGATACGAGTAAAGCACGTATAATCCTCTCAATTAATTTTAGAAAAGACGTTAACATCATGATCATTTTCACTACCAATTTCGGCGATATTCACATTGAGCTAAATAAAGAAAAAGCACCTGTAAGCTCAAAAAACTTTTTAAAGTACTGCCAAGACGGTTTTTATGAAGGCACCATTTTCCATCGTGTTATTAAAGGTTTTATGATCCAAGGCGGTGGTTTTACTACTGATATGCAAGAAAAAGAAATGCGCGCCCCTATTGTTAATGAAGCTAATCGTGGTTTAAAAAACTTAAATGGCACTATCGCAATGGCTCGTACTGATGCACCTCATTCTGCAACCAGTGAATTTTTTATCAACATAGCAAATAACACCTTCCTTGATCACACTGCAACCACAAACGCTGGTTGGGGCTATACGGTATTTGGTGAAGTGACGATTGGTATGGATGTAGTTAAGAAAATTGCCAAAATTAAAACTAAATCTGTCGGTGAATTTGACGATGTTCCAAAAGAGATCATCATCATTGAAAAAGTAACGATTACTGAAGATTAAATCATCTCATCATATTAACGAGGCATAAGTAGCCTTTGCTTATGCCTATCATCAATACCTCCTAATAACACATTCATCAATACCTCCTAATAACACATTCATCAATAAGATACTACGACTCACTGACAAAACTTACAAACCCAGACATTACATTACAAAATCGCGACAGATCTATAAAACAAAACCCTGTACATTAGCCCACAGTATTTCAGTCTTATACGGTTAGTGCTTCATCAAGAATAAACCTTTCCTATATGTATAGAAAAATACAACAAATAAGTCACATCTTATTTAACACCACTTTTTCTGATTAATTAGAATAAAAGCACCCCTAAATTATGTATACAAAAATGCAAGTTTTAGTGTGCTCCAATAACTAATTATCAGTACATAATAACAATTAATAGGTCTTATTTTGAAACCAGGACAAACAGGTCTTCGCCGCGTTGTAGATGCAACGGGATATTCAATGAAAGGATTAAAAGCAGCTTGGATTAATGAGGCTGCTTTTAGGCAAGAAATTATTTTAGTTCTTATTCTTTCTTTTATTGCTTTCCAATTACCAGTAAGTCATTTAGAACTCGCTCTTCTTATTGCTAGCTTGCTTCTAATTGTTATTGTTGAACTTATTAACTCTGCTATAGAAGCTGTTGTCGATAGAATCAGTGATGACTGGCATGAATTAAGTGGTAGAGCTAAAGACATTGGTTCTGCTGCTGTTTTTGTTTCTCTCTTCTTAGCATTTGTTGTTTGGGCTTTAATTTTAATTGATAAACTATGAAAAACAATAAACCACTAATGAATAGAAACCTACCTTTTGTTGCTTTCACTCTCTTACTTGCTATCTATTTTATTACCGTTATTAATATTTCGCTTTATAAAGAGTTAAATAATATTTTAGGACAACTAGATAATGTAAAAATAGGGTTTATTCTCTCTATTCCATTCTTCTTTTTGGCCATCTTCAATTTACTATTTACTCTTTTTACTTGGCCAAAATTTAGTAAACCTTTTTTTATTATTATTACAATAATATCAAGTGTCGTAAGCTATGCTAGTTATAACTATGGCATACTTTTCGATCAAAATATGATCGTTAATATTGTAGAAACTGACAGTAGTGAAGCCACCTCTTATTTAAGTACCTACTCTGCCATCTGGGTTCTACTAATGGGAGGGATCCCTTCTCTTTTAATCTTCAAAGCTCCTCTACCAAAGCGCATTAAACTTGTGAAGTTGGTCTTAGCAAAAATAGTCTCAATACTGGTATCTATTGCTGTTATCGGAGTTATAGCTAGCCTATATTATCAAGATTATGCCTCTGTCGGTCGTAATAATACGATCTTAAAAAGGATGATAATCCCTAACCAGTTTATATCCAGTACTGTTGGCTACATTAAAAAAGCCTATTTTTCAGAGCCTATTCCGTATAAGCAAATAGCCCTAGATGCCAAGCAAATAACAAAGCTACAGGATAAAAACAACACAAAGCCGACATTAATTGTTTTTGTGGTTGGAGAAACAGCACGCTCACAAAACTATCAGGCAAACGGCTACCCTCGCCCAACTAATCAATATACTCAAGACCTTGATATGGTGTCTTTTCAAGATGTTGATGCCTGTGGTACAGCAACGGCTGTCTCTGTCCCTTGCATGTTCTCTGCGTTAACCCATCACACCTTTGATCGCAATAAAGCAGATAACCAAGATAACCTCTTAGATATTCTACAACGTGCAAACATATCTCTATTGTGGAAAGAAAATGATGGTGGTGATAAAGACGTAGCCAAAAGAATCAACAAGATGTCGGTTGATCGCTCAAGAAAGGATGCTGTGTGTAATGGAAGTACCTGTTATGACATCGCTCTTTTAGAGAATTTCGAACAAAATGTTGACGACCTAACGGGTAATAGAATGATTGCTATGCACTTAATTGGTAGTCATGGACCAACTTATTACCAACGCTACCCACAAGATAAAGCGACTTTTCAACCTGATTGCCCACGTGCCGATATTGAAAATTGCTCAATAGAAGAGATCGTTAATACTTACGATAACACCATCCTCTATACAGATTACGTCATCAGCCAAACTGTAGCTAAGTTGAAATCATTACAAGATAGATACAATACAGCCCTGATTTATGTTTCTGATCACGGTGAATCTCTTGGTGAAAATGGCATTTTCTTACATGGTTTACCCTATAGCCTCGCTCCTGAGTATCAGACAAAAGTACCTCTTATGGTGTGGATGTCTCCAAGCTTTAAAGAAAGTAAAAATGTGAATTACGACTGTTTACAACGCCGCTCACAGCTACGTAACAGTTATTCCCATGACAATATTTTCCATTCAGTTCTCGGCATCATGGATATTGAAACAAAAGAATATAACAAGACATTAGATCTGTTTAGTTTATGCCGAACATCACAGAGAAAAATTACATGAAAAAAATACACTTTGGGCCATTGCAGCCCATCATTACCTTTGCTCTCATCGCCTTTAGTATTCTAACTATTTCACGCTTAGGTCTTACTATTTGGCTTTCTGATCGCGTATCAAACGTTAACGGTTGGAGTGACGTTCTATTACAAGGAGCGAGGATAGATATTGCTACATTATGCTGGTTATTTATTTTGCCTTCATTACTTGCTTCGTTAATACCAATGCGCGGTATTATTGGCAAGATTTGGCGACTAATCTTACGTATTTGGTTAGTTCTTGGTTTGTGGATCATTGTCTACATGGAGTTGGCAACACCTTCCTTTATTATGGAATATGATTTACGACCAAATCGCCTTTTTGTTGAGTACCTTATTTACCCAAAAGAAGTTTTTGGCATGCTATGGTCTGGCTATAAACTTGAACTTTTCATTGGATTTATTGGCTCTACGCTAACTTTATTCTTTGGTTGGATGTTAAGTGGGAAAGTCACTCAACGTCACATACCAATGAAGATTTACCTACGTCCTCTTCTGGCAATTGCAGTATTACTCATTGGTGTTTTAGGCGCTCGTTCATCTCTTGGTCATCGTCCTATTAATCCAGCGATGGTCGCTTTTTCAAGTGACCCATTAATTAATGACTTAGTATTAAACTCTTCTTATTCACTATTGTTTGCTGTTAATAATATGAAATCAGAACGCAGTGCAGACAAATTCTATGGCAAGATGAATAGCGATAAGGTGATCGAGTTGGTAAAAAGATCATCAGCAAAATCAAATTCTTTTGTTGATGGTAAATTACCAACGTTAAACCAAAATATTGCGACTTATCAAGGTAAAAAGAAAAATCTAGTTATCTTGTTACAAGAGAGTTTAGGTGCTCGATTTGTTGGTGAAATGGGTGGTTTACCACTAACACCAAACCTAGATAAATTACTAAAAGAGGGTTGGCGTTTTAACCAAATGTACGCAACAGGTACACGCTCTGTTCGTGGTATTGAGGCGATGATTACTGGTTTTCCACCGACACCATCACGCGCCGTTGTTAAGTTAAGCAAAAGCCAAACTGGATTTTTCACTATTGCTGATTTACTTAAAAATGAAGGGTACCACACACAGTTCATCTATGGTGGTGAATCTCATTTTGATAACATGAAAAGCTTTTTCTTTGGAAATGGATTTGAAGAGATCGTAGAAGAAAAAGATTATATAAATCCTGAATTTAAAGGTTCATGGGGAGTAAGTGATGAGGATTTATACAATAAAGCCCATGATGAATTTACTCAACTGAATAAACAAGATAAACCTTTTTTCAGTTTGGTATTTACTTCAAGTAATCACAGTCCCTTCGAATATCCAGAAGGAAAAATTGAGCCCTATGATACAGAGTTTAAAACTCGTAATAATGCCGTAAAATATTCAGATTATGCTTTGGGGACTTTCTTTGATAAAGCCAAAAAATCAGAGTATTGGGACGATACCATATTTATTATTATTGCAGATCATGATGCTAGAGTGTATGGATCTCAGTTAGTACCTGTCGCTCACTTCCATATTCCTGCACTTATTTTAGGAAAAGGTATCGAGCCAAAAATTGATGAGCGATTAGCTAACAACATTGATATACCGCCCACTCTTCTTTCTCTAATAGGTGTTGATGCATTAACACCTATGATTGGACGAGATCTAACTAAACCTCTGGCAAAAGAAGATGAACGCGCAATGATGCAATTTGATAAGAACTTTGGTTATTTAACCAGAGATAACTTTGTTGTTTTCTCTCCAGGAGAAAAAGTAACCAGTTATAAATATGACTTTTCAGATAAGACATTAACCCCTAGTGAGGTCGATAAATACTCTCTAGATAGAGCAAAAGCAAATGCCTTGATTGGATCGATGGCTTATAAAAATAATTGGTATAGCTCTAAATATTAGATTAGCGCCATTTATCATAGAGCTGTTCTTACATACTAGAAATAAAAAAGGTTGCGATTTATTATCGCAACCTTTTTATTGTCTCATTGTCTTGAAATCTGTTCTTAATCTATAGTGATAAAATTACCCCAGCTATCGCCGCACTCATCAAGTTTGCTAATACACCAGCAGTAATCGCCCTGAACCCCATTTTAGCTATGAATGGACGACGCTCAGGAACAAGACTTCCCAAACCACCAATCAAAATAGCCATCGTTGAAATATTGGCAAAACCACACAATGCGAAAGTCACTATTGCAACTGAATGCGGACTTAATTGATCTTTCACTTCCATCAATTGAATAAAGGCAACAAATTCATTCACAACAATCTTATTACCAATTAATGAACCAGCAAGAACAGCTTCGTTCCACGGTACACCTAACAAGAAAGCCACTGGGGCAAATAAATAACCAAGGATCAATTCAAAGCTCAAATTAAAACCAAATAAATCACCTACATGACCAAGCAAGCCGTTTAATAGTGCGATCACACTCACGAACGCCAATAAAGTTGTCCCGACTGCTACTGCAATACGTAAACCAGACATTGCACCATCAGCTAATGCTTCAAATACATTAGTTGCGTGATCGATTTCTACTGAAGTAATCTCATCGTCATTGTTCTCTTCGTCACCCGGTGGCACCATCATTTTTGCCATTAATAAGCCGGCAGGTGCTGACATGAATGCCGCTGAAATAAGAAAATTAAGATCTACGCCCAGTGAGGCATAACCAACCATAGTACCACCAGCAACTGACGCTAAACCACAAGTCATTACTGCAAAAAATTGCGAATCACTCATGTGCTTTAAATACGGTTTAACTACAAGTGGAGCTTCAACCATACTTACAAATATATTTGCTGTAGCTGCAAGTGATTCCGCACGGCCAGTGCCCAATAAACGTTGTAACCCACCACCGATAAAGTTGATCACTTTAGGCATTATACCAAGGTGATAAAGTGCTGAAATTAATGCTGAGAAGAAAATAATGATCCCAAGAACATTAATCGCAAACACAAAACCTACTTTACCAGTCGCTAACCCACCAAACAGAAATGCGATACCTTGTTGACCGTAATCAATGATGCCTGAAACACCTGCGGTTACTGAGTTTAAGACCTCTTTACCAGCAGGGACATAAAGTACCAACAGAGCAAATAAAACTTGTAAACCAAACGCCAAAGAGACAGTTCTTAAAGGGATATTACGGCGATCAGTCGAACAAAGATAAGCAAATAGTAAAATGGATAAAATACCAACGAGCGATGTCATGATAGAAACCTGTGCTATCGAAAATGAATCCGCATTCTAATGCGCAAAGGTTTGCGTGCAAGTCGGGTTTGCTAACACCCTGTTAATGGTGACTTAGATCACACTCCGTAGGTGTTTTTAAGTTATTGATTTATAAAATAACTTGAAGTCTAAAAGTAAAGATTATTGCCATATGGAAAAGATATTTTTTTCAAGGTAAATAATTAACATAACACCTTGATTAAAAAGGAATCATTATCTAGGTGATAATTTAACCAATAATGTATTGTGCTCATCATTTCTAATTACAGCTTTACCCATTTCATCAGAGCTTTATCCCAATATGGTTGTGGACCAATATGCTGACGTAAGAAATCAATAACAGCGCTTATCTTTCTTGGTAAATGCTTACGGCTTGGATATACCGCATAAATTGGCATTTTTTGACTTGCTTTCCAATCGGGTAATAGCTGAATTAATTTACCATCATTAAACTCATTAGTTAGCAAATAACTGGCTAGATAAGCCACGCCCCACCCTGAAATAGCAGCATCCCTTACCGCTTCTGCTAAATCAACACGATAATTTCCAGACACCTTAATACATAATGCTTCGTTGTCTTTAGTAAAATCCCAATTGCTGTAATCGCGATGACAACTTTGATAAGTCAAACAATTATGCTCTATTAAATCTTCAGGATGGTGAGGAACGGTTTTATCAATTAAATAACTAGGGGCTGCTGCAAGTATAAAGTGTGAATCAGCTAATCTCTGTGCTACATACCCTTCTGGTAAATCTTCAAAATTAGTAACCCATAAATCTAAACCATCTTTTAACATATCAGCACGATGATCAAACAATCTAACTTCCACTTGAAGATCAGGGTATTGATGACGTAATTTATCTATTGCTGGAATAATATGCATAGTACCGAAAGATTGGGATAAACCTAAGCGTAAAACCCCTGCGACTTCATCTCGCTCATCATCCATAATGGCACTGGCTTCAATCATCGCACTGTGCATCTTTTCGCAATACAAATAAAATTGTTGTCCTGCATCGGTAAGCGTTAATGATCGTGTCGTTCTTTGCACTAACTTAACGTTAAGATCGGCCTCTAATATCCCAAGCTGCTTGCTTACATGAGAAGTTGACACTCCCATTTGTTTTGCGGCAGACGTAAAACTCCCCGCTTTTGCTAGAGTGTAAAATATCACCATTTGACTGGCACGTTCATGCATCATTGTTCCTTTAACACTAAGGATAATTAGGGCGCAGATAATACCATTAGTAAAGAAATTTACCGAAAAATATCCTAATTCCAAAAATTATCACAGTAAAAAGCCAACCTCTTAACAATATAGAAACTGTAAACACCTTCATCATATTAATAAAATGCAACATAAAGTGACTCAAATCACTAAATTTAAGTAACAATATTATCATTTCACAGCAAAGTGAGGCACAGCACATTAAAATATATTTGATTAAGCCAGAATCACGCAAATATTATTTTATTGCGGGGGATTTATGAAGGAAGTGCAGTTTAGAACGATTGATCGACTATTTATAAAAATGTCAATTAATGACAAGATGTGGGTGGTTTTCATTTTATTTTTGATCACAATAACATCGACAGCGGGCGCTCGTTATTTCGACAGCATTGAACAAATTGAAACTCAGTCTATTACTACTGTCGAATACAAACTTCAAGGTATATTAACTAATCCGGATGTTAATACACTCCCATCATCTCTGCATAAAAGTAATAATATTCAAGCGACTCAATACAAAAATGGTATTGTTACATCAAGTGCATCTCATTCCTCTGGTCAAGTATTTTCATTAACAGAAAATGTGCGCTCATTGGAGGAGAATAAAAAACAACAGGCCCTAATTTCCTTCTTTCTCACTTATCTTTGGGCAATTCCTTTTGGTATTTTCATTTATTGGGTTGCCACTTTTCTTGGTGGTGCGCTGTGGGTTCTATATACAACCACAGAGAAAATTGGTGCCGGAGATCTTACCTCACGCCTAAACTTTCACCCAGGCCGTGATGAGTTTGGGATCATTGGTTGTGCTTTAGATAAATCAATGGACACACTTACTGATCTTGTTGTTAGTGTTAAAGATAATGTAGAGACTCTTACTAATACTTCGTCCTCTTTTGAAGAGGAAATGAAAAAAAGTGAAGAACAAATAGCAAACCAATATGCATCTCTAGACTCGGTTGCTACTGCGATGGAGCAAATGACCGCATCGGCACAAGAGGTTTCAAATATTGCGCAAAAAGCAACAGAGCAAACAGATCAAGATGCCAAGCACGTAGATTCCAGTAATCAACGAGTTCAAAAAGCTATTAATGAAATTGGTCAGCTTTCTCAATACATTGAGCACACCTCCCATTCAGTGGCAACTCTGAATGAGAATACCACCCAAATTAATGACGTCATTACAACAATCAATGCAATTTCTGAACAAACGAATCTATTGGCATTAAACGCTGCCATTGAAGCAGCTAGAGCTGGAGAGCAAGGTCGTGGTTTTGCCGTGGTGGCCGATGAAGTTAGAACGCTAGCAAGCCGTACTCAAAGTGCAACCGTAGAAATTCAAGTAATGATAGAAAAACTGCAATCAGAAAGCCAAAATATTGCCAATATCACCAAGCAAACAGTCAGCCAAGCCCATAGCAGTAGTCATTTGATTTCAGACATTGGTAATAATGTAAGTACCATTGCTAACTCTTCGACGACTTTAATGGATATGAGTATTCAAATTTCAACCTCTTCTGAAGAACAAAGTGCAGTAGCTAATGACATAGCCTCTGAACTCAGTGATATTCGACTTCAATCAAGCACGATAAAGGCAGTGGCTGAGCAATCATCAATTAAGATATCTAACATCACACAAGCCTCACTCTCTCTTGGGGAAGCATTAAAACATTATCGTACTATTTAATTCTAGCGCTAATGCAATTCATTAACTTTATAAAATTAGGTCAATATAATAAGCATATTGACCTAATTTTCATCCATAAAACCACTTAGGTTATACCTTTTCAAACGTTACTGTACTCTTCACTATTAATGATAAAAACTCTGTTGAATCTGATTTTTTAGTAGAGTTTTGCAAAGTTTGTTTGTTTCGATTTAAACGTTCTCTTAGCTCTTTCATCTCTTCTTGAGTTGAGCTAATTTTCTCATTAGAAACTGAATTTTCCATTTAAATACCTTTTACTATTAATTTAATACCTCGTATTATTATTCAATATTTTGATATTCTATAATTAATAACTATCTGATAAATAGATGGGTCTAACCAACGGACGAATGAACTATGTTTAATCTTCAACAACTCGAAACACTGGTACTGTGTGTAGAATGCGGTTCATTCTCTGCTGCTGCTCGAAGATTAGGTAAAGCACAATCTGCAGTTAGTACCGCAATCGCAAACCTAGAAATAGATGCTGGAATTGATATATTTGATCGCTCAACTCGCATTCCTACATTAACGCCTCATGGAAAGCGCCTATATACCCACTCTATTCATTTACTTTCACAAGCAAAAGAGATGAAAGCTATGCTCCACTCTTTTAGTGTCGGAGTAGAAGACACATTAACAATCGTAATAAATGAACTCTTACTAACACCTAACTTTTTTAATATAATTAATAGTTTCTATCATGAATTCCCACATACTGAATTACATATCAATACAGCAGATAATAAAGAAATTAGTCAATTAATTGCACAAGGAAATGCATCGTTCGGCTTTATGCTATGTGAAGATTTTATCCCTCAAGACGTTGAGTTAGGCCTAGTAGGATACTTACCAATTTCAGCAACTGCAGCAATAGAGCATCCACTGCATGAGCAAGTATCAACGACACTTGATGAACTAAAAGGATTTCGTCAAATATTACTCAATAATATGCAAGGTCCTTGGAATATCCATTTCTCACCATTAATCACTAGAACTAATGATTTAAATACACTTCAATCACTTCTTGCTGCGAATAATTCTTGGAGCTTCGTTCCTGATCATATCATTGAAAAAAACAACGCTATAAAAATAATCGAACTTGATTCAGAAGAAAAAAACTGGCTATTACACATAGATCGAGTTGTACCTAAAAACAAAAATATGGGTCAAGCATTTACTTGGCTTTATCAAAAATCAATTCATATGTTTGAAGTACAATCAGATAAATAAATGTACGTTACAGATACCTTAAGCTAGATTATTTTTCTATAAAATATTCAGACAAGATTTCATGCCATTCTGTCGTTTCACGTATATGTAATAAGGCTCGATTAATCTCTTCAGCATAAGGACTACCTTCAATCAGAACTAATCCGTAATTTTGTTTTTCAAGTTGATAAGGAAGTACTGTAAAATCAGAAAAACGCCCTGCTGTTTTCCCTTGTTTTATCATATAACGTAAGACGGCGTCGTCTGATACAACCGCACTTATTTCATCATTATCTAAAGCTATTAATAGATCATCCATCGTGTTGTATTTTTCATGTGCAATACTATGATCACTTAAGAATAAAGAAGATGTGGTCGATTTTAATGCTCCTGTTTTTATTTTAGATAGGTCATTTACGCCTTTCACGTCAAATCTTAATTGCTCTAAAGTTAACGAACTTGCGAGAATTGCTGTAATACTGGCAATAAATACCGTAGAAAACATCGCAAGTAATACTGTCATCATACGAGCTGGTAACGTTTTGAACTCAAAATAATTAAAAGGACCTTTACTAATGAATAAAATTCCTAAAATAAGTGCTTCAGCTAAACGCCCCATTTTCGTTGGCATCGAATATAGCTTATCGTTCTTCTTATGCTCTAAACAGTAATAAAAGCTACCCACCATCATTGCAACGAAAAAAAATGCGCCAATAACTTTCCACAATTTACTGTTTGTTATCACACTGATAAACGAATCCCAATAACTTTGTTTTTTTACTGCAATAGCTAAATGAGTTTCATAAAAGGAATGAGAGAAATCAACGTGTTCTTCACGATCTGGGGTTATTGAAATACAAGAAACACCGACATCAATAATCTCTTTTTCCGCCGACAGTAAGAGATCTTCTAATTCATAATTTTGAACAGAGTAACCGACTCCCATAGTTTCAGCTATTCGCTGCCATAGCATCATACTTAAACCATTCCGATCTTTAACTTCTGCATTAAAGATAAAAGGTGGGCAGTGATACGTACCGACTTTTAGGGTTCTCGCTTGAACTTGATTTGGTAACGTAACTAAAAATAAAGTCGCACATAAAATAGTCAATAAACGTATGTGATAACAATATCTTTTACTTTCATCTAGCATAGTATTCTCCCTAATACGTGGTATCACGCTCTAGGGTAGTTCGAAAAAGAGATGAAATAGAATGTACAATATCGAAATTACCCTACCGAATTGATTTCTCTTACTAAAATGTAGCAGCTGAACAACATTTTCTCGACTAGTTATCCATATTAATTAAGATCTTTAGCCAAATTCATTATGAAAAAAGTCTATATCTCAGAGGTAACTCAACATTTTAAAAATCAATATTAATGAGGTGAGACTTAAATCAATTCATCAATAAAGCGACTATCAATACTTATAAAGTAGGACACAGAATCAATATTCTAGGATACACTATAGATATTAAATTTTGCTCAATAATTAAAATAAACATCGCTCATCTAACACTAATTACAACACGACAGTTCACCTTCATCATTGATAACTAAAAAGAGAATATATTTTGAACGACTTATCGAAACTAACCGTTAGAACTCGACTTATTATCGGATTCGGGCTCACCCTTTTCCTTATGTTGCTATTAACCATACTAGGCATCCAAAAAGTAAATATTATCGATCATACGTTAACGGAAATTACAGATGTTAACTCCGTAAAACAGCGTTATGCCATTAACTACCGTGGTAGCGTTCATGACAGAGCGATTGCAATCCGAGATATCGCAATTGCAAGAACACCTCAAGAAATATCCAAATTGGAACAAGAGATTAATCAGTTGAAAGAATTCTACCGAGATTCTGAAAACAAGATGAATCAAATGCGCTCACAAGGTGTAATGTTCACCAGTGATGAACAACGAATTTTATCGAATATAGAAAATATTCAACAGCAAACATTACCTTTAGTTGAACGTATAATTAATGATAAAAAATCAGGTTCAGTGATGACTGATACCATTTTAGACTCAGCTCGTCCTGCCTTCATACAATGGTTAAAAGTGATTAATGAGTTTATTGATTATCAAGAGGCTCGTAACCAAGAGCTTACTCCTGAAGCACGAAATGTTGCAGGTGGTTTCCAACAGTTAATGCTTTGGTTAAGTGCATTTGCTTTAACGTTATCTTTATTTATTGGCTTCCTAATTGAACGCAGCTTCCGAACATCTCTAGGTGGTGAACCATGGCAGTTATCTGAAATGATCAAAAAAATATCAGAAGGTAATTTATCACAATCATTTGATAAGCCAGAAGAAGCTGTTGGTATTTACCGTTCATTAATTACTCTTAATGATAAAGTCGGCTCTGCAATTAAAAACAGCAGCGAGATATCAAGCCGAGTAGCCCTATCTTCAGAGCAATTAACCGTTGTAATGCAAAATACGGCAAACAATGCTCAACATGAGTTAGCGCAAGTAGAAGAAATCTCACACTCAATTAGTGAATTATCTAACACATCAAGAGAAGTGACCTCTAACGCTACGCATGCTGAAGATGAAATGAAAAAAGCCATTGATAGTGTTTCACAAGGTAATAAAGCCTTAGATGAATCAATTTTACTGACTCAAAATATTAATGAATCAGTACAGCAAACAGCAAATATGATTGCTGAGCTAAAAACTAATGCGATGGATATTGGTGAAGTAACTGCTGTGATCAGCTCTATCTCAGATCAAACTAATCTTTTAGCGCTAAATGCCGCAATTGAAGCCGCCCGTGCTGGTGAATATGGCCGAGGCTTTGCCGTGGTAGCTGATGAAGTACGTAATTTAGCCTCTAAAACACAAGAATCAACACAAAGTATTCAAGACATCATCGCTCAGCTACAGGCTCAATCAGAAAAAGCCAATGATAATATGATCAGTAATGTGGAGTTAATTCAAGAATCAGTAGTTTTATCTGAGAATGTAAAATCATCTTTTGATTATATTTCCAATTCTGTCGAATCGATTTCAAAAATGAATTCTTTGGTAGCTAGTACCTCTCAAGAGCAATTTAATTTAACCGAAAAAATTGCATTGAATACCACTAATACTTTTGATCTAGTAAATCAAAATGTCTCTGCGGTAAATCAAACACAACAAGCCGCAAAAGAGTTATCTCAACTAGCTATAGAACAAAAAGAAGAGTTAGCTTACTTTAAAATGTAACTCGAATCGAGTAGGAGGAGGCCTCGCGGCCTCCGTCCTCTCACACCACCGTACAAGCGTGGGTCGCATACGGCGGTTCCGAATACATTTTCAGTGCCTTATACCCATCCAATAATGAGTATAATCCC
>Ga0316197_10000522_pt1 | contig 26708 bp, 30 predicted proteins | sample OudBiesiAoxic_MG_FD_204939 | JGI IMG/M metagenome (GOLD analysis project Ga0316197, IMG submission 204939) | Coastal sediment microbial communities from Oude Bieten Haven, Netherlands - site A oxic | ecosystem: Environmental > Aquatic > Marine > Coastal > Sediment | place: Netherlands... | reverse complement strand
ACTCGGGCGTCATGACGTAGAGCGTGAGATCGGAGTGGTCGACGATCTCGGTGTCGGCCTGGCCGATCCCCGACGTCTCGAGGATGATGAGGTCGTAGCCGGCCGCCTTGACGAGATCCACCGCGGATGCGACGTGTGGCGAGAGCGCCAGATTTGCCTGTCGAGTTGCCAGCGACCGCATGAAGACCCGCGGATCGGAGGCCGAGTTCATCCGAATCCGATCGCCGAGGAGGGCGCCGCCGGATCGACGCCGCGAAGGATCAACCGAGATGATGGCAATCGTTCGATCGGGGAAATCTGCGAGGTATCGGACAACGATCTCATCGATCAACGAGGACTTGCCCGCACCACCGGTCCCCGTCATGCCGATGACAGGTGTCGCCGTGCCGGCAGCCGCGGAGCGGACAGCGCATGCGAGGCTTCCGTCGGATTCCAGCTCGACGGCTGAGATCATCCGGCCAAGCAGTCTCGGCGTGGCCACGCTGAGGTCGCCGGGATCGAGGACGGTCCCGTCGACAACTGGGAAGTCGGCGCGTTTGAGCAGATCGTCGATCATGCCCTGGAGGCCGAGGTCCCTCCCGTCGTCGGGCGTGTAGATCCGCTCGATCCCGGATCGCTCGAGCTCCTCTGCCTCGTCCGGAAGGATCGTCCCGCCTCCTCCCCCGAAGATCTTGACGTGTGAGGCGCCCGCCTCGTCGAGAAGCCTGCGCACGTAGCGGAAGAACTCGAGATGTCCGCCTTGATACGAGGTGATCGCAACCGCCTGGGCGTCTTCCTGCACTGCGGCGACCGCGATGTCGGCCGCCGATCGGTCGTGACCGAGGTGGATGATCTCAGCGCCGCTGGCCTGCAGGATGCGGCGCATGATGTTGATGGCCGCGTCGTGGCCGTCGAACAACGACGTGGCGGTCACGATGCGAACATGATGACGCGGTTCGTACGGCACGGACCCAGGATACGTCGTGGATGCCCGCTCATCATCGATCCGCCCCTACGCGTAGGGTTGACGGGGATGCACAACGCCGACTGGAGCCCCGTTCACATCCTGCCCGAACCGGGCTCGGAAGAAGAACGGGCTCGGTTTCACGATCTGCAGCGTCGACTCGTGCCCCTGGTGTCGACGGTGTTCCCGGATCGAATGGCGGAGCGGACCGTGGTGGTTATCCCGTCGCTCAGCCTCGATGCGGATCAGCTCCACCGCATCGACGGAATCGTTCACTACGAGGAGCGGATGTTGTGCCTGCTGATGCTCCTGCGCATGCCGCGCACCCGGATCGTCTACGTCACGAGCCGCCCGATTCCCTCCACCATCGTCGACTACTACCTCCATCTCTTGCCGGGCATCCCGTCGCACCACGCGCGCAATCGGCTGACACTGCTGTCCTGCAACGACGGCTCTCCCAACCCGTTGAGTGAGAAAATCCTCCGGCGGCCGCGGCTGCTCGAACGGATCAAGGAGGCAGTCCCGGATCCTGAAACGGCGCACATGACCTGTTTCAACTCGACACCCCTGGAACGCACGCTCGCCGTTCAGCTCGGTATCCCGATGTACGCGAACGATCCCGACCGTCGTTGGCTTGGCGGCAAAAACGGAAGCCGGGCCGTTCTCGCAGCCGCAGGCATCCAGACTCCGCGGGCGGTCGCCGGCGTGCGCGACGCCGACGACATCGCCAAGGGACTCGCCGAACTCTGCGAAGAGGACCCGGCGCTCCGCCGAGCTGTCGTCAAGCTGGACGAGGGTTTCTCGGGCGAAGGCAACGCTACATTCGACCTCGAGGACGCACCGCCTTCCGGTGTGAGAGCCTGGGCGCTCGAGCACCTCATGGAACGGCTTACGCCGATCGCATCGGGGATGACGGCAGAACGATTCGTCGAGAAGCTCCAGACGATGACCGGAATCGTCGAAGCGTTCATCGAGTCGGAAGTCAAACACTCCCCATCGGTCCAGTGCAGGATCGACCCCCTCGGCCGCGTCGAAGCGATCTCCACCCACGAGCAGGTCCTCGGCGGGTCAACCGGCCAGGTGTACGAAGGATGTACGTTTCCAGCGGACGCCGCCTACCGGAGCGACCTGCAGGAGGCCGGGCTCAGAGTTGGGAAGGAGCTGGCAGCCCTTGGGGCCCTCGGGCGCTTCAGCGTCGACTTCGTTTCGGTTCCGACCGAATCCGGATGGGACCACTTCGCTCTCGAGATCAATCTGCGAAAGGGCGGCACGACGCTCCCGTCGCTCGTGCTCCAGTTCCTCACCGACGGTTCATATGACTCCGAAACGGGGACCTACCGGTCGGCGCTGGGCAGCGAGTTGTGTTACTACGCAAGCGACAACGTTCAGTCGGATCGCTACCGGGGCCTGCTCCCCGAGGATGTGTTCGACGTCATCGTCTGTGACGGCCTGCACTTCGATCAAGCGCGACAGTTGGGGACGGTGTTCCACATCATCAGTGCCGTCTCGGAATACGGAAAACTCGGGATGGTGAGCATTGCCGGAACGCCTGAGGCTGCACGTGCACTCCACGACCGGACAATCGAATCTCTCGATCGCGCCGTTGCCCCGTCAGGCTGACTCGAAGAGGCCCTCGGGCGGTGCAACAACGACGACGCTACGTTCGAGATCGACCTCAGGAACGATGGCGTCGACGAACGGAACCTCGAAACGCCCGGCCTCGGTGCGCACGGCAAGGCGATCCTGCGCCGCTCCGAACTCCACAGATTCGACCACACCGACCGACTGACCGTCGGTGTCGACGACGTCGCAGCCGACGAGGTCCTCCACCCAGAACTCACCATCGTCGAGGTCGCGACGATCTGCCGGGTCGATTGTGAAGGAGGTGCCGCGAAGTGCCTCAGCGCCGGTCCGGTCGCCAACCTCGGCGAACCGAACGAGGAGATCGTCGCGATACGGCGCCGCCTCGACAACGGTGTACGGAGCGGGGGGGTGGGCGTCGCTCAGGAACTCCGCGCCCGAGAACCACCGGTTCTCAGGATCATCAGTGAGCGGACGTATGACGACGGCCCCATTGATGCCATGGGCCCGGCGGACATATCCGACAAGGATCGGGTCCACGTCAGTCGAGGAAGTCGACCTCGACCGAAACGCCCTCTTCGTCGCCCGCGACCGAGGCAACCGAGCGGATTGCACGAGCCACTCGTCCGCGGCGGCCGATCACGCGGCCCATGTCGGACTTCGCGGTCCGCACCTCTGCAACGATGGCGTCGTCGCCGTCAGGTACGATCTCCACCTGGACAGAGTCCGGGTCGTCAACGATTTGGGTGACGACGTAGGTCACAACCTTCTCGACGATGCTGCCTTGATTCATGCTTCGTCCGTTTCGGTAGCGTCCGTGTCTTCGATCGTTGTGATCTCAATGGTGTCGTCGTCAGCCGCCTCAACCGCCTCAACGGCCTCGTCCGCCTCTTCGGCTTCGACGGCTTCGATGACCTCTTCGGCCTCTTCCCGAATCTCGTCGAGCATCACCGGAGCGGCCTCCACCGGCGCCTTCTCGGGCTTCTCACCCACCGTGTGGATCTCACCGCGAGCTACCTTGAATTCGGTCCAAGCACCGGAGATCTCGAGCAGCTTCTTCGCCCGATCGGTCGGCTGCGCGCCGTGCTGGAGCCACTCAACCGCGCGTTCGTTGTTGATCTCGATCAGGGACGGATCCTGGCGGGCGTCATACCGGCCGATCTGCTCGATGTACTTGCCATCGCGCGGCTTGCGTGAGTCCATCACCACGACGCGATACGAGGGCTGCTTCTTCTTACCCATCCGCGTCAGGCGGATCTTCACCGGCATGTCTACCTCTTCTTCTTGCGGCCCATCGCAGGCATTGCGAGCCCGGGGATGGGGCTCTTGCCTCCGGCGAACGCCTTCATCATCTTCTGTGTCTCGGAGAACTGCTTGAGCAGCACGTTGACGTCCTGCGGCCGCGTCCCCGAACCCGTCGCGATGCGGCGCTTGCGGCTCCCATTGATGATTTTGGGATCCCGACGCTCCGCTGGGGTCATCGACCGGATGATGGCTTCGACGCGTGCCAGTTGACGGTCGTCGATCTCGACGTCGCGCAGTGCCGATCCGGCGCCTGGGAGCATACCAACCAGCTGCTGCAATGGCCCCATCTTCTTGATCTGCTGGAACTGATCGAGGAAGTCTTCGAGGTTGAACGAAGAGTCCATGAGCTTCGCGGCCGCCGCTTCGGCCTCTTCCTCGTCATAGACCATTTCGGCCTTTTCGATCAGCGAGAGCACGTCGCCCATGCCGAGAATGCGCGACGCCATCCGCTCGGGATAGAAGACATCGAGTTCATCGATGCTCTCCCCGATGCCCACGAACTTGATCGGCTGGCCGGTCACCTCGCGAGCCGAGATTGCGGCACCACCGCGGGCGTCGCCATCGAGTTTGGTGAGCACCAGGCCGGTGAGGTCGGTGTATTCGAGGAAGCCGTTCGCAACATTGACCGCTTCCTGACCGGTCATCGCGTCAAGCACCAGCAAGACCTCATCCGGAGACGAGGCCTTCCGAACGGCCGCGAGCTCCTTCATCAAGTCTTTGTCCACCTGGAGCCGACCGGCCGTGTCGATGATCACGACGTTGGCACTCTCGCTCCTGGCCTCCTTGAGGGCGGCCTTCACGAGCCTCGGAGCCCGGGCCCTCCGGTCAACGTAGACGGGAACACTGATCCGCTTTCCCAGCGCCTCGAGCTGGTCGATAGCCGCCGGGCGCTGGAGATCCGCAGCCACGAGCATCGGGCGTTTCCCCTTGCCCTTCAAGTGTTTCGCCAGCTTGGCTGCGGTCGTCGTCTTGCCAGACCCCTGCAGTCCCACCATGAGGATCACGAGCGGCGGGGCGGCGGGGCGAACAAGCGGGACCTCCTCGGCCCCGAGGGTGACGATCAGCTCTTCGTGGACGATCTTGATGACCTGCTGGCCGGGCGTGAGGCTCTTGGTGACTTCGGTGCCGACGGCCCGCTCCTTCACGCGCGCCAGCATCGACTTCACAACCGACACATTGACGTCAGCCTCAAGGAGCGCGATGCGCACTTCTCGAAGAGCGTCGTTGACATCGGATTCGGACAACCGTCCCTTGCCCCGCAGCTGCGAGAACGCCTGGTTGAGCCGCCCGGAGAGAGAATCGAACATGGGACGGTGAGTCTACGGCTCGCCCGGGGACACGTGATCTGCGAGACTCGGAGCATGAATCTCACAGTGATCGATCATCCGCTCGCCCGACACTATCTGACCGTTCTACGCGATAGCAGCACAACACCCGAAGCGTTTCGCGCTGCAGCTCGCGGGCTGACGTACAGCCTCGTGCTCGAAGCCACAAAACGTCTCCCACTCACAGAGATCGACGTCCAGACGCCGATCGAGAAGACCATCGGATACCGCGTGGATGATGTTGTGGCCGTCGCGGTGCTTCGTGCCGGTCTCGGCATGCTCGATGCGGTCCTCGAAATGATTCCAGACTGCAAGGTGGGTTTCGCCGGCGTGCAGCGGGATGAGGAGACAGCGCTCCCCCAGGAGTACTACGCACGGCTCCCCGACTTGTCGGACGCGTCGGTGTTCATCCTCGAACCGATGCTTGCCACGGGTGGATCTCTGTCGTGGGCCGTCGAAAAGGTCAAGTCGTCGGGTGCCCGCGACATCACGGCGCTCTGTGTCGTTACCGCCCCAGAAGGCGTCAGACGGATGTACGACGATCATCCCGATGTCCACGTGATCGCTGCGGCACATGACCGTGAGCTCAACGACCGGGCCTACATCGTGCCGGGACTCGGAGACATGGGCGATCGGCTCTTCGGAACGTTGTGAGCGCAGCGCCCGACGCTCATGCCATCAAAGCGGACCTCGTCCGCTCGTACGACTCAACCGCAGTTCGGCGCGACGAACGCGGGGAACCAGGGTGGCGCGATGAATATCGCACCGGACTCGCAGCGACGATGCGCTCCGAGCAGAAGACCCGTCTGCTCGAGATCGGTGCGGGCTCCGGCCACAGTGCGGCGTTCTTCGCTGGCGACGGATTCGAGGTTTCCGCCATCGATCTCTCGCCACTCAACATCGAGCGCTGCAAGGCCAAGGGGCTCGACGCCCAGGTGGCGGACTTCGCCGACCTGCCATTTCCGGACGATTCGTTCGACGCCATATGGAGCATGAGTTGCTTCATGCACGCCCCGGATGCCGAGTTGGCGAAGGCGATTGCCGAGATGGACCGGGTGCTGATAGCCGGCGGGATCGCAGTGGTTGGCCTATGGGGAGGCGACGGGTCGACGGGCATGGTTGATGACGACGTCCACGATCCGCCGAGGTATTTCGCGTGGAGGACCGACGATCAGGTGACCACGGCCTTCGGGAAGGCCTTCGTCGTCGAGCGCTTCGAAATCATCCCCGAAGCCGAAGACAGCTCGGTCGACGAGCACTACCAACTCGTGACCATGAGGAAGCCGTGAAGGACTTCAGTGACGAGGTCGCCACCGTGCTGATGCGTCTCGAGCCCGGCGAGGTCATGTCCTATGGCGAAGTGGCGGAGGAGGCCGGATTCCCAGGAGCGGCCCGCGCCGTCGGCAACCTCGTTCGCACGACTCCCGGCCTCCCCTGGTGGCGGGTCGTTGCACAGTCGGGCCGATTGGCACCGGGTCATGAGCAACGTCAGGCCGAACTCCTTCGTGCTGAAGACGTCACGATCACCAACGGCCGCGTCAGAATGGTCAAGAATCCACGAACGAGCTCGGAGGACACATGAGCTACAGCATGCCGGAGCTGATCGGCACCAAACGCGATGGAGGAGTCCTCGCCGCCGAGGAACTGGAATGGATCATCACGGAGTACACGGCCGATAGGATCCCCGACTATCAGCTGTCGGCGTTCCTGATGGCGATCATCTTCCGGGGTCTGAACGGCGACGAGCTCTCAGCGTGGACCGACGCCATGCTCCACTCGGGTGATGTCCTCGACCTGTCCGCCACGTCGATGCCCAAAGTCGACAAACACTCGACCGGCGGTGTCGGCGACAAGATCAGCATTCCTCTGGCGCCGCTTGTGACCGCCTGCGGAGTTGCTATTCCGATGATGTCGGGGCGAGGCCTCGGACACACCGGCGGTACGCTCGACAAACTCGAAACGATCCCAGGATTCGAAACGCGTCTCGACCCCGAGGTGTTCACGCGTCAGCTCGATGAACTTGGCCTCGTTCTCGCCGGCCAATCCGAGACGCTGGTGCCGGCCGATCGGAGGATCTACGCCCTGAGAGACGCAAGTGGCACCGTGCCTGCGATCCCCCTGATCGCATCGTCGATCATGTCGAAGAAGCTCGCCGAAGACCTCGACGGACTTGTTCTCGACGTCAAGATCGGCTCGGGAGCGTTCATGAAGGATGTGGCGTCCGGCACGCAGCTGGCCGAGACCATGGTCGGGATCGGGCGGTCCCACGACACTCCTGTTGTCGGCTTCCTCACCGACATGGACCAGCCACTCGGAACCGAAGTGGGGAATGCCAACGAAATGGTCGAGTCGATAGCGATCCTCCGCGGCGAGGGGCCGCCCGACTCAACGGAACTCACCCTCCGGCTCGGAGAGGAGATGCTGCTCCTCGGAGGTGTTGCCGCCGACCGAGCGGAGGCCAGAGCACAACTGCAGGCAGCCGTAGTGTCCGGATCCGGTCTCGAGGTATTCGCGAAGGTCATCGAGGCACAGGGCGGGGATCCAAGCGTGCTCGAAGATCCATCGCTCCTACCGTCTGCAGCGAGTGCGCACACGGTCGTCGCCGACCGGGCTGGTTTCGTCGAACGGTGTGACGCGCTGGCAGTCGGTCGCTCCGCGGTGCGACTGGGCGCCGGTCGCCAGGCGAAGGAGGATGACGTCGATCCCGGCGTCGGGATCACCATTCACGCAAAGGTTGGGGACGCTGTCACCGTCGGTGATGCCCTCGCAACCGTCCGATACAACTCGGAACCGCAGTTGCGCGCCTGTCTTCCCGTCCTCGAACCCGCTTGGGTGATAGCAGATGAAGCACCGCCGTCCCGTCCCTTGATCCTTGGAGAGGTGAAATGAGCTACGAAGACCTGCAGGCGGCCGCGGCCACGATCGCCGAACGGACCGGTCGGGACCACCACGATGCAGCGGTGGTCCTCGGATCGGGCCTCAGCAGCTACGCAACGTCCTTCGACGACGCGATCGAGATTCCGTATGCCGAGATTCCCCACTTCCCTGAGCCGCGGGTCGTGGGCCACGGCGGAAGCCTGTTCTCCGCACCGGTAGGAAATGGTGCCGTGTTGCTGTTCGCGGGCCGGGTCCACACCTACGAGGGCTGGCCGCTGGACGAGGTCGTGTTCGGTGTTCGTACTGCTGCACTCGCGGGGGCGCGTTCGGTGCTGCTCACCAATGCAGCCGGCGGTCTCGGCGAAGGCCTCGCCCCCGGTGACCTCGTTGCCATTCGCGACCACCTCAACTACACGGCGCGGAACCCCCTGGTCGGCGTCAACGACGATCGACTTGGACCGCGGTTCCCTGACATGAGCGAGGTGTACTCAGTCCGTCTCCGCAGCACCATGAAGCGGGCATTCGAGGCCGCGTTGGTCCCGTACCACGAGGGTGTCTACGCCTGGTTCCTCGGACCGAGCTACGAGACGCCGGCCGAGATCGAAATGGTGAGGAGGGCCGGCGGCGACCTCGTTGGCATGTCGACGGTTCCGGAGGCGATTGCACTCAACCACATGGGTGTCGGGGTGGCCGGCATCTCTCTGGTCACGAACTACGCAGCGGGGATCACCGACGCGCCACTTTCGCACGAAGAGGTCACCGAGACGGCCGCCGAAGCGCGGACACGCTTCACCGATGTGCTTGATGCGCTCCTCCCCATGCTCGTGGACGGCTAGAACGGGTTTTTGAGTCGTCGCTCAAAGTTGGGGTATGATCCTCATACCCGAAACAAGGAGCGACATCGTCATGAGAATCGCGGTCTGTGTGAAGCAGATCCCAGACCCGGCGACGCCCTACGAACTCGCCGAGGACACCCACCGCGTGGTTCGCCCGCACGATCAGGTCCTCGACGACACCGACCGGTTCGGCGTCGAGGTTGGGCTCCAACTGGCCGAAGCGAACGACGGTTCGGTCACCCTCTATTCGATGTCCCCTTCTGGGTCTCTCCAGGGAATCCGCCAGGCCTTGGCGATGGGAGCCGACAAGGCGGTGATCATCGACGACGAGGCCCTCGCAGGATCCGATGCGTTGACGACATCGAGGATCCTCGCCGCGGCGATGGAGCGAGAGGGATTCGACCTGGTGATCGCGGGCACCGAGTCAACCGACGGCTACTCCGGCGTCGTACCGCAGCAGATCGCAGAGTTGCTCGACGTCCCGTCACTCACGTTCGCACGCAAGGTCGAGGCGGCAGATGGCGTTGTCCGAATCGAGCAGCAGACGGCGGGCGGCTACGACGTCGTCGAAGCGCCCCTTCCGGCGCTGCTATCGGTGACGTCCGGCGTCGTTGAGCCCCGCTATCCCACCTTCAAGGGAATCATGCAGGCCAAGCAGAAGCCGATCGACACACTCACGGCGGAAGACCTCGGCTTCGCCGCCGATCAGGTCGGAGAGGCGGGCGCGGGCCAGACCATCACTTCGGTCGATCTGGTTCCGAGTCGAGAAGCCGGGGAGATCGTCGAGGACGACGGGGATGGATATCTCAAGATCGTCGCCCTCCTAGAACAGGTGAAGGTGATCTGAATGGCAACCTGGGTATTCAGCGAGGAGATCGACGGACACGCATCCGCATCTGCGCTCGAACTCTTGAGCAAGGCTCGGACGATCGGTGAGGTGTCGGCGTTCCACATTGGAGCAGGAGCCGATGCCGCAATTGCGGAATTGGGTTCACACGGTGCATCCACCGTCTACCACCTCACTACCGACGATCACCTGCCATCGGCCCCGGCAGCGGCGGCACTTGCCGCCCTCGTCGAGGAGCACGGTATTGAACTGATCCTGTTCGGTATGAACAACACCGACCGTGACGTCGGCGGGCGACTCTCGGCCCGACTCGCGCGGCCGGTGCTGGCCAACGCTGTTGATGTGTCGACCGATGGAGCGGTCAGCGTCACGAGTGAGATTCTCGGAGGGACGCAGGCCGTCATCACCGAATTCACGGGACCCGCACCCGCAATCGCCTTTGTTCGGCCGAAGGCGTTCGCTGCGGAGCCGTCGAACGGCGGAGTTCCGACCGTCGTCCCGGTCGCCGCGCCGGACATCGGCAGATCCGGCAGCGCCGTGATCATCGAATCACACGTCGAGGAGAGCGAAGGCCCCGACCTCGAGGCCGCTGCCGTGGTGGTGGCAGGCGGACGGGGTGTTGGCAGCGAAGAGAAGTGGGCCGTAGTTGAAGACCTGGCTTCACAACTCGACGCTGCCATCGGCGCGACCCGTGCTGTGGTTGACGCCGGATGGGTCCCGGCGAGACTTCAGGTCGGCCAGACGGGCAAGACCGTCAAGCCGAACGTCTATATCGCTGCCGGCGTCTCCGGCGCGATGCAGCACCTGGTCGGAATGAAGGATTCGGGAACGATCATCGCGGTGAACAAGGACGCAGAAGCCCCGATCTTCGCCGTCGCGGACCTCGGGATCGTAGGAGATCTGCATCAAGTGATCCCAAAGCTCACAGAAGCCCTGGGACAGAAGTAGTAAGAAAGAGCAAAGAGCAAAGACAAAAGAGCAAAGACAGACCCGTCCTTTGTTCTTTGTTCTTTGCTCTTTGTTCTTTGCTCTCTCTACTGGAGATCCGCGGGGCCGAATGATCGCGGCAGAAGGTCTTCCAACGTGTACTCAACAGGCTCTCCCGCTTCGTCGGTCAGGATCACACGTCGGACATTGAACTCTCGCATGATCTGACGACAGTTGCCGCAGGGCGAGCATGCATCCCCGTCGAGGCAGGTGACGGCAACGGTGTCGATGGCCCGGACACCATGAGCCGCTGCATTGGAGATGGCGTTTGCCTCAGCGCAGATCGAGGCACCGTAGGCGGCATTCTCGACGTTACATCCCCGGTATTCGACACCGTCAGATGTCACAACAACCGCTCCAACGCGGTAGTTGCTGTAGGGCGAATACGACTGCTCCGCGGCGTTGCCGGCTTCTGCGATGAGGCGCTGTGCGTCTGTCATGGCTCCAGGAGGGCTTCGACGAATACTCTCGGTTGGAATGGTACGAGATCGTGGACACCTTCGCCGACTCCGATGTACTTCACCGGGATGTCGAGCTCTTGCTCGACTGCGATGGCGATCCCTCCGCGGGACGTTCCATCGAGCTTCGTTAGGACGATTCCGGTGACACTGACGGAATCGGCGAAGCTGCGCGCCTGGCCGATCCCGTTCTGGCCGGTGGTTCCGTCGAGGACCAGCAGAACCTCACCGATCTCCCCGGCTTCGCGCCTCAGAACCCGGGCGACCTTCCCGAGTTCGTCCATGAGGTTGGACTTGGAGTGGAGTCGACCGGCGGTATCGACGAGCACAACGTCGGCCCCCGACGACTCGGCAGATTGATAGGCGTCATACGCCACCGAAGCCGGATCGGACCCCGGAGCGCCGGAGATCACCTCCACACCGACCCGTCCTGCCCAGGTGCGAAGCTGCTCGTCGGCCGCGGCTCGGAACGTGTCGGCGGCGCCCAGTACGGCGGTCTGATCACTCTCACCAAGGAGGCCTGCGATCTTCGCGATCGACGTCGTCTTGCCCGTGCCGTTCACTCCAACAACCAGCACGACGGCCGGCTTGCCCTCGAGGTGCAACGACCGGTCGCGGCCCGAGAGCTGGGCGATGAGGGCTTCTTCGAGCAGTTGGCGTGCTTGTTCCCCATCGGAGGGTCGTTGTTTGCGCACCGCCTCCACGGCAGCGGTGGAAGGGCCGACTCCGACGTCCGCAGCGATCAGGGTCTCCTCGAGCTCATCCCAGAATGCGTCATCGAGGTTGTCGGAGCGGAGCAGCGTTCCGAGTGTTCCGCCGATGGCCGACCTTGTGCGGGACAGCTGGGATCGGAGGCCACGCTCGGGAGCCTTGACGGTAGATGGAGCCGACGGCTGCGCCGCAGAGCGCGATCGTCGAATCAGAACGATGGCAACAATCGCAGCGATCACCACCACTACCACGAGCAGGATCAACAGGTTGGTATTCACGAATTCTCCTTGCGACCGAGAACGGGACCTAGACGGTCGCGTTCACCATGCGTCGTGCGAGAACCTTCGAGGACTCGCCGGGCTCCATGGTCACGCCGTACAGCATATCGGCGGCTTCCATAGTGTGTTGCTGATGGGTGATGATGACCAACTGGGCGGATGATCGCAGCGTATCGACGAGCCGCAGGAAGCGATGCAGGTTCGCGTCGTCGAGCGCCGCCTCCACCTCGTCGAGAACGTAGAACGGGCTCGGCCTGGCGCGGAATACGGCAAACAGGAACGCCAAGGCGGCAAGGCTTCGCTCACCGCCGGAGAGCAGCGCAAGTCGGCCGACCTTCTTGCCGTGAGGCTGCGCCTCGACCTCGACCCCCGACTCCAGGGGATGATCGGGATCAACCAAACGGAGCCTGCCTCGGCCCCCGGGGAACACCTGGGTGAAGTTCTCCTGGTACAACGCCGAGATCTCCTCGAAGGCAACCATGAACAGGCTTGCCATCTCCTCATCAAGGGCGGCGATCACCTTTCGGAGCTCACTCCTCGATTCGTTGAGATCGCCGAGCTGATCGTCGAGCTGTGCAACCTCGCCTGCGAGTTCGTCGTACTCTGCGGCCGCCAAGGGGTTGATCGGCCCCATGCGCCGCAGATCGGCCTCGAGGCTCGCGAGGCGGTCCTTGGAGTCAAGACTCTCGTCAAGCTCCGGGCGGGGGGCAGCAAGCGCTTCTTCAACTGATGCATCGGCGTCTCGGCGCAGCCGCTCGGCACTCGATTCCATGCGGATCCGTGCTTCGGCCAGCTCAACCGCGAGGATCGATCGGCGCTCTTTGGCGAGCGAGATGGACGCTTCGAGCTGCTCTCGTCGTGTCTCGGCAGTTCCGAGCGAGTCGGCAGCGTCCCCCACTTCGAGACGAAGTTCACGTTGCCGCGCTCTGAGTTCGGCAATGTGGCCTTGAGCGATCACTGCAACGCGGTTCGCCCGGGATTCGATGTCAACCAGCGCCGAGATCCGCGGGTCATCGTCGGGAAGGAGCTCCAGCTGGTTCAATTCGAACTCCACACGTTCAATGCGTCGCTGGAGCAGCGTTCGCCGTTCCGCGAGGCCCGCGAATTCGGCGGCAGATTCCTCGCGCATCCGGCGGGCTACCTCGCGGCGCGCCGCGACCTCTTGGCGCCGCTGGTTCAACGCTTCCCACGCGGCCTGCCGGGCGGCTTCTTCCCCCTCAAGGTCGGCAAGTCGCTCGCGAAGCTCTGCGATTCGTTCGGCTCGCGCCTCATCGGCCTCAGCCAGTGCCGCAGATCTCATCTCCAATCGCTCGAGCTCTGATTCACCTTCCGCGCGAGCGCGGCCGACCAGGTCGAGAGCTTCGGTATGGCCGGCGATGCGGGCTTCAAGAGCCTCGACGTCGTCCAATGCGGTCCGTTCAACCCGTTTGGCCGCTTCGAGCTCCCGCCTCGCCGCGGTGCGGCGGCTCTCCGTTCGTGATCTCTCTCGCTCGGCGATCTCGAGCTCGACACGTGCCGCCTCGAGAGCAGCGAATCCCGTCCCATCGGGTTGGGCGACGTGGATCCCGGACTTCGCAATCACATCACCTTCCGGGGTTACGGCGCGCAAGTGCGGATAACGCTCGGCAACCCGCCACGCCGCTTCCCACCCAGCCGCATACACAACATCACCGAGCAAGGCTTCTGCAACGCCTTGGTCGGCTCCGGGCCCAAGAAGATCAACAAGTGCATCAAGGCCGAGTTCGTCGGCAGCGGCGCGGGCGGGAACGCCGGATGCCTCTACGGGAGTGACAAGTGAGATGCCGCCCAACCCTTCCGATTTGAGATCGGCCGTCAAGCTGTGGATGCCATCCCGATCAGAAGCGAGGAACGCGTCCGCCCATGCCCCGAGCGCACGATCAACTGCGTCCGCAACCTCGGGAGGCGCATCGAGCGACGCGGCGACAACACCGATGACACCATCGTGACGCTCCGTCATCACGCGAGCGGCCGGATCCCCCATGCCTGCGATGGCCGCCTCGTGGGCCTCGATCCGAGCCTCACCCGCTGCGACCGCAAGAAGCACATCTGAATGCTCTCGATCGACCTGCTGCCACTTCTCGTCTGCCGCTTCGCGATGCGTTCGCGCTTCGTCGTAGCCGCGTTGTGATGCCGTCACGGCCGCGTCGGCCTGCTGGATCGAACGGTTCAGCTCAACAACTTCGCTCGTCTCTTCGTCGAGACGATCAACAACAACTCGACGACGTGTTGCGATCGCGTCGAGCTCACGATGATCCCGCTCCGCGCCATTCTCGAGAGCCCGAAGATCCCCACGCAGATTCGCTACGAGGCCTTCTGCGGGCAGTTGGACTTGTTCGGCGATCGTGCGTTCCTCGTCCTCGAGCGCTTCGAGTGCGACCGTGCGGCGTTCGACCTCGTCGGCAAGTCTTTGCTCGGTGCTGGTTGCCTCATCGACTCCTGCGACGAGCTCTTCAAGTTCGGTGGCGAGATCGCTTCGCCGCTCCCCCGCACCCTCGATCCGGCCCTCGATCGCAACCCGCCGCTCACGAGCCACAAGGCCGTACCTTCGAAGGCGTTCGACGACGGTCTCGAGGCGAGCAGCCGCGGCGGTATCGCGTTCGAGGGCGGCACCGGCGGCACCGGCCGACGAACGCAATCCGCTGAGTTCCTGCAAGAGGTTGGCCAGCTCCGCCTCCTCGACGACGAGCTGCTCCGATCGTGACACATCCTCGGCTGAAGCCTCGGTTTCGCGACTGCGAAGTTCGCGAATCGCCTCGGCGCCGAGCCAGAGCCTGAGCGCTCTCGCCTCCGACTTCACCGACCCGTGGCGGGCGGCCGCGTTGGCTTGGCGCTTCAGGGGCCTCAGCGCCCGACGCTTCTCGGAGAGAATGTCATTGAGACGGTCGACATCCTGTTCGGTCGCATCGAGGCGTCGAATGGCCCGGTCCCTGCGGCCGCGGTGTTTGGTGATTCCGGCCGCTTCTTCGATGACGGCTCGGTGTTCGTCCGGACGGGCCGTGAGCACCGTGCCGATCTGACCTTGGGAAACCAAGACGTGCTGGTGCCGGCCGACCCCGCCGTCCGACAGCAGTTCTTGGATGTCAAGGAGGCGGCAGGGTGTCCGGTTCATCTCGTACTCGGACGTGCCGTCACGGTAGAGACGCCTCGTGATCGTGATCTCGGAAAGGTCGATCGGGAGGAAGCCGTCGCTGTTGTCGAAGGTGAGCGCCACCTCGGCGCGAGAGACCGACGGCCGGGTCGCCGTCCCGGCGAACACCACGTCCTCCATCTTCTCGGTCCGCAGGGACCGGGTGGCCTGCGTACCCATGACCCAGGCGATCGCATCGAGCAGATTGGACTTCCCGGACCCGTTCGGCCCCACCACGACGTTAACCCCGGCATCGAATTCGAGCCGGGTCCGGTCGGCGAAGGACTTAAAGCCGACAAGCGTGAGCTTCTTCAGCAGCACAGCGGAGGAGCATAGTGCCGCGAATTACATGCGTGTGACTATGAGACGCCAGCCGTAACGTGGTTCGGGCAGTGGAGCAGAGGCGTCTTGGCCTCTCCCGCCGGAGGTGGGAGAGGCGCGAGCATCCGGCCGAAAGGCCGGAGCGCAGCGGAAAGGGCTTTGGGAGCGTGCACACGAAGGTGAGGTCCGACGACTGGGTGAGCCCTCTGCGGCCGAGCATCAGCTCGGCCGCGTCTCCCCCGCTTGACAGCGGTGGAGACCAAGGCACGTGTCTACTCAGCGCCGTCCAACAGCTCCAGGGCCTTTCGCGCCGCGTCTTGTTCGGCTCGCTTCTTCGAGGTGCCCGAACCGCTGGCGAGGTCCTCGCCGGAGGATCGCGCAGTTGCAGCGAAGTGCTTGGCGTGCTGCGGTCCGGTCTCGGTGACGGTGTACTCGATGGTCCGCCCTTCGGCTACAAGGGTCTCTTGGAGCCGCGTCTTGAAGTCGCGCTGTCCCGGTTCGCCTGCCCGCTCGCGGATCATCGGGCCCCAGTGGTCGCGCACAATCTGGTGCGCGCGGGCGAATCCGGCATCGAGGCACACGGTCGCGAGCAGCGATTCGACCACGTCGGACAGGATCGACCGTTTGCCGCGACCCCCGGAAAGCTCCTCACCGCGACCGAGGAGCAACCGATCATGCAATCCCCAGGCTTCGGCGATTGAGGTGAGAGCCGGTTCCGAGACGACGGCCGCCCGGAGCAGCGTCATCTCCCCCTCGGTCGCCGTGGGGTATTCCTCATAGATGAAGCTCGTCACGGCAAGTTCGAGCACCGCATCTCCGAGGAACTCGAGCCGCTGATAGTCCGAGGACCGCGGGTTTTCGGAGGCGTACGACGGATGGGTGAGCGCCCTCTCGAGCAGATCGAGGTCGGTGATTCGATAGCCGAAGACACCTTCGAAATGGTCAGTCGCGCCCACGTGATCGAACGCGTTTGCGCTCATGTCGCGGCTCGTCCGATGCCGTCGGCAACGAGGTCCACGAGCCCGTGGCCCGCGCCTTCCGCCGCCATGCTGATCGCGTTCGCCACTGCGCGATGCGAGCTCGCCCCGTGGGCGATCACAACCACACCCTTCGTCCCGACAAGGTGGGCACCACCGATCGTCTCGGGATCGATGTGTTGCCGGAGCTCCATGAACGCCGGCATCAGCTCTGCGAGCGCGGACTGATATTCATCAGCCTGCAGGAACTCCATCAGCACACGGAAGAGGGCGCGGCTGGTTCCTTCCCCAGTCTTGAGGAGCACGTTGCCGGTGAAACCGTCGGTCACGAACACGTCGGCTCGATCTCGACCGAGATCACGGCCTTCCACGTTGCCGACGAAATTGAGCCCGCCGACACCGGCAAGAAGCGGGTAGGCAGCCTGTTCGAGATCACGCCCTTTGCCGGCCTCCTCCCCGATGTTCAGGAGCCCGACACGCGGGTCCTCGATCTCGAGGAAGACCTGAGCCACGGCGTATCCCATCACGCCGAACTGGGCGAGTTGCTCCGGGCCAACTTCAATATTGGCGCCGACGTCGAGCACGACCTCGCGGGTAGGAAAGATTGATGCGATCGCGGGCCTCGATACGCCGCGGAGTCGGCCAATCACAAAGGCGGAGGCGGCAAGCGCGGCTCCAGTACTCCCCGCTGAGACCAATGATTGGGCTTCGCCGTTCTTGATGAGGCGAGCGGCGACCATGATCGAGGCATCTTTCTTCTCGCGTACGGCACGGGAAGGATCCTCACCCATCTCGACGACTTCGCTCGCGTGGACTATCGGAAGGTCGGCATCGAAGCGCTCGAGAACCGGAAGGATCTGATTCTGGTCACCAACGAGGAGGACGTCGACGCCGTCCGATGCAGCATCAACCGCTCCACGAACGACCTCAAGCGGAGCGTGGTCGCCACCCATCGCGTCGACGACGACCGTCGGCATAACGATGTCAGACTTCTGCGATGACTTCGCGGCCGTTGTAACTGCCGCACTCATGACACACGCGGTGTGGGGTGTGCTTGGCGCCGCACTGTCCGCAGGTGGCAAACGTCGGGCTCGACACCTTCCACTGTGCTTTGCGCCGGCGAGTACGTGATCGCGACATCTTCTTCTTTGGAACTGCCATCAGGAGAACCTCGTTTCGTCAGTCTCCGGGCGGGAGAAGATCGCGCAGCACGGCGAACGGTGAGCCGGTGTCGTCCGGATCGCCCGGGGGGTCGGTATTCAAGTCCGTTTCTGCTGTACTCACAAGTCCCTTGCAGGTTTCGCTGCAGATCGGGAGGAGCGGAAGGCCAAGAAGGGTGTCGTCGCGGAGGAACGGTTCGAGGTCGATGATCGTGCCATCGATCGGGTAGGCATCCTCGCCGGGATTCGTCTCGAAGAGGCCTGTCACCGGATCACATCCGTCGTCAACAAATTCGGTGAGGCATCTGCGGCACGTGTGTTCGACCGTACACCAGACCTCTCCACGCACCAGGATTCCGCCTGGCACCGGTGCGACGGACAACTCGGCGACCAGCGGTGGATCGGGCATGATCCGACTCATCTCCAGGCGCCAGTCGACGACCGCCTCGACGACAACAGGCCGCGGAGGAACATCCCGCCCCAGCAGATCCGAAACATCAATGACAAACGGAGATCGCCTCACGAGTACGTCCACCCCACGTCTTTGTCCCTGCTACTTGCTTCTTGCGGCTGCTACTGGCTCACCGGAGGCGGTTCACTCGGCGGCAGCGACTGGTGCAGCTCGGATCGTGCCTCACGGACATACCGAAGCAGTTCGGCGAGAACCTGCTCGGCTTCGGCGAGATGCCGTTCGGCGAAGTCCTCCGACTCGAGGCGAATCCGGCGCGCTTCGGTCTCGGCGTTTCGGACCAGAGTGTTCGCCTCTTCGACAGCTTCCTGCACGATGTACGACTCGGAAACCATCTGATCGGATCGCTGCTTTGCATCCGCGATGACTTCGCGGGCCTTCTCGTTGGTCCGAGCGATGTAGGCCTCGCGTTCCCGCACCATCCACCGAGCGGCTCGGAGTTCCTCCGGGAGCCCACTCTGGATCCGGGCGAGTTCGTCGAGCGTGTCGTCCTGATTGATCATCACGCTGTTCGACAGCGGAACCTGGCGCGCGTTCTCGATCTCGATCATCAGATTCTCGAGCATGTCGAGCAGCCCGCCCGGCACCGGCGGCGGCGATTGGGGATGATCGGGATGATCCATGGTCATGCGTAACGCTCCTTCATGGCAGCCGCGACACTCGCAGGAACGAGCGCGTCGATCGCCCCGCCGAGACGGGACACCTCTTTGACCAGCGAAGACGACAGATACCCGTACTCGGGTTTGGTCGCCACGAATAGCGTGACGATCCCGGACAGGTGACGATTCATCTGCGACATCTGGAATTCGTAGTCGAAATCGGTCATGGCCCTGAGGCCCTTGACGACAACATCAGCCCCGGCCTGTTCTGCATAATCGACGAGCAATCCGCCGAACGACCCGACGCGGACGTTCTCCCACTGCGAGCAGAGATCGGTGAGCATCTCGATGCGCTCAGCATCGTTGAAGAGTGGGGACTTGGACGGATTGCGGATCACGCCAACGATCACCTCGTCGAAGATACCGACGCAGCGCTCGATGACATCGAGATGCCCGTTCGTCGGCGGGTCAAAACTGCCGGGGACAAGCGCCGCGGTCACGGTTGCTCCTTCTCGAGGATCCAAATCTCACTGTCACCGTACCGTCGCCGGTCGGTGCACTGCAGATTATCGGACTCCGGCGCTGTTCCCCCCGCCCGGCGGTGCACGACGATGCGACCGTCCTCGGAGAGGCGATCTTCGACGAGGCCGAGGATACGGTCCACCCGTTCGTCGTCAAACGCGTACGGAGGGTCAACGAACACCAGTGTGTACGTGCGGGGGTCCCGCTCGAGGAATCGTTCCACGTCGGCATTCACCACATCGCCGCCAAGGCCGACCGACACGAGGTTGTCCGCCAAGACCGCGATCGCTCCGCGGTCGTTCTCCACGAACACGGCGGACTGCGCCCCGCGGCTCAGCGCTTCGAGGCCGAGGGAGCCGCTCCCTGCGAAGAGGTCGAGCACCAGACTGCCAGGCACGTGCTGATGCAGGGACGAAAACACCGCTTCCTTCGCTCGCCCGGTGAACGGACGAGTCCCGGCTCGGGGCGCCGAGAGGCGGCGGCCTTTGGCTTCACCGGCGATGATCCGCATGGGTGTCCGCACTCCTTTCGAGACTCAGCTTCGTTCGAGCCATTCTGCATCCTCGCCGAGCAGGGTTTGTACCTCTTCGGCTAGCTCCGGATGTTGAAGGAGGTCGGGATCACTCTGGACGAGGGTGAACGCCTCTCGCCGCGCGGCAACGAGGGATTCCACATCACGGAGCAGATCGGCAAGCCGCAGGTCGGTCATACCCGACTGACGAGCCCCGAACACCGTCCCTTGGCCCCGAATGCGCATGTCTTCTTCGGCAAGCCTGAACCCATCCGTGGTTGCCAACATCGCGGCGATCCGCTCTTCCCCGTCGCTCGTCTTGGGTTCGGCGACGAGTAGGCACGTTGCGGCATCCGCTCCCCTTCCGACGCGGCCTCGCAACTGGTGAAGTTGGCTGAGGCCGAACCGGTCGGCGTCCTCGATGACCATCACGGTGGCATTCGGAACGTCGATTCCAACCTCGATAACGGTGGTCGCGACGAGAACATCGAGATCACCAGCCCGGAATCGGTGCATGACGTCGTCCTTCTCGGAAGGACGCATCTGGCCGTGGAGGAGACCCAGGCGAAGACCGGGGTAGACGGACTTCAGACGCTCGTACTCAGCGGACGCCGACTTCGCTTCCATCTTCGTCGAGTCTTCGACGAGGGGGCACACAACAAAGGCCTGCCGCCCCGCCGCTACCTCGTTCCGCACAAGGTCGTACACCACCTCGAGAGATTCCGGGTCCTTGGGCACGTGGCGGGTCTCGACCGGCAAACGCCCCGGTGGGAGCTCATCGAGGACCGACACATCCAGGTCGCCGTAGAGGGTCATCGACAGTGTCCTCGGGATTGGCGTCGCCGTCATGATCAGCAGATCCGGATCATGGTCGGATGCCTTGTCTCGCAACATCACCCGCTGGTGCACACCGAATCGGTGCTGCTCGTCGACAACGGCGATGCCGAGACGTCCGAAGTGCACACCTTCCTGGATCAAGGCATGGGTGCCGATGACGATGTCGACAACGCCGTCTGCGATCCACCCGGTCACCGCCCCTCGATCGGCGCTCCCGCCGAAGTTCGTAATGGCGCGGTTTGCGGTGAGGAGCGCCACGCGCACATCGGGATCTCCGTCGCGAGCAAACAGATTCCCGGTGCCGGAGGCACCGGGCCCGCCGTCCGGTGCAAGACCTGCGGACTCCACAGCGTCCACCGTGGACAGGTAGTGCTGCTCGGCGAGCACCTCAGTCGGGGCCATGATTGCACCCTGGTAGCCGCCCTGGACGGCCACGAGCAGCGTGGCCAACGCAACCACCGTCTTGCCGGAACCCACCTCACCTTGTAGCAGCCGATGCATCGGGTGATGCCCCGACAGATCGATCCGTATCTCCTCGATCACCCGTTCCTGTGCCCCGGTCAGCCGGTAGGGCAAAGCCCCGAGGAATTGCTCGACGATGGGGCCATCGAGTGCGTGGGTCGCACCCTTCGCCTCACGTCCCTGGCGCTGCTTGCGCATGGCGAGGGCGACCTGGATCCTGAAGAACTCGTCGAAGATCAGCCGCTCGCGTGCACGACCCGCCTCGGCGTGATCGTCCGGGAAGTGGATCGTCGCAATCGACTGGTCCCTGCCGACGAGGTCGAGCCGGTCCAAGATGTCGGCAGGAACCACCTCGGTGATCGGCCGTGATCGCCGCAGGGCGTTGGCCACCGCTTCGCGAAGCTTCATCGGCTTCATCCCGCCGACGCTCGGGTGGACGGGCACAACTCGTCCGGTGACGAGTGCGTCCTCCTGGTCGAGCCGATCCAGATCGGGAGCTTTCATCTGGAGGCGGCCGCGAAACCGCTCCGCTTTCCCCGAGATCGCTACCTCTTCGCCCTTCTCGAGTTTGAGGTACGGGTTGAACCAGACCGCGTGCAAGGTGCTCGTGCCGTCGCCGATGGTTGCCTCGACCATTGTGCGATTCTTCGAGATTCGCCGCCGCGAGACACTCTGGACAACACCGCCGACGGTGACCTCCTCGCCGAGTGGCACAGACGTCAGATCAAACAGCTGCGACCGATCGAGGTAGCGACGTGGCACATGCAACAACAACTGAGCCACCGAAGCGATGCCCGCCTCGGTAAGACGTTTTGCCCTGCGGGCGCCGATGTCCTTGACCGCACTGATGGGAATGCTGTTGAGATACGCAAGGCTTCGGCCCCGCGCCGGTGCTTCGTTCGAGGTCACGGGACCATGATGGTCCGTCGCGGTTCGAAGGTCGTTGTTCACCCGACCCTGCTAGCCTCCCGGATCACCTCAGGAGGTCTCCCCACATGTCATACCGGTGTGAAGTCTGCGGCAAGGAGCCGTGGTTCGGCAAGCAAGTCAGCTTCTCGCACAAACGTTCCAGCCGCCGGTGGCTCCCCAACATCCAGCGCATTCGCGTGAAACACGGCAGCAACTCCCGCCGCATCCGCGTATGCACCTCGTGCATCAAGGCCGGCAAAGTCGAGAAGGTCTAGCCCGTGCAGGGGGTCGTCAAGGTCTACGATCCTCGATCCGGGGTCGGCGTCATCGTGCGTGACGATGACCGCTCCGAGGTTTATCTCCGCCCGGGTTCTCTCGAAGGTTCCATGTTCCGCATGCTGCGGCAGGGACAGCGGGTGATCTTCGATACCGACGAAGACGGCGGACGCCTGTTCGCTCGCGATCTTCGCTTCGGCGCGGACGGCTACTAAGCCCCGCACCTCTCCGGTACACTGACCTCCCAGAGCGAGGAGGGATCCGTGGTCCGAGCATACGTCCTGATTCAGACCGACACCGGCAGAGCCGCCGACGTCGCGGGGGGCATCCGAGGATTGCCCGGTGTCATCTCCACCGAAGCGGTGACGGGCCCGTACGACGTCGTGGTATTCGTGGAGGCTGAAGATGTCGACGCTCTCGGTCAACTCGTCGTCACCGCCGTCCAGCCGGTCGACGGCATCGTCCGTACGTTGACCTGCCCGGTTATCAGGATCTAGCGACCGGAACCTCTAGCCAGCTTCCGCGAGGTTCACGAGTTCGTTGCAGAGTTCCGCGTACGTCATGCCGGTGGCGGCCCACATCTTGGGAAAGCCGGAGATCGGTGTGAAGCCTGGCATCGTATTCACCTCGTTGATCAGGAAACCGCGTCCTCCGTCGAGGTAGAAGAAGTCAATCCGAGCCAAGCCGCGGCACTCGATCGCCTGGAAGGCTCGAGCGGCCAGCGAACGCACCTCAGCCATCCGCTGCTCAGATAGACGCGCCGGTGCTTCAAAATCGCTCGCCTCGTCCTCGTATTTCGAGGTGTAGTCGTACCACTCCCCTGCCGAGTGAACCTCACCGGCGAGAGCGGTCCGGGGCCCGTCCAGCACGGCAACTTCGATCTCTCGGCCGGAGACGAATTCCTCGACGACCACCTTCTCGCCATATCGCAGTGCAACTTCGATTGCGCGCTTGACTTTGAGTGGTCTCTCGGCCTTGCTGATGCCGACCGACGAGCCGAGCTCTGCCGGTTTCACGAACACCGGTGATCCAAGCTCCCTGAGAATCGACCGTGCGGTGCCGTCGGGATCCTCGCGGTACTCCGGACCGCGAACGACCCGCCATCGGGATGTGGGTATCCCTGCCGCTTCAAAGGCGCTCTTGGCGATGTCCTTGTCCATCGCAAGCGCCGACGGCAACACCCCGCAACCCACGTACGGCTTGCCGGCGATTTCGAACACACCTTGGATGGTTCCATCCTCACCGTAGGGACCATGCAGAACCGGGAACACCGCGTCGTAGTTGACGGCGTCGTCTCCAACGAGCAGCCGGCCGTCTGGCAGGCGCAGAGCGGCGGGACGCCCTTCGGCGCGGAAGGGTCGGTGGGCCGTGTCGACAATCCACCAGGCACCTTCGCGATCAATGCCGACGGGGATAACTCGATGGCCGGCCTCGACGAGAGCGTCGTAGATCGCCACGGCCGAAACACACGAAACCTCGTGCTCGGCTGAACGACCACCAAAAAGAAGCAGCACTCTGGACATCTGGGAAGACTACCGACGAGTCAGGATGTGCGCGGACAATTGGCCGCGTCAATCCGTGGAGGATCGCCGATCCAGCGAGATTGCGTGGAAACCACCGTCGACGTGCACGATCTCCCCGGTAGTAGCGAGCGACCAATCGGACAGCAGCACACACACCATCCGCGCGACGGGGTCTGGGTCGTGAATATCCCAGGGCAACGGGGCCCGCTCGTGCCACGCGTTGATGAACTCGTCAATGCCGGGGATCGACTTCGCCGCCACCGTAGCGAGCGGTCCGGCAGCAACGGCGTTGACCCGAATCCGGTCATCACCAAGGTATCGGGCGAGGTATCGCGTGACGGATTGAAGGGCGGACTTGGAGACACCCATCCAGTCGTACGCCGGCCATGCCGTCGAGTTGTCGAAGTCGAGCGTCACCAGCGATCCCCCGCCCGCGACTCGCATCAGCGGCAGGAGTCCCACTGCGAGCGTCTTGTACGAGAACGCCGATGTCAGGAACGCCGTTGAAGCGGAGTCAGCTGGAGTGTTGAGGAAGTTGCCGCCAAGTGCGTCTTCCGGTGCGAACGCGATCGCGTGCAGCGCCCCGTCGACGGCACCCCATCGTCCGGTGAGTTCGGCGACGAGAGCTTCCATGTGGTCCGGGTCGTTGATGTCGAGCTCGAGCACCGGCGGCGGATCGGGGAGCCGCTTCGCGGAACGTTCGGTGAGCCGGATCGCTCGACCGAACCCGGTGAGCACGATCTCGGCGCCCTGCTCCTGAGCGATCTTCGCAGCGTGCCATGCGATCGAATCGTCCGTCAGCACACCGGTGATCACCAGTCGTTTTCCGTTCAGCACGTTGTGGTCCTCCCCTTAGGGCGCGACATCCTAGGGTCGGGATCAGCCGACGTTCGACCAGGCCCGGAAGCCAAGTCCCATGACGAACAAGAGCAGCAGGCCATACCAGAGCGCCGGCTTGCGCGCGAGCTGGGCCCGGTAGACATAGGCGAGGCTGAAGGTCACCGCGACGACGATGCCGTAGAACACGTGGAACCCATTCAGGGGACGCAACCCATACACGTAGAGGGCGACACCCGCAGCAACCTGGATCAGCATCGCGGTGATCGCCACCGCAACGGCAATCCCGAACGCGCGACCAGGCCTTCTTCGAAGAATCGTGAGCCCGAGCCCCCACAATCCAACGACACCGGTGGTCACGAGCGCGACCCACACCCAGTGCCCATGGAACCAGAGGATGTTCGTCATTGGAGCCCGATCCGCATGTGCGCGAGGTTAGGAGGCGATAGATCCAAGACATGAGACATCAGACATGAGACATGAAACAGAGCACTCGCCGGATCTCGTGTCTCGAGTCTCAGGTCTCGAGTCTCAGTTCTCTCCCCTACTACCGTCACCTCATGCCCGACATCACCATCGATTCGATTGCTCATGGGGGTGAGGGTGTTGGCCGGATCGACGGGAAGGCCCATTTCGTCGCCGGGGCCATACCTGGCGAGCGCGTCGAAATCGAGGTGGTGCGCGAGAAGCGGCGCTGGGCTAGGGCGAAGCTCATCCGGATTGCCGAAGCGTCGGACGACCGAGTCGAGGCCCCGTGCCCTGCCTTCGGGAAGTGTGGCGGGTGTACCTGGCAATACGCCGCCTACGAACGCCAGCTCGAATGGAAACGCGAAGTCGTCGCCGGGCAACTCGCACACGTTGGTCGGCTCGACGACGTCGACGTCCGACCCACCGTGGCTCCCGGATCACCATTTGCCTACCGCAACCGCATGGACTTCGCCGTTTTGGATGGCCGTCCGGCGCTGCACGAGCATGCATCGAACCGCCTGGTCGCCCTCAACGGCTGCCCACTCCTGAAGCCGCAGCTCGCGGAGCGCTTCGCGGCTCTCGGCGATCTCGCCGGTGTGCGAAAGGTTGTGCTCCGAACCGGTGTCAACACCGGAGACAACCTCGTCCTCCTCGAAGGCCGAGTACCGGAGCAGGCTTCGACGTGGGACGCGTCGGTGGTTGTTCGGTCTCACGACGACCTCCACACGCTGCGCGGCCGGCCATGGTTCGAAGAGGAGATCGACGGCGTGCGGTTCCGTGTGCCGGCCACCTCGTTCTTCCAGGTCAACACGGAGGGCGCCGAAATGCTCGTTGCTCTCGCCTCCGAAGCAGCCGGCCTGACGGATGACGATGTCCTGCTCGATGGATATGCCGGGGTGGGCCTCTTCGCAGCGACCGTCGGCCGGTCGGCGCGGCGGGTGGTGACCATTGATTCCGAGAAAGCGTCGTTCCGTGCCATCACCGGGAACCTGGAAGCGGCCATTCCAGGTCGGTTCCATTCGATGCTCGGCGGATTCGAAGCAACCGCCGGCGCGGTGGACGACCGGTGGGACGTAGCAATCGTGGACCCACCGCGCGCGGGACTCGCGGCCGCCGGCGTCGATGCGGTGACGAGGACTGCCCCACGAACGATTGTCCTGATTTCGTGCGATCCGGCGTCGCTCGCCAGGGATGCAGGTCTGTTGACGACGGCCGGCTACCGGCTCGACTGGGTGCAGCCGGTAGATCTCTTCCCGCAGACGTACCACGTGGAGTCCGTCACGCGATTCGAGCGGCAGTAGCGCTAGATCTCGTCGACGAGCTTCTGGCGCTTGGCCTGGTACTCCTCGTCCGTGAGGATGCCGTCGTTGTGGAGTTGCTTCAAGCGCTGGAGTTGCTCCGTTGGATCGGCGTCCGGCGCCTGAACGACCGTTCCGCCCTGGATCGAAACCGATCGTTCCTCGCGCACTTTGTACAGAAGGGCGGCGAAGTTGTCTGGGCGCGGAATGTTGTGGAACTCACTCTGACCGGTCGTCCCGGCC
>Ga0316197_10000521_pt1 | contig 26769 bp, 27 predicted proteins | sample OudBiesiAoxic_MG_FD_204939 | JGI IMG/M metagenome (GOLD analysis project Ga0316197, IMG submission 204939) | Coastal sediment microbial communities from Oude Bieten Haven, Netherlands - site A oxic | ecosystem: Environmental > Aquatic > Marine > Coastal > Sediment | place: Netherlands... | reverse complement strand
TTTAACAACAATAAAAAACCTTCTTAAGATAATAAATTTATTATCTTAAGAAGGACAATTATTTAAAGTATATTTTCAGCTTTTTTTAATGAAATTTTCTTAAGACTTACTATTACAATACCTATAAATATTAAAACACCACCGAATAATGTAGAGGCTGTAAGGATTTCTCCCATAAAGAGAGCACCAAAGATAGCAGCAATAAATATTCTACTTTCAGAGATAAGACTACCTTCCACTGAATTTACATGTTTAAATCCAGAAGCCAATGTATATTGGCCTAGGTATGAAAAAATTCCCATACAAGCTATATAAAACCACTCTACTGTGTCAGGCATCCTAAAAGTTCTTCCAAAACAAATAACTGTAATTATAAGACCAACAAAAAACATATAAAATAATATAGTACTTGATTTATCTGTTTTTCTAGCTTCACGAAGAGCTATTATTCCTAAACTTGAAATTATCCCCATAAGAATACCTGCAATATCTCCACTTGTAAAATTTCCGAAAGCAAGTCCAGAGATAAATAGAAGTCCTGAAAAAGATATAACTACACCTATAATATTTTTTAAACTCCAACTTTCATCCTTTAGAAATAGTGGACCAAGTAAAGCTACAAATATTGGGTAACTTAGATTATAGATATTTCCTTTTGTTGCAGAAAGGATTTGAATAACTATAAAGAAAGATATTATAGACATAGAAGCAAATACAGCTCTTAGTAAGACAGCTTTTTTATTGACCATCTTAATATCATATCCATTTTTTAACATTCCTATGTTGACTAAGATAAATCCAATTAGAAATCTAAAGAAAGAAACCTCTGTACCGTTTATATTTCCTCTATTTGTAATGAGTTTTACAAATACGGTCATAAAATACAATAGAGTTGTTGAGGTTACTAAAAGAATATATCCCTTTTTTTTATTAATTTCCGACATTTTTCACTTCCTTATTTATAATTTGACATAAATCTTAACATTTATTATAGTTTATGTCAAGAATTGTTAAAGCATTGATTTAATTAAACCTAGGAGAAATAATTAAAATAAACTTTAGATATTTTTTTATTTATAATATTCTTTTTTTAATAAACTCATGAGTATCTCATCGTGATATCTACCTTGTCTAAAGATCTCTTCCCTCAAGACCCCCTCTCTGGTAAAACCACATTTTTCATAACATTTGATAGCTCTTTCATTGAAAGAATAGACCCTAAGTGCTATCTTATTGATATTCATCTCCTCAAATATAAATTTAACTAAGGTATTTATAGCATCACTACCGTATCCTTTGCTCCAGCATTTTTGATCACCTATAAATATCCCAATGATTACCTTACTATTTTTCCAATCGATATTATTTACCCCACATCCTCCGATATATTTTCCCTCTAGAGTTTCTAAGGCAAAGGTATAAGTATCTTTTACAGCACTGATACCGCTATACCATTTTTCTTCATCTTCCATTGTATATGGATATGGGATTGTAGGTTGTAAATTTCTTCTGATTTCAAAATCATTTAAAAATTCTTTAGCTTTTTCTATATCTTCCTTTCGGTATTCCCTAAGCCTTACTAATTTACCTTTATACATATCTTCCTCCAAAAATTAATTTTTTAGTAGAAGTATACTATGTAAATATAGATAATCCAAAAAAATAAAAAGTATTAGAAGAGGAAAATAAAGAAATTTTTAGTAAATTATAGTTAAAATGAATATAAAAAGGAGGAGATCAGATGAATTATTATTTAACAGTGCTCAGACAATGGAAAGAATTTGATGGTAGATCCGAGAGAAAGGAATATTGGATATTTTTACTTATAAACTTTGCAATAACTATGGCTTTGACAATAGTAGAGCAGAGTATTTTCAATGAAAATGGATTTATTTCGAGTTTATATGGACTGTTTGTATTAATTCCAGGGATTGCAGTTGCTATAAGGAGACTGCATGATATAGGAAAGAGTGGATGGATGCAGTTAGTAATGTTTATCCCATTGATAGGTTGGATATGGTTTTTGGTATTAATGGCTAAAGAGGGAGATCCTGGTAGAAATCAGTATGGAGAAAGCCCAAGGGAAAGTAGATTTTAACAAAATATAATTTTTTAAAAGGATGGATATTATGAAATGGGATAGATTACTTAATGTAGAATACTTTAGGGGAAAAAATATAGAAAATCAATTGGAGGAACTAAAAAAAGATTCCTCCAAGATCATCTTTAGTTCGGCCTTTAGAAGATTACAAAATAAGACACAGATATATCCTTTAGAGAGCAATGACTTTGTTAGGACAAGGTTAACTCACTCTATAGAAGTGTCTATAATAGCACAGATAATAGGAAGTAAAGTAGAGGAAAGACTCCTAGAGATAGATGAACTTCCAGAAGAAAAAAATGGGATGATTGAAAATATATTAAAAGCAGCTTCCCTAGTTCATGATATTGGAAATCCTCCATTTGGTCACTATGGAGAGTTTATTATCCATGATTTTTATACTAAATATTTTAAAGAAAAATTAGAAAATAATATTGATTTCTATGGATATTCCTGGTCCCTAGAGGAACAATATGATTTTGAGAAGTTTGAAGGAAATGCTCAAGCTTTTAGACTTTTAAAAAAACTTCAATATCTAAGGGATGAAAATGGACTTAACCTGTCCTTTCAAACTTTAGCCACGATAATAAAATATCCTAGATCCTCTACAGAGGGATGTAAAAAAAATAAAGATACTAGCTATAAAAAATTTGGATATTTTTTTAGTGAGAAAAAATCCTTTGAAAAAATATTTGATACTTTAGGGATAAAAAATAAAGAAGGGAAGATAGTACGTTACCCTTTGGTCTATCTATTAGAAGCAGCAGATGATATTGCATATACAATAGCTGATATTGAAGATGGATGCAAAAAAGGTGTTTTAGGTTTAGATATTATAAAGGAAAAATTATTTAAATATTGCAATATAGAAAATAAAAAAGAGAGGGAGATATTAGAGAGTTTAGAGGTGATAGAGGTAGATTTAGATTATCCAAACCCCTTTGAGATAGCTATCCAAGTAACGAGAAAGAAGTTACAAGATTTTATGATGGGTTCAGTTGTGGATACTTTTATAGAGTATTATGATGACATTATGAAAGGAGATTACAAGGGGGAACTTTTAAAGGACTCCAAGGCATCGTGGGTAGAATATGCTTTTCGTGAACTTTTAGAGATATTAATAAGTGAAAAGGAAGTAATAAAATTAGAGATCGCAGGAGATAGAATAATTAGAGTATTATTAAAGGAATTTACAGATGCAGTGACATCTCCTAACAGGGATATAATTGGAACAAAGGAACAAAAGCTATTTCGTTTAATATCTAGTAATTATAGATTTTTAATGAAAAAATATCCAGATACAGAAAATAAGTTGTACAATGAACTACACCTAGTAACTGATTTTGTTTGCGGGATGACAGATAGTTATGCTCTAGATCTATATCAAGCTATTATGGCAATAAAATATTAAAATAAGGAAGTGATCTTATGGATATAAATATGATATTTTTTTTAAATATAATATTTATATCTATGATCAACCTTTTAGGGGGGATAGAGGCATTGCTTTGTTCCCTTTTATTTATTTTAGTAGTTTATTTTAAGAGGCAAGATAGGACCTTAACCTTAGTGTTGAGTATAGGAATGATATTTTTATATATAAACTATAATTTAAAAACAATAGATAACCTTAAAGTAAATAAAACTTATGAGTTTAAAATAGAGATGATATCAAATAGAACTAAGATATTAAAAGCAGATGAAAAAAATTTAAAGTTAGATTACTACCTTGTTTTGGATGAGTTTTTTGAGGATGGTTTTTATAATATATTGGGGAAAATAGATAAAATAGAAGGTAGAAGGATAGAAATTGAGGTTTTAAAAGATGAAAAGATAGAAACTTCAATTAAAGATTTCTTAGATGATAGAGTAGAAAAACTAGTATCTGATTTCCCCTATGAATTTCAAGTTTTTACCAAAGCAGTTTTACTAGGCAGAAAAGATGGAATATCTCAAGAGACCAAAAAAAAATTTAACTATACAGGGACTGCTCATATCCTTATAATATCGGGGTTACATATAGGGATAATAATATTTTCTATATTGTTTGTGTTAAAAAGATTGCCCTATCAGATTAGATATGGGTCGGCTGAAGTTATCCTTACATTATATTGTTATGGGATAGGATTTACATCTTCTGTCTTACGGGCATATATAATGGGGATATTATATCTCAGTGCCAAGATATTTTATGAGGAGAGGGAGATAAAGAAAGCATTGATCTTAGCTTTTATAGTTTCTAGTTTTATCAATCCCTATGCTATCAGAAGTATCTCCTATGAGATGTCCTACTTGGCATTAGTTGGAATTTTATTTTTATATCCAAAGATAAAAGGGGAGATAGGGGAAATCATCCCACAAAGACTAAAAAAAAGTAAAGCTATAGATCTTCTTATCTTAAGTTTTTCCATCCAGATTATATTGATACCGATATTTATATATTATTTTAGAGTCTTGCCCTTGTTTTCTTTTATACCAAATTTAATAGTAATTCCAGTTGGTTCGATCACAGTTCAAGTGTTGTTTATATCACTTTTATTATCTTTTATAGGTTTAGGGAAAATTTTGATGCCACTTGGGTATTATCTCTATAAACTTTTGAATTTAATAGTAGACATATTTTATAAAATTCCCTTTTTAACTTTGTCATTTTATGTTAAAATTTCTATATTATTATTTGTTTACCTCTATATATTAATATTATTATTTATTATCTTTGAAAAAAAGAAAATAAGACAGTATTGGTATATAGTTTTAGGAATTATTCCACTGGTATTTATAACTCCATCTCAAAGAAAGGAAAGATTAGATTTACAATATATGAACTATAGAAACGACTCTAATAGGATATTATTTTTAAGTAAAAAACCAGAGAGGAGGGAACTTCTTTTATTAAAAGATAGTGGGATAAATAGATTAGATTATATAGTAACTTCCTATGGGATGAAAGATGAAAAATTAAAAAAAGTCTATCCAAGAGCAGAATATAAGATATTAAATAAGGGGGAGAAAATAAAGGTAGGGAAAGAATATTTTATAAATGAAAAAGGACAGATAAAGATAAAAAAAATCCAAAGATAGAAACAGTTTTTTATATTGATATTAAAGCAAAAAATAAAAAGGAGTTTGAAAATGAAAGAATTTTTTGAAAATTTTAAATATGTAAATAGAGATATGCCTAGATCTACTAAGATTATATATAGTGGAATAGCAGGCCTACTACTATTATCTATGGTAGGAAGTCTAATAAAAACTCCAACGATCCTAATAACTATTGGTGTCCTAATGATATCTATAATACTCCATGAACTAGGTCATGGGGTGGTAGCTTATCTAAATGGAGATTCCACAGCTAAAAATATGGGACGTTTGACATTAAATCCAATAAAACATATAGATCCCTTAGGGATGTTGTTACCTATTGCACTTATATTGATGGGATCTACTTTTATTATAGGATGGGCAAAACCTGTTCCTGTAAACTATCGAAACTTTAAAAATGGAGAATTTAGTGTTTTCTTAGTATCAATAGCTGGAGTAGTAATAAATTTTACATTGGCTTTTTTAGGGGCTACTATAATTAAATTTTTTCCAGAACTATATACGAGTAATGATGTTGTTCGTATGGCAATAGTTTATTTAATAAGGATAAACTTAGTTTTAGGAATATTTAATATATTACCTATCCCACCTCTAGATGGTTCAAAGATCCTTTGGAGTTTAGGAGGCGAATGGATAAAAGACCTGGTTGAAAACTTAGATAGATATGGATTTTTCATAATAATTGTTCTAAGTTATTTGGGGATACTCTGGAAGATAATAGATCCAATATTTAATTTTTTAATAAACATTTTAAATATGTATATAAACTAAAAGAACAAAACGGATTATACCAATGATATAAAAAAATAATATAGAAAAAGATTAGGAGTGTAAAAAAATGTTTTTTGAAATTACAAATTGTATTGGTGTAGTAGCTTTTGCTATATCAGGGATGTTAAAAGGTTTAAAATATAAGTTAGATATCTTCGGAGTAATTGTGTTGGGAGTAATAACTGCAGTAGGTGGTGGAATTGTAAGGGATATGTTGTTAAATGAGGTTCCTGGATCCCTCCTCAATGAAAGAGATGGATATATAGCTATAATTGCAGTATTGATTAGTTATCTTTTTTTAAGTAATAAATTAGAGGGAAGTAGAAAAATATCCAGGTTAGTAATGATATCTGATGCACTGGGGCTAGCCGCTTTTGCAATAATCGGAGCAGAAAAAGGTGTGAATGCTCAGTTAGGACCATTTTCTACAGCAGTTATGGGCACACTTACTGGGGTAGGGGGAGGAGTTATTAGAGATCTATTAGTTTCTGAGATCCCATTTATATTGAAAGAAGAGGTATATGCTATTTTATGTTTTGTAGGTGGGCTATTATATTGGTTTTTAGCTGATCAAAGTTTTATAGAGAGGGAAAATTTAGCTTATTTTTTATTCCTACTCCTATTTATGGTAAGGGTTATAGCTATTAAATATAAATTAAATTTACCCAGAAAATTTAGGGAGAATAAGATTGAAGACAATAAAAAATGAAAGTACAATAGAATTTGAGATAAAAAAATCTAAATTTATAGGATATATTAAACCTATCTTTACAAAGGCTGAGGCAGAAGATTTTATAAAGATGATAAAATCTAAACATCCTGATGCGAGACATAATTGTAGTGCATATAAAGTTTTGGAAAATGGCCAGGAATATTATAAGGTTGATGACGATGGGGAACCTAGTGGAACAGCAGGAAAACCTATGGGAGAAATATTAAATATTTTGGGCTTGGATAATCTAGTGGTAGTAGCTACGAGATACTTTGGGGGGATAAAATTAGGAGCTGGAGGACTTATTCGAAATTATGCTAAGACTGCAAAATTAGCTGTGGAAAAAGCTGAGATAGTAGAATGGAATCCTAAAATAAATGTAGTTATAGAATTTTCTTATGAAAAATCTGTTCAAGTAGATAAATTATTGGAGAAAGAAGATGAAATTTCTAAGGAATATGGGGCACAAATTCTTTATAGAGGAAGAATTTCAGAGGATACTTTTTTTAAATTAAAGGAAGTAAGGGGAATTGTGTTGATAGAAAGTTAATTAAAACTTAGAGTTAGATCTAACTCTAAGTTTTAATTATATATATACTAATTAAAAAAAATGGAAAAGAAAAAGTTTCCCTAGTTGGTCTTGTTATATTTGATTTATATTTTATGAACTAAGGATTATTAATTGAGATAGGCAAAGATTAAATTTAACTCAAGAAATACACTTGAAAAAGAGATGGAAAAAAAGTATTATTTATTATTAGGACAATAATTAAAATTGGAGGGGAACTATGAAAGATTATATGAAGGAATATGAAATATGGTTAAATTCGCCATGTATAGATAGGGAGGACAGGGAGGAACTTGCCTCTATAAAAAATGATAAAAAAGAGATAGAGGAAAGATTTTATACTGAATTAGAATTTGGTACAGGTGGTTTAAGGGGAATAAGGGGAAATGGGATCAATAGGATAAATAAATATATGATAAGAAAAGCTACCCAAGGATTTGCAAACTATCTATTAGAAGTAGATCCAGAAGCTGTGAGAAAAAAAGGTGTTGTAATAGCCTATGATTGTAGGATAGGGTCTGTAGAATATTCTCTGAACACAGCCTTGGTATTAGCTGCCAATGGAATTCCTGCATATTTATTTGAATCACTTAGGTCTACTCCAGAACTATCTTTTGCAGTAAGGGAACTAGGAACTCAGGCAGGGATAGTAGTGACTGCATCTCATAATCCAGTAGAATATAATGGATATAAAGTTTATTGGAATGATGGAGCTCAATGTGTAGAACCACATGCTAGTGGTATAGTAGATGGTGTTACTAGTATTAAAGATTTAAGGGAGATTAAACTTATCTCTGAGGAAGAAGCTAGATCTAAAGGTTTACTGATCATGGTAGGAAAAGATCTAGATGATAAGTACATGGAAGCTGTGAAAAAACAACAAATTATAACAGATATTCCAAATAAAGAAGATTATAAGATAGTATACACTCCCCTTCATGGGACAGGAAGGGTACCTGTACAAAGAATCCTGGATGAATGTGGATTTAAATCAGTATTTACAGTACCTAGTCAAGAGATGCCCGATGGAACATTTCCTACAGTGGGATATGCAAATCCTGAAGATCCAGCAGTATTTAAATTAGGAATTGAATTAGCTGAGGAAAAAGGTTCATCTATTGTTATGGCAAATGATCCAGATGCAGACAGATTAGGAATAGCAGTGAAGGATAAAAAAGGTAACTGGTTATATCCAAATGGAAATCAAGTTGGTTTATTACTGATGGAATATATCCTAAAATTTAAAAAAGATATCCCATCTAATGGTGCAATAATTTCTACAGTGGTATCGACTCCAATGCTCGATGAAGTAGCTAGAGCTCATGGGGTAAAGATGTATAGAACGTTGACTGGATTTAAATTTATAGGGGAGAAAATAAAACAATTTGAAGATGGTGTCTTAGATGGAACTTATGTATTTGGATTTGAAGAATCTTATGGATATCTTATTGGAACCCATGCTAGAGATAAAGATGCTGTTGTAACTACTATGATCTTATCTGAGATGGCAGCTTATTATCAATCTATTGGAACAGATATTCCAACAGAATTAGATAAGATGTATGAAAAATATGGTTGGTATAGAGAGGGTATTATTGCAGTAACTATGAGTGGGAAAGACGGGGCAGAAGAGATTAAAAATATTATGAAAACTTTAAGAAAAAATACTCCTAAACAACTATTAGGGCAAGATATTGTAATGGTAAGAGATTTTGAGTTACAGATAGAGTGTGACAAGATAACTTGTAAAGATATCAAATTAGATCTACCTAAATCAAATGTATTACAGTTTATTTTAGCTGATGGTACATATATAACAGCTAGACCTTCTGGAACTGAACCAAAAATAAAATATTATTTTGCTGTAAAATCAGATAATAAAATAAAGGTAGAGAAAAAATTAAAAAGATCTATGATTGAATTTAAAGAGTTTACAACGAAATTATAGAGTTTATTTCTTTTCTCTAATATATATTAATAATTTTTTTAGTTTTAAAATTCTAAGAACTTAGATGATTATCAAGATAAGAATATCTTATACTGGAAAAAAGGATGGTGTTTTATGGGGAAGATAAGGTGTAATTTAACATTTGGAGATAGTTTATTATTTTTAATAGGATGGGCTTTATTAATTATAGTAACATTTGGATTAGCAGCACCATTTTTTATCTTGAGTTTTTCAAAGTATTTAATCAATAGAAGTATATTGGTAGAAAATAATTTTGAAAGGCAACTAAGTTCTAATTTAAGTATAGGGGGAGACTTTGTATATCTTATATTATGGACAGTATTAAGCCTAATAACATTTGGAATAGCAGGAATTTTCTTTATCTTTAGCTTAGGTAAACGTGTTATGAATAGTGTAGAAGTAGGATAAAAAATATGATCTAGATAAAAGGGTGATCTTATAGATTATCCTTTTATTTTAGTTGTTTTATGAAAATTATGTTAAAATAGAATATAAAATTGATTTAGGAGTTGAAAGATAATGGAAAATGAAAATTATGTATTAAAGATAAAAGAAAAGGTGGCAGATCATATAGATGGAAGATTTATCTCAAATACTATAGTAGATGGAGATATCTATACTTTAAAATATTGTAAATTAGATAAGGAAAAATTTGGATATAAATTTATGCTTATGCTTTTTAAAACTAGTTATGATGGGGAAAGATTTGTAAATGAAGGATGTGTAGACAATATCTTGATAGAATTTGATAAGGTACAAAGGACAGACCTTAGAAATAAAAAGGTTAGAGAGATCTATTTATCATTATTTGAAAAAATTAATAAGATGCAAAAAGAATTTGCGGCAGAAAAGAAGATCATCTGGAAAGAGATAGTTCCAGCTATCAAAGCTGATATTATAAATATGAAACACGATATAAAAAATATGTAGAAAAAATAAAAACTTCTATTTGGATAGACTCCAAATAGGAGTTTTTTTAATCTTTTATTTTCATTTGAATCTCTGTGACAAATTCATCTTCATTGTCTGTTTCATGGATATCAATCTTGTATATCTCAAGGATATCTCCATCGATCTCCAATGCATTGTCATTTATATATTTTTTTATATTTTTATAATAAATATCTTTTCCTTCATATCTTCCCTTGAAAGTTAGAGAGAGGTATCTACCTTTTTTTAGGGTACTTTTTCCAGAACTATCCATTAAAAAAGTGCCCTTATATCGATTATACTTCCCCTGGTAATAGTCATCTACCTCTAATATAGCTCCTCCCATATTTCCAGCAAAATGTTCATTTTCATCTGAATCGATCTTATTTGTAAGTTTTTTTAATTCTAAATCTATCTCCCAGTCTGTAGCTATATTATGATATTTTTTATAGCATTTTCTTTCAGGGAGCTCAATTTCACTGATCTCACCATATTTATTATTTTCTAAGATCTTATGAAGATATTTTTTCTTAGAATTTAATTGCTTTTTTAGATCTAAAAGTTCAGATAATTTTTCATCGATTACTCCTAATTGAAAATCAACTAATTCCAAACTTTTTTTTGTACTCCTTTCCTCTATATATTTTTTTATCTCCTCTAAGGAAACTCCTAATTTTCTTAATCCTCTTATAGTGTTTAATTTCCATATTTGTTTTGCACTATAGTATCTATAATTATTTTCTTTTATCTCTTGAGGTTTAAGAAGTCCTTGTTTTTCATAATATCTCAAGAGGTCTGTACTTATATTATAAAGTTTACTAATTTGTCCTATCTTATAGAGTTTCATTGTATCGCCTCCTAATAAAAAAAATAACACCTATAATTATTTTAACAAAATTTAAGAAATTAATTTAACAGTTGACCTTAGAACTGTTCTAAGGTTTATAATATATCAAAGGAGATGTTTTTTATGAATATGACTATTAAAAAAAAGGGGATAGGAAAAACTCTTTTCAAATATGCTTTTCCCTCGGTACTTTCCATGTGGATATTTTCTCTCTACTCTATTGTAGACGGGATGTTTGTTGGAAAAGGTGTCAGCTCTAAGGCGTTAGCCGCAGTTAATCTATCTATGCCTTTTTTAAATTTATCATTTGCTATTTCTATTATGATCTCGATAGGTGCTTCGACCCTTATCAGTTCTTACCTCGGTAGGGGAAAAATAAAAAAATCTAGGGATATTTTTACAACTACTATTTATTTTTTAGGGATTATAGGAGTTATAATCTGTGGAATAAGTTTTATCTTCCGTTATGAACTGGCTTGTTTTTTAGGTGCAGAGGGTGAGATGGTACCATTAGTTGTAGAATATTTAGGTACAATCTTATTTTTTAATACATTTTATCTAATTGCCTATGCATTAGAAGTTCTCATCAAGGTAGAAGGAAAACCCATGGTAGCAATATATGTAGTAACTATAGCTGCTGTTACCAATATTATTTTAGATTATTTATTAGTAATCGTATTTCCATTAGGTCTTAGAGGAGCCGCTATTGCTACAGGATGTGCTCAGATTATCCAGGGGATCGTTCTACTCTCTTTCTTCTTAAGAAAAAATTCTACTCTAAAATTTGTAAGGGTAAGACTAAGTTTAAAAAAATTGTTTTGTTTGATGAAAATAGGAGTTCCAGATTCAATTACAGAAGTTTCTGTAGGTTTTATCATATTTGCGTTTAACAAAGTAACTTTTAAATATTATGGTAGTGACGGTATAGCAGTTTTTAGCGTGATCAGTTATATAAACAACTTGGTTCTCATGACAATGATAGGTATTACCCAAGGGATGCAGCCTATTATTAGTTTTTTAAATGGAAGAAAGGAACGAAAGAAAAATAGAAAATTACTTTTTCTTACCTTGAAAACTGCTTTTATGGCAGGGATATTTTTCTACATAGTTATCTTCTTTTTTAGTAAATATATCATTTCACTTTTCTTTAATGATCCTAGTCTTATAAAATTAGCTATAGAGGCTAAAAAAATATTTTCTGTTTCATTTATTATTGTTGGAATCAATATTGTGGTTTCTGGATTTTTTACAGCAGTTGAAAATCCTAAGAAAGCAAGTATTATCTCTTTAACTAGGGGAGTTGTTTTTATATTAATATTATTAACTATCCTACCTTATTCATTTGGAAAACATTCGATCTGGATAGTAACACCTATTTCTGAACTATTGACATTATTTATCTCTATAGGATTACTTAAGTTTTATAAGAACAAAAAAAATATACAAATCCCAGTTTAATAAAATTATAGAAATTAAAATTTTTATTTTTTTAATATAGTTCTACATAATATTTACTTAGTTTATCATAATCTATAATGATGATCCTTCTCTTATCTTTTTTTATTAAACCTTGGTCGATAAATTTTTTTAATACTCTATTGAGATGTCTATAGCTAGTACCTAAAATTTGAGAAAGATCATTAAAACTTGTAGATTCCAATAAAATTTTATCTCCTTTTTCCACAGCGTGGGTGATGAGATAGTTGGCTAAAACATGCTCAAAACTATAGGAAGAGGAGATAATATTAGAGTTAACTGTAGCTTGTAATTTATTTAGGGTAGAGTTATATAGGTATTTCCAAAACTTTGGATCATCTGCAATTAATTTTGAAAAAATACTCATACTGATACCTATTACAGTGGTATCTTCAGTGGCAATAATATCATATTTTGAATATGGACTATTTATTATCTCCATCTCTCCTAACATCTCCAAAGGTTTACTATAATCAATTAAAAGAGATTTTCCATTTTCTAAATTTAAAACAATTTTTGTTCCTCCACTAACTAATAGATAAAAGTAATTTACCTTTTCAGAGGAGGTAAATAGATGTTCGTCTTTTTTAAATTGATAGAGGGACATATATTTTTCTATGTTGTTGGAGAATATTGCACTTATATTATATAACTCAATATATCTTTTTAATAGATTGGAACTGTTAATTATTTTCATAGATTCCCCCTTCTTTTATTATTATTATTATTATTATTATTATTATTATTATTATTATTATATCTAAAAAAAGGACATAGGACCTATTTTTATTGATAGTAATATATTAACATAGTATCATAAAAAAATAAATCAACTCATATAAATTTGTAATCTGGACAAAAGTTTCTACAGCTAACCTAAATTAGCTACTATGAGTAAATTGCGAGCAGTTTACTTTTGGTAAACTGTTTTTTATTGTATATATAATATTGTTGATATTTTTTTAAAATTAGGAGGAATAAAATGATGAAAAGAATAATATTATTTTTGATGGGTTTAAGTCTGATTCTGTTGACTGCATGTGGAAGAAAAGAGAGCACTGAAAACATGGGAGATAAAGATGGAAAAAAAGTTGATTATAAAGTAGGAATAGTCTTTGGTTTAGGTGGATTAGGAGATAAATCTTTTAGTGATTCAGCTTATAAAGGTCTTTTAAAAGCAGAAAAAGAATTAAAAGTACAAATTAAATATGTGGAGCCTACAACTCTTTCAGAATTTGATCAATTTTTTACTGAATTTGCAGAAGCAAATTATGATCTTATAATCGGTATAGGTTTTGATGCTGAAAAGGGTATTGAGAAGGCAGGAAAAGAATATCCAGAGAGTAATTTTGTAATTATAGATTCAGTTGTAGATCTTCCAAATGTAAAATCTATAATCTTTAACCAAAAACAAGGATCTTTTCTAGCTGGAGCATTGGGACAGATGGTAAGTAAAAATAATTCATTGGGATTTATAGGAGCAGTAGAGGCTCCAGTAATAAAAAGTTTTTATGAAGGTTATGAGCAAGGAGTTCATTATATGGATCCAAATAGTGAAGTAAGGGATATATATGTTGGTGGAAGTAATCCATTCAATGACCCTGCTAGAGCAAAAGAACTTGCTATATCAATGGCAGAAAATAATATAGATGTTATTTTCACAGTAGCAGGTGGATCTGGTAGAGGAGTTATGGAAGCTATAAAAGGAAGAAAAGATCTATATGGAATTGGTGTAGATTCAAATCAAGATAAAGAAGTAGAGGGAAAGATCTTAACTTCTATCTTAAAAAGAGTAGACATATCTGTATTTAATGTTATTTCAGAGGGATTAGATGGAAAATTTACAGGGGGAACAACTGTTTTAGGGTTAAAAGAAAATGGGATGGGAACTACTGATTTTGAATTTTCTAAAGATATTATTGGTGAGGACAACTTAGCTAAATTAGAGCAAATAAAAAAAGATCTTATCTCAGGAAAGATTGAAATAAAATAAAAAAAAACTCCAATTTTGGAGTTTTTTTTTAGAATTTTTTGGAAGAAAATTTTTATTATATCTCTTTAGAATATCTTTCTATAGCTTTTTTATCTATGGTAATAATACTTTTTCTCTCTTTTTTTATTATTCCTAAATCTGTAAAATTTTTTATAACCCTAGTCAGATTACGATAACTAACATTTAATTCTTTCGATAGTTCATTTAAAGATTTAAAGTTGATAAGATAATTATTTTTAATCAAGTGAAGGGCTAAGATATTTTTTAGATTAAATCCCTCCTTTAAAAGGATTGCTCTATTTGTTGTTAATAATTTTTGAGTAGAAGCTACACCTAAAAATTTCCATAGTTGGGAGTTATCTTTTAAGTGGGTCTCGAGAGCTTTAAATGAGATACTCATAATAAGGGTATTATTGGAGTTGGCAGTCACATCAAATAACATGGAAGTTTCTCCTAAATATTCTACGTCTCCAAATATTTCTGGAGGGGATAATTTATTTATAAAGATACTCCTACCACTAGCTAAAAAAGAGTGGATATCCACACCTCCAGAGACAATAAAATATATGTGTTTTACTTCGTCTTTAGCGTTGACTATATTTTCTCCCAGAGAATATTTTTTCAATTTAAAAAGATCGATATTCTCCTTAGGAAATAAGTTGTTTAGTTTATATGTATATATAAATTTTTCTATAATTTGAATGTTTTTCATCTATTCCTCCTATATCTGCCACCTGTCCTATAATTAACCTATAAAATCTTATATCATATTTTTATAAGAAAATCAAAGTAATAATAATAGTTTAACAGGAAATAAGAAGATATAAGTTATACTATATATATATAGATATTATATGGGGGGGACTAAAGATGAGAATAGTTGACATTATCCAGAAAAAAAGGGAAAAAGAAGTTTTAAACGATGAGGAGATAAGATTTATACTCGAAAATTATCAGGAGGGAAAGGTACCTGATTATCAAATTGCATCTTTTCTAATGGCAGTTTATTTTAATGGGATGACTACAGAGGAATTAAAAGTATTCACAGAAACTATGATAGATTCAGGAGAGACAATAGATTTTCCTGGTGTAGAGAAATTTTTAATAGATAAACATTCTACAGGAGGTGTAGGAGATAAGACAACTATTGCTTTAGCTCCTATATTTGGTGCACTGGGAATGGGGACAGCTAAACTTTCTGGTAAGGGATTAGGACATACTGGTGGAACTATAGATAAATTTGAATCGATCAAGGGATTTAAATTTAGTAATACAAAGGAACAATTAATAAAGATAGTTAATGAAACAGGAACAGGACTCATGGGACAGGCAGATACAATAGTTCCCTTAGATAAAAAACTTTATGCCCTAAGAGATGTTACTGCTACTGTATCTAGTATTCCACTTATTGCCAGTTCTATAATGAGTAAAAAATTAGCAGTTCATGCAGATGCAATAATTTTAGATGTAAAGGTAGGATCTGGAGCATTTATGAAAGATCTCATAGAGGCACGTAAACTCGCTCAAACAATGTATGACCTAGGAAAGGCATTTGATAGAAATATTGTATGTATGTTAACTAATATGGATGAACCCCTTGGAAATGCTGTTGGTAACTCCTTAGAGATAGTAGAAGCTGTAGAAACTTTAAAAGGAAATGGTCCTGAAGATTTTACCTATCTAGTGGAGGTCTTAGGAGCTCAGGCATTGATCTTAAAAGGTGATGTAAAAACATTGGAAGAGGGAATTGAAAAAGTAAAAGAAGTTATAGAAAATGGTGAAGCTCTTAAGATGTTGAAAAAATTTATAAAGGGAAGTGGGGGAGATCCAAATATCTGTGATGACTATTCACTTTTAAATATTGCCAAAGAAACTTTTGAATTTAATGCAGAAGAAAGTGGTTATATAAAACATATCGATGCTGAAAAAATAGGTAGGGCTGCTATGATGCTTGGAGCTGGAAGAGCTACAAAGAATGATATAATAGATCATTCAGTAGGATTAATTATGCATAAAAAAGTAGGAGATCACTTTAAATATGGGGAATCTATATTAACACTATACCATCAAAATAATATGAGAGATGAGATCTTAGAAACTCTAAATAGTGCCTTTGTATTCTCTAAAGAAAAAATAGAAAAAATACCTACAGTGTTAGGTATGATTGGATAGAAAATTATAAAAAAAATGGAGGAATAAAATTATGGAAATAAATAAGTATATAGATCATACAATATTAAAGGCAACTACGACAGAGGCAGATATCATAAAATTATGTAAGGAAGCTCGTGAGTATAACTTCTTTTCAGTATGTGTAAATGGATCTTATGTTTCTTTAGCTAAAAAAGAGTTAGAGGGATCAGGTGTAAAGATTGCAGCAGTAATAGGATTTCCATTAGGAGCTATGTCTAAAGATGCAAAAATATTTGAAGCTAAAAAATGTATTGAAGATGGAGCAGATGAGATAGACATGGTACTCAATATTGGATTTTTAAAAGATGGAAAATTTGACGCAGTAGAAACTGAGATAAGAGAGATAAAAAAAGCTATGGGAACTCATATATTAAAAGTTATCCAAGAAAATTGTTATCTAACAGATGAGCAAAAAATAAAAGCTTGTGAGCTTTCTATAAGTGCTGGGGCAGATTTTGTAAAAACTTCTACAGGGTTTGGAACAGGTGGATCTACATTTGGAGATGTAGCTCTTATGAAAGAAGTAGTAAAAGATAAGGCACAGATAAAAGCTGCTGGTGGAGTAAGAGATATAGAGACTGCCATGAGATATATCAAGATGGGAGTAACTAGACTAGGAACATCTTCTGGTGTTAGTTTAGTGAGTACAGGAAAAGCAAAGGAAGGGGAATACTAAAATAAAAAAATAAATTTAAACTTTTTTAACTTAAGTGACGTCTGATAGGTATAAGCAAATGAAAATATTAAATTTTTCATTTCTTTCTTTCCTTAAAATAAAATATATAAGTAAAAACTTCTTAACTGTGTGACTATTACAGCTAGGAAGTTTTTATTTTTTTTGATTTAAGGTAAAATTATATAAAAAAATCTGGATGAATTTCTTTAAAATAAGGGATCTTATCTTTAAAATTAGAAAGATGAGTAGAAACAATCTCATCGATACTATTAAAATCTTTATTTTTAATTATATCTATTATTTTTCGATGTTGTGCTAATGTTTTTTCTAAATTAACTTTTTCAATTACATCTAACAACCTTATCCTATTATAATGACTATTCATTTGTTGAATAATATCCCAGACTCTTTTTTTATTTACATTTTCATAGATTATTTTGTGGAATTCATTATCTAAATTAAATAATTCATCTTGATTTTCTTCGAACTTAGCTTGGAATTCTTGAAAATGAAGATTTTTTTCTAGTTCAATTAAAGCTTCTAAAGAAAAATTTTCACAAGCTAACCTTAAAACTTCACGTTCGATAATATTTCTCATAAAGAATGCTTCCTCAACAAAATTAAAATCTATTTTTGCAATAAAAGTTCCTTTTTGAGGAACAACATTCACAAGATTTTTAGCTTTTAAAGTTGAGATAGCTTCCCTAATAGGTGTACGGCTAACATCTAAAATATTTGCCAGTTCTATTTCACTAATACCTTCTCCTGGTTTTAAATTTAAGTTCATTATATTTTCTTTTAATACACGATATGTATATTGTCTGTTATTTTCAGATTTTATTTTCTCAATATTAATTAATTTCATTTTTTCCCTCCCAATCTTGCATACTAGTATTTTAACTCAAATAACAAATAAAATCAACTCCTATTATTTATTTTTCTATACTAGTTATGTTCTATAAAAGTACTAAGTATCCTTAAAAAAACGTTTTTATACCAAAAATTAAATATAAAAAATTAAAAAATTGTTGACAATAATTTAAAATTATACTAGTATACAAGTAAGAATCATAAATTAAATAAAGGGGGTTAAAATGAAAAAAACAATTAAAATTTTAATGTTTATTTTGGTCATGGTTTCTATGATCGCTTGTGGAAAAGGTGGTGAAACTTCGAAAAAGGATGAGGTTGTTGTTTGGAAATTAGGTCATAACGCAAACAAAGATCACCTTTGGAATAAAACGGCCTTGAAATTTGCAGAATTAGTATCTAAAAAATCAAATGGAAAGATGGAAATTCAAATTTTTGACAATGGTCAGCTAGGAGCAGAAACAGATATGATCAATAGTGTAAGAATGGGTACTTTAGATATGGTTCTTACAGGAGAAACTTTACAAAATTGGGCTCCTAAAGCAGCTTTAATGGCAGTACCTTATGCTTTTACAAGTAATGAACATATGGAGAAAGTTTTGAATGGACCGTTAGGGAAAGAGATAAAAGAAAATATTGAAGAAAAAGCTGGACTAATGCCTTTATATTATCATATGAGAGCTCCTAGACAATTAACAACAAATAAAGATATTAAATCTGTAGATGATTTAAATGGATTAGTTATAAGAGTTCCAGATGTTCCAGTTTTTGTTAAAGCTTGGCAGGCTTTAGGAGCAAAACCTACTCCAATGTCACTTCAAGAAGTGTTTACTTCACTTCAAAATAATACAATACAAGCACAAGAAAATCCGTATGACTTAATAAATAGTTTAGGTTTCTATGAGGTTCAAAAATATGCTTATGAAACTGAACATGTAAGACAATGGATCTATTCAGTTGTAGGAGTTAAACAATTTAATGCTCTTTCATCAGAATTACAAAGTATAGTTAAAGAATCAGCTCAAGAAGCTCAAAATTATGCACAAAATGAATTTGTAGCTTACCAAAAAGAAGTTAAGGATGACTTAATATCAAAAGGAATGATAATCAGAAAAATGGATCAAGATTCTATGAAAAATAAAATTGTTCCTAAGTTAGAGGAAATACTTACACCAGAACAATTTGATCTATATAAGAGAATACAAGAAATAAAATAATTTATTAGGAGTGATGGCGGTGAAGAAAAAAGATTATATAGAAAAAATATTAGAAATAGGTGCGGTATCATGCTTCACCGCCCTTATTCTAGTAGTATCATTACAGGTTTTCGCAAGATTTTGTCTATCACAGGCACCTGTTTGGACTGAGGAAGCATCAAGATTTTTATTTATTTATTCAGTAGCATTTGCAGGACCGATAGCTTTAAAGAAAAATGAATATGTAAAAGTAGATTTAATAGTCGAAAAATTAAATTCAAAAGTAAAAATGATATTAGAAGTATTAATTTATATAGTATTATCATTGTTTTTTCTGACTTTGTCTTACTATAGTGTTCCATTTGCTAAGTTAGGAATAGGACAGACTTCTCCGGCGATTGGTTTATCGATGTTTATTCCATATGCAAGTATTTTAGTACTTTCTTTTTTTATAGGAATATATTCAATATTAAAAATATTAGAAGCTTTTAAAAAAAATATGTCTGGAAAAGAAAAATTAGTGGAAAAGGAGTGTTAATATGTCAGGAATATTATTTTTAGTATTTTTTATACTTTTGTTTGCAGGTGTACCAGTTGCTTTTAGTCTGGGTTTATCATCTTTTGTATTTTTATTTTTTACAGGAGTCCCATTAGAGGTAATACCTCAACGTATGTTTGCAGGGATGAATGCCTTTACCTTACTTTGTATTCCAGGATTTGTTTTAGCTGGAAATTTAATGAACAGTGGAGGGATAACTAAGAGAATTATAGGTTTTTGTAATGCATTTGTAGGTCATATCAGAGGAGGACTAGGGATTGCAAATGTAGGTTCTTCCATGGTATTTGCTGGTATTTCAGGGACTGCTCTTGCAGATACTGCAAGTATTGGAGGAATAATGATTCCTGCAATGAAAGATGTAGGTTATGAAGCAGAATTTGCTGCTGCTGTTACTGCCTCATCCTCAACGATTGGTCCAATAATTCCACCTAGTTTACCTATGATAATAGTAGGAACATTAACTGGGATCTCTGTAAGTAAGATGTTTTTAGCGGGAACTGTCCCAGGGCTATTACTTGGATTAGGAATGATGGCGGTATCTTATGGTATTTCAAAGAAAAAGAATCATCCAAAGGGTAAAAAAGCAACAGTAAAAGAAAAGTGGCTTACTTTTAAAGATGCATTCTGGGCAATTATGTTAACTGTTTTAATTTTATTTGGAATATTAGGGGGAGTTTTTACCCCTACAGAAGCATCTATAGGAGCTGTAATCTATGCTATTATAGTTGGAAAATTTGTATATAAAGAATTAAAATTTAAGGCATTACCAAAAATATTGTTAGATTCAATAGTATCTACATCAGCTATAATGCTCCTTGTAGGGTTTGCAAATTTATTTGCCTGGATCCTTACAAGTGAACAAATACCTCAATTGATTGCAAATGGAATCTTAAATTTTTCAACTAATAAAATTGTAGTTTTATTATTAATAAATATATTGTTGCTATTTGTAGGAACATTTATGGAAACAATTGCAGCATTGGTTATTTTGTTTCCAGTTTTATTAGGAGTGGTTATACCATTAGGAGTAGATCCTATACAGTTTGGTGTAATTATGGTTTTAAATTTAATTATAGGTTTAACAACGCCACCAGTAGGAGTATGTTTATTCGTGGCTTCAAGTATAGGAAAAGTATCCATGGTAAAAACGGTAAAAGCTATAATTCCTTTTTTACTACTCAGTTTAGCAGTACTTATGTTAGTAACTTTCGTACCGGCGGTTAGTCTAGCATTACCAAATATATTATTAGGAGGAAATTAAAAATGAAAGCAATTGAAGTTAAAGAACCTAAAAAAATAGAGGTAGTAGAAAGACCTATGTTAAAAATTGAAAATAAAGACGACGTCTTAATAAAAATAAAAGCAGCGGGGATCTGCGGTTCAGATGTTCATATATACCATGGGACATCTCCTGTAGCAGTATACCCAAGAGTTATAGGTCATGAAATGGTTGGGGAAGTAATTGAGATTGGAGAAAGTGTAACACAATTAAAACTAGGTGATAAAGTTGTAGTGGAACCTATGATTTCATGTGGAGAATGTTATGCTTGTAAATCTAATAGACCTAATGCATGCTCTACACTAAAAGTTAGGGGATGTCATGTAGATGGAGGATTCCAGGAATATTTTGTTGCTCCTGAAAAAGCAGTCTTTAAATTTAATGATGATATACCTTGGGAACATGCAGCTATGATCGAACCTTATACAATTGCAGATCAAATTACATGGAGAGCAGACGTAAGAAAAGGTGATTATGTATTCATAATCGGTGCTGGTCCTATAGGATTAACTATTTTAGAGATGGCAAAATTAAAAGGTGGAATTTGTATAATTTCAGATTTCAATGAAAAAAGATTAGATGTTGCAAAAGAAATAGGTGCAGACTATATATTAAATCCAAGTAGATGTAATCCTTTAGAAGAGGTTAGGAAGATCACCAACGGGATGGGATCAAATGTCACAATTGATGCAGTTTGTTTACCTCAAACATTTGAACAAGCTGTTGAAATAACATCAGTTGCAGGAAGGGTAATGTGTTTAGGTTTTACAAATGAAGTTTCTAAAATAGCTCAGTTATCTATAACTTTAAAAGAATTAGATGTAAGAGGGTCTAGACATCAAACATTTAAATTTAAAAATGTAGTTGAATTATTTAATCAAAATAAATTGAGTCCTGAAAAATTAGTTTCAAATATTATTGACTATAGAAATATAGAAGAGGCTTTAAATCTTATAGAAAATAAACCAGAAGAAATTTGTAAGATAGTATTAAAATTCGAAGATTAATATAAAGGAGAACAGATATATATGAATATGACATTTAGATGGTATGGAAAAGATAATGATGAAGTTACTTTAGATAAAATAAAACAGATCCCAGGAGTAGAAGGAGTTGTTTGGTCCTTACACGATATAGCTGCTGGGGAAAGTTGGCCTATGGAAAGGATAAAAGAGGTAAAAAAACAAGCAGATGAATATGGTTTTAATATAGATGTTGTTGAACCTGTAAATGTCCATGAGGATATAAAGTTAGGACTACCTACAAGGGATAAATATATAGAAAATTATATAGAAACTATGGAAAAATTAGCCACAGTTGGGGTAAAGTGTATCTGTTATAACTTTATGCCTGTATTTGATTGGACAAGAACTGAACTCTATAAAAAAACAGAAGATGGATCAAATGCTCTTTTCTTTGAAAAAAGTAAGATAGAAGATATCGATCCAGTGGAATTAATAAATAAACTCTCTAAAGATGTAGATGTAACTATGCCAGGATGGGAACCTGAAAGATTAGAAAAGATTGAAGAATCTTTTAAAGCTTATAGTGATTTTACAGCTGAAGATCTATGGGATAACCTCAAATATTTTTTAGAAAAAATAATACCAGTAGCTGAAAGATTAGATATTAAAATGGCTATTCATCCTGATGACCCAGCCTTTGATATTTTTGGTCTTCCTAGAATTATTACAAACAGAGATAATATAAGAAGGTTTCTTAGTTTAGTTGACAATAAATATAATGGATTGGCACTCTGCACAGGTTCTTTAGGGTCGGTAATAACAAATGATATACCTAGTATTATCAGAGAATTTTCTGATAGAATTCACTTTGCCCATGTAAGAAATGTAAAGGTTTTTGAAAATGGTGATTTTATAGAGACATCTCATAGAGCATGTGATGGTTCTGTTGATATAGTAGAAGTTATGAGAGCATATCATGAAAGTGGATATGAAGGATATATGAGACCTGATCATGGAAGACATCTTTGGGGAGAAGAAAAATGGTGTAGACCTGGTTATGGTCTTTATGATAGAGCTATGGGGATAATGTATTTACTTGGTATTTGGGATCAACTAGAAAGAAAATAAGGAGTAGAAATATGAAGTTATCAAATGATGGTTTAAAAAATAAAGATCAGTGGGTAGAAAAAGGGTATGAACTGCCAACTTATAATATAGAAAAAATAAAAGAAAACACAATGAAAGAACCAGTATGGCTTCATTTTGGAGCTGGAAATTTATTTAGAGCTTTTATGGCAGCTAATCAAAATAAACTATTAAATGAAGGTAGATCAGAAAAGGGAATTATAGTAGCAGAAGGATATGACTATGAGATAATAGAAAAAGCTTATACTCCTTTTGATAATTTGAGTTTATTAGTGACATTAAAACCAGATGGAGATATTAAAAAAGAAGTTATAGGAAGTGTTATAAACTCTCTAACTGCTGATACATCCAATAAAAAAGATTGGGAGGAACTTAAAAGAATTTTTAACTCCCCCTCCCTTCAAATGGTTAGTTTGACAGTAACAGAAAAGGGATATTCAATCTTTAATAATAATGGAGAAATTTTACCATTTGTTTTAAATGATCTAAATAAAAGTTATGAAGATTCACAATATTTTATGGGGAAGTTAACAGCACTTTGCTATGAAAGGTTTTTAAATGGATCTCATCCAATTGCATTAGTAAGTATGGATAATTGTTCTGAAAATGGTATTAAATTATACAATGCTGTTTTATTTTATGCAGAAAAATGGGTAGAAAATAATTTTATGGAGAAGGAATTTATTGATTATCTTAAAGATTCTAATAAAGTTTCATTTCCTTGTTCTATGATTGATAAGATAACTCCTAGACCTAACTCTTTTATAGAGGATAGTCTAAATGAGGAAGGTTTTGAAGATTCAGAATTAATTATTACAGAAAAAAATACTTATACTTCAGCTTTTGTAAATGCAGAGGAACCTCAATACTTAGTTATAGAAGATAACTTTCCAAATGGAAGACCAAATTTAGAGGGAAGCGGAATTATGTTTACAGATAGAAAAACTGTAGATAAAGTTGAAAGGATGAAGGTTTGTACTTGCTTAAATCCCCTTCATACAGCCCTGGCTATCTTTGGATGTTTACTCTCACATAACAGTATTGCAGATGAGATGAAAGATGAAACTTTAAAATCATTTGTAGAAAAAATGGCATATGAGGAGGGGATAAAAGTTGTGACAGATCCAATTATTCTAGATCCCTTAAAATTTATAAAGGAAGTTTTAGAAGTACGTTTTCCAAACCCATTTTTACCTGATACACCTCAAAGAATAGCAACAGATACATCTCAAAAAATTGCAATTAGATTTGGAGAAACTATCAAAGCATATAATAATAGTAGTGACTTAGATGTAAAACAATTAAAATATATTCCTTTAGTTATTGCAGGATGGTGTCGTTACCTTATGGGAATAGATGATAGTGGTATTAAATTTGAACTTAGTTCCGATCCAATGTTAGATTCATTGGAAAAAAATATTCAAAATATAAAAATAGGATCTTTTGATAAAGTTTCAGAAAGTCTAAAGCCTATCTTATCTGATGAAAAATTAATGGGAATAGATCTATATAAAATAGGATTAGGAGATAAAGTTGAATCTTATTTTAAAGAATTTATTAAAGGTCCAGGAGCTATAAGGGAAACATTAAATAGATATTTATAATTTATTATAATTGGGAGGACATAGATTGAAAAAGTTTGAAATATTAAAAAAAATATCTGATGTAGGTGTAGTTGCTGTAGTCAGAGGAAACTCTATTGAAGAAGCAATAAATATATCAAAAGCTTGTATTGCTGGTGGAATAACACCTATAGAGGTTACTTATACAAATCCAATGGCTACAGAGATTATTAAAGAACTTTCAAAGGAAGAAAATATTGTGTTGGGAGCGGGAACTGTTTTAGATAGTGAAACTGCTAGAGTAGCTATTATGGCAGGAGCTAGATATATAGTTTCCCCTGGTTTTGATTTGGATACAGCCAAATTATGTAATAGATATCAGGTGGCTTATATGCCTGGATGTATGACTATAAGTGAGATGATAAATGCTATGGAATCAGGAGCAGATATTATTAAATTATTTCCAGGGAATGCATATGGTCCTTCATTCATAAAAAGTATCAAAGCTCCACTACCTCAAATCAATATAATGCCTACTGGTGGAGTTAGTTTAGAAAATATAGATCAGTGGATAAAAAATGGTGTTATTGCTGTAGGAGTAGGTGGACAATTAACCAATGGAACACCGGAAGAGATTATAGAAACAGCTAAGAAATTTATTGAAAAAGTAAGGTTAGCTAGGGGGTAGAAATGAAAAGAATTATTACTCTAGGAGAAATTATGTTAAGACTATCTCCCCCTAATAGAGATAAATTTTTAGGGAGTCCTAGTTTCCAAGCTAATTATGGTGGCGGAGAAGCCAACGTTGCAGTCGCCTTAGCTAATTATGGAGTTGAAACAGCATTTATTACTAAACTTCCTAATAATGAAATAGGTGATTCAGCTATAAAGCATCTGAGAAGTTTTGGGGTAAATACTAGATCTATTGTTCGTGGAGGAGATAGAGTCGGGATATATTTTTTAGAAAATGGATTTTCTCTAAGGAATAGTAAAGTTATCTATGATAGGAAAGATTCAGCTATATCTACTGCTTTAGTTTCTGATTTTGAAATTGAATCTATTCTAAAAGGGTGGGATATCTTACACCTTTCTGGGATTACTTTGGGGATTAGTAACAATGGTTTTGAGATATCTAAAGCTTTTATAAAAAAAGCAAAAGAACTTGGAATGGAGATAAGCTTTGATTTTAATTACAGAAGTAAACTCTGGAGTTTAGAGGAAGCAGGAAAAAAAATTAAAGAGATTTTAGAATATGTAGATATAGCTTTTGCAGGACATTTGGATTTTACAAATATCTTAGGTATTGTCCCTGAGCAAACTTTAAATGATATAGATATTATAGAATATTATGAGGATCTATATAGAAAAGTAAACTCAAAATATAATTTTAAATATATAGCATCTTCAATTAGAGATGTAAGATCTGCTTCTAATAATAGTTATACAGGAATTTGTTTTGATGGGGATAAGATTTATAGATCTAAAATCTATGAAGTAGATATAATAGATAGGGTAGGAACTGGAGATGCTTATACAGCAGGGTTTTTGTGTGGGTATGCTATGGGAAAAGATATAGACTATACACTAAATGTTGCAACAGCTTCATCTGTATTAAAACATACTATTTCAGGAGATGTTACTCTAATGAAGATAGATGAAGTAGAAAAATTATTTGAAAACGATAGTTTAGATGTCCAAAGATAAAAATAGTTGAATTAATAAATAAATTGAGGGTGTCCAGAAAAGTCTGCAAATAGAAAAAAAGTTCCTATGATAATTTTTAATACGATAAAAAATTTATGTTTTTTATTAATTTAAGTATAATTTTAAAATTTAAGCATGTCAAGCAAGCCT
>Ga0316197_10000520_pt1 | contig 26784 bp, 26 predicted proteins | sample OudBiesiAoxic_MG_FD_204939 | JGI IMG/M metagenome (GOLD analysis project Ga0316197, IMG submission 204939) | Coastal sediment microbial communities from Oude Bieten Haven, Netherlands - site A oxic | ecosystem: Environmental > Aquatic > Marine > Coastal > Sediment | place: Netherlands... | reverse complement strand
GATGAGCGAGACGAACATATTGCCGGATTGGCCCGGACGGCGCTCGAGAAACTCGCGGGAGAACCGCTGGGTATGAGCGACCGCAAGCCCGGACTCTCGGCCCCTTGCCGGGCGCGGGTACCGTCGATCACCACCGATTGACCAGGAGAAACGAGCACCGTCATGCACGACATCGTCATCAAGAACGGCAAGCTGATCGACGGAACCGGGGTGGACGCGGTCGATGGTGACCTCGCGATTCGCGACGGGGTCATCGCCGAGGTGGGCGGCACCATCACCGCTGCGGCCCGGCGAACGATCGACGCCGACGGCGCGATCGTCACGCCCGGGTGGGTCGACGTGCACACCCACTACGACGGCCAGATCAGCTGGGACTCGCAGATCGCACCGTCGTCGCACAACGGCGTCACCACCGTGGTGATGGGCAACTGTGGGGTCGGCTTCGCGCCGGTCGCTCCCGGGTCAGAACAGACACTGATCGAGTTGATGGAGGGCGTCGAGGACATCCCGGGTGCCGCACTCCACGAAGGCATGGACTGGGGGCAGTGGGAGACGTTCGCCGACTACCTCGACTACATCGAGGGCCGTGAGTACGCCCTCGACATCGGAGCCCAGATCGCTCACGGTGCGGTTCGTTTCTACGCGATGGGCGAACGCGGCCGACTGAACGAAGATGCAACGGCCGACGACCTCGATGTGATGGGCCGCATCGTCGCGGAGGCGCTCGACGCCGGTGCCGTCGGCTTCAGCACCTCGCGCACGATCGGCCACCGTTCGCTGTGGGGCGAGCCGGTCCCCGGCACGTTCGCGGCCGACGAGGAACTGCTCGCAATCGCCGACCACATGCGAGGCGTCGGCAAGGGCGTGTTCGAGATGATCCCGGCTGGGACCGTCGGCAAGCTCGAAGCGCTCGGCGGCGAGCGCACCACGCAGGAGGCCGAGCACGACCTGATGCGCCGCTTCTCGCTCGCCAGCGGTCGACCCGTCACGTTCACCCTCGTGCAGTCGCCCGACTACGACCCCGACTTGTGGCGCGAGATCCTGCGGCTGACCGCCGACGCGAACGGGGCCGGCGCGCAGCTGTACCCGCAGGTGTCGTCACGACCGATCGGCTTCCTGACCGGCCTCAGCGGGTACCACGCGTTCATGCGCAAGCCGACCTACCTCGAGAAGCTGGCCGACCTGCCGCTCGCGGAGCGGGTGGTCGCGATGCGCGACTCGGACATGAAGGCGACGCTGCTCGCCGAGCCCGACATCCGACCGGAGGAGCCGGGGTCGATGGAGAACGTGTACGGCCTGTTCAACCGGGCTGCACCGGTGATGTATCCGATGGGCAACCCGGTCGAACTCGAACCGGCGATCAGCGACACGATCGGCGCCCGAGCTGCGGCCGCCGGGAGCGAACCGTTGGACTACCTGTACGACTTCATGCTCGAAGACGGCGGTACCCGCTTCGCCTCGCTCAGTGCGGTGGACGTCTCGGACCGGATGAACGTGTTGCGCGAGATGTTGGTCGACCCCAACACCGTGACGGGCCTCAGCGATGCAGGTGCCCACGTCACCCTGATCTGCGACGGCACGGCACCGACCACGCAGCTGACCTACTGGACCCGGGATCGCGCCGGCGAGCAGCTTCCGATCGAGTTCATCGTCAACAAGCAGACGGCGCGCAACGCCGAGCTCTACGGCTTCGGCGACCGTGGCACGCTCACGGTCGGCAGGCGCGCCGACGTCAACGTGATCGATCACGCCAACCTCTCCGTCTCGGCTCCGGTCGCCCATCACGATCTTCCGGCGGGCGGAACGCGGCTGATGCAGCCGGTCTCCGGCTACCTCGCAACCCTGTGCAACGGGGTGGTCACCCGCGAGAACGACACCGACACCGGCGAGTACCCCGGCCGCCTCGTGCGCGGCTGACGCCGACTACGACGCGGCGAGCGTCGCGCACTCGTGGTGGAGGAGGTCGAGTTCGATCTCGAGCCGCTCGGCGAGGACGTCGAGGTCGGTGACCATGTCCCGATCGGCGACGAGCGTGATGTCGACGCGATGGTCGTGGGAGATCGCACTGATCGACAGACCGCATCCATCGGTGATCGGCACCATCGCGTGCTCTCGAATGATGTCGTGACCGGCGATCGGGCCTTCGTCCCGGCCGGGGATGCTCACCACGTAGATGTTGAAGGGCGGCATCATCCGCAGGCCCGCACCGGTTGTGAGCAGGAGTCGCGCTGCGGCACCGGCCAGCACGGAGGGAGCGCCGACCCGGTTCGTGATCGCTTCAGCGGACTGGGGCTCGAGTTCGAGGGTCAGCTCGGACATCGACGCGTTGATGTCGTCGAGCCGCTGGAGCGGATCGTGCCGCTGTGTCGCGAGTGGCACGAGCGCCGCGCCGAGTTCGTCGGACTCGGCGTCGACGAGGAGCGGGGTCAACGCCACGAGTGGCTCAGCCGGGAGCTCATCGTTGACGATGAGCCAATGGCGCAATGCGCCGCTGATCACGGTCAGTAAGACGTCGTGGAACCGGACATCCTGCTGGCGACGGATTTCGCGGAGCTGGTCGACCGAGAGGGTCACCCGTGCCACGCGGCGGTGTGAACCGACCGTGCGGTTGAACGAGACCCGCGGGACCGGGCGATCGTTGCGCGCCTTCTCGACCGGGTGGACGGTCGAACTCGCCGCAGCGAGCGCCAGGCGTGCGACTTCACCGATGATCGGGATCCGTCGACTGGCGTTGAGCATGTGACGGGTCGTGCGGATCGGGCTGCGCACGGTCGACCACGCCGCCTTGATCAGCAGATCGGAGTCGGTCGGCACCATGTCCGGCCGCCAGGATCGGCTGGTGTGAGTGTCGAGGTCCGCCTCCGTGCCGGCCAACACCGGTGAGAGCGGTCCCATCGGGCCGAGCTCTTCGATCAGCACGATGTGCACCTTCACGAAGAGGTTGCTGGCACCGTCGGGATCCTCGATCAGATACAGCTCCCACAGCGGACGGTTCCGATCGAGCGGTCGCTCGTGGAGTCGCGCGAGGAGCTGCTCCAGCGCATCGGGGTCGGACGATCCAGGTACTGCGAGGTGTCGAATGTGGTAGTCGAGGTCGAAGTGTGGGTCCTCGATCCACCAGGGATCATCGAGTTCGAGCGGCACGTGACGCACCCGCCGCCGGAGTGAGGGAGATCGGTACAGGCTCGCCTCGATCACCTCGCGCAGACGGGCGAGCGACAGGTGCTCCCCGTCAGCGTTCGGGGCGAGCTCGAGGCACAGCGATTGGTGGCCGAGGTTGGTGTTGGTCTCGGCGGTGAGCAGCGCGGTTTCAGACGGGGTCAGCTGATGCATCGGAGTGCTCCTGTTCGAGGGACGGGTACCACCAGCGCAGACGCCGGCGGGGTGTGAATGGCTGCCAGTCGTCGGGTCGCTGGGCCAACCGGTCGGCGATCACGTACATCACGGACGGGTTGGTCGCGAGCCCGATGTGTGTGCCCCGCACCTGCACGCACTCGGCGGTCGGTCCGGGGGTCTGACGACAGAGGCGGCCTGGAACGATGCCGTCCTGTGCGGTCCAGATGGTGGTCGACGGTACGGGGATCTGGTCGACATCGATCCGTGGCGGGATCGGGACGAACAGTTTGCCGGCGAGTTCCTGGAGCATGCCGATGTTCGAGTCGCCGGTGCTCAGCTTGATCGGCGAGCCGAGGGTGATCACCTGGCCGACGAGCTCCCGACGATGCTGAGCCAACAGTCGTCCGAGGAGCCCGCCGGCGCTCCAACCCACGATGTCGATTGTCGAACCGTGACGATGCGCGAGCTCCTGGATCAGCCGGTCGAGTCCGCCGGCGATGTGGTCGGCCACCCCGACGTTGAGTCCGAGTCCCCAACCGAACGGGCGGTGCCCGAGCGAGCGGAGGAACGCCCGGAGCGGCGCCGTCGTGAAGTCACCGGTGACGAAGCCGGGCAGTACGAGCACGGGACGCGCACCACCTGGAGGCGCGGCCAGTGCAGCGATGGCGGCGCCGGGCACGGTGACCAACAGCTCTGGGACGGTCAGGGCTTCGGTCCAGATCGGCCGCGGGCGCGGGGCATCGTCGGCGTCCGCCGACTCCTCGTCATCGCCGTCTGCGCGCATCAACACGTCCGCCCAGCCTCCGTTTCGATCGACAATCCGATGACTCCAGTGTCGCATGGACCCGTCCCCGCAATAGAGGCCAAATGCCCCTGGGCTTCCTTTCCGTGTGGACGCATTCGTCGACCTTGGAGCCACCGTGCAGCCGCTGCTCACCGTCACCGCCGCACTCGCAGCCGCCGCCGGATGCGGACTCGCGCCATGGTCTGGAGCGCAGCCTCGAACCGGTACGCCTGGTCCGCCTACCTCGGGCAGCCGGCGGGTGAACAGGACCAACGACTCGGCGACGCGGGGGTCGAGGTCGAGCTGCATGTCGAGCCCGGGATGTACCACGCCGCCGACGCGTGAGGTGACCCGCGGCTGCGTCGTCGAATACCCGGGTCGTCAAACGAGGCTGAGTTGTGCGCTGCTGGCGTGTGCCGGGGCATCACTGGTCATTCGCCCTCGGCCGATCGTGCCGGCACGGGGTGAGCGCACTCCGGGCGGTCTGCTCACCTCGCTCGATCCGTCGGGATGATGGACGAACATCTCGGTTGCGTCACCGCTGATCGACTGCTCGAGCACCTGCGTCTCAAGTGCGCGGCGTCAGCAACGGTCAGTTCTTGGTGATCCGGAACACTTGGATCTCGCGAGGTGCCGCGTTCTTCTCGTACTCGGCGAACTGTGGCATCTGCTCAGCTTGAGCATCAAAGAGCCGACGCCGCTCATCGCCTTCGGTCAGGTGGGCGGTGCCTTCCCACTTCTCGGTGCCGACCTCAACGGTGACCTGCGGGTTCGCCACCAGGTTGTAGTACCAGTTCGGGTGCTCAGGCGCCCCACCCTTTGACGCAATGATGATCGGATCGCCGCCATCGGTCGAATGCACGAGCGGTGAACACAGTTCGCGTCCGCTCTTTGCGCCTGTCATGGTGACAAGGATCATCGGCATCCCTTCGAACGGGCCGCCGCAGACACCATCGTTCGCACGAAATTCCTCGATGACGTCATTGTTGAATTTCAGAAAGTCCATCCGCGGACGTTACAGCTCGAAGGCGGCCGACGGCTGGCCGACACCTGCCCGGAGGATGACCCCAGCCGGTCGGCGGTGTCTTGCTGTGTGTGGCCGGTGGCCACGTTGGGGCAGGATGGGCCGATGCCCACTCCGGACGGACCGCAACCCGCAGCTGGCATCCCACCCGACCGGCCGCTCGCAGGCATTTCGGACGTCCACTTTCCCGAGGTGGAGTTGACAGCGGAGCTCGCCGAGCGACGCGAGGCGGTGGCGGAATTGGGCGACGCGCTGCGCGATCTGACGTCCCGGGCGATCGGCACCGAAGTCGCGGTCGACGTGCTGCGCCGGGTCGCCGAGGATGCCCGCGAGCTGGCTGCCACGTTGGCCGAGCGACAACGTCGGCTCGACGAGCCGTCGATCGTCGACGACCTGCGCCGCGGGCAGCGCCCGTTCAATCCGGTCGTGGGCCCGGGCAACCCCGTCGCGCCGCCGATGCGGATCGAGTTCGTGGACGGTGCCGCGATCGGCTCGTGCACTCTCGACTGGCGCTACGAGGGTCCGTTCACCTTCGCCCACGGTGGAATCAGCGCGTTGCTCCTGGACCAGCTCATGGGGTACGCCGCTGCGGCAGCCGGCCACCCGGGGGTCACCGGCAGGCTGCAAGTGCGCTATCGCTCGACGGTTCCGCTCGGCCAGCCGCTGCGGCTGGAGGCCAGGCTCATCGACGTGCTCGGAATCCGGGCGGCGGTCCGGGGTTCGATCAGCCTGGCGGCTGTCCCCGACGACACGCTCGTCGAAGCCGAGGGCCGGTTCCTGGCGCTCCGCCCAGAGCAGGCCGCCCGGCTGTTCGACGGCGTTTCGGGACGTCCGCATCCGTGAACCGCCCGCCGCAGCCGCGTGACCCGGCGGTCGTCGCCTCGAGCGGGCGAGACTACGACCGGTCGGCGTAGGCGCTGGGGAAGCGGGCGAGGAAGGCGATCGCCAGGCGCAGCTCGCGGGCGTCGACGCACTCGCCGATCTTGTGGGTGTTCTGTTCGTACCCGGCGCCGAAGCCGAGCATCGCCGGGTGCTTGTACCCCCCGGCCTCGACCCACGCCTTCGAGGCCGGAACGTTGATCGTGGTGTTGTCGACCGGGATCGGGTAGCCGACGCCGTCGGTCGAGAAGATCCACCGATCGACCCGCGCGTCGGCGCGCATTCCGCCGTCGCCCGCCGACGGCTGTACGTTCGGGGCGACGACGGAGTCGTACACGTCGACTGCCGTCCGGATTGCCGCATGGTCCTCCGGCGTCGCCCAGCCCATGTAGATCTGCTGGTTGCCCGGGGTGTACCCGCGCCACGTGACACCGTCGTAGATCGGGATCGTCACGTCGACCGTGAGGCCGGCGTCACGCGCCACCCGCACGGCGTCGAGCCGCTCGACGTCGAGGCGCGCCTGCTCGGGGTCCTCGCCGACCGTGAGCCGACGATCGAATCGGAACGTGAATCGATCGGGCACGGCACAGTCGCTCGGCGTGTCGAGATGTGACCATGAAGCCGTCCGCGTGCCGTGGCCGAGGAACGGGTCGTCGAGGAACCCATCTCGCTCGTCGTAGCGTCGAGCGGCTTCGGCGATGATCGCGCCGCCGAACTCCAACGGGTTCAGTCCTTCCCACGGCATCGACCCGTGGCACGAGCGACCGGTCACGGTGACCTCGATCTGCATGCGGCCACGTTGCCCGCGGTAGATCCCCAGCGCACCCTTCCGCGCATCGCCGGTGCCCTCGGTGAGGACGACCACGTCCGGGATCAGGTCGGCCGACGCTCCGGGGAGCACCTCGCTCATCAGGTACATCGGTCCGGCGCCGTCGTTGTCCTCCTCGGCAGCGGTCGCGTACGCCCGCACGATCACGCCGCGCAACGCGCCCTCGGGTGCGAGTTCGAGGGCGATCTTCGTCGCGATGATCTGCGAGATGACACCGGCCAATTGGTCGGCGGCACCGCGGCCGAACACGAGATGTTCCCACTCGTCGTCCGGCGGGAGATGGCCGAGCTCGCCGCGGAGGAACTCGCGGTCGACGGCGCCGAGGTCGAGCAGTCCGTCGTAGGCGTCGATGCCGCCGAGCTTGTCGCGCCAGGCCGAGCGAAGCGCCTGGACGGTGTCGGTGTGGCCGTCGAAGTAGACGACTTGTTTCTGATCCGCATCGACGCCGTCCGTCGGATCGGTGACCGTCCACACCAGGTTGCCGTACCCGTCGAACCAGACGTCGTCCGGCCCGCGTACGGCTCCGATGTCAGTGATCGTTTGCTTCAGATACTCGAGGCGGGGCCCTTCGTGATTGCTCAGGCCCGACGACGGGTCACCTCCGGCGTCGACGGGGCGGTCGACGTAGTCGGCCGGGATCCGGATCGCCTCGCGAAGGATCTCCACGGCGAGCTGTAGGTGATCCTGACTCAGCGCGGCGATGCGGGTGTCGAGATCGGTCATCGGAGTGCCTCCTGTTCGAGCGATGCCAGCGCGTCCGCGAGATCGGGGACCTTCGCCCCGGCGAGCAGTGCCATCACCACGTACATCTTCCAGTTCGCCTCCCGTGCGACGTTCACGCGGTGCCGTTCCATGACGCCGCGGCTGACCTCGGCGCCGATGTCAGCAGGCAGGCAGTGCATGTAGAGCGCGTCGCCGCCTGCGGTCGTGCCCATTCGTTGTTCGTCGCAGATCCAGCCGGTGTGTTCGGCGTTGCGGCCGAGTGCGCGCTCCTCGATCGCGTTGAGTTCGGCCGTGTCGCCCGCAGCGTTGGCGGCCACCCGCTCGACCATCAGGTCGTGGGCTCCCCAACTCTTGGGGTACACGACGTCGGCGCCCGAGAACGCTTCGTCCATGTCGCCGACCATCCGAAACGAGCCGCCGTTTGCGGCGTTGTCGGCCGCCGCGGCCATCGCCGCGTCGGTCAGCTGATAGCCGGGTGGATGAGCGAGTGTCACGTTGGCGCCGACTCGTGTCAGCAACGTGATCAGGCCTTGCGGGACCGAGAGCGGTTTGGCGTACGACGGTGAGTACGCCCAACTGACCGTGATCCTCTTCCCCGCGAGATCCTCGAAGTTGTCCTCGAGCCACAACAGGTCGGCCATGGTCTGCGTGGGGTGGTCGACGTCGCACTGCAGGTTGACGATCGGCACCGCCCGCGAGTCGTCGGTGGCGTCGAGGTAGTCGTCGATGCCCTGCTTGACGTCGCGGATGAACGTGTTGCCCTCGCCGAGGATGAGGTCGTGGCGGATCCCCATGGCGTGGGCGTTCATGCCGAGCATCGCGCCGGTCTCGACGGCGGTCTCTCCGTGCGACACCTGGGTCGACGACCCGTCGACGATGACCGGCTGCATCCCCAACCGGGCGGCCGCGCCGGCCCACGCGCTCTTGGTGCGCGTCGACTGGTCGAAGAACACGGCCCACGCGAGCTCGTCGGGACACAGCGGGGTGCGGATGCCCTGCCTGTCGAGGTGTGCGAGCGACCGTGCGACCGAGCGCACGGATGCGAGGTCGGCGTCCGACCACTCCTGGGTGGTGAGCAGGCTCCTGCCGAGCAGCGCGTCGAGCGCATGTCCTTGGAGCTGTCGTGTCGTTTCGATCTGACTCACAGATGATTCCTCCTGATGTGGGTGCCCGCTCGGCCGTCGAGTGCCTCGACCAGATCCTCGGGCAGGCAGATGATCACGTCGCCGTCGACCGCTTCGAGGAAGTCGATGGCGGCCTCGATCTTCGGCCCCATGCTTCCCGCGGCGAACTGTCCGTCGGCGTGCAGTGCGCGGGCCTCGTCAATGCTCAACTCGGACCGGGGCCGTGGCGTGTCGGAGTAGAAGTCCTCGTAGACGTGGTCGACACTGGTCGTGATCACGAGCCGCCGAGCCCCGAGATGGACGGCGAGCAACATGCTCACCCGGTCCTTGTCGATGACGGCTTCGTGGCCGAAGATCTGGTCGTCGGCGCCCCGGCTGACCGGGATGCCGCCGCCACCGCAGCAGATCACGGTGATGCCGAGATCGCAGAGCTGTTCGATCGTTCGCAGCTGGACAATCCGTCGGGGGATCGGCGAGGGGACCACGCGACGCACCCCGCGCTTCGGGTCGCGCATCACCTGCCAGCCACGATCGCGCACGAGTGACTCGGCCTCGTCGACATCGAAGAATTGGCCGATCGGTTTGTCCGGCTCGTCGAACGCCGGATCGTCCGGGTCGACTTCGACTTCGGTGACGATTGTGACGACGTCGGTGTCGTCGCCTCGGTGGCGTAGTTCGGCGCGCAGTGCGCGCTCGATCATGTAGCCCATCGCGCCTTGGCTGTCCGCTACGAGCGAGTCCAGCGGCACTTCCGGGACGGTGTCGCGGGCGATCTCCGAGCGGAGCTGCATGAAGCCCACCTGTGGGCCGTTGCCGTGGGTCAACACGAGGTGCTCGCCACGTTCGAGCAGGTCGGCGACGGGACGCATCGCTGCTCGAGTCACCGCGAACTGGTTCGCGACGGTCGGTTTCAGATCGGGATCGAGGAGCGAGTGTCCACCGATTGCGACAACGATCGGCCCAGCATTCACATCACCGTTGGTCTGATCCACTCTGTCCTCAATCGTCGGTGCACGCGGTCGCACCTCCCACGATCGTCGTTCGCCGTCACCCCGGCGGGAAGGGCACTTGGTCCCGCGGTCACGGGCTGTCGGCTCAGTGAGCGTCGGCGGGGAGCGCCTCGGCGTCGTCGTGCGACCGCCGGTGGAATTGGGAGACGATCGCCACGGCGATGAAACCCACGGCCAATCCGATCAGCGCGGAACAGACGGTGTTGACCAGCCAGGCGAGGAATCCACCGATCCCAGCGACGTCCTCGACCTGCTTCTCGAGTTCGTGGACGAAGTCGTAGGGCGCATGCCACCCCAACTCCTCGGCGCCGACCAGCAGGATGTGGCCACCGACCCAGAGCATCGCGGCAGTGCCGACGACCGTGAGGACCGACAGGATCTTGGGCATCCCAGCGACCATCAGCCGACCGACGCGCTGTGCACTTTCGGAGTCGCGGCCAGCGAGCTTGAGGCCGATGTCGTCCATCTTCACGATCAGCGCAACCACGCCGTAGACGATGATCGTGATCACGAGCGCGACGACGACGAGGATGATGGTGCGTTGCAGGAAGCCCTCGTCGATCACCTCCTTCAGCGCGATCACCATGATCTCCGCCGACAGGATGAGGTCGGTGCGGATCGCCCCCTTGATCGTCTTCTCCTCGGCCTCCTCGCCCTGCATGACGACGGGGATGTCGTGATCGTGGTCGTCGTGCTTGAGGCGGTGATAGATCTTCTCGGCACCCTCGAAGCAGAGGTACGTGCCGCCCGCCATCAAGATGATCTCGACCAGCGTCGGGGCGACCGCGCTCAGCACGAGTGCGACCGGCAGGATGATCAGCAGCTTGTTGCGCAGCGAGCCGATGGCGATCCGCTTGATGATCGGGAGCTCGCGGTCGGCGGCCAGTCCCTGCACGTACGCCGGTGTCACGGCAGTGTCGTCGACGACGACTCCCGCTGCCTTGGCGCTCGCCCGCCCCGCCGCGGCGCCGACGTCGTCGACCGACGCGGCCGCGAGCTTGGCCAGTGCGGCGACGTCATCGAGCAATCCAGCGAGTCCGCCAGCCATTTCTTCTCCTCATCGAGCGAACACGAACAGCCGCTCACGGTACTTCGCGTTGGAACGGTGTGGGTCAGCGTTGGAGGAGGCGCTTCACCTCTGCGACGGTTTCGATCTCGGTCGCGCGGTCTGGGCCACACGGCGTGAGGTTCAGCGTCGTGGCGCCCGCTTCGACGTACGGAGCCAGGAACTCGGCGATGTTTTCGGCGTTGCCCATCGGCGTGTAGCCCTCGAACGGTTCGAAGCTGGACTTGTAGAAGCCCTCCATTGCGACCGACACGTGGTGTCGGGCATCCTCCGGCGTGTCGTCGACACCGATCCAGACCTGCAGCCCGTGTTCCCAGGCGACGTCTCGGTCGCTCCCCACGTCCTCAGCCATCGCGGTCGCCGCCGCGAAACGACGCGCCGAACACCATGCGGCGAGCCAGCCGTCACCGAGACGACCGGCGCGCTGCACTGCGGCGTCACTGCGTCCGCCGACGAGGAGCGGGACGGCCGGTACGGGGGTCGGCCGGATGACGCCGGCGGTGAAGTCGAAGAATTCACCGTCGCCGTCGACGGTCTCGCCGTCGAGCAGTGACCGCACGATGCCGAGTGCGACGTCGGTCCGCCGTCCCCGAGTGCGTGGGTCGACGCCGCAGACCTCGATCTCGTGTCGATCCTCCCCGCCGACACCGACACCGACCGTGACACGTCCCGGTGCCGCCTGGGCGAGCGATGCGATCTGGCGTGCGGCAATCATCGGATGCCGAAGTGCGAGGAGGTAGACGCCGAGGTGCAGGTCGAGTCGACCCTCCAAGCCGCTCAGTGCAGCGAGGTGGATGAGGCCGTCGAGGCCGCTGCCGTCGAAGAAGCTGATGTGGTCGGCGGTGAACAGGTGGTCGATACCGGCATCGGCGACCCGGGCGAGCGTCTCGCGCTGTCGATCATGCGGGAGTTGCCACAGGTCCCACGGAACGGAGATGCCGACGCGCACATTCTGCATCGGACGAGTCTCGCGAACTCGATGCGCTGAGCGGAGTTTGCCCAGACGTGGCCGACGCTGAGAGCGAACCGGTCAGGTGTCGAGCGCAGCCGAGGCCAGTCGTTCGAGCCGGAGCAGGCCCGCATCACGAGCCTGCTGGGCAACCACGTTCAACATCGCGTCGGCCTCCGCTCGGTGTCCTTGAGCTCGGCGGGCACGGGACAACCACAGCCGACTCTCGTTGCTCCACAACACCGAGCCACCGTCGGCGTCGGCTTCGAGCGCAGCGCCGAGGAACTCCTCAGCGGCGTCGAGCTCGCCCATCGTCAGCGACAGCATGCCGAGGTATCGCTCCGCGCGCCCGAAGCACAACAGGCCAGACCCCATCACGACGTTCGTGCCGATGAGCCGTTCGAATCGGTCGCGCAGCATCGAGCATCCCTCGACGTCGCCGAGTCCGACCATCGACTCGATCAGTAGCACCATGACGGTGCTCCACATCGCGTCGACCGGGAGGTCGAAGTCGTTCGACCGGGCGGGGGCCAGGGCCTCCGCCGCGGCATCGCCAGCCCCCGTCTCGACCAGGAGCAGCGCGAGACCCGGCGTCCACACCGACCCGTTGTCGGCACTCGCCAGGACTCGTCGAACCAGCGGGGTCATGGCTGCGAGCCGGTCCTGCTCGCGTCGAATCATGAACATCCGCAGGCCATAGGTACCGGCGCCGTCCTCCTCGGGCAGGTCATCGGCGAGCTGGAGACAGTGCTCTGCCAGTCGCTCGCTCGCGTCGAGATCGCCGCGGTAGAACGCGTCCATCGCCTCCTGATTGGATCGGATGAATGCCCAGAAACTCGAGTGGGATCGCTCTTGCAGGTCGGCCATAGTTCGGGCGAGCCCGCGAAGTTGATCGAATCGGCCGGTCAGCGTCGCATGCATCATCCGGTCGTGGATCGCGTGTAACGCAACGTCGCCATCTTCGATCAGGGGCTCGAGTTCCTCGAGTCGCGTCACCATCGGACCGATCTCCGGTCGGGCCTCGTAGAACTTGACCTGGCCGAGGTAGACGCACAGCGCGTTGGCCTCGGCGGTGGGAGAGTCCAGCACCTCGGCAAGGGCTTGCGCGTGCGTGAAGGCAGCGTCGACGTCGTCGACATGGCCCGACATCGCCAATGCCCGGAGGGTGGCGATGGCGAGTCGGCTTCGCATCTCGGTCTCGTGCTCGATGACGAGTCCCTCACTGACTGCGGTGTCCAGGACCGCCGTGGCTTCGCGGAGGTGGGCGAGTGCGTCGAGCCCCGACAATCCGGGCCGCCAGGTCGCGTCTTCGAAACGGATTGCAGCCTCGACGCGCAGCACCGGATCGCCGCTCGTACTGGCTGCGTCGACTGCGTGCTCGAACGTTCGCGCCGCGACCATGTTCTGTCCGGATCGCACCTCTGCGATGCCCTGTTCGAGCGCGAGCGCCGCAGCGAGGAACGAATCCGCCGGGTCGGACAGCGACCGGGCTCGCTCGACGAGCTCGGCAGCCTCCTCGAACGAGAACTGCGACATCGACTCTTCGGCGGCCCGGCGGAGCCGAGCGATCGCAACCGGGCGCAGCGAGACGTTCGCGGTGGCGGCCTCGGCGCTGTGGAACGCGAGCTCGGGGAGGTACCGCGGATCGGAGGGGAAGAGTTCGTCGATCACTGTGGCGACGCGCTCGTGCATCCGAGTGCGTCGAGCCGAACTCAGCTCGTCGCGGAGCGAGGACCTGACCAATGCGTGGGTGAAGCGGAACCGATCGAGACCCACGTCGTCGAGCAGGCGCGCCGCGACCGCCCGTTCGAGATCCTCCAGCAATTCGAGCTCGTCGCGCCGATTCGCGGCTGCCGCAACTCTGAGCTCGAACTCCAGGCCGAGCACCGACACCAATCGCAGTGTCTCCTGGACTTCCTGATCGAGACTGGCCAACCGTCGGTGGACGGCGCTCTGCATGTCGACCGACCCGTCGTGGGGATCGACGGCCTGGAGCAGGAGTGGATTCCCCGCCGTCTGCTCCATGATGTCGTCGAGGTCGATGGCTTCGCCGACAAGTCGGAGCGCCTCGCTGCTCGTGAGCCCGCCGAGTCGTACGACGGTGCTGTGTGCAGCACCCTGCCCGGCCGCGAGCAGATCGGCGACCCGGGCATTGTTGTCCGGGGCAGTGTCGCGAGCGGTGAGCACGAAGGTGATCGCCGCCTCCAGCCCCTGTCGGCGTTGGAGGTGGCTGAGCAGCTGCACCGTCGAGTCGGTGGCCCAGTGGACATCGTCGACGATCATCGTCAGCGGACTCTCCTTCGCGCGGTCGATGAGCCAATCGGCGATCGCCTCGTAGAGGCGGTACCGGCGGGTCTCGCTGTCGACCGTCGAGTCGCCGCGCCCTGACGCGGCTGCAACGCGGGCTCCCGCTTCGGGGAACAGCACGGCGAGCCCGTCGGGGACCTCGATGCTCCCGTCGTGCTGTGGGATCGCCTGGCGGATGACCTCGATGAACGGTTGGTACGGGACCTTGAGGTCTTCGCTGTTGCGGCCGAACAGCACCCGGTGTCCGCGGTGATGTGCTGCGGTCGCGAGCTCCGCAGCGAGACGGGTCTTGCCGATACCCGGCTCACCGAGGATCCACACCCATCCGATCGGACGATCCGCCGCGGTTGTCTCCAACACGTCGAGGCACTGTCGGAGTTCGGCGTCACGTCCGCAGAACAGCCGACGCGTGTCTGCGCGGAGTTCGTCCGGCAGCGCGGGCGGCTGAGACGATGGACCTCCAGCGACCGCGTGCCCCACCGTCGTCCCGACGTCCTCGACCTCGACCGGTGGAACGAAGCGATACCCGCGACCGTGCACGGTCTTGATGGCCCACTGTGCGCGGCCGTCGTCGTCGATGGCCCGCCGGGCCTGTTTGATCCGGGTCGTCAGTGCCGACTCGGAGACGAAGCGGTCGCCCCAAACGTTGTCGAGCAACTCCTCCTTGGTGACCAGCCGTCCCCGTTGCTCGACGAGGTAGAGCAGGACGTCGAAGACCTGCGGCTCGACCTCTCGGATCCCATCGGGCCCGGCGACTTCGATGCTGTCGGAGTCGACCGTGAACTCCCCGAATCGGAACCTCGGCACTGAGTCAGCGGACGAACTCGTCGACCTGGGTGATCTCGTCGGCAGGGATCCCGAGGTCGCGGGCGTGACGCCGGAGCACCTCGATGTCGGCGCATTCGTACAGGCAGTACGTCTTCTTCTTGTCGGCCGACAAGAACGAGGTCAGCCACTTGATGTCGTTGTCCAGGTTGTACTGGTCGACGAGCTTCAGGGTCTCCTCGTCGGGATCGAACTTCTCTGCGAGCTCTCGCTCGACGACGAACATCGGCATCGCGAACACCTTCTCTCTTGTCGCTTCTCAGTGTGACGTCGCTGGGACGCGTCTCACCAGAGTTCCAGAGTGGCCGGTCAACCGCAAGCGCTGACAAGCCAGTAGATCGGGAGGCCCACGGCGAGGGCCATGCTGACGTTGGAGGTTCGGCGGACCGCCACGACCGCGCCGGCCACGGACAACACCCCTGCGACGTCCGGTCGCACGACCTGGCCGTGCTCCAGGAAGAACGCCGAGGCGATGACGGCGGTCAACACGGCGGGTGAGACGAGTCCGATCGCCGACTCGACGACTGCGGACGTGGTGAGTCGGTCGCCGAGCACCACCATCGAACAGCGGAGCAGGTAGGTGACCACACCGGCGACAGCGAACACGACGATCGCGCTCATCGTCGCCTCCGGTCGGTCATGATCGCCCCGCTCGCTCCTGCGACGACGCCGAGGGGAAGTGCCGCCGCACCGATGACGCCGGTTCCCGCGACGACGATCACGGCAGCGACGGTGCCCGCCAGCACCTCGAGTCGGGTTGTCATGGTCCTCGCGAGCATTCCGGCGAAAGCCAGCGGCGCCGCCAGGTGAAGGCCGAGCGACTCCGGCAGTCCACCGCCGAGCTGGAAGGCGATGACCTGGCTGCCGATGAAGGCCGACGCCAACACCGCCGTCGCCGTCAGGTAGTACTGCCGGCGCCACGCGAGGTCCGTGTCGTCGTCGAAACGCTCCTGGCAGAGCATGAACGTCTGGTCGACGACCGGAACGACCAACACCATGCGACGAACGAGTCGCGCACCGGCGAACCATCGTGCGACCCCGGCCCCGTACAGGACGAACCTCAGGTTGATGAGGGCGACGACGATCGCAGTGGAACCGATGCCGCCCCCGGACCCGATGACGTCGACCGCCGCGAGCTGCGATGCACCGGCGAGGAGCGCGACGCCACCGAACGCCGATTCCCATGCGGAGAGGCCGGCTGCCGCACTTGCCCCACCGACTGCCATCCCGAAGGGGATCAACGCGACCCCGAACGGCGCGGTGTCCTTGACCGCTCGGTGGACGGCGGTGTCGATTCGATCGACCGCAGTGATGGTCATGGCGCCATCGATCCGACCAGATCGGACTGTCCGACGAGGTCACGCGCGCTCGGCCGGCGGAACGTTTCCTGACAGATCCATCCGCGGTATCGGCGTTCGCCGAACGCGGCGGCCAGGCCGTCGGTTTGACTCCGGTGTTCGGCGAGCACTGCCCGCTTCGTGTCGAGTTCGACGTTGCCGAGCTCCACGATCATCTCCACGTCCTCGGCTCGTACGCCGGTCGGCTCCCCGGTCATCCAGACCCCGAAGTCGTCGTGCAGCTGACGCCACTCGGCGAGCCACTCGTTGGTCTTCGCGGCGTACCAGAGGTCACCGATGTTGGTGTCTGTCCAGGCGCGGGTCACGAGGTGTGAGTTCGCGACATGGTCAGGATGGCCGGTGATTCCGTCGGGCCCGAAGGTGACGACCACGTCCGGATCGACGTCACGGATGATGTCGCTGATCTCGGTGACCAGCGCGTTGGCGGGCGCAGTGGCGACACCGCCATCGGCGACCCCGAGGAAGCGAACATCGTCGACGCCGATGCGGGCCATGGCGGCTTGGAGTTCGCGCCGTCGTTGCGCTGCGCGCTCCCCAGTCGTGCGGGCATCATCGGCGGGGAAGCCGGCCTCGCCGTCGGTGATCGCGACGACCGTGACGTGGCCGCCGTCGGCGGTCGTCCGGGCCATCAATCCGGCGGAGAGATAGGCCTCGTCGTCCGGGTGCGCCCAGATGCCGAGGAGGCGAGTGGGGCGGTCGCGGGCAAGCCGAACCACCGAGAGATCGACCGAGTCGCGGATCCGGCGATCGAGGCTGCTTCGGGGATGGCACCAGTCGGCGATCTGGCGAGCGGTCGGGATCGACGACGCCCGGAAGGTGGTACATCCGTCGGGTGCCGTCAACACCGCTGATCGATCGCGGTCGATGGGTGAGTTGATCTTCGTCATGTCTGTGCTCCTCGGTGTCTTTCGTGCGGGTGTGCGTGTGGGCGTCAGGGTCAGTGGGGCTTGCGGGCGATGACGAACTGGTGGTCGTTGCGGAAGCGGTAGATGCCATGCCGGTCCCGGATGTCGGCCATCGCGGCCAGCACCTGCGGGCGCAACACGTCGGCACCGACGTGCTCCAATGCGGGGACGGCGGGCCCGACGCTCGACATCGCACGCCATGCGGTCTCCTCGTCCGGCCACTCGAGTGTCGAGACGCGGCCGCCACGTTCGGTCACCTCGAACCCGGCCGCTTCCAGCATCTCCTCGGCGACTCCTGGGCGGGCGATGTTGTTGGTACGGCGCATGCCGTCCACGTGCGATTGGGGTGCGTTCAGGGCGAACGCCTTGAAGCACGGGTAGAGGTCGAGGTGGCCGTGACCCCAGAAGCTGATCCCGATGCGACCGCCCGGGCGGAGCACCCGGAATGCTTCGGTGAGCGCGCCCTCGCAGCCGCCCCACACGCCGTTGATCGAGGTCACCGAGTCGAACGAGTCGTCGCCCCAGGGCAGATCGAACATCGTGCCCACTCGGAGGTCTGCGTTCGGCGCGCGATCACGGCCGATCTCGATCAGGTCAGTGGCGGCATCGATGCCGGCGGTGTCTGCGCCCATTCCGTCGGCGAGGCGGAGCGCGAGTCCTGAACCGCACGCGATGTCGAGTACGGAGCTGCCGTGCTCGATGCCGACGCGCGGGAAGATCGCCTGGATCACGTCGGCCGCGTAGTGCTCGAACAGGCAGGCCCAGTCGCGGGCACGCCGGCCCCATGCGGCCCCGGCTTCCTCCCATTCGTGGCCGGCCGGCAGCGCCGAGGGGTGGGTGATGGTGGTTGTTGTCGTGTTGATGTTGGTCATGCAACCGATCGTGACGATCGGCATCGACGGAGTCTTGGAGGAGGCGTGGAGATCTCTCTCCAGAACTTCTCCACATCGTCTCCAAGCCTCGGTCGAGCCGGTCCGTCACGGTGGAGCCCAACACACGACAACCCCCACCAATCGGGGAACACAAGGAGAAATGACATGACCATCACCGAAAACAACACCGTCGACAACGGCGTGAACGTCGAGGCGCTGCTCGGAGCTCGTGAGATGCTGAGCGGTGCCCCCGCTGCGGCACAGTTCACGTTCTCGGCGACCAACGAATGGGTGAACGGCACGCACAGCCGCAGCACCGTGAGCGAGTTCTTCGGGCTCGGAGACGACCAGGCCCATCGCCAGCCGTACAGCGTCGACACCGACCACCCGGGAATCTTCGCCTCCGAGGACAACGGCCCGACACCACCGGAGATGGTCTTGATGGGCCTCGCCGGTTGCCTGACCGCCGGTGTTGCATCGGTTGCCCAGAACCGTGGCATCCAGCTCCGCTCGGTCAAGTCGACCGTCGAAGGCGCGCTCGACGTCGCCGGCATCCTGGGTATCGACTCGGACGTGCGCAACGGCTTCGGCGGCATTCGCGTTCGCTTCGAGATCGACGCCGACGCGACCCGTGACGAGATCCAGGCCGTGGTGGCCCAGTCGCAGAAGCGCTCGGCCGTCTTCGACGTCGTGGCCAACCCGACCGCAATCGTCGTCGAAGTCGTCTGAGCGACATCGCCGAGCAGGGAGTGAGTCCCATGAACCCCACCCGCACCACCGATGTCGTCGTGATCGGCGGCGGACAAGCCGGCCTGGCGATGAGCCAGTGCCTCACCAGCCGATCGATCGATCACGTCGTTCTCGAACGTGGCGACACCGCCAACTCGTGGCGGACCGAACGATGGGACTCACTCCGACTGCTCACCCCCAACTGGCTGGCCCGTCTGCCCGGCTGGTCCTACCAGGGCGACGATCCCGACGGATACATGTCCGCCGTGGAGGTCGCCACGTACCTCGACGCCTATCGCATCTCGATCGGTACCCCGATCCGCACCGGCGTGGAGGTCACTCGCATCACGAGCTCGGGTGGCCGACACGTCGTCGAAACCGACGACGGGCCGTGGTCAGCTCGAGCGGTCGTGGTGGCGACCGGTGCATGCAGCAACCCCCACGTCCCGTCGATCGCCGCCGACATGCCCGACCACATCGAGCACGTCACGCCGATCGGCTACCGCAACCCCTCGCAACTCGGCGAGGGCGGTGTCCTCGTGGTCGGCGCGTCTGCCTCCGGGCTCCAGATCGCCGACGAGCTCGGTCGCTCCGGCCTCGACGTGACGCTCGCCGTCGGCGACCACGTGCGGCTGCCGCGGATGTATCGCGGCATGGACATCCACTGGTGGATGGACGCCGTCGGTCAGCTCGACGAGCGGTACGACGAGGTCGACGATCTCGATCGTGCTCGTCGACTCCCGTCGCTCCAACTCATCGGCTCGCCCGAGCGTCGCGATCTCGATCTCACGACCGTCGCTGCCAACGGCGTCGCGCTCGCCGGTCGTCTCGTCGGCCGCAACGGACAGAGCGCACAGTTCTCCGGCTCGTTCGCGAACATGTGCACCTCCGCCGACCTGAAAGAGCGTCGACTGCTCGACCGACTCGACGAGTACGCGACATCCCACGGTCTGGACGCCGAGCTGAGCGAAGCGACGCGGCCGGCGCCGACCGGTTCGGTGCCGCCGCTGCTCGAAGCCGACCTGCGCTCGATCGACACCATTGTCTGGGCAACCGGATTCCGGCCGACATATCCCTGGCTCGATTCGCAACTGCTCGATCACAAGGGTCGTCTCGTCCACGACGGTGGCGTCCTCCCCGTTCCCGGCCTCTATGCCCTCGGCCTGCCGTTCATGCGGCGGCGCAAGTCGAGCTTCCTCGACGGCGTCGGCCCCGACGCCACCGAGCTCGCGGATCACCTCGTGAGCTACCTCGCACACAGCATCGCGCGCAGCCACACCTGATCAACCAACACCAACACAACCAACAACCACGACATCAAGGAGAAATGCCATGACCATCAACGAGACACCCCTCGTCACCGACGAAACGAACGGCGTGCCGACGGCCAAACTGTTCGGAACGATCGCCAAGATGAAGGACAATGGCGACCTCGCCGCCTTCCGCTTCTCGGCGAAGAACGAGTGGATCGAAGGCACCGCCAGCGCTTCGACGATTCACGAGTGGTTCGGCGCCGGCGCCGACCACCTGCACGTGGAGGAGTTCCGGTTCGCAGCCGACCACCCGACACTGGGACACGGGCACGGCCCGACACCCCAGGAGTACGTGCTGCATGCACTCGCGGCGTGCATCACCGCCGGGATCGCAACCGGTGCCGCTGCCCGCGGCATCGAGCTCACGAAGGTGTCGTCGACCGCCACTGCCGACATCGACGTCCGCGGTGTGCTCGGCATCGACGCCGAGGTCCGGAAGGGATTCAGCGAAGTGCGCGTCGACTTCGACGTGCAGGCCGATGCTGAGCCCGACGTGATCGACGCGCTCATCGCATCGGCAACGAAGTACTCCGCCGTGTTCGACATGCTGACCAGCCCGACGGTCGTGCAGGTCCGTCGCGCATCGCGTTGACCCGGACGGCGAGGGCGGACTACTTGTTGCCGGCTTCGGGCGACCGCGTCCACATCAGCGCGCTGTCGAAGCCGAGTTTGCCGTCGGGGCGGAACTCGATGACGACTCGATCCGGCGAGTCGAGAAAGGTCTGGAACGTCCTGGCGGCGACCTCGTCGTCAGGACGAATCCGCCTCGCAAACACGGGGTAGAACCAGTCCTTCACGTCGCGCGACGAGTGCACGATGCATTCGCCCTTGTACGTGACGGTCTTGCCGGTGCCCATGTCGGTCCCGGTGCTCGTGATGCACACCGAAGCCCTTGGGAATCGGCGAATCGCGGAGATGCGAGCTCTCCGTTCGGCGGCGGTCAGCCACAGGGTCCCCTCGTGGGGCAGGTACGACATGATCACGCCGAACGCCTCTCCGGCCTTGTTCGTCCACATGAACGTGCACTCACGCTGCTTGTCCAACAGTTCCTGTTCGAGCTCGTCGCTGAGCCCGCAATCGGTCAAGTCCTCGTAGTCGTCATGCATGATGCGACGATGACATACGGTCGGCCCGATGGGCGAGACGACCTCGATCGGTGATGCCGACGATCCGCGGGTGTCCGACTTCCGGCGGCTGAACGACCAGGCGGCCCGCCGGGACATGGAAGGCGACGAGTACTTCCTGTCGGAGGGGTGGGTGTCGATCGAGCGGCTCATCGACTCGGGGCACCTGTTCCGATCGGTCCTGCTGTCCCCCTCACGGGTGAACCGGTTCCGGCCGTACATGGATCTCCCCGAGCTGGACGGTGTGCCGGTGTACGTCGCCGACCGGGACGTGATGCACGACATCGTCGGATTCGACCTCCCACGCGGCGTCCTGGTGTCGGCGGTCCGCAAGCCGTTGCGGACGGTCGAGCACCTCGCCGCGACCTCCACACGGTTGATCGTGCTGGAGGCACTGAACGACGACGAGAACGTCGGGGCGATCGCACGCGCCGCCCGGGCGTTCGACATCGACGGCATGGTGCTCAGCCCGACCTGCACCGATCCGTACCATCGCCGCACTGTGCGCGTGAGCATGGGCGAGATCCTGCACATGCGGGTGGCGCGGGCGGCGCCCGACGAGTGGCCGAGCGCGCTCGACACGCTGTACGCACATGGATTCGAGTCGTGGGCGATGACGCCGGCCGCCGACGCCGTCGAACTGTGGGATGCGTGCGTCCCCGAGCGCCTGGCGATCATGCTCGGTGCGGAAGGCCCGGGCCTGACCCGTCCGGCCCTCGAGGCGGCCACCGAACAGGTCCGGATCCCGATCAGCGGGGTGGTCGGCTCGCTGAACGTCGGCCACGCGGCCGCCATCACCTTCTCCGTGGTGTCTCGGGGTCAACGGTAGATTTCGACGGTGGCCGACATCGATCGACAAACCGACGAGGACGTCCGTCGGCGGCTGCTCGACGCAATGGCCGTACTGCGTGACGTCGTTGCGGCTCCTGAGCTGGTCAACGAACTTGACGCGACCGAGAAGGCCGCCTTCCTCAATGCGGCCGGTGACGTGTTCTGTCCCGATCCGGAGATCCGTCGGCGACGTACCAAGCTGCTGCAGCAGCAGCGGCGCAGTGAGAAATCGCAACGCGATGACGAGACCCTCGCCGAGACTGGCATTCGCACGCTGCGCAGCCGGCCGGTCTTCACCACCCCCGACGTCTACGCACCGGACGACTTCGAGCAGCGTGACGTCGACGACGATCCGGCCGAGCCACCGTTCCGCGAAACCATCGAGCCGCAGCACTGCTACATCTGCAAGGTCCGCTTCCGCGAGATCCATCACTTCTACGACCAGCTGTGTCCCGATTGTGCTGCGCTGAACTTCGCCAAGCGCGGGGAGCTCGCCGACATGAGCGGGATGGTCGTGTTGCTCACGGGCGGCCGGGTGAAGATCGGTTACCAGGCCGGCATCAAGTTGCTGCGCTGCGGTGCGGAGCTGATCGTTGCGACACGGTTCCCCCGCGACGCAGCGGAGCGCTACGCCGCCGAACCGGACTTCGCTGAGTGGGGTGACCGACTCGAGGTGTTCGGACTCGATCTTCGCCACACCCCGAGTGTCGAAGCGTTCTGTGCGCACCTCCTGGCCACGCGTACGCGGCTCGATGCGATCATCAACAACGCGTGCCAGACCGTTCGCCGCCCGCCCGCCTTCTACGAGCACATGATGGAGAACGAGACGGCCGCGCTCGGCGCGCTCCCTCCGGACGTGCTGCGGTTGGTCGGGTCGTACGAATCGCTCCGCGGCGGAGATACCGCGATCGAGTCAGCTGCGGCATCGGAGTCGTCCGAGTCGGTGTCAGTGCCGGCGACCCCGGACGCCACCGAGCACCCCGGGCTGACCCGTGCCGCCGAGATGTCGCAGGCGGTGCTGCTGCCCGACGACCGGCCGACCACCGACTCGCTGTTTCCCGATGGCCAGCTCGACCAGGACCTCCAGCAGGTCGATCTCCGCGGCCGGAACTCGTGGCGCCTGCAGATGCACGAGGTGTCGTCGGTCGAGCTGCTCGAGACGCAGCTCGTCAACGCGGTCGCCCCGTTCGTGCTCAACGCGCGCCTCAAGCCGCTGCTGGAGGCCACACCGGGAGACCACAAGCACATCGTCAACGTGTCGGCGGTCGAAGGCCAGTTCTACCGACCGCGGAAGACGACGAAACACCCGCACACGAACATGGCCAAGGCCGCGTTGAACATGATGACGCGTACGTCGGCCACCGACTATCACGACGCCGGGATCAACATGAACAGCGTCGACACCGGCTGGGTCAGCGACGAGGACCCGGTGGCGATCGCCGAGGCGAAGACGGCTGAGCACCGGTTCCACCCCCCGCTCGACATCGTCGATGGGGCGGCCCGAATCGTCGACCCGCTCATCCACGGACTCAACTCCGGCGACCACGTGTGGGGCCAGTTTCTGAAGGACTACGCGCCGACCGACTGGTAGCCCTGGTCAGCGCACGTTCTGCTCGCGCGACCAATGACGGAGTGGTCTTCACCCGCGGACGTCGACATCGCACTGACCGGTGGGCGGTCGCAGTCTGAGCCCGCACCCGAATCGGCCGTCGCGAATGATGTCTGTTGTCGGCGTTCAAGCGGAACGGCGCGCAATCAGCTCACCGCTACAACGGCACGCACAAGCCGCGTCCGTCGCCATCAAGTCTCGAGCGTTGGTGGCGCTCGGTGGACGCCGGGGCTCGTCAGCCCTACTTCTTCTTCGACTTCTTCTTCGACTTCTTGTCGGCCTTCTTGGACTTCTTCGATGACTTCTTGGCGTTCTTGCTGGCCTTCTTGTCCGCCTTCTTCGACTTCTTGTCGGCTTTCTTCGACTTCTTGCCTTTTGCCATCGTTTGCTCCTTCGGTTGGGTGACTCCACGCTCCGTGATCGAAGCTGGTTTGCAGCGTATTCCATGCACGTCGTGATCGGCATGAACAGGGTCGGAGGGTGCGTGTCGAACCGGTGGGCTCAACGGGTTACGGCGCTCGTGTTATGTGCGGCAGCGACCTCACCGCCAGTGCGCAGGTTTGCCGGCTATGGGCGGTCTCGACGAGGCTCGGACCGAGCATTGTGATCGGGGTGCTTTCGGACCACCGGAGACTGGGCACCGCAGGTTGGTGTGCTCTTCAGCCTTCGGGAGCCGCAGCGAGCAGTCGAGCTGTGTTGAGTGGGGGGAGGGGAGGGGAGGATGGTTCTCGGCGCAAGATGGGATGTTTGCCTCTGGCATCGCTGGCCTGATCGGATCACTGTTGTCGGCGTAGGAGGTGGTTGCAATGCGGTGCGTGCTGTGTCTCTTGATGGTCGCCCTCCTTGCGGGCGCTGGCTGTGGGGGAGGTGACGACTCGCAGTCGGCGGAGCGGGGGGCCCCAACGACGGTCGGTCAGACGACTGGAACAGAGCCCGAGGTGGTCGTGCCGAGCACAACCACCGCCGCCGCAGAGGCGACAGTGCCGCTGCCTACGCCGATCGAGCTGGTGCGGCCGGAACCGGTGCCGGTTTCATCGCCGTTCGCGTCACTTGGCATCGACGGCGCTCGCGTGGAGATGAGGTCGCTGGTGCCGTGGCGCGAAGGTTTCGTTGCGGTTGGGGAGGTCGTTCGGCCGCAGCGTCTTCCAGACGAACTTCCCGAGGAGATCGCGTCGCAGTTCCCGCCGGAGATCAATGAGTTGTTCCCGGACGGTTTGCCCGCAACGTTGCCCGAGGCGTACGCCATCATCGACGAGGCCGGGATGCGCGAGGAAGTCGAGAACGCAGTCGAGTCGATACCCGGCGCGTACGACGCCATCTTCTCAATGGGTTCACCTGAACGGACGCCTGTGTTTGCCTGGTCTGCCGACGGCAGCGCCTGGGAGGGACTGGGTGCAGAGTTGCCGCCGGCGGTCGCGTTCTTCGATGATGTCGCCACGGCAGGAGACCGGTTGGTGCTCGTCGGCCGCGACACCGACGAGTTTGGGATCGCGACGCTCTCGGTAGCCGACACCACGGACCTCGTCGAGTGGAACGTCAACGTGATCGAACCGCAACGCCCACCGGATCTACCCGTCGACGTTGAGCTCGAGGTCTGGGCGGCGTCACTGGTTGCCAACGATCTTGGCTGGATGCTCGAGGCGAGCGTCATCGCCGACCTGCAAGGCGAGGGGCCGCCAACCCCCTCGGCGCAGCTCGAGCCATATCTGCAGCCGGGTGGCTGGGGGCCGTGGCAGGTGCCCAATCACTGGTTCGCCCCTTGGGATGGGGGTGTCACTCGGACCGATCCAGGCGGCGAAGGACACCCGACCGGTGAGCAGGGCTTGCTGACGGCGACGAACACGGGCTTCGTGTTCTTGACCGACATCGCGAGGTACTCGGCCAATGGATCGAGTTGGACGTCGTCGAACGGGTTCGTGCCGCCGACGGGTGTGGACTACTGGAGGCCGTTCAGTCAGCGCCTTCCGGATGGGGTCGTCGTGTACATCGACGGACGCGCCATGGCGCCCGCGATGTATCGAGTCAGCGATGACGTGAACGTTTGGGAGCCACTCGATTTCCCAGAACTTCCTTCCGATCTCGGACCAGCGCAGATCAGCCTCACCGACGAGTACGTGCTCGACACGAGTAACTGGAGCGGGACCATCGAGCAATGGCTGATCGCAACTCCTGACGGCGAGCGGTTCATCGCAGAGCAGTTCAGCACTGCGTCACCCGACGGCTACCGAGTCGCTGTCGCAGCGATGCAGGCCGGCATGCTCCTCGTCGGCGTCGACGACATTGAAGGCGAAGCAAGCGAATGGTGGCGGCACACCTTCGTTGACTGATTCACGCACCCCTGGAAGCGAACAAGCCACCAACCTGCCGTACACCGATTGCGGCCCGGTGCCTCGCAGGCCGCGTACCCTCGGGCCAAGGACGCACCCGGAACCGGCGAAGTGTTGTGGGTTCACCCGTCCGGCTGCCAGCTCACAACGCGATCACCGACCGTGCTCGCCTGTCGGATCGCCGGCGCGGTTATCGGGCACCCGATATGGGCCGCAGTGTGGCGCAGGATGGGCTCGGACGACCGTGATTACCAGGATCGTTATCGAGTGTCTCCCACCGGCACCTCTGGGATGGTGAGCGTCACTGGATGCGGCACCGCTCAGACGGTCAGCGTGAACCTGCAATACTTCCCCCGGTCGGCCATCGGGGGCGACCGAGGAAGGGGGCCGAGATGGCTACGAACAAGGAGATCGTCGAAGGCGTCTACGCGAGCTTCGCGCAAGGTGACGTGCCAGCCGTACTGGGAGCGATGGCCGACGATATCCAGTGGGCCGAAGCCGACGGGTTCCCGCTCGCCGGGACCTACGTCGGGCCACAAGCAGTGCTCGAGGGAGTGTTCATGCGGCTCGGGGAGATCGGCGACGAGTTCGCAGCGGTTCCCGACCAGATTGTCGCTGAGGGTGACACGGTCGTGGCGATCGGCAACTACACCTGGAAGCACAAGGATTCCGGAGATCCTGCCCTGGTGAAGATGGTCCACGTGTGGACCGTTGCCGACGGCAAGCTCGCGACGTTCCAACAACACGTCGACACGGTCAGGGTTCGAGAACTCAGCTGACGTCGCGCGGTCGAGGCGGCGGGTTCATTCACCACGACCGTCCCTGATCGCCGGGTAGGAGACACACACTTTGCTCCTCGC
>Ga0316197_10000519_pt1 | contig 26802 bp, 24 predicted proteins | sample OudBiesiAoxic_MG_FD_204939 | JGI IMG/M metagenome (GOLD analysis project Ga0316197, IMG submission 204939) | Coastal sediment microbial communities from Oude Bieten Haven, Netherlands - site A oxic | ecosystem: Environmental > Aquatic > Marine > Coastal > Sediment | place: Netherlands... | reverse complement strand
GGCCCGAGTTGATGCAGTTCGATAGCGCGAAGTCGATGATGCGGTATTTGCCGCCAAAGGGAACCGCCGGTTTCGCCCGCCACTTGGTCAGGTTTTTCAGGCGCGAGCCTTCGCCCCCCGCAAGCACCAGAACCAGCGTACGGCGTGTGATGTCGCTGACGGCCTGCGTTTCGACGTAGTACTTGTACAGATGGTGTTGTTCCTTACTACTCGTCATATCACTGCCCTGTAGTGTGTCCTGCGATCATTATTGCACCCGTCAGCCCGGCGTCGTGGCGGGTGACGAGAAATACCGGAATGCGCCGCACAGATAAAGGCCGCGCGTGGGGTTGAAGGCGAGCGCCGTGCCGTCGTCGAGCCAGGCAAGTCGGCTGTAGGTGCCACCAATATCAACTGCCAGGGACATCATCGCGTTTCACTTTATCGACTCGGTGACGGCCGCTAATTGACCGCCGGCAAACTCCAGGCATTTTCTCTCCACCAGGACCAGTGCCTGGTCGACGTCGCTGACCCGGGCGACCGGTAGGTCGGCCCCGTCACGCCATTGCCTGACGGCCTCGATCTTGCTCTCGCCGGTCACCAGGACCAGCATCGCGCGGCAGTCTTGCAGCGTTTTGACACCCAGGGTGACCCGGTCCGGTGGCGGTTTGGGCGCGTTCTTCACCGCAAAAGCCGATTTCTCCGGCCAGTCGTGCCCACGGAACAGGCTGGCGGCGTGACCGTCTTCGCCCATGCCCAGCAACACCATGTCGAACGGCAAACGCCCCTTGATGAGTTCACGGTACCGGGCGGCGGCCGGTTTGGCGCCCAATTCGGTCGGAATCGGATAGTGCTTGCCGACGCGATCCGCCAGTCCGGTCTCAACCACCATCTGGCTGTTGCGCCGCGGGTCGTCTGCCGGCAGGCAGCGTTCGTCGCCATAGTAGAGCTCCCAGCGCTTCCACTGCTGGTCGCTGTTCGCCAGGCGCCGATAGGTCGCGAGCGGTGTGCTGCCGCCGGCCAGCACCAGGCGAAATTTCTTGCGCTCCCCGATCGCGCTGCGCGCCGCGATGCCGATCATACGGCAGGCCGCGTCCGCGACCGCAGCCGCGTCGGCCTCTGTTCTCCATTCCGCCATTACTCGGGGTCTAGCCGGTGGCGCCAATAGTGGTGTTCCCTGTTGAAGATTCGGCTCGCTTCCTCGGGCTCCCATTGGCCGGCCGGGTGGGTCGGTATGAAATCTCGTTCGCTGGCCCAGACGCCGAGCACCGGGTCGACGATCCGCCAGGCCCATTCGACCTCGTCGTAACGCAGGAACAGTGAACGGTCACCCTCGATCACGTCAAGCAACAGACCCTCGTAGGCGTCGGTCCGTGCGTGGTGTTCGCAGCGGAACGGCGCGTCCAGGCTGATCTGGCGCGTCTTCATTTCCAGGCCTGGCTCTTTCACGGAGATCTCGAGGCGCAGGGACTCCTCCGGCGCGATGCTCATGATCAGCCAGTTCGGGGGCGGCCAGTCAATGTGTGCACTGCGGAAAAAGTGTTTCGGCGGTTGCTTGAAGCAGATCGCCACCATGGTGCGCGCCTCGGCCATGCGCTTGCCGGTGCGCAGGTAGAAGGGGACATCGCGCCAGCGCCAGTTGTCGATGTAAAGGCGCAGGGCCGCATAGGTCTCGGTGACGCTGCGTGGATCCACGCCGGGTTCTTCCAGGTAACCGGGCACGCTGACCCCGTCGATCTGGCCGCGCGCATATTGTGCGCGGTACGCCTGGGCAGGCACGGCGGCAGGATGAATCGGCCGTATCGATTTGAGCACCTTGACCTTCTCGTCGCGCAGGTCCTCTGCGTCCATCGATACCGGAGGCTCCATGGCGACCAGGGCCATCAGCTGCATGAGGTGGCTCTGCAGCATATCGCGCAGTGCCCCGGTCCCTTCGTAGAAGCCGGCGCGGCTGCCGACGCCGAGTGTCTCGGTGCGGGTGATCTGTACATGGTCTATGTAGTTGCGATTCCACAGGGGTTCGAGCATCAGGTTGGCGAAGCGCGAGACCAGCACGTTCTGCACCATCGCCTTGCCCATGTAGTGATCGATGCGGTAGGTCTGCTCCTCACGCAGGTGTCGGCTGATCTTGCGCTGCAGGTTCTGCGCGCTCTCCAGGCTGTAGCCGAACGGTTTCTCGATAACGACGCGGCGCCAGGCGCCGTTCTCGGTCGTCATCCCTTCACGATCGAGCGATTCGACAATGCCGCCGTAGTTGGCGGGCGGCAGGGATACGTAGAACACATGATTTTTGGGGTAGCGGGGCTCGTCGAGCAGCCTTGCCAGCCGGCTGAAGGTCTCCGTTTCAGCCAGATCACCTTCGAAATAATGCATGCGGTCGCAGAATGGGTCGCAGTTGGAGGCGGCCAGGGTATCGCGGGCGTTTTCGGCGAGGATCTTACGGACGTGCTCTGTCCAGGCCTCCTGCGAGAATTCGCGGCGGCCGCAGCAAACGATCCGGATCGCCGGCGCCAGCATGCCGGCATTCTCCAGGTGGTAGAGCGCCGGCAGCAGCTTGACCTGCGCCAGATTGCCTGTCGCACCGAAGATGATCAGCGTGCAGGCCTCAGTCATCGACTCTCTCCTCGCCGAGGTCGCCGGTCCAGCGGGTATGCCAGTGCGCCCCGGCATCGCGGTCGGTGCGCTGATAGCTGTGCGCACCGAAGTAGTCGCGCTGCGCCTGCAGCAGGTTGGCCGGCACGACCGCGCTGCGGTAGGCGTCGTAGAAACTCAACGCTGCGGTCATCGCCGGCAGTGGGATCCCGGCCTGGACCCCCAGCGATACCGCATCGCGCCAACCCTTGTCCGCCATGCGCAGCGCCGAGGCGAAAAAGTCGTCGAACAGCAGGCTGGGCAGTTGGGCATCGCGGTCGAAGGCCTGCTTGATGTCGTCCAGAAAACGGCTGCGAATGATGCAGCCGGCACGCCACAAGAGCGCGATTTCGCCATAGGCGAGTTGCCAGCCATGTTCGGCGGCCGCCATGCGCATCTGCAGAAAGCCCTGCGTGTAGGAAATGATCTTGGCTGCATACAGCGCGTCGTGGATGGCGTCGAGCATCGCCGCCTTGTCGCCCTGGTATGCCGCCGCCCCGCCGCCCAGAAGCCCCGCAGCTGCGGTGCGCTCCTCCTTCATCGACGAGAGGACACGGGCGAATACCGCCTCGCTGATCAGCGTGAGCGGTACCCCGAGTTCCAGGGCGTCGATCGCGGTCCAGCGCCCGGTGCCCTTCTGGCCGGCGGCGTCGCGGATATGGTCGACGCGCAGGCTGCCGTCGCGCTCAGTGACCTTGAGGATCTCGGCGGTGATCTCGATCAGGTACGAAGACAGGACGCCTTCGTTCCAGCGGCCGAAGGTCTCGGCGATCTCGGCCGCGGGCATCCCCAGGCCGCTGCGCATCAGCTGCCAGGCCTCGGCGATCAACTGCATGTCGCCGTACTCGATGCCGTTGTGGATCATCTTGACGTAGTGACCGGCGCCGCCTTCGCCGACCCAGCGGCAGCAGGGTTCGCCATCCTCGGCCTTGGCGGCGATGTCCTGGAACATATAGCGCACCAGCGGCCAGGCGTCCGGGTCGCCGCCGGGCATGATCGACGGGCCGTGGCGCGCACCTTCCTCGCCCCCGGAGATCCCCATGCCCAGGAATCGGATGCCTTGCTGGCGCAGGGCTTCGTAGCGCCGCTGGCTGTCGCGGAAATGGGAGTTGCCGCCGTCGATGATGACGTCACCCGGCTCCAGGTGAGGCAGCAGGCCCTCGATCACCCGGTCGACCACCTGGCCGGCCTTGGCCATCAGAAAGACTACCCGCGGGCGGGTCAGCGAGGCGGCGAGATCGGCGAGTTCATAGCTCGCACGAATCCCGCTGCCGGGCGGCAAACCGGCGACGAAATCCTCGGTGGTGCTGGCGGTCCGGTTGTAGACCGTGACCTTCAGTCCGTGGTCGGCCATATTCAGGGCGATATTGCGGCCCATGACGCCGAGTCCGTAGACGGCGATGTCGGATGGCATAGTCGTGTCCCATTGCTAATTGCCGGCGCGGCTCGCGGCTCGGCGCAAACCAAGTTATTGCAAGTTTCGTGCTCGATGTTGTTTGTGCACGGCCATGCGGTCCCCCGCCCGATGCGCCACGCCACCGGAGGGTGCGAGGTCTTCGCGCGCACAACTTTGGCACATCTGGTCCGATTTTGCGGCCAAAGAATGCACGGGCCGGGTGCGGTGCCGAAACCGATCCCCGGCCGGTGTGCCCTCGGCCGATGTAGTGTTCCGGGCGCTCATCGAGTGCGCCAATCTCAGTGGCGCCCGTTCGGGGATTGTCATCGCCGCGATCACGGGCAGGTTGCCGAGCAGGCCCTGGACCCTGGTGACCTCGCTCGCCCTGTATCTGATCTCGGGCGATACCTACGGACCGGGCAGTACCCGGTCGCGTTGATTGGCCGCGAAGCCATCGCCAGGTTCCAGGCGCAGACAGGCCGCCGCTGCCAGTCGGTCTGTGCTGACCTGCGGGACCGAGTGTGAATTATTACCACCATGGCGTCGACTCGAGCGGCCTGTCATTCAGGCCAGCTTCATGATCGTGCAAAGTTCCGCGCTGCTGAGTACGTGGCAATAGATCATATTAATGATCTCAAGCTCGCGTTGATGAAGCTCGTTGGTACCTGCCGCGCAACAGTCCTCGATCAGCACGACGTTGAAGCTCTCGTCAGCCAGGCTGCGGACGGTCGACGATACGCACTGGTCGGTGTAGATGCCGGTCACGACCAGGTTGCGGATGCCCATATTGCCGAGCACCAGGCGCAGATTGGTGCCCGTCAGCGCGCTGTCGGTGGTCTTGGTGACAACGATCTCACCCGCCCGCGGGGCGAGTTGCGGGATGATCTGCGACGCCTCGGCGTCTTTCGGCATCAGCAGGTTGTTCCAGCCAGGCATCTTCTGGCTCAGCGAGCGGTCCCGGCCGTCTTCGAGCAGGCAGGCGATCCGGGCGTGAACGACATCCATGCCGCGTTTGCGAAACGCCTCCTGTAGGGCCTGCAGATTCGGGATCACGATATCCCTCATGCGTTCGTGGAACGGCGCCCATCGCGCCTGTTCGGCGGCAGTCGGTTTTGGCGCCAGGCCATAGTTCTGCACATCGATGCACAACAGCGCGGTCTCGCCGGGTTCCAATGACAGATCTTCCGGTTCCGGGGCATCCTGGTAATAAAACGATCGGTGGCCGGTTTTCCAGTTCATGGCTTGTTCTCCGTGCTCGGGGGGATCGCCCCAATGTAGCTTGTGGACTGGCTGTGGGCTACCGAACTTCCCGCATGGCCCACTAGGGTAAATCTATCCGATTCCCGGTTTCCAGCCCCCTCATGTGCGAGGTCGAAAAATGCTGCCGGTGGGCACTCCGATTCACCGGCATGTGGCCAATGGCACTGACTTTGGCGCTCGCGCCCCGACCCCGTCCCTGCGGCAGATGCCTGCGTATCGCACAGGCCGGGCCGCTGTGCAGTACCTGGCATCTCACCAGGTCACTGACATTAGACCTATGGCGGCGGGCTGGTAATTCGGTTGAGAATGCGATGATGCTGTGGTCAATGTCCCCAAGAACGAACGGGCCTGCGCTCACCTACCGGAAACTGGTCCCGGATGGGATGCTCATCGGTGCTCGTTGGGTCTTGGAAAACCGGACCAGCCGGATGAACAGTTGGCGACTGGAACACATAGCCGTCCATCCCCTTCGCGGGGTTCGGACGCGCCCTGGACGTACCGGCCGCAGCAGGCATTCGGGGGGTTGGAGTCTGGCGACCTGCCTGCTGTTTCTTGTCGCACTCTCTTCGGGCGAGGCCTCGGAGGCAGGGCCCTGGCTGCTCGTCGATACCGAGGCCCTCACGTTGACCGTCATGCAGGGCGGGCAGCCGCAGATGACGCTGGAGAACATCGCGATCGGTCGATACGGCGCTAGCCCGGAGAAGCGGCGTGGCGACAATATGACCCCACGAGGTCGTTTTCGGGTCCATCGGATCAATCGGGACAGCGAATTTTACCGCTTCATCGGCCTGGATTATCCCGACATCCAGCGGGCGAGACAGGCCTATCAAGCGGGCGATATCGGCCGGCGTGAGCTGCAGGCGATCCTTGGGGCGCACGATCGCGGGGCGGCGCCGCCACAGGGCACGGTCCTTGGCGGCAATATCGGTATCCATGGGCTCGGTGAAGGCGACCCCCAACTGCACGAGACGATGAACTGGACCAGAGGTTGCGTGGCGCTCACCGATGAGCAGATCGACGCGCTGTTGTCTTGGGTCCGGATCGGTATGACAGTGGAAATCCGCTGAGCAGCGCTTTAATCTGCAGGTGGGCGCCCGTTTCATCAAGGGTACTGCCCGCGTGTTCAGGGAAAGCCGCTAAGAGGAAACATTGATGAAGACTGTCCCAATAAAAGCACTGGCGTTGATGGCTGCCAGCGGTCTGCTGTTCGGTTGTGCCACCGTGAAGCAGAGTGACCTCGACGAGGTGCGTGCGATTGCCGAAAAGGCCGCCGCTGATGCAGCGGCCGCGAATCAGGCCGCTGCATCAGCCCAGTCGAGCGCCGACGCAGCGATGGATGCGGCATCCAGCGCAAAGGCGCAATCCGCAGAGACGGAAATGAAGATAGACCGGATGTTCAAAAAGGCGATGTACAAGTAGCAGCCTTGTTGGCGGCGGGCCTGTCGCCTGCCGCCGTTAGGTACGCGATGCGTTCTGAGGCCTAGCGGAACAGTGGGTTGCCGATCGGGCGACCGATCAGGCCCGGTTTCGAAACGGCTACCGGAACACCGTGCCTTTCCTCAACGGCACTGCGCAGTGCCTGACCGTCCAGCACCACGGTGCGTTTCTCCAGCTCGGCGTAGACCTGCTCCAGGGTGAATCTCAGCAGATTCCCCGCCGGTGCATCGTCTTCGTCCAGTGGTGGGTGGACCTCGATATACAACACCCCGTCGTGCCAGCCCGTCTTTACCGGCTGGTTCAGGATCTGCACCGGCGTCCCCACGGCCACGTGGTCGAACAGCTCTTCGATGTCCTCGGGCAGCAGCCGCACGCAGCCGTGCGTTACCCGCATGCCGACGCCGTAGGGCTTGTTGGTGCCATGGATCAGGTAGCCGGGCAGTCCGAGCCGCAGCGCATAGTCCCCGAGAGGATTGTCGGGCCCTGGCGGGATGACGTCCGGCAGGGCGGTGCCGGCGGCGGCCGCCTCCTTGCGGATCGAGGCCGGCGGCGTCCAGCTCGGGTTGCGTTGCTTGCGCACGATCCGGGTCTCGCCCAGAGGGGTCTTCCAGTCCATCCGTCCGACGCTCGCCGGGTAGGTATCCACGACCGCAGCGGTGCCTCTGCCCGTCGCAGGGAAGTGATAGATGCGCATCTCGGGCAGGTTGAGCACCAAACCGCGCCGACGCGCGTCCGGCAGGATGTAGCGACTGGGGATCAGCACGGCAGTGCCTTCGCCGGGCAGCCAGCGGTCCGCCTGAGGATTGGCAATCTGGATCTCATCCTGACCGACGTCGTAGCTGCGCGCGATGTCCAGCAGCGTCGCATCGCGGCTGGCCGTCACCAGCTTCAGCTCGCCGACAAGGTCATTGCCCGCCGTGGGCAACACAAAACGGGCGCTCCAGCCGGCCGCTGAATGGAGCAGCAGCGCAGCCAGCAGCGCGCGTTTGACAAACTTGCGCCGGTTCATCCCAGGTCTGCGGCCAGGAAAAGACGCCGCTCCCGATGCGGGGAATCGCGATGCAGACGATGCACAGCGGCGTGACGCCCACCGCACGCCAGTGGCTAGGCCATTCAGTCGGCGCGGGCGCCCTGAGATTCCTTTGCGGACGGCACCGATCATCAGCCCGGAAGCCGATTCCCGGCACCTGCCGTGCTGTTTGTGGGCCCAATTCACCAGCAGACGAAAGAACACGATCACATAGCGGTCGATGGACATGATGATGCCGACGAGCGTATCCATCAGATCGTTCACGCGGTGAATCCCCGTGCGCTGAAACAGGGTCGGTCGAGGAGTCTGCCTCAAGGCCGCCAGCAATGGCCTCCCGCGACTGCCGGCGCGGCACGTCCACCCGGCCGGCCTCGGGCATGAGCCCTCTGCTTGACTGAAATTAGCAGAAATCGGAACCGAGTGTCGTCCGAGATCCCGGCCTATCGCGCCTTCGAAGAAGCGCGCTGAGGCGGCGACGGCCGCCCTCGTGCCCGATCGCGCCCGTGGCCTCGCAGGCTGTGGCATCGGTCCCGTACTCGGGTGGGCAAGCAACACGGGGGGCCTTCAGGCAGGCGGCAGGGGCCCACCAGCGACGAATCCCGGGGTGTGCCGGTTCAGAACGCCCCGGCGTTGATCCAGAAGTGGGTGGCGATGCTGGCCGCATAACCGAGGGCGATTGCCCAGGTCCATTTCAAATGGCCGAAGAAGGTGTAGCTTCCGCGTGCCTGACCCATCAAGGCCACGCCGGCGGCAGATCCGATCGACAGCAGTGAACCGCCGACGCCGGCGGTCAGGGTTACCAGCAGCCACTGGCCGAGCGACATATCGGGTTGCATCGACAGCACCGCGAACATCACCGGGATGTTGTCGACGATAGCCGATATGATGCCGACCGCAATGTTCGCATTGGTCGCACCCCATTGTTCGTACATCACCTCCGACGTCAATGCGAGATAACCCATAAAGCCGAGTGCCCCGACACAGGCAACCACACCATAGAAGAACAACAGCGTGTCCCACTCGGCGCGCGCCACCGGGCGGAACACGTCGAAAGGGATCACGTCGCCGATTTCCTCGCAGTCTTCCGGCGCCAGTCGGCAGGGCGTCTTCTTGAGGTAATAACCCAGGACGCCGAGATAACCCAGCCCGGTCAGCATGCCGATCACCGGTGGCAGGTGCAGGAAGTTGTGGAATGAGACTGCAGTGGCGATGGTCAGCAGGAACAGCGCGATGATGCGTTTCGCGCCACGCTGCATGACCACGTTCTCGTCTATGGCATGCGGTTTTTCGTCCGGTACCGCAAGGTGCATCAGTGCTGCGGGTACCAGGAAATTGATTGCGGCCGGGAGGAACAAGGCGAAGAAGCTCCAGAAATCGACGATGCCCTTCTGCCAGACCATCAGCGTGGTGATGTCGCCGAACGGGCTGAATGCGCCGCCAGCGTTTGCGGCCACAACGATATTGATACAGGCGAGCGTGACAAAACGGGTGTTGTCGCTGCCGACTGCGAGCACCACGGCGCACATCAGCAGCGCGGTGGTCAGGTTGTCGGCGATTGGCGAGATCAGGAAGGCCAGCGTCCCTGTGATCCAGAACAGTGATCGAAACCCGAATCCGCTGCTGACCAGGCGCGAGCGCAGCGCCTCGAATACCTGGCGTTCCTCCATCGCGTTGATGTAGGTCATCGCTACCAGCAGGAACAGCATCAGCTCGGCGTACTCCAGCAGGTTGTGGCGCAGCGCGTGCTCGGCCTCGGTGGTGTAGCCGTTCGCCTGGTAGACCCAGGCAACCATTGCCCAGATCAGTCCGGCCGCTAAGATCACCGGCTTGGATTTGCGCAGATGGGTAAATTCTTCAGCCATCACCAGTAGATAGGCGATCACGAACACCAGGATGCCAAAGAAACCCACCCAGTGACCGGTGAGATCCATCAGTTCCCGCTCGCCCGCCTGGGCAATCGCGGGCGAGATCAGAAAGAGCGCGGCGAGTATCAAGCCGTGCAGTGGGCGCCCAGTGGCGCTCCGGATGTCATGTGACATCAGGTCGAAAGTAGGCATGGGAGGCTTCTCGGTACTACGAAGCGAAAATCGGGCCGGCGCCCCTTGTGGGCGCCGGCGGGCTGGATCAGAAGATCAGGTTCATCATCAACATCATGACGACCAGGAACAGGATGGTCATGACGCCGCCGGCGCGCAGGAAGTCCGGCACGCGGTAGCCGGCCGGGCCCATGATCAGGGCGTTCACCTGGTGGGTCGGGATCAGGAAAGAGTTCGAGGTGGCGATCGCGACGGTCAGCGCGAACACCGCCGGGTTGGCCCCCGCGCCGATCGCGATGTTCACCGCCAGTGGCACCAGCAGCACCGTCGCACCCACGTTGGACATGACCAGCGTGAAGAAGGTGGCGAGTACCGCAACCGCCGCCTGGATCACCCAGATGGGCATATCGCCGACCACGCTCAGGGTCTGTTCAGCGATCCACTTGGCGGTGCCCGAGGTCTCGACCGCAAGCCCCAGCGGGATCAGCGAGGCGAGCAAGAATACCGTCTTCCAACTGACCGCCGTATAGGCCTCGTCAATCTTCAAGACGCCCGACAGTATCATCCCGATCGCGCCGGTCAGCAGCGCCACCGACAGACGCAGATCCGTGAACAGCACCAGGCCGAGCGCGATCGCGAAGAATACGGCAGCATGGCCCACCTTCTTCGGGCGCAGTTCCTCGTGCGGGAATTCGGTGGTGACCACGACGAAGTTGCGGTCCTTCTGCAATCGCGCCAGGGCATCCCACTGGGTGTGTACGATCAGGGTGTCGCCGCCCTGGAAGGGGATGTCACGGATGTTTTCGCCTTCGCGCATGGTCTCGCCATTGCGGTGCAGGGCGATGGTCGCGATGCCGTAGACCTTACGCATCCAGACGTCGCGTGCACTCTTGCCGACCAGGTTGGAACTTGGCGGGATGACGACCTCGGCCACGCCGGATTTGGTCGGAGCAAAGATCTCACCCAGCACATCGACGCTGCTATGCAGGTCCAGACCGTATTTTTCGACAAACGCGAGCAGTGGCTTCGGCGAGGCGACGATCCCCAGGACCATGCCCTCACGGATATCGGTATCCCGCGAGATGTTGCCCGGCCCGTATTTGAGGGAGCCGCCGCTGGCTGAGGCGATGACGCGTATACGATCGTCATGTTCGACATCGTCGAGTGTCTTGCCGATCAGCTCGCTGTCTTCCGGAACCTCGAGCTCGAACAGTTCATAGTCGAGATCGTAGGTATCACGGAAGTAGGCCATGGCGTCGTCTTTGCTCATTGCGGACTGATTGCTGGCCGGCAACACCCAGCGTCCGGCGACGACGAAATAGATGATGCCAGTGGTGACCAGTGCGAGGCCGACCGGGGTCACCGAGAACAGCGACCAGGTATCCATCTGCTGCGCGGCGGGCAGGGCCTTGTTCGAGGTCAGGATCAGGTCGTTGAGCAAGATCAACGGGCTCGAGCCGACCATGGTGACCGTACCGCCGAGGATGGCGCAGAAACCCATCGGCATCAGCAGGCGTGACATCGGCAGGCCCGAGCGTGCCGAGATGCGCGATACGACCGGCAGGAACAGCGCCGCGGCGCCGACGTTCTGCATGAATGAAGAGATGATGCCGACGGTGCTGGAAATGATCGGGATGATGCGAGTCTCGGTGGTGCCTCCGACCCTGAGGATGAACGCTGCGACCTTGGTCATGATGCCGGTCTTGTCCAGACCGGCGCCGATGACCATCACCGCGATGATCGAGATCACCGCGTTGGAGGCAAAGCCGTCGAACAGGTGCTTGTTATCGACCAGGCCCTCGGACAGGCCCATGAACGGCGCCAGCAGTGTCGTCAGTCCTAACAGGACCATTATCGACACGGCCGCCACGTCCACGCCGACCACCTCGAATGCGAACAGATAGATGGTCAGCAGCAGGATCGCGCTGACCCAGGCGATTTCGATCGACGGCACGACGGTGGACAAGTACAGGGCCAGCAGCGCGAACATCACCCCGGCGATCAGCTGTTTCAGGTTGATGCCCAGGCGCGGTTTCGCCCCCGGATGCTTGCCCGATTGCTCCTCGGGGGCGGGGTCGGCAAGCGGCGCCTGGGCTGCCTGTTGGGATCCGTTGCTCATGGGTATACCTCTTAAACTGTCGTGACTGACCAGGGCTGTCGGCGGGCGGAGCGATCGAACGGCACGGAAGGGGCACAAGGTCCTTCTGGTCTCCGCGAGCAGGCCCGCGAAATACGGCAAATTCCGTTCAGGAAATCGCTGCAGGCGTGCTGATCCAGCCGGAGGCGGCCGGTGCTTGCTGACAGCAGCGCAAAAACTGTGGATATTCTCAGGTAATTCACCAGGATTTGCTAATGAATACTAAAACGCTAACATTCCGATATGGAATATAGAAACCTGCCCGACCTGAAGGCCCTCGCAACCTTGCGCGAGATCGTCGAGCGTGGTGGTGTCGCCGAGGCGGGGCGTGCACTGAACGTCGGGCAACCCGCTGTCACCAAGCGCCTGCGTGCCCTCGAGCGCTGTTTCGGGATCGAGCTGATGGTGCGCGAGGCGGGCCGGCTGCGCCTGACCACGGCCGGCGAGCGCGTCTATGCCTATTCGCGGCTGGTGATGGATCACCAGCTGGAGCTGGTTGGCGACCTCCGGCAACTCAAGGCCGGTCGCAGCCGCCTGCGCCTGGCGGTGACACAGTCGATCGGCGAGCACCTACTGCCGGACCTGTTGCTGGCGTTCGCCGACGCCTACCCGGACTACCGCATCGACAGCCGCGTCGGCTACAGCCGCAGCATCCATACGCGGCTGGCGACCGGGCTGGCTGACCTCGCCCTCACCGAGATCCAGCCGGAACACCCGGATGTGCTGGTGCAGAAATGGCTGGATGATGAACTCGTGCTGGTCTGCGGACCGGAGCACCCGCTGAGCGATCGCGATCTGTTACCCGTGGCGGAACTCCCGCAACTGACCTACGTGCTGCGGGAGCGCGAGTCGTCGATGCGCATCACACTGGACCAGACGCTGGCCGACATCGGTATCGCCGAGATACCGATCGCCATGGAGGTGGGTTCGACCGACACGATTGTCGAGATGCTCGAGCGTGGCCGCCATGTGAGCTTCCTGCCGCGCTTCGCCGTGCAGGGGGCGATCGACGAGGGCGAACTGCATCACGTCCGGATCGAGGGCCTGCGCATCATGCGCACCTTATGGATAGCCCGCACACGCGCCAACCTCGACAATCCCGTTGCCGAGGCCTTTATCAAATTGATTCGCGAACAGCCGCCGGGCGGGGGTTTCAGAAACTGATCAACTGCTGGCTCACCAGCCAGGCGTTGATCAACAGCAAGACGCCGCAAAGGTAGAGTATCGCCAGCAGCATCTGGCTGTGTCGATCGCGGCGATGAACGGCAACGGCCCTGGCGCGACGATTGCGGTGTGGCATCGGATCTCTCCCCGGTTGATTGCCGCATAGCGTACGCAATCGCTGTGCCACGCGAATACCGCCGATTTTTGTGTTTTTCGGCACCTCGATGGTGCAATGTCGATGATGGCGATCCATCGAGGTGCATGCCCCGATGTCGCAGGTGGAGTTTGAGCACCGATTACAGCAGTTTGACGAAAACTTTCGAACCACGCCGCCAGTTGTAGAGATCGCGTTTGCGTTTGGGCAGACGTTCGACCGAGGCATTCTGAAAGCCGCGTTCGCGGAACCAGTGCGTGGTGCGGGTCGACAGTACGAACAGGCCATCGAGCCCCATCTCGCGAGCGACGCCCTCGATATGCTGCAGCAGGGCATCACCGCGGCCCGCCTCCCGGTAGTCCGGATGAACCGCGACACAGGCAAGTTCCGCGAGCCCCTCGTCCATGAACGGATACGTGGCGGCACAGGCGATCACCGTGCCGTCGCGCTCAACGACCGTGAACTGGTCGATTTCCTGTTCGATCAACTCACGTGAACGCTTGACCAGCACGCCGGATGCCTCCATCGGTGCCAGCAGTTCGAGGATGCCGCCGACGTCGTCGATGCGCGCGGTGCGCGTGAGTTCGTATGGCTCGGCCGTGACCAGCGTACCGGCACCGTCGCGTGTGAACAGCTCCGACAGCAGGATCCCGTCGTGGTGGCGATCCAGGATATGCACACGATTGACCCCCGCCCGACACGCGGCGGCAGCATTATGCAACACCCTGGCCAGCTCTTCGGGCACGTTCCTGCGCCGTGCCAACAATTGATCGACTTCGCGTGGCACCATGCTGCTGATCACCCGGCCGCGCCCGTGGACCGCCTTGCTCTCGGTCAGAAAGATCAGTTTTTCCGCACCGAGCGCGACGGCGACCGCGCCGGCCACATCGGCGGCGCTCAGGTTGAAGACCTCGCCGGTCGGCGAGTACCCGAGGCCGGGCAGCAGTGCAATGCTGCCGCTGTCGAGCAGGCCGCGCAGCGCCTGGGCGTCCACCCGGCGTACCTCGCCGGTGTGTTTGTAGTCGGTACCCTCGATCACGCCCAGCGGCTTGGCCATGACAAAGTTGCCCGAACCGACGCGAATGCGCACGCCCGCCATCGGTGAATTGGCCAGTCCCATCGACAACAAGGCCTCGATCTCGACCCGGATCGCGCCGTTGGCCTGTTTGACGCAGGCCAGCGCTGCGTCATCCGTGACCCGCAGGCCGTTTACGACCTGAAGATCGGCGCCGCGCGCCGTGAGCTGTTGTTCGATCTGCGGGCGTGCGCCCGGTACCAGCACCAGACGTATTCCCAGTCCGTTGAGCAATGCGATGTCGTGAATCAGATTCGCGAAGCCGACATCGGTGACCGCCTCGCCGCCGAATGACAGGACGAAGACCTTGTCACGATGCGCGTGGATATAGGGTGACGACTGGCGAAACCAGTCGACGAAATCCGGATCGGTCTTTTTCTGTCTGCTCACGGCCCTGCTGCATACCCGAGGTGGCAAGAGCCGTTCAGAATAGTCGGCTGCGTGTTGCAAGTGAAGCGGGGCCCGCGTAACGAAGCAGGCCCCGCGGCGTCTTTAATGCGTCTGCGGTCGATCCTGCGCCTTGTGCATGACGTAGAAATTGTTTTGCACATCGTGCGCCAGCTGGTGCACCTCGACGCACGTGAACCCGGCCTCGTGCAGCATCTGCCTGGCCAACTCCTCGCCCCACATGGTGCCCAGCCCGGCGCCGCCCTGGGCGAGCGACACGGTCATGCAGTGCATGGTCGAGATGGTGTACAGCAGCGGTCCGAGCGGATGGTCGAGATTGTTTTCCAGCTGCGAAGAGGCGCGGATATCCTGCATCAGGAAGGTTCCGGACGGCTTGAGGCAACGCTGGATGCCTTCCAGTACACGCTGCGGTGCAGCCTGATCGTGGATCGCGTCGAAGGCGGTGACCAGGTCGAACGCCGCGGTCTCCGCGGCATCGTCGAAGCCGGTCAGGTCGTGGCACTCAAACGCCACGTTAGTCAGCGCGCGTGCGGCCGCCTGTTCGCGCGCCCGCTGCAACGCCGACTCGGACAGGTCGTACCCAGTGAACTGTGACCTTGGAAACCTTGCGGCGAGATGAAGCAGGGCGCGGCCACTGCCACACCCGACGTCAAGCACCCGGATGCCTCGCTCGAGACGATCGGTCAGGCCGGGCACCAGCGGCAGGATGTGCTTGTCCAGTGCGCCGAGCACCGTCTGGCCGCTATCCTCTGCCATGATCTCGTGGAAGCGCGGGTAATGCTCGTAGGGAACGCCGCCGCCATCGCGGAAACACCCGACCACGCGGTCCTCGACCTGGCCCAGCAGCCCGATGTACTGGGCAAACACGGCCATGTTGTCGGGGGTGGCGGCGCGGGTCAGCAGGGCCGAACGGTATTCAGGCAGGCGGTAGCGACCGGTGGCCGGATCGTAGTCGACGACCCCGCCCGTCACCATCGCCCCCAGCCACTCGCGCACATAGCGCTCATCCAGCCCGGACTGTGCGGCGATGCCGGTGCTGTCGGAGGGCGGCAGCTCCGACAGCGCATCGAACAGGCCGGTACGGTGGCCGATCGAGACCATCAGGGCCAGTGAACCTTGATTGAGCATGCCGAGCAGTTGGTCGGCGAAGGCGTTCGTGGCATCGATGTCGGCGGGCGTGGGAAGGCAGGCATTACACATGGCGATCTCCTTGCTGAGCGGGGTTTTGTTGGCAGTAAGGAAAGCCTAGGTGATGGCAGTTTCGGACATCAATACAACAAGCAGAATAATTAAATACTGTTTAAGATCCTGTTTTTAATCGATAAAAATTAGCCGCCTGCAGCGCGGCCGCCCGACTTGCGGCCCCGAGCATCGGTTTTCTGACCAGCGGTACAGTTAACGGGATTACCCGCCTAAACTGTTAGACATGTTGGTGGAACAGAGCGTGCGGCATGCCCAGAGACGGAACACAGACGCGGATCAGGATCATGGACGTGGCCCAGCAGATGGTGCTCGATGTCGGTCTTTCAGGGACATCCGTCGAAAAGGTGATCGATCGTGCCGGCGTGACCAAGGGCACCTTCTTTTACCACTTCAAGACCAAGCACGATCTCGCCGCCGCGATGATCAAACGCTATGCGGAGGAGGATGAGCACCACTTCGCGGAAACCATGTCGAAGGCGGAGCAGTTGGCGCGTGACCCGCTGCAGCAGCTGCTGATCTTCGTCGGCCTGTTCATCGAGCGGACCGAGCAGCTGGATGAACCCTTCCCGGGCTGCCTGTACGCCTCCTACTGTTACCAGAGCGGTGCCATCTCGCCGCAGTCCATGGCACAGGTCGAACGCATGATGCACTTCTGGCGCGACCGCCTGACGGTCAAGGTGCGGGAGGTGGCTGCCGAGTACCCGCCGCGGATTCCGATCGAACACCATCAGGTAGCCGATCATCTGCTGACGACGTTCGAAGGGGCGTTCATTCTGGCGAAGCTGATGAAGGAGCCCAGACTGGCGTCGGAGCAGCTGGTGCAATGCCGCAACTATATCGAGCTGCTGTTCACGCCATTGGCGTGATTGGCGGCGCTATTCGCTCAGGCAGAAGCGTCGGATGAGTTCACGAATGATGTGCCGTGCCGGTTCGATCTGGTCCAGCGCCAGGTATTCGTCCGGCTGGTGCGCCTGGTCGATACTACCCGGCCCGAGGATCAGGGTCTGCATGCCGAGCCCGTTCATGTAAGGCCCTTCGGTGGCGAACGCGACCGCACCGGCGCTGTAGCCGGTCAGGGCCTCGGCCGCTTGCACGATGGGCGATGTCGCCGGTGTCTCCATCGCCGCAATGCCTTCGAACAATGACATTCGCTCGAAGCCGAGCCCGCTCCCCTCCAGGCAGCCGCTGATGCGCCGGTCGATCTCGCCGCGCAGCTCTTTCAGATCCATACCCGGCAGCGGACGGATGTCGAAATGCAGCTCGCACTCGGCGCAGATTCGATTCGGATTGTCGCCGCCGTGGATATGGCCCAGATTGAGTGTCGGCACCTCGACGTCGAACAGCGGATTACGGTGCCCTTGCTGCAACTCGTCGCGCCAGGCGATCAATTCGCCGATTGCGCGATGCATCCCCTCGAGTGCGCTGATGCCCAGCGCCGGGTCGCTGGAATGCCCGGAACGCCCGGTCAGCCGTATCGCCTCCATGCCGATGCCCTTGTGCAGGCGAATGGGTTTCAGCCCGGTGGGTTCCCCGATAACGGCATGCCGGCCGAGCTGACGGTGGGTGTCGAGCAACGCCTTGGCGCCGCACATGCTGCTCTCTTCATCGGCGGTGGCGAGCAGGATCAGCGGGTGCCTGAGCTGCGCCAGATCGATGTCGCGGATCGCGTCCAGGACCACGGCGAAAAACCCCTTCATGTCGCAGGTGCCGAGTCCATACCAGCGCCCGTTTCGTTCGGTCAGCCGAAACGGATCGCTGCGCCAGCGCTTTTCGTCGTAAGGCACCGTGTCGGTATGCCCCGACAGCACCAAGCCGTCCGGGCCGCTGCCGGCGCTTGCGATCAGGTTGAACTTGCCGGGATAGCCGTCAATAGGGAGACGCTCGACGGCGAAGCCGCGGGTCGCACACCAGTCGGCCAGATGATCAATGACCTGGGCATTGGATTGATCCCAATCGGGGCTGACGCTGCTGACCGAGGGTGCCCCGATCAACTGCCGCATCATTTCGGGCAGGCTGGGTTGTCGCATGCCGACAGAGTGAACCATGCCCTGGCGATCGTCCAGTGCCGGTAATCACCCTCCCGGCCGGTGCGGCTTGAGTTCAGCGGTGCTCACTTTGGTGCCTGCGGCTCGGCCTATTCGACCCGCGGGATGCCGTGAATTCCTCCCTGGAGGCTTGACTGCCGCCTCCCGGCGGCCGGCGCCTGCGCACCGAACAGGCCGGCTCGTTGAGTCAGTGTCAATAGGGTCAACACGGCAGCCGCGTACCACCGCCTATTGGCGGCTGCGGGCATCGGTCAGGGCCGCGAACACGCCCAGTCCGATGAACGTGCCGGCCGACAGGTAGCGTCCGGCCCGATGCAGTCCGTGTGCGTCCTGCAATGCCGAGGAGACCGCCCCGGCCGTGACTGCATAGATGGCGTCGGTGACGCCGGCGATCGCCACGAACAGCACGCCGAGCGTGACGCCCTGGATCATCGGGTTGGCGTCAATACCCATGAACTGAGGCAGGAACGCGGCAAAGAACAGCGTGGTCTTCGGGTTGAGCAGCGCGACGAAGAACCCGTCACGAAAGACATGCCGGCTGCGGCCCGGCCCGGCGTTCACGTCTGCCGTATCCGCAGATGCCCTGCGCAGTGCCCGGATGCCGAGAAAAACGAGATAGGCGGCGCCCGCGTACTTGACAATCACGAAGGCGGTCGATGAAACCGCAAACAGTGCCGCCAGTCCCAATGCCGCGCCCAAGGCATTCGCCAGGTTGCCGAGGGCGACACCGGCAACCGAGGTGAGGCCGGCACGTCGCCCCTGAATCAGGCTGCGCATGACGATATAGAGCACGCCCGGCCCCGGGGTTAACGCGAGCAGCAGGCTGGCCATGACGAATGCTGCCAGCAGCGGCACGGGTGGCAAGAGGTCGACCATCGGATTCAGCAGGCTGTATGGATCGGGGCTGCGGCGCGGGCTCGCACGCCATGAAGTAAACAGGACCAGGGCATTGTACAGCTTGCCAAGCTCAGGGTAGCAATCCGGCGACCGCCAGCCGCCTGCAGGACGGCCGCCCTATCCCGAGGCGTGGCGGCGCCCCGTCCATGGACGCTCCCGGCGCCGACTGGGCGGCAGTTCAGACCGAGTGTTGTGCCCGTGGTGCCCGTGGCGAGCGGCAGCGTCGATGGAAAAGTTCCATGGTTCCTCCGGAAGTGTGAGGTGTTGCGCAACTCAGTCTCCACGACCCGATCGGATTGCGAATTGTCAACGCGCCACCACTCGCAGGGCGTTTGAATGAATCTACGATCGGGCAACGTGGAGCATGGGCGCGCTCATCCCTTGGCAGACGATTGAGCGTCCGTTGCCCAAGACCGACGTAAGGAGGAAATACAATGTTGATGACAAGAAGTGTGGTGATGGCCGGGGCGCTGCTAGTAGGCCTCAGCAGCCCCCTCTACGCGGAGCAGACGGCCGGCCTTTCCGACCTGGAGGTGGCTGATCTGACGTTCATGCGCGAGGAAGAGAAAATGGCGCGTGACGTTTACTCGGAGCTGTATCGGCACTTCAAGGAAGACGGGACTGAGATGATCATTCTGGCCAGGATCGCCATGTCCGAGCAGCGTCACATGGACGCAATGCTGAACCTGCTCGACAAGTACGAACTCGACGACCCGGCAGCCGGCCTGGAACCCGGCGAATTCGACAATCCGGTGCTCGCGGGGCTTTACCCGAACCTGGTATCCGACAGCGAGACCAACGAGACGATCCTGGGCGAGCCGGCAGAGGGCGGCAAGGTCAGCCCGGGGGCGGCGCTCTACGTTGGTGCCTGGATCGAGGAGCGCGATATGATCGACATCATGCACGCGATCGCCAACACCAGCCGCGCGGATATCGTCGGCGTCTACACCAGCCTGCTGTGTGGCTCGAGAGAGCATCTGAGGTCATTCGTCGGCCAACTCGGAGCCGAAGACTACCAGCCGCAACTGCTGCATGCCGCTGCCGGCAGCGACGTGAAGCCGGAAGAGACGCTGGCGTTCTGGCTGGGCAGTGATTCAGATGTGATCTGCCCGTAACGCCGGGCATTCCCCGGCTGGATCGGGGCCCGCAAGTGAGGCGGGTCCCGAACGAGACGCCGACGATACGCCTGGGCTCGTTGGTGCCGTTGCTCCGCGGACCCGCCAAACCCTCCAGCGCATCGGCCCTTCGGCCTCCATCCTGAATCAGTTGTGCGACCAGGCCGCCAGGTAGACGACGGACAGGTATCGCAGGCCCTTGCCGGTGCCAACCAGCAACACAAAGAGCCACAGCCTGACCTTCATGATGCCGGCAATCAGGGTCAGGGCGTCTCCGCCTATCGGCACCCAGGCCAGGAGCAGCGACCAGAAACCATAACGCTGGAACCAGCGCTGGGCCCTGTCGATCTGTTCCCGGCTGAAATAGAACCAGCGCCGGTCCTGGAAGTGCAGCAGATAGCGGCCCAGATACCAGTTGACCACCGCGCCCAGCGTGTTTCCGAGCGTGGCGGTGGCCACCAGCCTCTCGGGGTCGAGGCCTTCGCGCAGCAGCGCGAACAGGATCACCTCCGAGGAAAAGGGCAGGATGGTCGCGGCGAGGAAGGCGGAACCGAACAGCAGCAGGTAAGAGACCATCATGCCGCACCCGCGGGCGCGTGGGTCGACTGGCGGTCAGCACGGTCCGGCATCGGCGAATGGGTGCCCGCTTGACCGCGCGGTGACCTGATGTGCGCACCCGGGCCGTCGCTGAACACGCCCCCAACGTCTGCTCGCTGGCGCCGAAGCGCACTCCGCTTCAGAAACCCTCCAACACGATCTTGCCTCTCGACCGGCCGCTCTCGACCAAGGCATGGGCGCGCTTGAGGTTCTCCGCGTTGATGCTGCCGAAGTGCTCGCCGACCGTTGTGCGTATCACACCGGCGTCGACCAGTTCGGCCACTTCTTCGAGCAACCGGTGCTGAGCGATCATGTCCGGTGTCTCGAATAGCGAGCGGGTGAACATCAGCTCCCAGTGCAGCGACAGGCTCTTGCGCTTGAGTTGGCCGATATCGATCGGCCCCGGATCATCGATCAGCGCCAGACGGCCCTGTGGCGCCAAGGCCTCGACGATCTCTGGGAAGTGCAGATCGGTCTTGGTCAGGCTGGCGACGTGGGTCACGTTCGGGATGCCGACACGCCGCAGTTCTTCGGATAGCGGCCGGCCATGGTCGATGACCTCGTCGGCACCCAGCGAGTGCACCCATTCCACCGTTGCGGGGCGCGATGCGGTGCCGATCACCCGCAGGCCGGTCAGGCGGTGGGCCAGTTGGGTCAGAATCGAGCCGACGCCGCCGGCGGCACCGACGATCAGCAGTGACTGGTCGCCGTAACGCTTGCCCGGTGCGACGCCGAGCCGGTCGAACAGTAACTCCCAGGCGGTGATGCTGGTCAGTGGCAGCGCGGCAGCCTGGGCGAAGTCCAGCGACCCGGGCTTGCGCCCGACAATGCGCTCGTCCACCAGGTGCAGTTCGGAATTGGTGCCCGGCCGGGCGATGGAGCCGGCATACCAGACTTCGTCACCGGGTTGAAACAACGTCGCCTCGGCACCGGTCTCGACGACGACTCCGCAGGCATCCCAACCGAGCACGGCTGCCTCGCCCGTCGCGGGGGTGCTGCGCATGCGCATCTTGGTGTCGACCGGGTTGACCGAGACGGCCTCGATCCGGACCAACAAATCGCGACCGTCGGGTCTCGGATCGGGCAATTCCAGATCCAACAGCGATCTGGCCTCGGTGATGGGCAGCGACTCGTGGTATCCAACGGCTTTCACAATGGTGTTACCTCCGCGGTTTGAACCGGCGACGGTTTCAGTCGACGGAAAAAGCTGTATCTGCGTGTAGGGCGGGAATGACGCCTCAGCGCCTGTTCAATCCAGTCCCGGAGAATGAAGGGACACCTCGGCGGCGGCGCCCGCGAAGCTGTCGGGTGCCGCCAGGCCCTTTTCTCTTGCCTTTTCGGTGGCCTTGCGGTGATTCATATCGGCGGCAATGTAGCGAGTTTCCTTCCCGGACCGCATCGCGGCGGTAAGCTCATCGCGGGCCACCTCGCCGCCGCCGATGCCGACGACGAGGTCGCTGTTGTCCAGCATGGCTGACGAGGTCGGTGACAAACGATGGCCATCGTCGATGAAGCCACCCCAGGTTTCGTCCTGCACGTAGAAGACCCGGTCGACGCACGGCGACAGCGGAGCGTCGTAACGCATCGCCTGTGTCGAAACGATGCCGGTGGTCACGAATCCGCCCGCTTTGGCCAGTTCATAGACGGCACCAATCCCATCGGGCGTCGCCCCGATGTTGACGATCGTGTTCGATGGGTCGAACCGGGCGAGTATCTTCGCGGCGATCTCCAGCAGCGCAGATGGGTTTTCGTATCCGGTCCCGGAGTAGCCTACGAAGGTCACGACCTGCCTGTCTTGTGCGTCGAAAAAGGCCTTGATCTCCTCACTCGTGGCCAATGCGGTCGCAGTCGCCGAATCGCAGGCGAGTGCCCGCGTCGCGGCGGTCAGGATGCAGACCCATGCGATGGCGTGGCGTCGCCTCGACTTCCGATTCGGCGACCGCCGGTCCATCAAGCTCTCCTCCACGGATCATGCGGCGACCCTGCCGTTGCGCAACGGCCTTCACTGGATCGGCCTGCGCCCCGGGCGGCCGCCGGTGTCAGCGGTGAATGCCTTGTTTCAGAGGCAATCATCGTTGCCATCCGAGAGTCGGTCGATCCAACGCCCGAGCCGATCCTTTTCGCGCCGCAGAAAGCCTGGGTCATTGTGGGCATGGGCCATCACGCTGATGCCCTGGCCTTGCGACATCAGATGAAGCGCCAACTCATGGGCGCGGCCGGCGTAGCCGAGTTCGGCAAACTGGTCGGAGAGCCAGCTCTCGAAAACCTTGAACAGATTTTCGGCCTGCTCCTGCAGTTCATCCTGATCCTTACCCAGTTCGGTGTTCAGCGTGCCCATCGGGCAGCCGTATCGCATGATCGCATCGGCGCTGTTGCCCAGGATGTCTATGAAGCGGTGCAGACGTTCGATCGGCGTGCGGTAACTGCCGTTCCACGCTTCCAGCATCTGGCGGATGCGGTCGGTGCGATATCGGATCGCCGCCTCGAGGATCTCGTCCTTGGTCTTGAAATAGTAGTAGATGTTGCCGCGCGGTACGCCGGCCGCACCCACCACGTCGCTGAACGAGGTGCGGTTGTAGCCCTTGTGATAGAACAGGCGATTGGCGGCCTCGACGATCTTCTGGCGTGTTCTTTCGCTCTTTCTGGGCATGGCGGCATTCAGTCGGACGGACGTACGAATGAATCGGGCTTCGGGGCAAGTATAACCCCGGATCGGATGTGCATACCAAACCCCGGTCCCGGGACGGTTTCTTCGCCTCTGGCTAGACGCCATAATGCCTCATTGAACCGAGACAGCCCGCGGAGACCTCCCGATGCCACAGTACCGCTCACGCACCACTACACACGGCCGCAACATGGCTGGAGCGCGCGCGCTCTGGCGCGCCACCGGCATGAAGGATGGCGATTTCGACAAGCCCATCGTCGCCGTGGCCAACTCCTTCACCCAGTTCGTTCCGGGGCATGTGCACCTGAAGGATCTGGGGCAGCTGGTGGCCCGCGAGATCGAGAAGGCCGGCGGTGTGGCGAAAGAGTTCAACACCATCGCGGTGGACGACGGGATCGCGATGGGACACGGCGGGATGCTGTACTCGCTGCCTTCGCGCGATCTTATCGCCGACAGCGTCGAGTACATGGTGAATGCCCACTGCGCAGACGCACTGGTGTGTATTTCCAACTGCGACAAGATCACCCCCGGCATGCTGAACGCGGCCCTGCGCCTGAATATCCCGACCGTGTTCGTCTCCGGTGGTCCGATGGAGGCCGGTAAGGTCAGCCTGGCAAACAGGGGCGTCGTGAAACTCGACCTGGTCGACGCGATGGTCTCGGCGGCTGATCCGAGCGAGAGCGACGAGGACGTCGCGGCCATCGAGCGCTCGGCCTGCCCGACCTGCGGCTCCTGCTCCGGCATGTTCACTGCCAACTCGATGAACTGCCTGACCGAGGCCCTCGGTCTGTCGCTGCCGGGCAACGGTTCGCTGCTGGCCACTCATGCCGAGCGCAGGAATCTGTTCCTCGAGGCCGGGCGTCTGGTCGTTGAGATCGCCAAGCGACATTATGAGCAGGACGATGCCAGCGTGTTGCCGCGCAGCGTCGCGACGTTCGATGCGTTCGAAAATGCGGTCGCGCTGGACATTGCGATGGGTGGCTCGACCAACACGGTGCTGCATCTGCTGGCCGCCGCGCACGAGGCCGGCGTGGATTTCACTATGGCCGACATCGACCGCATGAGCCGCAAGGTGCCCAACCTGTGCAAGGTCGCGCCGGCCACGCAGCAATACCATATGGAAGACGTGCACCGTGCCGGCGGCGTGATCGGGATACTCGCTGAGCTCGACCGCGGCGGCCTGATACACCGCGATTGCCACACGGTGCACAGCCCCACCATGGGTGCGGCACTCGATGAGTGGGACGTGATCCGCGGCGAGGAGCAGCAGGCTCGTGTGCGTTATCTGGCGGGCCCCGGCGGTATCCCCACGCAGGTCGCCTTCAGTCAGGACAGCCAGTGGCCCGATCTGGACCTGGACCGCGTCGGGGGCTGCATCCGCGACGTCGAGCATGCCTATTCGAAGGATGGTGGCCTGGCGGTACTTTACGGCAATCTGGCAGAGCAGGGCTGCATCGTGAAAACGGCGGGCGTCGACGCGTCGATCCTGAAGTTTTCCGGTCCCGCGCGCATCTTCGAGAGCCAGGATGCGGCGGTCGAGGCCATCCTCGGCGACCGCATCCAGGCCGGCGATGTGGTCCTGATCCGTTATGAGGGGCCCAAGGGCGGGCCGGGGATGCAGGAGATGCTGTACCCCACCAGCTATCTCAAGTCCAAGGGCCTCGGCAAGGCCTGCGCGCTGATTACCGACGGTCGTTTCTCCGGCGGCACCTCCGGTCTGTCGATCGGCCACTGCTCGCCTGAGGCTGCCGAGGGCGGCAACATCGGCCTGGTCGAGGAGGGTGACACCATCGAGATAGACATCCCGGGCCGCTCGATTCGCGTCGCGCTCAGCGACGAGGCCCTGACCGAACGCCGTCTGGCGATGACGGCGCGCGGCGACCATGCCTGGAAACCGCTGAACCGTCAGCGTGAGGTCTCGCAGGCACTGCGTGCCTACGCAGCGCTGACCACCTCGGCCGCGCGCGGGGCGGTGCGCGACCTGTCGCAGCTGGAGGGGTGAGGTCGATCGGGGCCTGGGCCTGCTGCCGGTCGATGTCGGGTGCGCCCCGACTTCCTCTGCATTCCGGTTGGCCCGCTAGAGCGATCCCCAGGAACTTTTGCGCCGCCTCACGCGCAGGTGGGGCAGGATCAGCCCTAAAATGATCCCGCCAACGACGACACCCGCACCGATCAGGAACCAGTTCTGTGCGGTCTTGTTCTCCAGTTCGCGGTTCTGCTGCCTGACGTCCTCGATCTCGCGGGTCACCGAGGCGACCTGTTTGCGCAGTTCGTTACGTTCATTGGCGATGCGAACGGCATTGCTCGAGGTGCGCTGCAGCGCTGCGAACTCCTGATCGACCAGGGTCTTGGCCCGTTTCAGCTCCTCGTGCTGCTGCTGCAGCGTCTTGTGCTGCTCGGTCAGATTGGCAAGGCGGCTGCTGAGTTCGCCGGGTGCCGCTTTCAGCGAGTTGACCTCGGCCTCCGCCTCGGCCAGGCGGTCGCGCGCCACCGGTTGGTCGACCAGTTGCCGGGTCAACACGAAGCCCTCCGCGCCGGCAGCGGTGCGCACCTTGCTGTAGCCCGATTCGGCATTGCTGGACAGCACCGTCAGGCGCTCGCCGGTGGGCAGCATCCGCAGGATGCGGTGCGTGGCGCTCTCGCCGCTGCGCATCGTGATCTTGAGTTCGTCAGTCACATAGGCGGTCTTTGCCAGCACTGTAGCGCTGCAGAGAATGAGAAAAAGCGTGGCGATTTTCTTCACTGAATAGATTCCGTACGGCTGTTGTGGTGCCTCAGTCGCTGCCAGGGAAGCAGATCAGGTGTTCTGCCTCCATCCGCACGCGGACTGAGTCACCCAGATGATGATCGTGATGGCTCGGAAAGAGAGATAGTAGGCGCGTTCCTGTCGGTAATTCCAGTGTGTAGAGGATTTCGGCGCCCTTGAACGCCTTGTCCTTGACCTCCGCCTCGATTTCGCCGTGCTCATCCGGCACGAGGTCGTCGGGCCGGATCAGGACCTCGACCGTGCTGCCGACCGGCTGGGTGCACGAGCGGTTGCCATGCAACATGCCCAGTTCGGTCTCGAACACCTCCGGGGTGCGCACGACCCCGGCAATGAAGCGGCCCTGGCCAATGAAATCGGCGACGAAGCGGCTGTTGGGTTCGTGGTACAGGTTATACGGCGTGTCCCACTGCATTATCCGGCCGTCGCGTATCACGCCGACCTTGTCAGACACGGCAAACGCCTCGTGCTGGTCATGAGTCACCAGGATGCCGCTGATGCCCTCCGACTTGAGCAGGTCCCTTACCTCTACGCTGAGCCGCTCGCGCAGCTCGACGTCCAGATTGGAGAAGGGCTCGTCCATCAGCAGCAACGTCGGCCGGGGAGCCAGCGCGCGTGCCAGCGCGACGCGCTGCTGCTGACCGCCGGACAGTTCGTGCGGGTAGCGATCGCCCATGCTGGCAAGACCGGTGGCATCGAGCAAGTGTTCAACCTGCACCTTGCGGTCGATCGGGGGTTTCTTGCGCAACCCGAAGGCGATGTTGTCGGTGATCGTGAGATGGGGGAATAGCGCATAGTCCTGGAACACC
>Ga0316197_10000518_pt1 | contig 26824 bp, 25 predicted proteins | sample OudBiesiAoxic_MG_FD_204939 | JGI IMG/M metagenome (GOLD analysis project Ga0316197, IMG submission 204939) | Coastal sediment microbial communities from Oude Bieten Haven, Netherlands - site A oxic | ecosystem: Environmental > Aquatic > Marine > Coastal > Sediment | place: Netherlands... | reverse complement strand
TTTATTTTTTTAAAAAAAAAATATGAAACCCTATATAAATCAATGTTTAATTATTATTATATTTATTTTATGTTTAACAACTTCTAATGATACACATAATTTATATCTATATTTATTAAAATTAAACTAAACTTAAAGGAAAAATAGTATTTAATAGAATAACATAGATCTAGAAGTTTTTTAAATTATTTTATAAATGATTAATCATAAATATTATTGGAGGTTTATTATGAAAGATGTTATTCTTCACGCTTTTAATTGGAAATATAGAGATATTATAGAAAAATTAGAGGATATAGCAGATAGTGGTTTTGGAGCTATACTTATTTCCCCTCCTTTATACAGTGATACTAATGGAGATGTGTGGTGGCAACGCTACCAACCAAAAGACTACAGAATCATCCTTTCATACCTTGGAGATAAGAAGGATATTGAAAATTTATTGAGGGATGCACACAAAAAAAATATAAAAATTTATGCTGATATAATATTAAACCATATGGCAAATGAAGATAGAGTTGCTTCAAAAAAACTAAATTTTCCTGGAGAAGAAGATCTCATAAAATATTCATTAAATAATGATTACTATGAAAAAAATAAAATATATGGAGACTTAAGTAAGGGTTTATTTTCTGCCTCTGATTTTAACGAACAAATTAATATTCAAGATTGGAAAAATCCATTTGATGTAGCATACCACCAACTGAAAGATCTACCTGATTTAAAAGATAATGTTTGGGTTTTGAAACAACAACGTAAACTATTTTATGAACTAAAAAAAATGGGCTTTGATGGATTTAGGATAGATGCTATTAAACATCTAAGCAAAAAACAGATAAATAATATTGTTAACCTCTTTTTTTTAAAAAATTCTTTTTTATTTGGAGAAGTTTTAACTACAAGTGAAGCTGAAGTGGATATATTTATGAAACCATTTTTATCTGAAACTCATATATCTGCTTATGATTTCCCCCTCCAAGAACAACTTAGTAAAGCTTTTAAATATAAGGGCTCACTAAAACATCTTGTTGACCCTTTCTATTATGGTAAAGCTCTTCATTGGTCACGTGCTGTTACTTTTACTGTTAACCACGATATCCCTCTCAATGAGGATTTACGATTTTTACTATTAGAACCACAGGATGAATTTTTAGCAAATGTTTATATCTTTGGTAGAGATAGTGGTTTACCTTTAGTTTATTCTGATAATAATGAATCCACTTTGGAAAATGGTCACGGAAAGTTTCATCCTGAAGATAAAGATAGATGGGTAGATACTTATAAAAGAAAAGATATAAGAGCCATGATTAAGTTTCATAATAATGTTATCGGTGAACCAATGGAAATGCTCTTCGAACATGATAATTTTCTCATCTTTAGGAGAGGGAATAAAGGTATTGTGGCTATCAATAAAAGTAATGAATGGGTTCATGCTGATATTTCACTCTGTGATCTTAAAAACCCTGGTGAGTTTAAAGAATTATTCCAAGGTTATAAGATGACCTTCAATGGAGAAGAACACTTAACTCTTGCAATAGCACCTCGTTCAGCTCAAATGTGGTTAGGTTAAAATAAAAAAAATCAGGTATAAAACCCTGATTTTTTTATCTAGATATTATTTAGAACATAACATAGAACCTAATGGTTCTCCACCTAGGATATGAAAGTGTAAATGAAATACTTCTTGTCCCCCATAACTATTACAATTAGTTATTACTCTATATCCATCTTCTGCAATCTTTAAGTCTTTAGTTATTTCCTTTATAGCACTATACATCCCCATTATATATTCACAGTCTTCTACCTCAATATCGTTTAAAGTAGGTATTTCTTTTTTAGGAACCACTAAGATATGAACTGGTGCCTGTGGATTGATATCATTAAAAGCTATCACCTTATCTGTTTCATATAAAATAGATGCTGGAATTTGTCTGTTAATTATCTTTGTAAATAATGTACTCATGAATTCTACCTCCTAAAATACAAATTTTATCTTTCTATCCCTCTAATAGGTCTATTCTCTTCTGGTGTCTTCCACCTTCAAATTCAGTATTCAAAAATATTTCCACCATTTCAAGAGCTAATACATCTCCTACTATCCTTCCTCCCATAGCTAATACATTGGCATCATTATGTTCACGAGTCAATCTAGCCATAGTTGTATTTGTGCATAGTGCAGCTCTTATACCCTTCACTTTATTTGCAGCAATAGAAATTCCTATTCCAGTTCCACAGATTAGAATTCCTTTGTCAGCTTTTTTTTCAACTACTGCTTCTCCTACTAACTTCCCATACTTAGGATAATCTACAGAATCTGAAGAGTTACATCCTAGATCTAAGATCTCATATTTATTTTCCATTAAAAATTTTACTACTTTTTCCTTTAATTCAAATCCACCGTGATCACTACCAATAGCTATTTTCATTTTTTATACCTTCCTTTTATATTTTATTATTAAAAAAATTACCCATATATTGTATTCTATATATTTTGTTTTTACTAGGTAAGATTTTTTTATTTATTATTCAAAATTTATATTTACTAGTTATAGGACTTATACATCCATAGAATTTAATTTTTTTCTATATATAACTTATCTCCTCTATATTTTCCAAATGATCTACATTAGAAAAATTTTCCATTTTAAACTCTCCATCACTGTAACTTACAGTTGTTACACTGGTATTTTGAGGTACTGGATCTATCCAAAATTTATCTAAACCATGTCCCAATATATATCCAAATATAACTTTTAGTATCATCCCATGGCTAACTACCATAATATTTCCTATTTTGTTTTCTTTTACCAATTTTTTCAATCCCTCTACTGCTCTTTTCTCTAACTCTACAAAAGATTCTCCAGAAAAACCACTTGGGTCATATTTTATAACGTCAGTCCAAAGATTCATAAAAGCTTCTGGATATTTTTCTTTAAATTTTTCTTTTTCTATCCCCTCTACATCTCCAAATCCCATCTCCATAATTTCTGGGAGTTCTAAAATTTTTATATCTTTTTTTCCTTTTAATATCCTAGCAGTATGAAGTGCCCTTCCCTGGGGACTTGTGTATATCTTATTAAAATCAATATATCTTAATTTTTCATAGAGAAGTTCTGTCTGTTCTATCCCCTCTTCAGTGAGTGGTGAGTTTAGATGTCCCTGTAATTTTTTTATGACGTTCCATTCAGTTTGTCCATGTCTAACAAAATGTATTTTTAACATAAGTACTCCCTCTCTTATAAATTGTTTCTTAATATTATATACGTTTTTTTCTTTTTTGTCACTTTATCTAAAAAAATCATATTTCAGATAAAATTATTATATTATTTAAATTAATTTAAATTTTTAAACTATAATTTCTCACAAAAATTTCTACATATTTTACTCTCAGAGTTTAGATAAAAATTACCAACTGTGCACCTTACCCTTGGGATAGTAGTACTTTTAAACATACTATAATTTACAGATAACAATGCCTCTACATATATACACCCTTTTTTTATACATTCATATTGACTCTCTAACTCTACCCTTTCCTCCTCCCTAGGTATTCTAAGTTCTGCCATATATATTCCTCCTCAATATAATATATTATTTGAAAAAAAAGACCCAATATATATTGGATCTTCTAAAATTTTATATTATTTTAAATTAATTTAATATTTCATATCCTTCTTCTATTAATTTTTCTAAAATTTTATCAGTATGTACCTTATCAAAAGTTTCTAAAGTAAGTTTTACTTCCTGTTCTCCAATTGCAAGGGAATTTTTATACATAGTTTGATTTAAAGTTAAGATATTAGCCTTTGATTCTGCTATCAAACCTAATAATTTAGTCATCTCTCCTGCTCTATCTATTAATTTTACCTTCAATGTATATCTTCTATTTTCACCAATCAAAGCTTTATTGATAATTCTTTCCATAAGGTTAACATCTAAGTTTCCACCAGATATTATAGATACTATATTTTTATCTTTAAGATCTAAATTACTATTAAAAAGTGCCGCAACTGATACTGCCCCTGCTCCTTCTGCTACTATCTTATCCTTTTCTAATAACAATAATACTGCACGAGCTATCTCAGCTTCTGTAACAGTAACAAATTCATCTACATTTTCTTTGATAATATCAAAAGTTAAATTTCCCGCTCTTCTTACAGCAATTCCATCAGCTATTGTAGCTCTTGAATCAATTGTATAGATCTCTCCTTTTTCAATTGCACTTTTCATAGAAGGTGCATTAGCTGATTCTACACCAATTATTTTCACACTTGGTTTAATTGCTTTTATAGCAGTAGAGATTCCGGCTAAAAGTCCCCCTCCACCAATTGGAACAAGAACTACATCTACATCTTCTAATTGTTCTAAGATCTCTAATCCAATAGTTCCTTGTCCTGCAATTACATCTTTGTCATCAAATGGGTGTAAAAATGTAGCTTTAGTTTCTTTTTGAATCTCACAAGCTTTTGCATAAGCATCATCATATACAGAACCATGTAATACTACCTCTGCACCAAAATTTTTAGTTGCTGCTACCTTTGATAATGGTGCAGTTGCAGGCATCACTATAGTTGATTTTATTCCTAATTTAGTTGCACTAAGTGCTACCCCTTGAGCATGATTTCCAGCTGAAGATGCAATTACACCTGCTGCTTTTTCTACTTCAGTTAATTTACTTATTTTATTAAAGGCCCCTCTAATCTTAAAAGAACCAGTTAATTGAAGATTTTCTGTCTTCAAATAAACATTTCCTCCTGTGATCTTACTTAATACCTTACATTCCAATAAACATGTACTTTTTATAATCGGTTTTAAGACTTTTTGTGCTTCTTTGATATTTTCTAAACTTACTTTATGCATAATTAAATCCTCCAATTTTTTTTTAGTATTAAATCTCTTAAAAGTATTATATAACTAAAGGTTTAAAAAATGCAACATTTTTCCTCAAAAAATATCATTTTTTTATACTATTTCATCCCAACATTTTATTTATTTGTTCTATTTCTATTTTAAAATCACTATTTTCTAACATTTTTTTATCTAATAATTTATCTTTTATCATCTTATATATATTGTCTCCTAGGATATTTTTTAAAGTCTCTTTATAGGTAACTATAAATGGTTTAAAGTCATCTTCAAAAAAGCCATTTGGATTTTCCCTTCTAAACATCGAACTCATGGCAAAATCTATATTTATACAAGATTTTGTATAAAAATTTTCTAACGTAAAATTATTAGTAAAATCATCGGGCAGTGTGAGGTAGAGAGTATTAGTTTCTTCATCTAATATTATCTCTAATGGCCATATACTGCATATAAGTGGTTTATTATCTATAATTTCTTTTGGACTCATATTCTTATCTAAACAAATTGAATGTAGAGAACATAGGGTCTGACCATTTTTAGGAGTATATGCACAGGGACATAGATCTATCTCATCGCCTAAATATTTAGAGGGAACCAAAACATCTTCCTCTATAATCATATCTTCTATCTCATCACTATCATTTCCTAATTCTTCTAATATATCAAGGGTCTTTGTCAATTTATTGAAACGTTCTTTATTATCTAATATAAAATTTCTAATTTTTTTATTAAATACTGCTGGGGCGTCACCACAACAATGCTCAACACAATTAAAACAATCAAAATTAGTTAAATTTGCAAACACCGCATAATCTATAATAGCATTATATTCTTTTTCTTTTAGAGTAATCTTTGTTTTTATAATATCTACCCCGCTAAAATACTTTCTAATCCTCTCCTCTTTTTCCTGACTGACTATATCGAGTCCACCCTTGGGGTGATCTATAAATAAAAAATACTTCATTTTTCCCTCCTAAATTTTTTTATTTTTTTTTACCATTCCTGTCCACTGAACTATCTCTTTAGTTTTTTCAAAACTCTCACCGTTTAAAAAGTCTTTTGGATTTTTTAAGTTTCCACAGATAGCAGGATGATTATGTTCTATAATTTGAGATTTTTTTATATATTTTTTATATTTTCCAGCTTTAGCTCCCCAAAGTAAAAAAATAATATTATTATTTTCTTTATCTATAAATTTTATAAGTTTTTCTATAAAATTTTCCCATAGTTTAATATGACTACCTGAACTTCCTATCTCTACTGTCAATGCAGTATTTAAAAGAAGTACCCCTTGGGATTTCCAAGATTTAAAGAGTTTATCAGGAGGCAGGATATTAAAAGTTTTATCCTCTATTTCCTTTCTTAATCTATCTATTGTAGGGACCTCTCCCATATAAGTTTTATAAATTAATTTAACCATATTTTTTAATGAGGTATTTACCCCTTTATCCATCCATGAATTTTTTTCTACTTCAAAAGCAAGACCTGTAGCTACTCCTTTTTGTGGATATGGATCCATTGCTAACAACACTACCTTAACTTTACTCAGATCGTCTCTAAACACTTTAAATATATTTATTTTAAGAGGAGTATAGTTACTGATAGTTCCCATTATTTTTTCTATCTCTTGTATTGTCTCTAAAGTAAAAAATTCATGATAACTATCATGAATTTTATTATCTTCTAAAAATTTATCTTTCTCTAAACTCAATTTCTCCCCCTCAATACTTTTCAACTTTAAATTCAAATTTTTCTTTATTTTTTATCAAATATTTTTTTAAAAATTCCCCTTGGATCTCTGGATAGGTAAGATTTTTAGGGATCTCTTCCACTAAAATTTTATCCTCTATTTCAAAATTAGGAAGATCTCCAAATTTATGTATTAAAGCTGAAAATAAACTTCCATATCCTAATTCACCATCTTTTTCTATACTATAATCAGATAGATAGGTCAACTCAAAACCAGTTGCTCCACTTTCCTCATATAATTCTCTCTTAGCTGCCATCTCTGGTGTTTCATCTTTCTCTATATGTCCACCTGGCAACTCCAAAGTGTCTCTTTTTTCATCTTTAACTAAAACTAGTTTTCCTTTATACAAGGGAATAATTATCGAGTATTTTTTTTTATCAAATGCATTTTTATTATAAAATTTTATTTTCATAAAAGCCCCCTTACCCATAATCACATAAATTTTAGAATATACTGAGATCCAGTTTCTTTGATAGATCTTCTAAGATCCCATCTCCACCTATTGAGTTACCCTTTTCATCTAAAGCCGGACCATATATCCCTATTCCCATATTGTTCGGAAGAACTGACATTATTCCTCCTCCAACTCCACTTTTTGATGGTATCCCTACTTTTAAAGCAAACTCCCCTGATCCATCATACATCCCACAAGTCATCATAAGTGACTTTACTGCCTTAGCCTCATAGTCTGATATTATTTTTTCCCCATTAGATAACCTTCCATTTCTAGCTAAAAACATACCAACCATAGCTAGATCTATAGTGGTTACTTCGATAGAACATTGTTTAAAATATACATCTAAACTATCTTCTACAGATGATTCTATAACTTTTTGGTCCTTCATAAAATAAGCCATAGCTCTATTTTTATTTCCAGTTCTTTTTTCCCCTGAATAGATCTCCTCATTGTATGTCAAAGTATCGTTTTCAGTTATCATCTTAAAAAAATCTAATAGTCTCTTAAATTTATCTTCCTTATTTTTCCCTTTAATCATAGATGAAACTACAATAGCCCCAGCATTTATCATTGGATTATAAGGTTTTTTTATAATAGCTGTCTCTAACCTAATCATAGAATTAAATGCATCTCCTGTAGGCTCAGTACCTACTTTTGAAAATACATAATCCATCCCATTATCTAACATAGCTAACATTAACGCTATAGGTTTAGATACACTTTGAATAGTAAATTTTTTATCATAATCACCATATACATATCTATTTCCATCCATATCCAATAAGCATATCCCCAAGTCCTCTTTTTTTGCTCTATCAAGTCCAGGTATATAACTTGCTACAGTCCCAAATTTTGTTTTATTTTTATTTTTTTTAACTATATCATATAATATTTTTTCCATTTTTTCTCTCCTATATATATCTTTTTTTTCTTATTTATACCCAAAGTTTACCATAACATCGATCAAATTAAAAGTTAATCAATGTTAATAATTGTTGTTTTTTAGGAGTTAAATTATATAGTTTTAAACTCCCAATAATAATAATAAAAAATATGGATTTATTATAAAAAATTAGTTTTTATAGGTTAAAAAACACTGAACTTGATTTTTATTATAAAATATTATAAAATATTATAGATTAGTTTTTTTATTTTAAACAAAAAACTATAATTAGAAAATAAATTCCAGATAGTAAAAGGAGAAATAAAATTATGAAAACTTTACCAAATTGTCCAAAATGTAATTCAGAATATACATATGAAGATGGGAACCTTATGGTTTGTCCTGAATGTTCATATGAATGGAACCCAAAGATTGAAGCTGAAGAAAATACAGAAAAAGTATACAAAGATGCCAATGGAAATATCTTAGTAGATGGGGACACTGTTAGTGTCATTAAAGATCTTAAAGTAAAGGGAAGTTCCCTTGTTGTAAAAAAAGGAACTAAAGTTAGAAATATAAGATTAGTCGATGCAGATCATGATATCAAGTGTAAAATTGACGGTATAGGATCTATGGAATTAAAAACTGAATTTGTAAAAAAAATATAAAAAAGGAAATTCTAGTTTAATTAGTACACTATTAGTAGATTATATATTTAAAATAAATAACTAGGAGTGATTATTATGCCTAAACGTTACCATGAAAAATTTATTGCTTATATGAAACATCTACTTGAAATTGAAAAACTTTCTATGGAAAAAATATCTAAGAAAACAGGGATCTCCATGGATGATCTAAAGAATTACCATGAAGAGGATGATATTGCTAACAAGTTTGAATATGAAAAGTTAATAGAAGCATTTGATCCTGATAAAAAAGATGAGACTAAATAATCTAAAATCAAAAAAAAAAATCTTCCAATTGGAAGATTTTTTTTTGATTTTAGATTAGCCATAGTCCATATCAACCTAATAGATCTAATTCCTAGAGATGTTCTATGATTAAAATATCGTATTATGAAGACTAGATAAGAAATTAAAAAAAATTATATAAATCTAAAATTTGTACAAATATAGTAATATTTTTTTTAATAAGCAGGAAAAATAATTTTTTTCATTAAATTATAGTAAAACATATTTTATTTTTTAGGAGGTCTGTCATGAAAAAAAGATATAAAATGATTTTGATATTTTTAAGTTTATCTATTTTTATTTTGATAGGAGGTACAAATCTTATCTTAAAGAAAATTGTTGTTTCATCCTTAGAAGACACTTTAGATAAAAAAGTTACTATAAAGGGTCTTTGGCTAAATCCTTTTACAGGAGTTGTTACCTCCAATGATGTTATCCTTTGGAGTGAAGAGAAAATCCCCCTATTATCTCTTCACTCTATAAAAATAAATACAGATCCCCTTAAACTTTTTGGGAGGAAATTATCTATAAGTGAAATTCGTCTTATTGAACCTACTTTAAATCTTATATCCTTAGAAAATAACCAAAAATCAAAGAAAGAAAATTTACCACAAACAAATAAAAATGAACTTAAGATACCTTCAGAAAATTTTATTAATGAAATAGAGGTAAAAGATATCACTATAGAAAATTTAACTTTTATAGAAACTAATAAAATAATAAAATCAATGGACATAATAACTTTTAAGGTTCCTGACTTTACCTATAAAAATAAAGAACTAGACCTTTCTGCAACTCTAAATATTTTAGGAAGTGGTCTTGTTGATATAAAGACTAAAGCCAATACAAAAACTGGTGCATTGGATATTTCCTTAGTCTCTCAAGGATTTGAATGTAGTAATACATTTTCTCCTACTGGAGAAAATGAGATTACTCTCACTGGAAATGTCAAGGGAAATATCTTTGTTGAGGGAAACTATCTTAAGAAAAATTTCCAAGTAAAAGGAGATATCTTTGGTTCAAAAATAATTGTTGAAGACGAAAAAGGCAATCAACTTTTAAATTCTAAAAATATCACTATAGACCTAGAGAAACTGACTTTTCCTGAAATTTCTTTAAACTTAAAAAAATTGGAATTAGAAGAAACTATAAGTGATCTTTCTATTTTTTCAAAAGAAAAGACCTCTGCTCTTTCTAGTGAAAAACAGCAAGTTAAATCTCTTCCTATAGAGAAAAAAAATTATTTTTTCAAAGATATATCCATAGATGAAATTTCAGTTAAAAAGTCAACCCTAGCCTATGATGATCTTGCATTTACAAATATAAATTTAAACCTTAAAAATATGAAAAATATCCCTGGAAATAAAGCATCGGCTTCTACTTCTTTTACCCTTAATGACTCCATAGATTTTTCTTCAGAGTCTTTTATTGAGGTATTAGATTATTCCAAAGAATTTGATATTCTTAAATCTCTTATTCTTAAAGGGAATTTTATATTAGATATTTCATCTCTTGATCTCTCTGAATCTATAAAAAACAAATTATCATACAACCCTGAGATCAAAAAAATGAATTTAAAAGGCGAATATTCCTTTAGCTATCCTAATATCCTATTAAGTTCAGATATATTTGCTGAAAATCTAAAATTTATAGGAAAGGAAAAGCAAATACAAGATATCTTAATGAAATCTATCTATGGTAACTGTTCTTTTGGTTATAATCTAGATGACAGTTCCTACTCTATATCTGGCCCACTAAATTTTAAAGATTTTAATCTTAAAAATAAAAAAGATCAAATTTTTTTTCTAGGAGATATCTTTCTTGAATTAAAGGGTTTAGATAAAGAAAAAATAACTCTAGATTCACTTATACTTGATAACTTTTTTTTAGATTTAAATACTAAGATTACCCCTGAAAAATCTAAAAACTTAAACACAGAAAAAATATCTTCCCAAGACAAAATTTCACCTTCTAAAGAAGGGGGAATAAAAGTTCAAATAGATCGTCTTAAACTAAGAAATGGTCAATTCCTTACAAAAGATCTATCTTTTAAAAAGATTAATCTAGATGGAAATAATTTATCTAATAAAAATATTGATTCAAATTTTATTTTTGATGCCCTCATCGATAGTTCTACCTCCATAAAAGGAGATCTAAATCTAAAGATGAAAAATATAAATACTTTCTCAGAGATCCAAACAAAGGGAGATATTTCAATTTCGAGTTTAAATCTTGAAATATTAAAACCTTATATAGAAGATCTCCCCTATGAAATAAAAGGTAACGTTGATCTTTTATCTACTTTTGATTATTCAAAGGATAATATTAGTTCCAAAGGAACTTTTTTAGGCTCTGATCTCTATATAAAAAAAGATGAATCTATTGAGGTATCAATAGAAAAAATTCAATCCAAATTAAACTTTAATTTTAAAAAAGAAGATCTCTCTCTTTCAAAGAGTAGTTTCCTCCTTTCAAATTTTAAAGGAAATATGGAAAATAAAACTAAAATTGAACTTATAAAGGGTGATATATTTATCGAGGAGTACTCTCCAAATAAAATTAAATTTAATTCTATCTTTCTCACCTCTCCAAAGATAGAACTTAAGGAATCTGTCCAAGTAGAGGATAATTCCCAGGGTTCTAAGAAAGAAAAAAAGGAAGATAATAAAACTCTTCCCTTGATATTAGCTTCTAAAATAAATATTAATGATGGAAAAGTTATTTATAAAGGACTAAAAAAAACATCTATCTATGAAGATATATTATTTTCAACTTTAAACTTTACCACACAAAAAAATAAAATTTTTCCTATAGATGCAAGTCTATCCCTTTCAGGTATAGAAAAAATAGAACTCAAAGGAGATCTTTCCTTAAAAGAAGACTGGGATTTTTCCCCTAAGACAATAACCTTTGATGGAACTCTTGACCTAAAAAAACTAAATATTCCTTTATTTAATAATCTACTTAAAAATAATCTTCCTAATCAGTTTAATAGTGGAATTTTATCATCTAGTGGAAAAATCAATTTAGTTAGTGGTAGATTAAATTCAGAGCACGATATAACTATTTCAAAGATTAATTTAGGAAAGGCTACTAATTCTTCTAAGTTAGTTCCTTTAGACTCTATAATAAAAGTTCTTTCTAATCAATATGGAGATATCAATATCAATATCCCTATAACAGGTAATCTTACTAATCCAAAGGTAGGTATTACATCTATTATAACTAGTAGCATTATAAGTGGTCTAATAAAAACTGCTAGATCCCCTGAAAATATTATCTCTAAAGTTCTATCATTAGGTAGTGAGGAGGTCAACACTATTTATTTTAATTATCTTTCCTCAAAACCTAATAACTCTGAGGTAGATAAACTTAATGAGATCAAAAATATCCTTATAAAAAATCCTGAATCTAAAGCAACTTTTACCCTATATACCAATGAAGGTATAGAGATGAATCTTATTACTACCAAATCTCTCTCTGGAATTTTTTTAGGTCAAAAGATGGATCCTCAAAATAATCTAGAAAACCTTATTAAAGAAAGAAAGATATATATCCTAAATTTCTTTTCAGATAAAATATTTTCTGAAAGGATAGACGTAGAGATCTCTAAAGAAAATAAATCTCTTCCCCAAGTTGATGTAAAGTTTGAGAAATAATAAAAAACCTGTGAATTAAGAACTAGATAAAGAGTCTTTAATTCACAGGTATATATGAATTTTTTTTAGATTGTCTGCCACGTCAATAAGTATAATCTTTAATTATATCTTCTGCACTTCAGATAGTCCAAATGTAATTTTTTCTAGAATTAAAACAAATATAAAGAAAATTGAGAGATAATGGTAACTTTTTTTATGGTATAATAATAAAAAAATCATAGGAGGCCCATATGCCATACGAAGGAGCAATATATCGACCACCCAGTGAAGCTAATAGCTTAATTTTACAAGTTACAGTAGGATGTTCCCATAATAAATGTACTTTTTGTTCTATGTATAAAAATAAATCTTTTAGGATGAAATCAAAAAAAGAAATATTTGATGATATTGACACTTATAGTAACGATTTTTATACTAAAGCTTTTTTAGCTGATGGAGATGCAATGTTACTCAAAACCAGTCTACTTGTTGAAATAATGAGACGTATTAGAACTACTATGCCTAAGATCAAAAAGATTGGAATATATGCCCACGGCAATAATCTTAAGACTAAAACTGTAGAAGAATTGAAATTACTTCACTCTGAAGGATTAAATATAGTCTATGTAGGGATAGAGAGTGGCAGTGATAAAGTTTTAGAAAAAATAAACAAGGGTATCACATCAATTGAGATGGAAAATCAATTGATAAAAGTATCTGAGAGTGGGATAAAACTCTCTATAATGATCATCTCAGGGCTGGGAGGAAGAAAATTAACCTCTGAACATGCCATAGAATCAGCTAAATTATTAAATAAAGTAAAACCTAAATTCCTCTCCTTGCTTACCCTAATGTTAGAGAAAGATACAAAGTTTTATAGTGAAGTAAAAAATAATGAAGTTGAATTATTAAACCCTGAAGAGATCTTACTTGAAACTAAACTCTTAGTAGAAAATTTAGATTTAAAAAATACTATATTTAGGGTAAATCATGCTTCTAACTACCTAAACTTAGAGGGAGTTTTAAATAAAGATAAAAAGCGTATCTTGGAAGATATAGATATATCTATTAAAGATAAAAACTATATACCAGAATATTTTAGAAGGTTATAATTTTATATTTCAAAAAAAAAAGTTGACATATTCATAAATTTAAACTATATTAATTATAAGTGAACCAGAATAAAAAAAATTCAGTTTAAAATTTTATATCTACTATAAAAAAGTAAAATATCTTAGAATATACAAGACTATTAAGTTATTCGAGTCAGATTTACTTCCTAAAGGGAGTGGTCTGATTTTTTTTTGGAAATAAGGGGGAGAAAATGAAAAAAGAAAATGTATACGTATCTGGGTATGGAAAAGCACACGATAAATCAGCTATAACAAAAATATATGGAATCTTTGCATTAGGAATGATAATAGATCCTAATACAGATGAGATTTTAGAAGTGGAAGGGTCTTTAGTCCTAGAGATAACTAAAAATTTCTTAAAGTGTTTATTTGTCGGGGAAAAAATTACAGATGAAAAGAAAATAATTGAAAAAGTTAACGATCTATACTTTGGAGCTTCAAAAAAAGCATTTATTATAGCTTATAAAGATGCACTGAGAAGATATAAGGAAAAAATTAAATATAACATTTAATTTTTCTATCTATTATCTAACAACATGAAATATAAATTTTTATAAAATAATTATTATAAATGGAGGTCAAAACAATGTATAAAATTGGGATTTTTGATTCAGGAGTCGGGGGATTAACAGTATTAAAAGAAATAAAAAAAATAATACCTACAAGTAGTGTAATCTATTATGGAGATAATGGGAATGCGCCTTATGGGGATAGACCCGAAGAGGAAATAAAAAATTTATGCTTAAAGATAGGAAAATTCCTTTATGAAGAAGGGGTAGATGTTATTGTTATAGCTTGTAACACTGGTACAGCAGCATCATTAAATGCCATTAGAGAAGCTTTCCCTATTCCTATTATAGGTGTAATAGAACCTGGAGTAAGAGCAGCTTTGAAAACAACTGAAAATAAAAATATAGGAGTAATCTTAACTCCTGCAAGTGCAAAGATGAATGCATATAAGAAAGTATTTGATAAGATTGCTCCAAAGGATTATACACTAATGGAAAGAGGCTGTAAACTTATGTGTCCAATTGTAGAGGGAAATTGGGAGATAGAATATGGTACTTATATAACAGATGAACTTATTAAACTTTATATTGATGGAATCCCATCAAATGTAGATACACTTATATTAGGATGTACTCATTACCCAATTATGATAGATACTATCTCCAAATATTTTACAAAAAATATAGTTAATCCAGCCAATGAAACTGCCCATGAATTAATGAAACAATTAGCACAAATAAAGGCAAAAAATCCGTCTAAAGAAGTTCCAACAACAGAATATATTGTTAGTGGAGATACCAAAAAATTTCTTGAGTTTGCACAAAAATTCATAGATAAAGATATAAAAGAAGTAAAACAATTAAACTTAAATAAAAACAGTTAAATTTATTTTTAATGTTTTCAACTGCTATATATTTTTCTGCATTTAACTATTAAAAAATAGTTAAAATTATCTAAGAAGTTAATTTTATAATTAACTTCTTTTTTTTTACCCTAAATATGGTAAAATTAGAATAAAAATTTAAATTTAGGAGTAAAAATGAATTCAGAATTAGAAAGAAAAAATATACTACCCTTGCTAATAAAATTTTCCATACCATCAACTATAGCAGTTTTAATAAATATGATATACAATATTACCGATAGATATTTTATAGGACAAAATGTTGGAAGAGATGGCTTGGGAGCCTTAGCAATTATATTTCCTATAACTATACTAATAGGTGGAATAGGAATGTTTTTTGCCATTGGTGGAGCCTCTGCTGCTGGAATAAAATTAGGAGAAAAAAATAAAGATAAAGCAGAAAAAGTTTTAGGAACTACAATATTTTGGATAATTATAATAGGACTAAGCATGACAGCTTTAATCCTTCTAAATCTAACTTCGATCTTAAATTTATTAGGGGCTAGTAAAAATAATATAGATTATGCCTATACTTATTTTGCTTATATAATTCCAACCCTTGTATTTCAATTGGTATTTATGTCCCTTAATGCTTTTATAAGGACAGAAGGAAACCCCATGCTCTCTATGAAGATTAATTTACTTGGTGCAGCCTTAAATACTCTTCTTGACTATATATTAATAGTGAGATTTGGAATGGGAATAAAGGGCGCAGCCATAGGAACTGCTGCTGCTGGTGTAGTTCCAGCAATAATACAACTACATCATTTCTTTAGATCAGATATACTTACTTTAAAATTAAAAAATATAAAACCTAATTTAGAAGCAATGGCAGAAATTTCAAGGATAGGAATAGGATCATTTTTAAATCAATTTTTAAATGGTTTTTCGGTATATATTATGAATGTTAAGTTAAACTATTATGGAGGAGATCTAGCTATAGCAGCTGTTGGAATAGTATCTACCTCTAGAAACTTTATTAATACAAGTTTTATAGGGTTCAATCAAGGAAGACAACCAATTCTTTCTTATAATTATGGTGCAAAAAAATTTGACAGAGTTAAAGAAACTTTTATATTATCTACAAAAATCACATTTACAATAGCCTTAGTTCTTGTCTTTGTCGTTGTAGGAAACTCAGACATGGTCGCTAATTTTTTTGTGAACGACAAAAAACTTATAGAATTTACAGCTCATGCTATAAGATTAAATCTATTTATGATGGTCTCTACAGCTTTATATTTGTCGGGAACCAATTATTTTCAAGCAGTTGGTAAGGGAAAAAAAACTACTCAGTTATTAACTATAAGATTAGTGGTCTTAACAATTCCTCTTATATATATTTTACCTATATTTTGGGGTTTAAATGGTGTTTGGCTAGCATTTCCTATTTCAGATACTATAGCTGCAATAATTGCTATGTATTTTATGAAAAATGAGTTTAAAGAGATGAAGAGTGAACCTTTAGTTTAATTGATTTAACTTTAGGAGAAGATGTTGAAACAGAGATAGAAGGAGATGTTCAGGATGAAGTTATTTTTAATGGAAATGAAAAAGATGAAATAGATCTTATATACTTATCTTTAGGATATAGATTTGAATAATAGTCAGAATTAAAAAGAAGAAAATTCAATTGAATTTTCTCCTTTTAATATCAAGTATAATTATTACTTAGTTGTAAAAATATTCTACTTATTTCCCTTCGAAATGTCTTTCTAATAAACCTTTGAAAGATTTTCCATGTCTAGCTTCATCTTTAGCCATCTCATGTACTGTATCGTGGATTGCATCAAATCCTAATTTCTTTGCTCTTTTTGCTAATTCAAATTTACCAGATGTAGCTCCGTATTCAGCTGCAACCCTTAATCTTAAGTTTTCTTCAGATGAATCTGTTACAACTTCTCCTAATAATTCAGCAAATTTAGCTGCATGTTCTGCTTCTTCAAATGCAATTCTTTTATAAGCTTCTGCAACTTCAGGATATCCTTCTCTATCTGCAACTCTTGACATTGCTAAGTACATCCCAACTTCTGTACATTCTCCTGCAAAGTTAGCTCTTAATCCTTCAATGATCTCTGCATCTCCACAAGCTAATCCTTCTCCTAATTTATGTTCAGTTGCCCACTCTTCAGTTGCATTTTCATCATAGGCTACAAATTTATCACTAGTTGCTTTACATACTGGACAGACCTCAATATTTGAATCTAATATTTCTCCACATACTGTACATCTTACTTTTGCCATCTTTAATCACTCCTGTATATTTTTATTTTTGTAATCGTTACAAAAATATAATAACTCGTTTTCTAATAAATGTCAACAATTATTTATTAAAATTTTTAAAATATATTTTACTTAATATATATACCTATTCTTTTTTTAATACCTAAAAAAAAATAAAAAATTTATATCTTTGACATTTTTAATTTTCAATGGTAATATACTTTTATATAGGGTATAGGGGTATACAAAGGGAGTGATAAATATGAAAACTAAAATAATAAACCTAACAGGTTTAGGTTGCGGAAAGTGCAAAAAAAAAGTAGAGGAGATCACAAATAATATAGATGGTATAAATAAAGGAGTAGTAAATTTAGAAGCTTCTACTCTAACCATTTACTTTGAAAGTGAGATCTTAGTAGACTTTGATCATTTAAAAAAAGAGATAATAAAAGCAGGATATGGAGTTGGGGAAAAAAATAATAAAACTATCGATAAAGTAAAATCTAAAAAAGAAGAATCTCTAGTAAAAGATGAACTATTAACTACAGAAACTATTTTGATAGAAGGAATTACCTGCCAAGCCTGTGTAAGAACTATTGAAACTAAAACAGGTAAATTAGATGGAGTCAAAAACTCAAATATAAATTTTTTAACAAGTAAGTTAGAGATAGTTTTTGATTCACAAAAAGTAAATTTAGAAACTATAAAAAAAACAATTGAATATGCAGGGTACAAAGTTGTAGAAGAAAAATTAATAGAGGACATAACTGTAAAGATAGAAGGGATGACTTGCCAATCGTGTGTTAGAAGTATCGAGGTAAACTTGGGTAAAGAAAAAGGAATCAATGAAGTTGTGGTAAATCTAACCACAGAAAAAATGAGAGTAAAATTTAATAAAAAAGATATAAAATTATCTCAAATTATAAAAAAAGTTGAAAGTTTAGGATTCAAAGCTTTAAAAAATCAAGGAGATCCAGACTATGACAAAAAAAAATTAGAATTAAAGAAGAAGTGGTATGAACTCCTAGGATTACTTTTTTTTGGAGGGGTAATACTATATATAGCAATGGGATCTATGTTAGGAGCTTCCCTACCTAACATTATTGATTTAGATAAAAACCCACTAAATTTTGCATTGATTCAAATGATATTTACAATCCCAGTAGTTTATCTTGGAAGAAAATTTTATTTGGTAGGGTTTAAAGTTTTATTTCGAAATCCTAATATGGATAGTTTGATAGCCATTGGAACAGGAGCAGCTATATTATACAGCCTCTATGGAACTTTTCAAATCTATGTTGGAAATATATCTATGGCACACCATTTATACTATGAATCAGCAGTTGTAATCATAGCCCTTATCTCCTTAGGAAAATATCTAGAGGAAGTAAGCAAAGGAAAAACCTCAGAAGCTATTAAAAAATTAGGAAGTTTGAGGCCTAAGATGGCAGCTATTATAAAAGATGGTGAAATAATAGAAGTCGAAGTTGAAGAGGTAGAGGTAGGAGATATTGTTCTAGTTAAACCTGGAGAAAAAATTCCTGTAGATGGAAAAGTAATCAGTGGCCAGACTAGTGTGGATGAATCTATGTTAACCGGTGAAAGTATGCCTATTAAAAAAAGAATAGGAGATCGTGTAGTAGGAGCTAGTATAAATAAAAATGGAAGTATCCAGATAGAAACCAAAGCTATTGGAGAAGACTCAACACTTTCCCACATAATAAAATTAGTTGAAGATGCCCAAGGATCTAAAGCTCCAATTGCTAGGATGGCAGATATAATTTCTGGTTATTTTGTCCCTATAGTTATAGTAATTGCAATAGTTTCATCAAGTTTATGGTATTTAGCAGGAAAATTAGGATGGATAGAACTAAATAATGATCCTAGTATATTTGCTCTTACTATCTTTATAGCGGTACTCGTTATAGCTTGTCCATGTTCTTTAGGACTTGCTACTCCTACAGCTATAATGGTAGGAACTGGTATGGGAGCAAAAAATGGGATACTTATAAAGGGTGGAGAAGCTCTAGAAACTACCCATAAATTAAACTATATAATATTTGATAAAACAGGAACTATCACCCTTGGAAAACCTGTGGTAACAGATATATTAGAAGCAGAAGAAAATAAAACAATAAAAATAGAAAAATTATTACAACTAGCTGGATCTCTTGAAACTCACTCTGAACATCCTTTGGGAGAAGCTATAGTTGAAGAGGTAAGATTAAAAAAGATAAAACTTTTAAGTGTAAGTAAATTTAATTCTATAACAGGGATGGGGATAAAAGGAGTAGTTGAGGAAAAAACTGTCTTAGTTGGAAATGAAAAATTAATGGTAAAAAATAATATAAAAATACTACCAAAAGATAAAGAAAAAATAGATGATCTTGCCAAACAAGGAAAAACACCTATGATGATAGGTATAGATGGTAATTTTAGTGGGATAATCGCAGTAGCTGATCCTATAAAAGAAAGTAGTAAAAAAGCGATTCAAAATTTAAAAGATATGGGAATAAAGGTAGCTATGATAACTGGAGATAATAAGAAAACTGCAGATGCCATAGGAAAACAAGTCGGAATAGATTTTGTATTGTCAGAAGTAATGCCAGAAGATAAGATAGAAGAGGTCAAAAAATTACAAAAACAAGGATACAAAGTAGGTATGGTAGGAGATGGAATAAATGACGCTCCTGCATTAGCTCAAGCAAATATAGGAATAGGGATAGCTACTGGAACTGATATAGCTATGGAATCAGCAGATATAGTTCTTATGAAAAGTGATTTAAAAGATGTGGCTGTAGCTATAGAACTTAGCCGTGCTACAATTAAAAATATAAAACAAAATTTATTTTGGGCATTTGGATATAATACTTTAGGTATACCAGTAGCAGCAGGGGTTTTATATATATTCGATGGACCATTATTAAATCCTATGATAGCAGGAGGAGCCATGGCAATGAGTTCGGTTTCTGTAGTTACTAACGCCCTTCGATTAAAATTATTTAAGAGTAAATATTAATTTAAAAGAAAAATTCTAAAGTAGTAAAGTTGTATATATTAATATACAACTTTAGATTAGAGGGGAAGTCGGAAAAATTGGGAAAGCCAGGTTATTTTTTAAATTTTTTAATAAATATACTAACTTTACTTTTTAAATAATTACTTCTTAAGAAACAACCAAATGCAAAGCCTATAACACTAAAGATTAAGACTTGGACTATAACAGGTGACATAAAAACCTCCTTAAAATATTTTAAGTTTATTATATTACTTTAAATATAAAATGTCAAAACAGGAAGTTTACTGAAATTTAAAATTGAACTCAATAAATAAAGGAGATAAGAAGATGCCTATATGCTGTACAGATAGAAAAGCCCATCACAACGAAAAATTAAAGAAAAATTTAAAAAATAGATTAAATAGAATTGAAGGTCAAGTTAGAGGGATAAATAAGATGGTTGAAGAGGACGTCTATTGTGATGATATCTTAACTCAAATATCATCTATCAGAAGTGCTCTTAGTGGCACAGCAACTCTACTACTTGAAGCTCATATGAAGTCATGTATAATCGATCAATTATCAGAGGGAAAAACAGAGGTTATAGATGAGTTACTAATCACTGTAAAAAAAATGATGAAATAGAAAATTTATATTTTTTATCATCTAAAAAAAATATAAATTAATTATGAATTGTACAAATAATAATAATAATATAAAAACCCTTTTACACTCTAGATAAGTCTAGTAAATGTAAAAGGTTTTTTTATATTATTTAATCTCTTGATAATATTGAGAAATTGACATATAATTTTAATAGTAAACTATAGATATTTTAGGAGAGATTTATGATATTAATGATAGACAATTACGACTCCTTTACTTATAATTTAGTTCATTATTTAAATGAACTAGGTGAAGATGTAAAGGTATATAGAAATGATGAAATAACTCTAGATAAAGTAAGGGAGCTAAATCCTCAGATGATAGTTATATCTCCTGGGCCTAAAACTCCAGATAAAGCTGGAATAAGTCTAGAAATAATAAAAACATTTTATAAAACAACTCCTATCTTAGGTATTTGTCTAGGACATCAATCTTTAATCCAAGTCCTAGGGGGAAAGATAATAAAGGCTAAAAAACCAGTTCATGGTAAAATAGAAGAAATAAAACATATTGGCATAGGAGTTTTTAAAAATCTTAAAGATCCAATAAGGGTAACAAGATATCACTCCCTTATAGCTGATAAAAACAAACTTCCAGATGAGCTAATAATTACATCAGAAACTCTTAATGGTGAGATCATGGGTGTAAGGCATAGAAAGTACCTTTTAGAAGGTGTACAATTCCATCCTGAAGCTCTCCTAACAGAGTATGGACATGATATGTTATCTAATTTTTTAGAAGAAGCAAAAATATGGAATAAAACAGAAATCAAATAAATTTAAAAAGGGTGTTTAAAAATTAATAAAAAAAAAGCAAAAATTATAGAGTTAAAAAGTAATCTAAATAGTTTAGAATTATTTGAAGCTATTAAAAAAGATGGAAGTTATCCATTTTTCTTGGATAGTGGTATGGACAGAAATAAATTAGGAAGATATTCCTTTATAGGAGTAGATCCATTTTTGATGATAAAGTCCCAAGGAAATAAAGTAACTTTAGAAGAAGATGGAAAAATAAAGATAATCGATGGGAATCCATTAGATATTTTACAGGGAAAATTAAACTTGTATAAAATTGAAAGGGAAAAGATCCCATTTGTAGGTGGTGGAGTTGGTTATTTCTCCTATGAGTTAGCACATCTTGTGGAAAATCTTCCAAATACAGTAATAAAAGATGTAAATATCCCTGAAATGGTAATGGGCTTTTATGACGGTATCATAATAATCGATCATAAATATGATAAAAAATATATAGGAGCAATAGGATTTAAAGAAAATATAGAGGAAATAATCCATAAAATAGAAGATAGTATAAAACAATATAAAAATAAATTAAAGGTAAAAGGTGCAAATGAACAGGGTGAAAAAAATTTGAAAGATAAAACTATAAGTTCTAATATGACAAAAGAATATTATCTATCCTCTATAAAGAAATTAAAAAAATATATCTATTCAGGGGATATCTATCAAGTTAACTTCACCCAAAGGTTTGAATGTGATTTCGAAGGAGATCCCATTCAACTATATAAAAATTTAAAATCCATCAATCCAGCTCCATTTGCAGCATACTTAGATTTTGGAGGGGGAAAAATAATTTCTAGTTCACCAGAAAGATTTATAAGATTAACTGATGGAATAATAGAAACTAGACCTATGAAAGGAACTAGACCCCGTGGAAAATCAAAACTAGAAGATGAAAAACTAAAGATAGAATTAATAAATAGTGAAAAAGATAGAGCTGAACTACTTATGATAGTAGATCTCATGAGAAATGATATAAGTAGAGTAGCTAAAACAGGTAGCGTCAAGGTAACAGAATTATTTCATTTAGAAGAATATGCCACAGTATTACAGATGGTAGCTACAATAAAGGGAAAACTAAAAGATAGCCTTTCAACAATAGATATAATAAAAGCAACATTTCCAGGAGGATCGATTACAGGTGCCCCTAAAATAAGAGCCATGGAAATAATAGATGAACTAGAAACAACAACTAGAAATATATATACTGGAAGTATAGGATATATAGGATTTGATGGTGATATGGATATGAATATAGCTATTAGAACAATAATTTTAAAAGATAAAAAAGCATACTTTCAAGTAGGGGGAGGAATTGTATGGGACTCCGATCCTCATGAAGAATATGAGGAGAGCCTGGTAAAAGGATGTGCATTGGTAAAAGCATTAAACATAACTTAGGAGTTGAGTATAATGAATTATATAATTTCAAATAATGAGTTCATGTCATCAGATGAATTTAAACTAGATATAGAAGATGGTTTATTATATGGATATGGAGTTTTTGAAACAATTTTATTGAAAGATAAAAAATTAATCTACTTAAGGGCACACTATAAACGTTTAATTAGGGCAACTGAAAGACTTAAAATAAATACAGATCTAGATTTTGAAAAATTAAATTTATATCTTAACCTTTATATTCAAAAAAATTCCTTAGAAAACTCTGTCTTGAGGATAACTATCCTTAAAAATTCTGATTCATTTGACATTCTCATAACTCATAGGGAAAATAAATATAAACCTTCTCAATACAGGGTAGGATTCAAAATGGAAATATCTGAATTTAAAAGAAATCCTAACTCTATTATATCTGGAATTAAATCTGTAAATTATTTGGAAAATATATATGCACTTAGGGAAGCTAAAAAGATAGGCAGTGATGAAGTATTATTTTTAGATTGTAAAAATTATGTATCTGAAGGAGCAACATCAAATATTTTTTTTATTAAAGATAAAACTATATATACACCTACAAAGGAATGTGGCCTATTAAAGGGAATAATAAGAGAGAAAATCATAGATATTGTAGAAAAACACAAGGATTTAAAATTAAAGCAAGGATTTTTTTCCTTAAGAAAATTATTAGAAGCAGATGAGGTATTTTTAACCAACTCTGTAATGGGGATTATGCCAGTATCAAAAATAGATCATACAAACTATAATTTAAAAAAAAATTGTATAACAGATCTATTGATAGAGGAACTGAGTAAACATTAGATTCTAAAAGGAATAGAGCTATAGAGTAAAAGCTCTAAATAAATAAGATACTAGGAGGCATAAGATGAAAACATACAAAAAAATAATGGTATTAGTAGGAATATTATTTATAACAATTCTTTCTACTGCTAAATTAGATTCAGAAAAACAACAACAAATGGATAAAGTTTTATCGGATATATCTTTCTCATTAAAGACAACACATTATAAAGATTTAAATATAGACGATAATTTTTCTAAAAATGTCCTCAAAAATTATCTGGACACACTGGACTATAACCATCAATACTTTACTCAAGCTGAAATAGATGATATATATAAAAATTGGGAGATACAATTAGATGATGATTTTTTAAAAGGAAATTCTAAAGCAGCTTTTGAAATATATAATATTTATAAAGATGCTGTAATAAGAGTTACCGAATATCAAACTAAACTATTAGAAAATCCTGAACAATTAGATTTTAATATAGATGAAAGATTAATCTATGATAGAGAGGAGGAACCATATTTCTCAACAAAAAAAGAGTATGAAAATCATTGGAAGAAGATGTTAAAATCATCTATCTTATCTTTAGAGGACTATGAAGAACTAACCTATGACGAGAGTATCGATAGGATGAAGAGTAAGATGGTTACAAGAAAAAAATTATTAGATAAAAAAACTTCAGATGATATATATTCATACTTTGTAAATGCTTTTTTAAAGGAATATGATCCTCATACTAGCTATCTTTCAGCTAAAGAGATAGCCGATTTCGATATAAGTATGAAACTACAACTTTCTGGAATAGGAGCTGTACTCACAGGAGAAAAAGGGTTTATTAAAGTTGTAAAAGTAATGCCAAATGGACCTGCTGCAAAGGGAAAAGAACTTCAACCTGAAGATAAGATAATAGCTGTAGCAACAGACGGAAAAATATTTGAAGATGTAATGGATTGGCCCCTAGGAGATGCTGTAAATCTTATTCGGGGAAAAGAAGGCACAACTGTCAAGTTAAGAGTAATCCCAAGTGGAAGTAAAACCGCTAAAGAATATACCTTTGTGAGAGAAAATGTGAAATTAGAAGATAAAGGAGCTAGATATTTTATAAAGGAAGCTAAATCAGAGAACTCTAGCTATAAGATAGGAATAATTAATCTACCTTCTTTCTATATGGATTTTGATGCTTATAGTAAGGGAGATAAAGATTATAAAAGTACCACAAGGGATGTAAAGGAAATCATAGAAAAATTAAACAAGGAAAATATCGATGGGCTCATCATAGATCTTAGAAATAATGGTGGTGGATCTCTCAGTGAAGTTAATAATCTTATGGGATTATTTATACCCTATGGCCCTGTAGTACAAGTAAAAGAAGGGGGCCGTGTAAGTTATTTAGGGGATAGCGACATGAAAACTTATTTTAATAAACCAGTAATAGTAATGGTAAATAGACTCAGTGCATCTGCTTCTGAAATTTTTGCAGCAGCGATGCAAGACTATAGACGGGGAATAATTGTAGGGACCCCTACTTTTGGAAAGGGAACAGTACAGACTATTAAAAGGTTAGATCTTGGAGAACTAAAATATACTAACGGTAAATTTTACCGTATAAACGGTGGAAGTACACAACATAAAGGTGTTATACCAGATATCTTATTTCCACCTACATATGACAGTTCAGAAATAGGGGAAAGTTCCCTAGATAATCCCCTTCCTTGGGATGAGGTAAATTCTCTTATGAGTAAAGAAAATAATGATAAAATAAAAAAATATTTAGATAAAAAATATGAAATATTAAATAAAAAACATATGGAAAGGATCAAAAAAGATCCTAACTTTATCTATAATAAAAAAAAATATGCTATAATTGAGGAGATAACAAAAAATAAAGAGGTATCTTTAAATAGAGAAATTAGAAAGATAGAAACAAAAGAATTGGAAGATAAATGGCTTAGGATAACCAATGAAAAAATGGCAGGTAAAAATAAAAAGAAACTTAAAGATTATAAGGCTTTAGAGGAGTATAATAGAGAAAAATCTAAAGAAGATGAACTTGAAATATTAAAAGTAGATGGGGAAATTATAGAAACTGTTTTAATATTAGCCGACGAAATAGCTTTAGGAGGAAGAAATAATTAATAAAATAAGTCAAAATCTTATACTTAATAAGACTTTGACTTATTTTAATTTTATCAATTTAAAAAAACAAAAAAATATAAGTTTTAATTACTAAAAACAAACTATCTGATATAATAGAAATAAGAAAAAAATAAAATGGAGGATAAGATGAGATTAAAAGTTACAGGATCTACTCAACAAAAAAATGGTTTTTTAACTGATATAGAATATATAAACGGTATAGAGTTTTATCCTGAAGGCAAAGGTGGTCAACTAGGAGACTTAGGAAGTATAGGCAAGGCACAAGTTTTAAAAGTAAATAGAGAGGGAAACCTTTTTTTAGATAGAAAATTAAATTTAGGGGAATACGAATATTTTATAGATATGGATAGAAGAAATGAGATAGGTAAAAATCATACAGCACAACATCTGGTATCTGCTTATCTAAAAAAAAAATATAATTTTGATACTGTAGGATTTAGGATGGGAAAGGAATATTCCACTGTAGATCTTCCTAGCTTAGATATAGATGAAGAAAAAATAAAAGATTTAGAAATAGCTATAAATAGGATGATCATGGAGAACTTAGATGTAGAGATCTTAAACTATACCCATAAAGATGCCACACAAATAGAAAATTTAAGAAAATCTATCAGTGAAAAAATAGTAGGAGATATAAAAGTTGTCAAAATAGGAGATTTTGA
>Ga0316197_10000516_pt1 | contig 26895 bp, 24 predicted proteins | sample OudBiesiAoxic_MG_FD_204939 | JGI IMG/M metagenome (GOLD analysis project Ga0316197, IMG submission 204939) | Coastal sediment microbial communities from Oude Bieten Haven, Netherlands - site A oxic | ecosystem: Environmental > Aquatic > Marine > Coastal > Sediment | place: Netherlands... | reverse complement strand
TGCGGAACGGATAAGCGCTGAAAGCATCTAAGCGCGAAGCCGCCTCCAAGATCAGATCTCCCACCGAATTAATCGGGTAAGACCCCTGGTAGACGACCAGGTTGATAGGCCGGAAGTGGAAGCGCAGTAATGCGTGGAGCTGACCGGTACTAATAGGTCGAGGGCTTGATTATGAATATCGCGACGGCAACTCGTACTCGCTATGGAGTGCTCAAGGAGCGCTCAGAAGGTTTCGGTGGCCATGGCGGCGGGGTCCCACCCGTTCCCATTCCGAACACGGAAGTTAAGCCCGCCTGCGCCGATGGTACTTGGACCGAAGGGTCCCGGGAGAGTAGGTCGCCGCCGACGTTTTGAGAGAAGGGCCGTCCCATCGTGGGGCGGCCCTTCTTGTGTTCCATGGAGGCGCAGTGTGTCCGGTTCCGCCGGCCCGCAGCCCCCGGGAGTGTCAGCCGGCGGCAACGCCGTCCTTGTTGGCTCGCCACCATCGATTGATGTGTTTGTACGCCGAGCGGTAGTTGCCTCCGGTCGCCGATGTGAAGTATGCGGCGAGGTCGGTGGTGCCGGTGAACGAGTAGAAGCGCTTCTCGAAGAGTTCGACCTCGGTGCACGCGCCGATCAGCTCGAAGAGCTCGTCGTTGGTCCGTGTGAAGCTCGCCTCGGCCTCATCGAGCGGAGTGTCGGCGAACCGGGTGTGAATCTCGGCGTTCAGCTCGTTGAGCTGTGCCCAGGTGTATCCCTGCGCTGGGACGGCAGGGGCGCCGCCGGCTGCGGCCTCGTTGTACCAGTTGATCATCATGCGCCCCCACGCTGTGCGATGGGTGATGAAGTCCTTTGCCGACATCCCATCGACGATCGGATGGACTTTTGCGGCGTCGGGCATCTCTTCGAGCAGCCTCTCCAGCTTCGCTCGAGCGGCGGCCGCGTCGGTGAGGAGCTCTTCCTTGGTCGAGAAGCGTGACATGTCCTGATGATCGCATATCGTGACGTGAAGGTCGGTGTGTGCCCGAACCGGTAGGCTTGGCCGTCGACGCGGAGGTCCCGAAATGGCAAACGACAACAGACGCAATGCAGGCAAGGGATCGTCCGGGAAGTACCGGAGCTCAAAGCCGAGCTCCAAAGGGCAAAGGGGCACGGGGCGCGGAAAGCCGTATCCGCCGAAGAAGGCACGGTCCGATGCGGCCGATCGGTCGGAACCTGCGAAGCGCCGCCGAGACCTCAAGGGTGCTGCGGTGGATTTGCCGAATTGGGTCGTCGAAGCGCTCACACGCGTCACCCCCAAAGACCGTGTTGCTCCGGCTCTGGAGGAACTCGGAGAGGCCTCCGCCGCAATGTCGGATGGTCGATATCACGCCGCTGTGAAGCATGCGAAGACGGCCAAGAACCTCGCCCCTCAAGACGCGACCGTGCGAGAGACGTTGGGCCTGTCTGCGTATCGGATCGGTGATTGGGACACTGCTCTGTCAGAGCTGCGGGCGTATCGTCGTATGGCGGGTGATGCCATGCACCTTCCGATCGAGATGGATGTACTGCGAGCGCTCGATCGCGGCCGCGACGTAGACAAGGCCTGGGAGACGCTCCAGAAGGCCGACGTGTCTCCTGCAGCCTGGAAAGAGGGCAAGGTCGTGTACGGCACGTTCCTGCTCGAACAGGGCGATGCAGAGGCTGCGTGGGACCTCACCGGGCCCGACCGCGTGGGACCCAACGCGAACGATGCCGATCTTCGCGTCTGGTACGTCGCCGCGCGTGCCGCTGCCTTCAACGGCGACACCGTCACCGCTCGGCGCATCGCCGACGCCATCGTCCTCAACGATCCCTCATTCGCCGGACTCGATGCTCTCGATCAGGAGATCGCCAAGCGCTCCTGAGGCGAATCTGTCATTGCCACGTCGTAGTGTGAATGGCCCGCACCTCCTCGAATCGAGAGGAGCAATCATGGACCTCAACATTGTTGTGATCGCGGGCCGACTTGCCGCAGCGCCTGAAGTACGGATCTTTGACGGCGGCACCACGCTGGTGCGTTATCTCGTCACAACCCGGTCGGAAACACCTCGGCGGCGTATCGATGTCGTCCCGGTGGTCTTGTGGGATGCAGGCGAGAAGGCGACCGCCCTTGATCGCGGCGACGGGATCTGGGTGGCGGGATCGATCCAGCGTCGATTCTGGAGCGACGACCAGAACCGCCGCAGCCGCATCGAAGTGGTCGCCCACCATGTCCAGAAGCGTGAGGCCGACGAGGCCAACGGTCCTCCGTCGGCGCCGCTCTCGATGGTGGAGCAAACGATGCAGGTCTAGCCTGCTCGCTCATGCGCAGAGTCCAGATCGCCTCAGCAACCAGCCTTGCAGCGAAGGCCGGCGCCGCCGTCGCCGACGCGGGAGGCAACGCCATCGACGCGGCGATCGGAGCATCGCTTGCTTCCATGTGCACGGAGATCGGAATCATCGCTCCTGCAGGGAGTGGATTCGTCACTGTGTGGCCGCGAGACGGGGATCCGATCGTGATCGATGGCTACGCCGAGATGCCAGGGAGGGGACTCCCAGCCGACCGATTCGGGGGCGGGGATCGAAGGGTCGAGATGAGCTACGGGGGTCACACCGAGACCATCGTCGGATGGGGCTCCGTTGCCACGCCGGGGGCTTTCGCTGCTTTTGCAGAGGCGCACAAGCTGTACGGCTCCATCGCGTGGAGTGCGATTCTCGAACCCACGATTCGAATCGTCGAGACGGGGTTTCCCGTCACGCGGGCATCTGCCGAGTACCTCGACCACTCACATCGTCTGATCTTCGGATGGGACGACACGAGTCGCGCCATCACCCATCATCCCGACGGATCGCCGGTTGCCGAAGGGGACATCATCCACATTCCCCACCTTGCCGACACACTGCGACAGGTCTCGGATGGCGGAGCGCAGGTTCTCTACGAAGGTGAGATCGGCCGGCGGACGGCCGACGCCGTGCTCGCCGGCGGGGGAATCGTGACGCCCGAGGACCTGGCCGCCTATGCCGTCGAGGTTCGGGAACCCATCCGGTTCGAACTCGATGACTGGGAGATAGCGACAAACCCCCTCCCAGCAGTGGGTGGTGCGGTCGCGAGCGCGCTTCTCCTCCTCGCATCCACACCACCGTTCGAGGGCTGGATCCCGAGGGAGGTGGACCGGATGGCGCGGATCCAACGCGCTGTGCTGCGATACCGCGGCGACCAGCTCGACGACTACGCGACTCGAACGGTGGCGGCCGAGGACCTGCTCAGGTACGCCCATGCAGGAGATCTGACCGCGGTAGAGCGCTCGCCGAGCACCGTCCATACCTCGGTAGCCGATACCGACGGGAACGCGTGCGCGATCACGGTATCAGCCGGGTACGGCGCAGGTGCCCTGGTACCGGGTGCCGGGTGGTACCTGAACAACTCGCTCGGGGAAGTCGAACTCACCGCCGAAGGATTCCATTCGCTCGAACCGGGAACGAGGCTCGTCTCGAATATGGCGCCCACCGTCGCTCGGCGAGTCGACGGTTCAATGCTTGCGATCGGAAGTCCCGGTGCATCTCGGATAACCACGGCGATTGCCCAGGTGCTTCTCAACTTCCTCCATCTCGGTATGTCGCTTCGCGAAGCGGTCGCCCACCCTCGACTCCACGTTGAGGTCTTCGATGGTGCACCGACGATCGCTCACGAACCCGGACTCGACGTCCGTTCGATCGACGGCATGACCGCACGGCGGTTCCCCGACCTGGCCATGTACTTCGGTGGCGTGCAGGCGGCCGTGTTCGACCCGATCGCCGGACTCTACGGGGCAGCGGACCAGCGCAGAAGTGGCGACACGGCGCGCGGCGGGTTCGACTGAGGTGGACTACGAAGACTTCGCCCGACTGTGTCTCGACCCTGTGCGTCTGGCCGCTCTTGGCCGTTCGGCGGAAGGGGACTTGCGCACCGACGGTCTCGTTGCTGCGATGGGCGTCTCCAGGAGAGCGGCGCTCGAGACGATCGCCGCTCTCCGAATCGCAGGGATCACCGACGAGGACGATCAGCTGCTGCTCGACGCACTTCGCGAGGTCGCTGTCACCCTGCCGAAACCCGAGGATGCCTCGGCTGCTGTCACCGAAGGTGAGTGGACCCCGAGCGAGATCAAGGTTCTCAAGACGTATTTCTCGGGGGAACGTCTCGTGGAGATCCCTACCCAGCGACGCAAGCGGATGGTTGTCCTCGAGCGGCTTGCGCAGGACTTCGAACCCGGATTGCGCTACGACGAAGCCAAGGTGAGCCGCCGGCTCCAGCGATATCACGATGACTACGCGGCCCTTCGCCGCTACCTGGTCGAGGAGAGCCTCATGGCCCGCGCCGATGGTATCTACTGGCGAACGGGCGGCCGATTCCTGGATGAGGAGGTTGTCGAGCCCCAGCCATCCGAGGAGGTGCCGATTCGAAGTCCGATCCTCGATACTGACGACGCCGCCGTAACTCTGGTCCCCTTTGGGGCCGCACATCGCTCTGGATTGCTCGCAGCAGCCGACGACGAGCGAATCACGCGATTCATGACGTCTCAATTCCCCTATCCGTACACCGGCGAGGACGCCGACGCCTGGATCGCGACGTGTGAGGTCCAGGATCCGCCCAGGAGTTTCGCCATCCTGATCGATGGTGAGGTAGCTGGTGGTGTGGGCTGTGAGCCACACGGGGACATCCGGACCGGCACGGCCGAGGTCGGTTGGTGGCTTGCTCCTCAGTGGTGGGGCAGAGGTATCGCTGCCGTCGCGGTCAGGCGCTACCTCGCGTACTGCTTCGACGTTCTCGACCTCCACCGTGTCGAAGCCGGCGTATTCCTATCGAACCCGGCTTCCGCACGCGTTGCCGAAGAGGCGGGATTCACGCTCGAAGGGATCGGCAGAGACGCCTATCTGAAGCGGGGAGAGCTGATCGATCGGCTGTCCTACGGCCTCGCTCGTTCCCAGTGGCAGAAACCCGGTGATACGCCGTGAGCGGCCGTTACTCGTTTCTGAAGTCCGGCGTCTGGATCGTCGGCATCTTGATCGTGGTGATCACGGTTGTTGCGTTCGTGAATCTCGGGATGTGGCAGCTTCGAAGGCTCGATGAGCGGCGGGCGGTCAACGCAACAATCGAGTCGCGGATGGCTGAAGATCCCGTCGACCTAGAGCTGCTGCTGGCCACCGCTGGGACCGATCCTGAGGCGCTTGAATACCGCAGGGTCACGACGACGGGCACGTACAACGGGGAGAAGGAGATCCTCCTCCAGGCTCGCACGCTCAACGGTGTTTCCGGGCACAACGTTGTGACGCCGCTCGCTGCGCAGGGCGGGAGCCTCGCGGTCAATCGCGGCTGGGTCCCGATCGACAGCGAGGGCCCACCCGTCCCGGACGCGCTCCCTCCGGCCGGCATCGTCACCATCGCCGGAATCCTGCGAGTTTCCGAAGCGCGAGGCCCCACCGGGGTAGTCGAAGACGACGGTTCGTATCGGAAGATCGGGAGGCTCGATCTCGAGCTGCTGGCGCCGCAGTGGGGACCAGCGCTCATCCCGGTGTACCTCCAGCTCGAGAGCCAGGATCCGCCGCAAGGTGAGTTCCCGTCGCCGCTACCGCCGCCGGAGATCGGGGAAGGGGCACATCTGAGCTACGCGATCCAGTGGTTCGTCTTCGCTGCTGTGGCCGCCATAGGATTCCCGCTCCTGGTAGTCAGTACGGCACGACGCAGAACGGCTACGTTTTCTGGGCCGCCTTCCACGCCTTCTTCCGCTCCTTGAGATAGCTGCGATCCTCCGGCGACTCGATCTCGGAGATGTTCGGCCAATCGGGCAGATACTCCTCCCAGCCATCAGGCTTCACGCCGAACCTCTGCGCAAGAACGGCCAGGTATATTCGTGCTTTGTAGTCGCCGAAGCCCGGCATGGACTTGAGGCGACCTATCACGTCAGCTGCGTTGTCAACGTCGGCCCAGATTGCCGACGTATCCCCGTCGTACTCCGAAGCGACAAAGGCTGCGACGGCTTGAACCCGCTTGGCCATGTTTCCGGGAAATCGGTGGACGGCCGGTTTCTCCTTGAACGCCGCCTCGAGGAGTTCCGGGTCCATCTCCGCAATGGCCTTGGGATCGAGACACCCGAGCCGATCGTTGATGCGTGATGGACCGGCGAACGCCGTCTCGATCGGCACTTGTTGGTAGAGCACGATGCCGATCAGCAGAGCAAACGGGTCCTCGGCAAGGAAGGCGTTGATCGACGGATCATCGGTGTAGGGGACAATGCTGCTCATCGTGTACTCCAGGTTGGTTGGCGGCACCGTAGCCTTGAACGTGGTCGAAGGTAGGGTGCCTGCCGAGGAGGCCCCCATGACCGAACGTATCTACTCGACCCGGGCGTATGAACGAGCGGCGAAGGCCAAGGTCGTCGAATTGAATCGCGACGACGGTCGGGTGCTCCTCGACCGCACGGTCTTCTACCCCGGTGGCGGCGGGCAGCCGCACGACACCGGCTCTCTGGTGATCGGCGACGACCGGATCGAAGTGAGTCGAGTTACCCAGGACTCTCGGGGTGTGTGGCATTGGGTCGATGTGCTGCCGCCCATTGGCACTGAGGTGGTGGGGGAGATCGACTGGGAACGCCGGTACACGCTGATGCGGACCCACACCGCGATGCATGCCATGTGCGGGGTCGTGTGGGAACGGTTCCAGAGTCCCGTGACCGGCGGGAACATGACGCCAGGCGAGGGACGGCTCGACTTCGAGATTCCACAGTGGGATCCGGAGGATCGGGAGCCCATCGAAGCGGAGCTGAATCGGCAACTCGCGCTCGCTCGCCGCGTCGAGGTCTCGTTCCTCGACCGCGCAGAAGCGGACCGGGATCCCAGCCTGATCCGCACCAAAGTCAGCCTCCTGCCTCGTTCCCTCACCGAAGTGCGGGTGATCGACATCGTCGGTCTCGACCGGCAGGCCGATGGAGGAACGCACGTCGACTCCACCGGAGAGGTCGGTGCTATTCGCATCACGAAGACCGAATCGAAGGGCAAGGGGTTTCGGAGGATCCGATTCTCGCTCGGCGAATAGCCGTGCCCGCTTCTCAGGCGGAGGTGGCCCGAGCGCTGACCTTGAGTTCTACGAGGAGACCCTCGAAGAAGCGAGCGAGGGCAGCTTCGGCGATACGATGCATCGCCACACGGTCGACAACGGCTCCAATCCTGCCGAGTGGCGGTTCATACGAAGCCAGGAGCGAGACCATCGTGCGTTTCTCGTCGATTGGCTCGATCTCGAGGTCCGCGCTGATCGCCGGGTAGGCGTCACCGTGGTCGATTGGCTCCCAATTCAGCTGGATCCTCCCCATGGCGAGCGGTCCCGGGACATCGGCGTAGTCTGCGACTCGGAAGCAGACATCCTTCACGAAGTGAACCCCGGCCACGTCCATGTCGAGATGGGTCTCCCCCTCGCGGAGCCAGTCGAGACCGATGCGCCGAGGAGCGTCCAGGGCGGGAAGCGCGCGATCGATCAGGAGCGTCCGCACCGTTGCGTACGGAACGCCGACCGCGTTGTAGAGCTGGACGTACTGTTCGTGCATCACCCTCATCGAACCACTCAGAGCGCATCGTCCGTAGGGCCTTGGGACCCTTCGATGCCGGGACCTTGGTCCCCGAATCGTTGCCCTCTTCGGCTGAGTAATCCCGCTGAACGCGACAATCGACGTCCTCGGGGTGTCAGATTCGTGTGACCACGGGCCCTCCCGCCTCCGTCCGACAGTGTCGCCCAACAGACAATCTCGCTCGATGGAAGGCTCTTGCCGTGTTCGCTCGAATATGAGATTCCGTTCCATCATCCTGATTGCTTTGGCAATGTCGCTCCTCGCGTCAGCGTGTTCCGCAAGCGAGGGCGAGAGTGGATTCCCGCGATCAACCGTGGCATCGCACGACGATACGGTGCGAGCTGAGACTGCACTCGTGCGGTTCGACGGATCTTCGACAACGCTGTCCGACTATGCCGGCTCGCCCGTCGTCGTGAACTTCTGGGCCTCGTGGTGTCCATCGTGTGTCGCCGAGCTGGGAGCGGCTCTCCAGCCCGCCTATGAGGTCGTCGGCGGCAATATCGCATTCCTCGGTGTGAACATCCAAGACGAGCGCGAGGCCGCGCTCGCATTGGTCGAAGAGACCGGTGTGCTGTTCGATCTTGCCGTAGATCCCGACGGTGACCTCTTTCTGGCCTTCGGAGCGATCGGCATGCCGTTCACTGCGCTCGTCGATGCCGACGGCCACGTCGTAGCGCGCCACAACGGGCCTCTCACCGAGACGCAACTGCTCGACCTGATCGCGGAAGTGTTCCCGGCATGATCGACGCTCCGCTCACGCTCGCCTTTGCTGCTGGACTCGTGGCCACCGTCAACCCGTGCGGCTTCGCCATGCTCCCCGCCTACCTCTCGTACTTCATGGGCCTCGAGGAGGATCAGGCGAGTCACAACCGTGCCATGCGATCTGCCTTGGCTGTTGGCGCCGTGGTTTCGGCAGGTTTCCTGGTTGTTTTCGGACTCGCCGGATTGCTCATCACCGCCGGCTTCCGATTCGTGATTGGTGCGATCCCGTGGTTCGCTGTTGTTGTCGGGGTCGCGGTCGTCACCCTGGGAATTGCGCTGCTTTCGGGACACGAGATGACCATTGGACTACCGAGGGCGCGCCGGGCGGCTTCTGGGAGGGGCTATCGATCGGTGTTCCTTTTCGGCGTGTCGTATGCCGTCGCCTCACTCTCGTGCACACTGCCGGTCTTCCTCACCGTGGTGGCAGCGCAGGTCACGCGAGGTTCGTTCGTGTCGGGTGTGGCAACCTTCCTTGCATACGCATCGGGCATGGCGCTCGCGCTGATGGCAATCACGGTCGCGCTGGCGGTTGGGAAACGGTCGCTTGTCGCCACGCTCAAAGGAGCAGGACGATCCGTCGGCAGAGTGTCCGGGGCAATCCTGGTGGCGACCGGCTCCTACATCATTTGGTTCTGGATCGTGAACATCCGTTCAGGGCCAGAGGCCGTTGCCGGAGCCGGACCGTTCCGATTCGTCGAGGGCCTGTCGCAAACCGTTCAGAACGCCGTCGCTCAAGCGCCGGTCGTGTGGGGCCTGGGGCTGGCCGGTGTCGTTGGCATTGCCGTCGTGGCCGCGCTGCTCGCCTCGCGGAGCCAAACGTCATCCCCCACCATGGCTGATTCGCACGATGCTTGAACGCGTCTCATTGCTCGACGCTCGACCGGCGGGCCAGCGTCGAGCAATGACCGGCATTGCGCTGTCGCAGCTTCTGGTCCTCACGCTGTGGTTCTCCGCCGCAGCCGTGGCTCCGCAACTTCGCCTCGCGTGGGATCTGTCGATTGCCGCGGCATCCTGGCTCACGTTGGCCGTTCAGGTTGGGTTTGTGTTCGGTGCATTCACGATCGCAGCGAGTGGAATCGCTGACTCGGTGCCCTCACGGCGCCTCTTCGTGATGGCGGCAACGGTCGCAGCGGGCGCCAACGCCGCAGTGATCTTCGTGTCGGCCGACACCGTTCCGCTCGCGTACGGATTCCGGTTTGTGACGGGGGTTGCCCTCGCCGGCGTGTATCCCAGCGGCATGAAGGCGATGGCAGGGTGGTTCAGCCGGGGGAGAGGCATGGCGCTCGGTGTTCTCGTTGGAGCACTCACCGTGGGCAGCGCAGGGCCCCATCTCATTGGCGGAATCGGGCTCGAGTGGCGGAGCGTTCTCGTCACCGCCTCGATCCTGGCAGCGGTCGGTGCAATCCTGATGGCCCGCACCGTCACCGACGGGCCGTTCGAGGTCGCCTCGTCACCGTTCTCCATCAGCCACATCGGAGCTGCGTTGCGGAATCGCGGTGTGCGACTCTCGACCTACGGCTACCTCGGTCACATGTGGGAGCTCTATGCGATGTGGACCTGGACGGCCGCGTTCCTCGCGGCCAGCGCAGCACAGCGAGGTGGAACCGCCGGTTGGGTGCCGATCGCGACCTTCGCGATCATCGCGGTCGGTGGTCCGGCCTCATTCCTCGCAGGCCGGCTCGCAGATATACATGGCCGTGAGTTGGTCGCCGGCACCGCCATGGCGATCTCTGGTATCTCGGCTTTGGCAACGCTGTTCGTCTTCGGTCGTTCACCGCTCGTCGTTCTGCCCGTGTTCCTCGTGTGGGGAGCCACGGTGGTGGCCGACTCCGCGCAGTTCTCTGCACTGGTCACCGAGGCTGCAGCCGAAGAAGGCAGGGGGACAGCCTTGACGTTGCAGACCGGCCTGGGGTTCTTGCTCACGCTCGTCACCATCCGAGGCGTTCCCCTGGTCGCCGGAGCGTTCGGCTGGCAGTGGGCGTTTCCGTGGCTGGCTAGCGGACCGGCTCTCGGAATTGTGGCGATGGTCAAGTTGCGGTCGAGCAAGACTGTCCAGTTCTTGACATAGCGGAACGGATCTATCGGTGAGCGCGTTCTACATAGCGGCGACCAGAGGAGGGCGCGTGAATTGGCTCGGTATGGCGACTCTGTTCACCGCGCTCGCCCTTGTGGCTGCGGCGTGCGCGGCACCCCCCGACGACAATGCGGGCGACGACACGGTTTCACCTTCGACGACCGCCCCGTCGTCATCAACGGCGGCGCCTGAGAGGGCTGCCGTTCCCGCAGGCCCGTCTGCTCTGACGGACCCACGATCCGACGAGTTCCCCCCACCCCTCGTGCCGATCGACGAAATCATCTCCGGGGGACCACCCCCCGACGGCATACCTTCGCTCGATGCGCCGGTCTTCGTTGATGCTGCAAGTGTTGATGACCAACTCGAGCCAGCCGAGTCGGTCGTGGCGTTGGAGATCAACGGCGATGCCCGTGCGTATCCGGTGCGGGTGATGATCTGGCACGAGATCGTCAATGACACCGTCGGGGACGTTCCGGTCTCGGTGACCTACTGCCCGCTGTGCAATTCAGCCGTGTCCTACCGTCGAGAGGTCGGCGGAGTGGAGACCACGTTCGGGACCTCCGGCAGCTTGTACGCGTCGGCGCTCGTCATGTACGACCGCTTGACCGAATCGTTGTGGACCCATTTCGATGGGCGCGCTGTGGTCGGCGTGCTGGCGGGAACACAACTCGAAGCGGTGGCGTCGCCGCTGATGGCGTGGGAGGACTTCGTCGCCACCTATCCGGATGGCCAGGTGCTCGACTGGACGCAGACAGGCCATGCGCGCGACTACGGCAGGAACCCATATGCGGGGTACGACGACGCCGATACAGACCCGTTCCTCTTCCGGGGACTCGTCGATGGCCGCGAGCGAGCGAAGCAGCGCGTCGTTGGCATCACGGTCAACGAAGCCTCAGTGGCCTACTCGATGGCGCTCCTGGCAGATGACGGCGGGACCGCAACCGCGCTTGCCGTCGGAGGCCGAGATCTCGTGATTCTGTGGAAGCCCGGACAGGCGTCCGCTCTGGACGCGTCAACCGTCGACGAAGGACGAGATGTCGGATCCGTCGGCGTCTTTGTCCCCGAAGTCGATGGGAGCTCGGTGACGCTTGTGGCGGGGGACGGCCAGTTCGTGGATGAAGAGACCGGCAGTACATGGACGATCGCCGGCGTCGCCGTCGATGGACCTCTCAAAGGATCCCGCCTCGAGCGGGTCGAACACCTCGATACCTTCTGGTTCGCGTGGTCAACATATCGTCCTGAGACGCTCCTCATCGACGAATGACCACGCCCCGCATTCACAGGTTTACAGATAGTGGTGCGGCCGGTACAATGTAGTGTGCGTACAGGGGAATGTTCGCATAGGCTAAGGCCGTGGAAGGCATTGGGGGCTGAAATGGGGAATGAGCGCGGTATCGCGGTCATTGGGAGCGGATACGTCGGAACGGTCGTGGCGGCTTGTCTCGCCGACCTCGGCCACGAGGTGATGGGGGTCGAAATCGATCCGGCGAAACTCTCGTCGCTCAACAGCGGCGTGGTCCCCTTCTTCGAGACTGGACTCCAAGAGCGTCTCGTCTCCGGAATCGAATCGGGCCGTCTCACGTTCACCGACGATTACCAGGTAGCGATGGATAGGTGCGAGATCGTCTTCCTATGTGTGGATACTCCGCCAGGCACGAACGGCCACCCGAACATGAGCTCCGTATCCGCCGCGGCGCGTTCGATCGGCGCCGCGATGTACGAACCCCACATCATCGTTACGAAGAGCACGGTGCCCGTCGGGAGCGGAAGTTGGCTTGAAGCCACGATCGAAGCGGAGCTCCCAGACGGCGTCGATCGTGATGTGATTTGTGTGGTGAGCAATCCCGAGTTCTTGCGTGAGGGTGCAGCGGTCGAAGACTTCATCCATCCTGAACGTGTCGTCGTGGGCGGCGATTGTGGTGAGGCTGTCGACAAGGTCGCCAACGTCTACGAACCGATTCTGTCCCAGTCATTCGAAGGCGGCGACCCGACGAACAAGCCGGTGCTGGTGAAGACCGGTCGTGCCACCGCCGAAACCATCAAGTACGCCGCAAACGCGTTTCTTGCGACAAAGATCAGCTTCATCAACGAAATCGCCAGCATCTGCGAATGGATCGACGCCGATGTCGGGGAGGTTGCGCACGCGATCGGACTCGACTCGCGCATCGGGCCGAAGTTCCTGGACGCCGGCGTTGGCTGGGGAGGATCCTGCTTCGGAAAGGACACCTCGGCACTGGCTTCGATGGCCCGTGAGCAGGGGATCGAACCATTGATCCTCGACGCCGTGAGGCGGGTGAACACCAATCAGCGCCATGCGATCGTGCGCAAGCTCCAAGACCACCTTCGGCCACTGCGAGGTCAGAGGGTCGGGCTGCTCGGGCTCGCCTTCAAGCCCGGCACGGACGACACCCGAGACACCCCGGCGATCACCATCGCTCGATCGCTCCTGGAGAAGGGGGCGATCCTTCGCGCCAGCGACCCGATGGTGAACGATCTCCCCGAGGTGCCCGATTTGCGGATCTACGCCGATCCCTATGACGCCGTATGTGATGCCGACGCAATCGTCCTGCTCACCGAGTGGCCCGAATTCCTGGCACTGGACTTCGAAAAGGCCGCCGACTGCATGCGTGGGCGGGTAGTCATCGACGGGCGGAACGCCTTCGATCCGGAAGTCGTGATCGGCGCAGGCCTGATCTACGAAGGTGTCGGGCGCATCACCAAACACTTCTAGGCGACTTCACATCGACTCCCAATTGGCTGTCCGAGAACGTCTGCGGCGAGTAGTTCCGACCGCGACTAGATTTGGCGCCGGAATCGGAACTTACGCGCAGGGAGTCCGCCATGAAGGGTCACGTGCTAGCTCGAGGTCGCCGAGGCACAGGGTACGCACGAGTCGCCCTCGTGGCGATGCTGATCGCCTCGTTGTTCGTGATCGCATCACCGGCAAACGCGCTCCCGGGCCCGGGCACCGTGAGTTTCGAACTGCCGGCGAGTGACGCGCCGGAAGGAACCACACCGCACACCCTCAACGTGGTCCTCGATGTCGGGTCGGGGAACGAACTCGATATCGGCTTCGAGGTCTCGGTTGCTGTTGCAGCGAGCCCCGGAGATGCGACCGGCGGTGGCGCCGACTACACGTACACGACCGAGCTCGTCAGGTTCGGCGCAGGCGCCCTCGACGGTGCGATATGGCCGATCGACATCGCGATTGTGGGCGACTTGATTGATGAGGCGGACGAGACCATCGAGCTCGAGCTCAACACCCTCGTGAACGACCCGGGGGGCACGAGCACGCTCGGGGGCGTACCGAACCACACGGTGAGCATCATCGATGACGACACGGCGATGCTCTCCGTCTCGGACGAGTCGGTGGGCGAGGGCGGCACGATGACGTTCGATGTGACGCTGTCGACGCCCTCCGCTTCTTCGGTAGATGTGAGCTACTCGACGGCCGACGTGCAAGCGACAGCGGGGAGTGACTACAACACGATTCCGTTGACGGGGGTGACGTTCACGCCTGGCCAGACGCTAAAGACCGTGGACGTCACGACGCTTCAGGACTTCTTCGACGAAGGGATCGAGGAGACGTTCACGCTCGACCTCTCGGCCGCGACGGGTGCTCAGATTTCTGACGGTTCGGGCGTGGGCACCATCACGGACAATGATTCTGCTGGGATCGTGGTATCGAAGACGTCTGTGGCTGTGGCTGAGGGTGGGACGCCGGATAGCTACACCGTGGCCCTGTCGTCGGAGCCGACGGCCGCTGTGACGGTGGATCTGAGCGGTGGTCCGGATCTTTCGCTATCGGCGTTGGCGCAATTCGATTCGGGGAATTGGTTGGGCGGACAGACGGTGACAGTCACGGCGGTCAATGATGCGATCGTGGAGGGGCCGGAGTCGGCGCCGATCGCGCATGCAGCGACTTCGGCGGACCCGAAGTACAACATCGCAGGGCCGTCGGTCATCGCCAACATCACGGACAACAACTTCGGTGTCGCCTTTGAACTCGCCTCCAGTGCCGCCACAGAAGGGGACACCGGCGCGACGCCGGCAATCGTCAATCTCGTGGTGGACACCAACGGGCTGGCTGCCGCCACGGGGCCGGCCGTTCCCGCAGGGGCGACGGTGGAGGTTGTCCGGACGGGCGGCACAGCCGGAGGAACGGACTTCACGTTCACCCCTCCGACACCGGTATCGATCGGTGGTCTGGCCGATGGCGCGGCCGTGCCTGTGACGGTCAGCGTGACCGGCGATACACTCAAGGAATTGAGCGAGACCGTCATTCTCGGATTCGGCACTGTTTCAGCCGGCGGATCAATCTCGCCGAGCGACAACGCGCACACTCTCACAATCCTCGACAACGACGGACCTCCCGGGTTCTCGGTGCTCGATGCAACGCCAGTCACCGAAGGACCCGGATCGGTGAAGCTCGCCTTCACCGTCGCGCTGGTGCCTGCTGCGAGTGGTGTGTTGACGGTTGACTACTCGACGGCGAACGGTACAGCCGTGGCCCCCGCCGACTACACGGCGATCGTTCCCACAACGTTGGTGTTCGATCCGGGTGACACACTGAAGGTTGTCGAAATCACTATCGCGGATGACGCCATCGATGAGATTGACGAAACGGTCTTCCTGAATCTCACCAATTCGCTGGTCGCGGAGATCGCGGATGCCCAGGCTGTTGGCACCATCGAGGACGACGACAACCAGGCACCGAAGATCGACAAGTTCCTCATCACCGATGGTTCCGGGACTCCGCGGACGACGTTTGCGCTTGGTGAAACCACGATGGTCAACGTTGAATTCAGCGACCCGGGCTTGATGGACACGCATGAAGTGCGAGTGTCGTGGGAGGATGCGACTCCGGATTTCTACCAGGTGATACCTGGCGCCGGCGTGGCGACGCGAACGGTGGCTGCCACGCACGCGTACCAGATCGCCGCGCAGCACACGATCACCGTCATCATCACCGACGAAGAGGGTGCCTTCGTTCGCCAGGACGCCATTCCGATCATCGTGGAGGGCAGCTCAACTCTCGATACCGTCGGGCTCTTCGATCCGAACAAGGGGCTCTGGCATCTGAGGAATGCAATCGGCGACGTCAAGTCCCTCTACTTCGGCAACCCGGGTGACTATCCGTTCGTCGGCGATTGGGACTGCAATGGGACCGAGACCCCCGGCCTGTATCGACAGGCCGACGGCTTTGTCTATCTGCGCAACAGCAACACCGCCGGGATCGCCGATATCCGTTTCTACTTCGGCAACCCGGGTGACATTCCGATCGCCGGCGACTTCAACGGCAACGGCTGTGACACCGTTTCGATCTACCGGCCATCGGAGGGCCGCGTCTACATCATCAACGCACTCGGAGCAAACGACGGTGGCTTGGGGGCGGCGGAAGTCAACTACTATTTCGGCAACCCTGGCGACAAGCCGTTTGTGGGCGACTTCAACCGCAACGGCATCGAGACGGTCGGACTCCATCGCGAATCCACCGGATTCGTCTATTTCCGGAACTCGCACACGCAAGGGATTGCCGACAGCCAGTTCTACTTCGGAGACCCTGGGGACCGACTGGTCGCGGGTGACTGGACTCGAGACGCGATGGACACGCCGGCGCTGTTCCGACCGTCGAACACAACCATGTACTTCCGACACACCAATACGCAGGGCAACGCAGACGACCAATTCGTGTGGGGCGAGTCAACCTGGCTCCCCGTGGCGGGCTACTTCGGACTGTGAGAATCGGCGTCGCCTTCGGCTCGGCTGCTCCATTTCGCGATGGGGCTCGTTCAGGCTCGCCATGAAGATCCTCCAGGTCCACAATTCGTATCTCTACGCGGGTGGCGAGGATCGGGTCGTGGCGGTGGAGGCGGGGGCGCTGCGCGACGCTGGTGATGAGGTCGTAGTCGCTCGGGTGGCAAATCCGAGTCGTGTCGGCGCACAATCCGGGAATCTTGCGTTTGCCCCCTGGAATCCGAAATCGGCGCGCTGGATGGCCTCCATGGTCGACAAGCACACCCCGGATCTGGCTCACGTTCACAACACGTGGTATCGCCTCTCGCCGTCTGTCATAAACGCGCTCAAGCGCCGGTCGGTCCCCGTGGTGATGACCGTTCACAACTACCGCATGATGTGCGCCAACGCTGTGTTCTTTCGAGACGGCTCACCGTGCACGGATTGCCTTGGGCGCCAGCCGTGGCGCTCGGTTGTCCATCGGTGTTATCGGGACTCCGCCGCCCAATCGTTCATCGCCGCCGGCACCATTGTGATCAACCGCTCGATGAATACCTGGGAGAACGGTGTCGACCGCTTTGTGGTGTCGACGAAGTTCGTTGAGGACCGACTCATCGAGGCGGGATTCCCGCGCGATCGCATGCGGATAGTGCCGCCACTCATACCTGATGCAGGGCCGAGAACTCAGCCACCTTCCGCGTCGTCGGCGGTGGTGTATGTTGGGCGCGTTGATCAGGGGAAGGGGCTCGAGACGGTCTTCGAAGCATGGCGCCGCATGCCGGCACCGTTCGAGCTGCTTGTGGTCGGAGAAGGGCCTTTGCGCGCTTCGTTCGAGGCGCTCGAGGTACCGCGAGTCCGATTCCTCGGTTGGCGGGATCGAGCGGACGTCGAACGGATCCTGCGCACATCGCGAGCGATGGTGTTCCCCTCGGCGTACTTCGAGACGCTCGGCTTGAGCCTCGCAGAAGGATTGGCGGCGGGCCTGCCGGTGATCGCAGGGTCGGTCGGCACCAGGCCGGAGGTCCTTGGTAACGATGGGGCAGGGTGGCTCGTTGAACCCACGGATACGGACGAGTGGGAATCGGCGCTGAGGGCGCTGGCCGACGACCACGCTGTTGATCGCGCCGGGACAGCAGCGCGGTCGCGATACGACAGCGAATTTGCGCCTTCGGTTGCGCTCCAGCGGCTCAAAGCGGTCTACCGGGAGCTCGTGGAGATCTGACAGAGAGCTGCGGGGTCGCCGCTCGCTCCGCGATGTTATCCGGGACCGATGGCGCTGAACGCTCGACCAGCAATAACCTCGCCGATCGCCAGACAGGCAGTGGCGGCCGGTGACGGTGCATTGAGCACGTGGAGTGCCCCGTTGGACTCCTCGATGGCGAAGTCATCAACGAGCGTCCCATCCCGAAGGATCGCCTGGGCCCGGATCCCCGAGCCACCTCGGCGGAGATCGTCCGCCCCAATCCCCGGGATCATCTTGCGAGCTTCGGCAGCGTAGAGGCGGCGACTGCGCGATCGAATCATCTCGCTGCCGCCGGTGCGCCAGTAGCGGGCGCCGAGACGCCACAACTCGGGGGCAGCAACCATCTCACGGATGTCGGTGACACTCACGCCGCCTTCGCCGCGATAGTTGTGCCGACCGAGCGCTACGACCGCGTTCGGCCCGACCTCCACAGCGCCGTCGATGCGGCGTGTGAAGTGCACGCCGAGGAACGGGAATCTGGGGTCCGGGACGGGGTATACGAGATGGCGAACGAGCGGAGAGCGCTCGTTCGAAAGCAGGTAGTACTCACCCCGGAAGGGCACGATGCGAAGCTGCGGATCCGCTCCGGCCATCCTGGCGACGCGGTCCGAGTGCAGCCCGGCACAGTTGACGAGATATCCCGCGGCGATCTGCTCGCCGGTGCGCGCCGTGAGCCGATACCTAGGGCCACCTCCTTCGATTGCTACAACATCGAAACCCGTTCGAACCTCGTGCCCCGACGCTTGCAGTAGTGAAACCAGCCGTTCCGCAACACCACCGAAGTCCACAACTCCCGCCTGGGGGACGAACAACGCCTGAATGCCGGTTGCGTGCGGCTCGTGCTCCCGAAGGCCTGCTTCATCGACCATCTCGAGATTCTCGAGCCCGTTGGCGCGCCCCCGAACCTCGAGGTCGTTGAGCGTGACGATCTCTGATGGCGAAGTTGCGACGATTACTTTCCCGGTGAGCTCGATGGCAATGTCATGCTCGGCGCAGAACCGGGACATTCTCTGCGAACCATCAACGCACAGCGCAGCCTTCTGCGATCCGGGTTGGTAGTAGACACCCGAGTGAAGCACCCCGCTGTTGCGCCCACTCTGGTGTCGGGCGACCCCGGCCTCCGCCTCCAGCACGGTGATGCTGAGATCCGAATTCGATTGTGCGATCGCATGAGCGGTTGCGAGACCAACCAATCCTCCACCGACGATGACGATGTCGGAAGAGCTACGCATTGCAGAAGTCGCAGAGTTGTGCAGCCGAGCAGATCACAGGCGGTCGCCCCTAGTTGTGGTAACGAGCTTCTGACGGACGTCCGAACACGCCATGTTCGAGAGCGGGCGCAAGCTCTCGAATGCCGTCGTCAATGGACCAATCTGAGGTGAAGCCCAGACGTTCCGTGATCTTCGTGAAGTCCACCCGATAGGAACGGGGATCTTCGTTGCGCTCGACGAAATCCAGATCTGTGCCCGGCACCAATCGTTGCACGGCTTGGCCAAGTCCGATCTTCTGGATGTTGTTGTGGTTCGCCCCGACATTGAAGACCTCACCGGACACGAGATCCGGGTCTGCGTTGAGGACGAGATCGATTGCCTTCGCGATGTCCTGAACATGAACGAAGGGGCGCCAGAACTGCTCGCCGTAGATCACGACCTTGCCGTCGAGAACCGCGGCCGCGGTGAAGTCGGAGACCAGGAGGTCGAAGCGCATGCGTGGCGACATGCCGAACGCCGTCGACAAGCGGAGCACGGTCGGAGCGAACCCCGGTCCGGCGGCGTCGATGATGAGCTCCTCGGCCGCCACCTTGGTCTCGGAGTAGGGCGAGATCGGCATGAGTGGCGCATCTTCGCCGATCGGGCCACTCGCGTCGGACGCGCCGTAATTGCTGCAGGTGCTGGTGAACACCAACCGGGGTACTCCATGACGTTGTGCGGCATCGAGCACCTTGGCGGAGCCGTGCAGGTTCGTTGAGACCGTCATTTCTGGGTCGCGATTGCTCGCCGGCTCGCCAACGATCGCCCCGAGGTGGACAACTGCGTCCTGGCCGGGCATGACCTCGTCGAGGAACTCCGTGGACCGGAGATCGCCGATTACGAGGCGGTACCGATCCTGACCGTTGAGGGGCAGAAGGGACTCACCACCGAACAGGAGAAGATCGAGGACGGTGATGTTGTGGCCCTCCCGCCAGAGACGGTAGACCAACGGCGATCCGACATAGCCGGCGCCTCCAATGATGAGCACGTTCATGCGATCTCCTCCCCAGCGGTTCCAGTGTCGCGTGAAGGCAGAAACTCGTCGCGCAACTCGTCGAATGTTGCGATGGCACGCGCGTAGTCCTCCTGCCGACCGATGTCGAGCCAGCGACACTCTGACAGTGATGCTCGAACCTCTCGGCCGTCCTCGACGAGTCGTGTCACCAGGGTCGGGATGTCCATGTACTCGCCGTATGGCACGAGATCGAGTGCCTCGCGAGAGAAGACGTACACCCCCATGGAGACATCCCCTGGGAAGGTCGGCTTCTCGCGGTAGCCGGTGACACGAAGCCGGCCGTCGAACTCGATCAGCCCGTAGTCGATCTGCACATTGAGGCGATGGCAGGCGATCGTGAATTCTGCTCCTGACGTCACGTGGCCGTTGTAGAGGGAGCGATAGGGAAGCGACGTCAGGACGTCGCCATTCATGACGAGAAACGTCTCTGGGAGATCCTCGATCAGCTTGATCGGGGCAACGGTGCCGAGCGGGGCCTCTTCACGGGAATAGTCGATCTTGACGCCCCAGCGACTGCCATCTCCGAAGTACGCTTCGATGAGTTCGGCGAGGTGGCCCACTGCCATTGTGACGTGCTCGAATCCCGCAGACCGGAGCTGCCGGATGACGATCTCGAGGATCGGCATGTCGCCAACGGGAACCAGGGGCTTCGGGAACGTTACGGTGTATGGGGCGAGGCGCGTGCCTTTCCCGCCAGCGAGAATGACCGCTCTCATTTCGGGCTCCTTTGCCTCGCGTCGCGATAGGCCATCGCTTCGCGGTAGATCTCTAGCAATCGGTCGAGATTGTGCTCGATTGAGTACTTTGCCTCGAATTCCGCGCGTACCGAGTATCGCATGCCCTGCAACCCATCGGGATCGTCGAAAGCGTTTGATACCAGTTGCGCGAGCCCGGCCGAATCGCCGGGCTCGAAGAGCCAGCCCGTGATGCCGCTTTCGATCATGCTCGTCATCGCACCGATACGTCCCGCGATGACCGGCGTGCCGCGGGCGAAGCTCTCGAGGATCGTCAGGGGCTGCGCTTCGTAGGTGCCCGAAGTGAAGACAAGGAACCCGGCCTCGCCGAGCAGATGTGTTACCTCTTCGCGTGGGGCGAAGCCCAGGTATTCGATGTTGTCTGTGCGAGCCGCAGCAGCCTCCACCTGCGGCCGCAGCGGGCCGTCGCCGGAGATCTTGAGCGGGACGGGCTGATCGAGCCGTTGCCAGGCGTCGAGCATCGTATCGACCCTCTTCTCGGGGGACAGCCGACCCAGGTACATGGCGAATCCTCCGGCGCCGGATCCGGGACCGGGATCCGGGTCGAGGAAGTTCGGCTTCAGATGAATCCGCTCGCCCGGGAGGCCGGCTTCGGTCAGCTTCTCTTTGATGAAGGTGCCGGCGGCGATGTACGCGTCCGCGCTCTGTGGGGTACCCAGATAGTTGTGGACGGCAAGCGTGGCGGTCACAACCGTGCTCCCGGCGAGGCTCCCGCGGTAGCAGTTGTGGCGAATTGCAGGCCACGGAATCTTCAATCCCATACAATCCTCGCACGGCACGCCGTCGCGAAAGAAGATCCCCTTGGGGCAGGCCCACCGGTAGTTGTGGAGAGTATGAACCACGGCCGCCCCTGATGCGTGAGCCGCTCTGAAGACGGCGGGAGAGAGCTGCGGCAATGTGTTGTGAATGTGGACGATGTCCGCGGATACGGACCTCGCCTTGTTGAGGAGATCGTTGTACGCCGATCGGTTCCACGGCGCCTGGAGGGCCGTCGTTGAAACGCCGAACCCGGAGAGTTCGGTGTTGCGGCGCACGAACTCGGTGACGTGATGACCTCCGGAACGCAAGAGGGCAACCTCGTCTTCGAAGACTTGGTCCTCGCCACCGCGTTCGCGGAAGTAGTTGTGGCAAACGACGATGTTCAACGTTCCCAATCCCACCTTGAATTGACGGCGAACCGCCTGAATGCGCTGCACACGGCTTCCCCGTCACCCGAAGGCGGAGAATACCATGAGCGACTGTGCAGGCGGCGTGGATTTGGCGGTGCCAACGGGGCGTTTGGGATGGTCAATCGCTCTTCCGAGACGTCGGGTTGAGACCCTTGAGCCGGGTTGCGGCGATCTGACGGGCAAGGAGCGCGAGGTAGGCGGGATTGTTGAAGAGGTACCGTCGCCACAACCGGTGCGGCTCGTGGAACAGGCGGAAGAGCCACTCGAGCCCAGCTCGTTGGATCCACGCCGGCGCCTGTGCCTTGGTTCCGGAGAGGAAATCGAACGCCGCACCAACACCAACAAGGGCTACCCCCTGCAGGTGTGGGGTTACTCGACGCATCCACAGTTCCTGTTTCGGCTGCCCGAGTCCAACCCATACGATGGTCGCGCCGCTCGTCCGAATGCGCTCGAGCGTGGCGGCTTCCTCGTCAGGCGTCGGTTCACGGAACGGCGGCGATTCTGCGCCGACAATGTTCGCCGTCGGCGCAAACTCCTTGATTCGTGCGGTCAAGCGTTCGACGGTTTCGGGTGTCGACCCGTACAAGTAGTGCAGGTACTCGGGCGATTCCGAGATCAGCGTCCGGCGCATCAACTCAGGGCCGTATACCCGCTGCTGAGCAGTGTTCGCCGTCCAACGAATCGCCCAAACGAGCGGGACACCGTCGGGTGTGGCGATATCCGCGTTGTGGACGGCTTCGCTGAGGGCCGGGTCACGTCGCAGGGCCATCAGCGCATGGACGGTACACACGGCGACGGTCATGGCCCGGTCCGCGGGCGGAGTTCTCAGGAGATTCATGACTTCGTCGTACGACGTCATTGAGATGGGCGTCCCGATGACCGGGGTCTTCTGCGGGTAGGAATCCTCTCTCGCGGTCATCCAAGGCTCCCGGCATGCCGAGGGTCGAAAGGGGTCGATCTACGAAAGCAAATCCTTGCGATTGTCTCCATTTCCTGACCCCCGCGCTCCTCGACTTCGGCGCGCTCAAACGCGAGACTTCTGCAATCTGAGATGCCCCATGAGCTGCCGGCCCCGCTAGCATAACGAGTTCTCGGAGTTCTGGAATGGGCCAGGAGAGGGGGACTTCGGCTATGCACGTCGAGTGCGCCATCAACCAATCGCGGTCCATCGAGACCAGCGTCGAGTCACCGTGACTGGCCACGTTTTCGTGCGCCTCTTCGCCGTGTCGGCGCCATTCGATGGTGATACCGCATCGTTGGTCGTGTTGATCGGGGTTTGTGTGGCTCTTGGTCTTGCGATCTTCGCGGGTTTCCATGCATCCCGAGCACCGGTCCGAGCGTTGCGCAATGCTGGGTCGTTGGCCCATCGGATACCTCGGCCGCCGGATGAGGGATCGATCACCGACTTCGTCGAAGCGCCACCCGTCGACGAACCAAAGAGCGTACGTGTGCTCGAGATCCTGATCCTGGGCCTTCTCTGCGGGTACGTGTTCTTCGACCGAGCGTTCGCCTGGATTCACGTGCCGGGAACACCGCTCTTCCTCGGCGAATTGGTGATTGCGGTCGGCGTCGTTGTACTCCTCGGCATGCACACACGTATCGGGGACGTCGTTCGAACCTCTGGAGCGATGAAGGTGATGCTCCTCTTCATGGCATGGGGCGCGATCCTGCTCGTTGGAGCCCTGCCCAAGTGGGGTGAAGTCGCGATCCGAGACGCCGCGGTGTGGTACTACGGGATTGTTGCCGTATTCGTGATCGTACTGATCATCTCGGATCCACGACGCATCAGCAGTTGGCTCCGCTTGTTTGGCAAGATCATTCCCTGGATGCTCGTGTGGTTCCCGATTGCCATCGTCTTCGATGCAGCCTGGATTGATCGCTTCCCCCTGATCCCGGACAGCAACATCCCGATTGTGTCTCACCGTACCGGCAACATCGCCGTGATGGCTGCGGCCGGCCTTGGCTATCTATGGCTGGTCGACCGCGACAGCGAAGTCTTCGACCGTCGACAGCGGCTGGGGCTTACGATGTTGGCAACCGTTGTCATCCTGTTTGCCGCGATGCGGAACCGCGGCGGCTTCCTTGCGGCTGGGTTGGCGGTATTCATCGCGTTCCTGTTTCTTCGTCGGGAACGGTCGAGCATGGCAGGGATCATGGTCGGTGTCGCCGTCGTGCTGCTGGCGGTCGGTCTGTTCGGCAGCGTTCGAGTCCAGGTCTTTTCCGAACGTGAGGTTTCCGTTGATCAGCTCATGGACAACCTTGTGAGCACGGTTGACCCCGATGCCGGAGGATCACGACAGGAGTCGACCACGAAGTGGCGCCTCGCCATCTGGGGCGCTGTGCTCGATGACGTGACCAACGACTATCCGATCGCGGGATTTGGTCCAGGTCCTGACCTCGGCGAGCGATACAACATCACGGGGCAAGCTGAGGAGCCTCTTCGCAGCCCTCACAACTCCCACGTGGGAGTCCTGGCCCGAATGGGCTTCGTCGGAACTGCGCTCTGGGCAGTCTTCTGGATGACCTGGTTCGTAGAGATGGTCGACCTTCGGAGAAGGCTGAACTTGAGCGGGCGAGTGCGAGAAGCCGGCGTCGCCGGGTGGCTCGTGCTGACTGCTTCGGCAATCCTCGTGAACGCGATCTTCGATCCGGCGCTGGAGGGCCCTCAGGTGGCATGGTGGATGTGGGGTTTCGTGGGCTTCGGTATCGCACTGTCGGTGCTTGAGCGTTGGGATCAGCTTCCGGCTCTCAGTCTCACGGCGCAACGCTCAACCGACCGCTCATCGGTGGTGGCGGCACCTTGACATCGACCGAACCGGAGAGAGCAGGTCGAGAGTCGGGTGGTGTTCGTTCGAAGCTTCCCGCGGGTGTCTTCGACGCTTCCTTTGCGTCGCTTGCAACGTTCGTGGCGGGCCTCGTCGCGGTCAACATCCTCGAAGGCGACGATTTGGGGATCTATGCGGTCTTCTTCGCTGCCTTCACATTCGGCCAGTTGGTTGCCTATCAACTGATCTACGTACCCGCCGAGATCGTTGCCGTCTCTCGCCGCGGTGTGCTCCGCCTCGCGGTGTTCGAGGACAGCTTTCGCCTCGGTGCGATACCGTCGGTTGCGGGAGCATCACTCGTGTTCGTGGCCGCACTCACAACAGCTCCGTTGGCCTCGACTTCGCTCACGCTCGGACTCACGGCAACGGCGTTCTGCGCAACCCTGCTGTCACCGTCGCAGGATCACGTGCGTCGGACATTGCACATAGCGGACAAGTCGTGGCAAGCCGCTTGGATGTCCTTCACTCAGTTTGCTGTGACACTGGCCGCTACCGGAGTGATGCTTGCTCTCGATGTGTCCGTCGTGTGGATCCCGTTTGGTGCGTTGACCGCGGCCAACCTCATCTCTCTGACGTTCGGGATGTACCTGGTGATCCGAGACCGCAGGCGGGCTGAGGCCGAAGGCCATCGCACGAAAGCCGGTGATCGCGTCACCTTCGCCGAGCTGGTGCCGCAGGGTCGATGGCTCCTACTGCAAGCCGCTATCCCGGCCGGAGCCGCCTTCGTGACAGCGAACATCATTACCTACCTCGCCGGACCGACAGCAATGGGCTACGCGGAAGCCGCTCGTATCGTTGCCCAACCGATTGTTGTATTGGCCGGAGGACTCATCTACCCGCTCCGTCCGCGTGCCATGGAGGCTGCACTCGACCGAGACCTTGCATCGTCCATTCGAGTCGAGCGGGCCTATGTGGCGATCGTCGCCCTGGGTGGGTTGGCGTACATCCCGCTTGCCGGCGGAACCTGGCCCTGGAATCCCATGCAATACCTCGTGCCGGCGGCATACGAAGTACCTGGACTGGTGATTGCCACCATCTTGGCGAACACCATCCTTGCAAGCGTCTTCCTTCTGACCAATGAGCTGATGGCGGCCGGCAAGGCGCGGACGCTTGCCATCCTCAACAGTTTCGCAGCGGCGATTCGCATTCTCGTTGCCACCTCGGCGGGAGTCACCGGAGCGTTTGCCCGACCTCTTTCAGAAGGAACAGCGGAGCTCTTCGTTATCGGCGGACAACTTCGTGGACACCGTGACATCTATCGTCCTACGGCGGACACGGATCCCGAGGCCTGACCTGGATTTCGGTGCGATTCGAGCCGGCGCCGGTTTTGGTGAAGGACTAGTCACTTCGCGCGCTTTTCGACTGATTCCCTCAAGGTCGCTGCCGGTGGCGCCGAAACTCCCGAGGACAAGCAACCACGGGAGACATCATGGGTGCATTTTCATTCTCGCGTTCAACAACGGTCCAACCTCATCAGATTTCTCACCACCGACGGCTCAAGGGTGTGGTCGGGACACTCTTGGCATTGATCCTGATCGCCGCAAGCCTCAGTTTCGGGATCGAACCAGCTCCAGCACGTGGCCACACACCTGACACCATTGCGCTGGTCACCAGCCAAGGCCGATTCACACTTCTCTCAGAGCTCTCTCCTGAAGCGAGGACCCGCGTGTTCTCCTTCGGCAACCCGGGTGACATTCCGTTGATGGGTGATTGGGATTGCGACGGGGACGCGACGCCCGGCGTCTTCCGCCCTTCTTCTGCACATCTGTACCTCCGCAACTCCAACACTTCGGGAATCGCTGACAAAGGCTTCATGTTCGGCAATCCAGGCGACAGTCCCATCGCAGGTGACTTCAACAAGAATGGGTGCGACACGGTCAGCGTCTACCGCGCCCCCGCAGCAATGGTCTACATCAAGAATCACCTCACCGACGGAATCGCTGACAAGAGTTTCGTGTTTGGCAATCCCGGTGATGAGGCCTTCACAGGCGATTTCGATGGAGACGGTATCGACACGGTCGGTCTCCAACGCGGAGCTCTCGGTGCTGCATTCCTTGCCCGTGCGAACACGTCGGGCCTCGCCGACGGCCTCCGGTTCGGGAATCCGGGTGACCAGATCATCGTGGGTGATTGGGATGGCGACGGAGACCAGACGGTCGGGGCGTATCGGCCCTCAACCGGCTGGTTCTACTACCGCAACTCCAACATGACGGGTGCAGCCGAAGGTTCGCTGTATGTCGGTCGGGGCTTCACCGTCGTGACCGCGTCGGGCATCGACCCGAAGTCGATAGCGGGCGATCCCTTCACTCCGGTCGAACCGAAGCCTGAGCCCAAGCCGCCGGTCGCGGACACGCCCGTTGATCCACCGGTTTCGACGGGTGGGTCGGTTGCGGTTGCTGGGTTTGCGCCGCCTCCGCCGCGTCCGGTGTCTGGTCCGATCACTGTGTCGGGTGAGTCGGGTGTGGTGATTGAGAATGTGCATGTGTCGAATC